>JAABVA010000027.1_pt1 | contig 182495 bp, 181 predicted proteins | sample 5560331 | NCBI WGS metagenome assembly JAABVA01 (sample SAMN12812661, study PRJNA571458) | rock metagenome | isolation source: Antarctica rocks | place: Antarctica: Victoria Land, Mt New Zealand sud | collected 2016-01-07 | reverse complement strand
TATTTGACTCAAATTTGAAACAGAAATCGAAAGCTAATGAAGATTCAATCAAAGAGATGATTTCTATTCAGAATCGAATTATAGTTGAAAATCGAACGAATCAACAATGTATTGATATTCAAACAATCATAAAACAGAACAGAAGAACTTGTCAAGATATAAGTTTAAACAATTGCAGAGTACTGAACGAAGTACTTTGAAAGAATGATAGATTGTGAGTTTCTCAGTCAATGATCACTCAATTGATAAGAAAAGCACATGATCTTTCAATCAATGATCACTCTGACATGAATTGAACGTTAAACTTGTTAAGATGATCATATTGCTGATCGAAGATGAGAATGACAATCAAACGCTACATTTGAAACTGTTACGTTTGTCGTAGATCAAAAGCATCAAGAGATTGAATCAATGAACTACTGAAGTCATTGTTTATATTTGAACAATGATGACAAGATATATTATTAGATTTCATTACTGATTTATTGAAAAGTGATGAAAGCAACGCGATTCTGACAGTGATAGATCGATTGTTTAAAGAACGTCACTATATATTCTGTTGATCAGATGACGAAGAAACTTTCGTTGAACAAACAGTCAAGCTGCTGCTGATATAAATCTTCAGAACTCATGAGCTATCAAGATCAATAGTGTTCGATAGAAATTCACAATTTATATCGATTGTCTGAAAGTCTTTATGTCTGAGACTCAACATTAAGGTGAAACAATTCATCGACTATGACTCACAAATCGACGATCAAACGAAAAGAGCGAATCAGAATGTAGAATGATATCTACGAAGTTACTGCTCATACATGCAAGATGACTAATTCGTCTGACTATCTATGACTGAATTCGTCGATAACAATGCTATTTCATCGTCAATTGAACAATCAGCGTTCTTTCTGAATAAGAGCTTTCACTCTCATATGAGCTTCGATTCAAATTCAACTGAATATGAGATCACTCAAGCTAGAATTCAAGCGAGCAAAGCAAAGAATATATTCAAACACATGAAATGATCATTAGCGTTGATTAAGCAGACATTAGCAAGAGTCAGAGTCACAATAAAGAAACAGATTGACAAGCATTGAAAGAAAATGATCTACAAGATAGATGACATGATGTTTCTGAATTCTAGAAACATTACGATCGCAAGATTATCAAAGAAGCTAAACGATAAGATGCTAGAATCTTTCAAGATTCTGACTGAGATCAAACATGCATATTGACTGAAACTGTCATCGACAATGAAGATTCATTCAGAGTTCACTTCGAATTTACTACAACTGAATTCAAAAGACTCTCTGAAAGAACAATGAAATGAGTCGTTTGATTCTATAGTGATAGATGACGAAGACGAATGAGAAGTAAAGAACATACTGAACTTCAGGCATTACAGAAGACGACTGCAATATCGTGTCAATTGAAAAGACTATGACGTCAATCTACATTGATACAATGTCGATGAAAATGAGTTCAAAGACTGTTCGAAGATTGTAAATGACTTTCATCAGAAGTATTTGAACAAGTCAAGTTAGAAATTGACTCAACAAGAATCAATCGATTGAACTGCAGCAATGAGAACATTGCTAGATGAAGAGAAAGAATAATGTTGCAAGCATGCATCTCTGTTACTTCTGATTAGCCTGATTAGTCTAACATAGACTAGTATAGAGCTGTGAGTAGAGCTGTTGTTGACACGCTAGCGACCTAGCGTGCCTTCATGAGTAAAACTCACGTCATGTTGCATCTTCTTTCTACTTCAGCTTTGAACTTCTAGTTAAAATACATTCATATGATTCACTCTATGCAGACTCATAACAATCATATCTTTATCATTGTGTGATTACTTTTGACAAACTTTGAGTATATCTGTATAGTAAGAGTAAGAGATCTAGATCATAAGTCGTGAATGCACAGCGATGCTCAAAGAAAGTCATAAGATGATGAAGTCAACTGATGCTCAAGTCAAGATTATTACAAAAGTAAGTGATGTCACAACTTGAGATTTCACGACTATTACTACGACTAACAGTATCATAAGTCTGCTCAAAAGACATTGATCAAACGTGATGATCATGATGCTGCTGATGCTGTCGATGCTGAATCACTCATGATGATGCAGACGTTGTCAAATTCTGATCGAAAGCTCATCACTTCTACTATTCAAACTTTCAAGTACATCTCAACTATCAAAGAGAAAATTCAAAAGACGATGAAAGAAGAAATGATTACTGACGCTTCGTCAACGATCTTGTCAAACTCACAGACTTCGCGAAATCGAAGAACGATGATGAGATTCACTTATTTCACTTCTTGATGTTATTACTGATGCTTTTCAGCTGTCAATTGTGAAAATAAGCGAAAGAAGTACTGCTGATTTTGAAATTCTAAATAGAATGATTTGTATAAAGTGTGCTTGAGTTCTACACATTGAGAATAGAGCATCGTGATGTGACGTCGTCTTTCAAAGAAAGACAATGTACAAGAAGTGTGCTCGCTGTGCGAGTAATGAGAATTTCTGTATCGCAGTGAGTATACTTATATGATACGTTTGCTAAATGCTCATGATTCAATGTTTAAATTTTCGACATCTGCATTTTGACTGTCAATGAATTCTTTCGTCTGCAGAAAATTCATGATAGTGCGATTGAGAATGAAGAAGAGAACGTTTCTCTGAAGACATTCACTGCTCATCAGAAAATTCTTTACAAGAAATTGACAACAACGACTCGTGTGAAGAATCATCTCAAGAAAACTCACAAACTTGAGTCTTTAGAGATTCAAAAGCTCATTCTCAAAAAGATGATGATTATCAATGACATTGTCAGAGAAATTCTGAATGTAAAGCACTTTGTGATATATTCAATCTCAATTATATATCATTTTGTCAGCATTTCTAATTGTTCTGATATATTTTAGCACAATCTGTCATCTCTTGAACTTCTGTCTTCACGTCTCAATGTAAATCTGACAATGAGAAAGAAGAAGAAGTCTGCAATCTTGCTTCATGTGAAAAATGTTTGATGAAGTGATAATTACGTGATGTTTGTTGTGCAGTGATGATTGCGCTTTCTTGTCGAGCGCGTTTGAACATCTTTGCGCTTTTTTCTTCTGTCTGTTGATTTACATATGTGATCATCTCATTAGAGAGTGAAACTATCATAATACAGTGATTCTTCTTTTCTAATAATGAGTTTATGCTTGAAAGTGAGTGATTATGCTTTTCGCTCATGTTTCAGTCTCGTTTCGAAAGCTTCTATAAGCTTCGAGACATCTTTCATATCTTCACTCAATATTCATTGATCATATTCAATGAAATATTCTTTTCATTGTATCTTATAATATAAGATTCTCTTTCTTTTTCGCTTCTGTAAAATCTTTTCTATCTTTCATTCTTGCTCATCATCAATAAGCTTGAGTACGAAATAATTGAGTATAGAGTCATCATTTAGTCTATGATTATACGACTCTAAAAGAGATACATGAAAGACAGAATGAACTCTATAAATGATTGAAAGATCAAGATGATACATTTGCTTGTTTATGAGTTCTTGTATACGAAAGAACTCTATCATCTTATTTGATAGTTTCTTGCTCAACTTCTTCTGCTTCAGATTTTTTGCTGATAGCATGACTAAATCATTGACATTAAAGAACTTAGACTTATGTTTTCGATTATAGTACTTTGTCTGAGCATCGATCGTGTTTTATCATCATTGCGTCAACATGTTTTGCACGTCTTGCAGCATTTCAACACGTTCTTTTGCTGCTGACACTTCTTCTTTCATAGCATCATTCTCGATGTGTATGTTAAAGATTGACTCATAGTTATACATGACTTTAAAGAAACTACAGCTCAACGAAGCGTGCTTCGCCTGATGATAAATAAACTCAACTATGAGTAGAAGCGTAGCTCAGTCGTCTTACTTTTTGAAACAATACACTCTTAGATAATGTTTCAACATTTGATTTTGTTGTTCTGTCTGATCGTCTGTTTGCAAATGAAAAACGATGCTTAGTCGTCGTTTCATCTTGACATGATAGCAGATCTCTGATCAGAACGCATTGATAAATAGACTATCTCTATCGATAATTATATCACTTGAGACTTCATATTTTAGAGCAATCTTCTCAAAGAACAACTCTGCTAACTCTATGACAGTCAGAATCTTCTTCATAGACAGATAATGCATCATCTTTGTGTAGCAATCGACTATCACGAGAATCGAGTCATACATGACTTCTTTTCATTTACTAGACGACAGATCTGTTATGAAATTCATAGTGATTTCTTTTCATGAATCTGTGAATCGAGATAACGATCTCAACTTATCATATGATAGATGATGTTTTATCTTTACTCTCTGACAAATGTCACAAGTATCTATATACTCTTTGACATTCTTGATCATACTTTTTCAGTAATATTTGCAATTTAATAACTCGCTGATCTTGTCAGCATCAAAATGTCTTGCTAACAAGTTATCATGATGACGTTTCAACAACTCTTCTTTGACAGAAAGATCTTCTGAAACATATAATGATTCATTGTATTCTATCATTTCTTGACTATTCAATGTTCAAGCTTCGACGTCACTCTTTCATATACTCATTATTTCGTCTGCTCTTAAACTCACAGCAAATTCATCTTCTTGCTGTAAGATCTTAATGAGCTCGATTATGAATTTACTACTGAAATCATATGTCGTTTCATGAATTATCAGTACTCTGACAATTGCACGTGAAACGAGTTGTTTGCAATCAACAGTTTCAGCAACAGAATTAAGCTGTTTCTCAGTTACGTTGCGATCTCTATAAGTCGACGTTTCAACGTCTGTGCTTTTCGAAGTTGTTGATTCGAGTTGAGAAATTCTATCTTTTGAGAAATGTACTTCGTCTAGATGCGTTTCTTGCATTGCTAGATTTATGACTCTCAGCAGCATACTTCTGACATGCACTGCTGAACACATACTTATGTTTTCACTGACACTGTGAACAGACATCTTCTCGACTTCGTTAATCACTCATGTACAGTAAATTTCATCTTGCGATCTGCTTTTGACATGTTTCGCTGAATATTTTCGTTCACTGACACTGTGAATGAACATCTTCTCGACATCGTTAATCACTTGTGTTCATCAATGAGTTTCATCTTGCAGTCTGCTCTCGACATGTTTTGCTGAATATCTGTTCATACTTATACTGTGAACGAACGTCTTCTCGACATCGTTAATCACTCGTATACAGTATAGTTCTCTGATTGCTACAAATATAGAGCTATTTAAGCTTTCTATTCTAGTCAGCTTTCGCTGCAGAATGAGCAGCAAATGATTTGCAGAGATGTTCTCACTCTTATAGTCAAATCATCTCAATAACACATTGATTGAGTTTGTCTTTTCTGATCTATGTGCTATTTCAAAGTCGCAGATCGACAATCTCATGACTCATCTGACTTGTCTTTCATTTAGCTCTCAAACGTTCATAAAACTCTTCAGATTATTATGATCAGTCAGAACTTTGACAGTATGATAACTGTCTTTCACATAGTGTCATCAATGTTTAAACATCGCTACTATGACTAGAAGCTTCTGATCATGTGTCTCATAATTTCTTTCAACGTTTATCATCATTCTGAATCAGAATGCAATCAAATGTCACTGATCTTCGTCATCTGACTGAGACAAAATACTCGCGACTGCATAATCAAATACATTGATCTCGATGTGTATATGTCGCTCTGAGTCAAAATGTCTTAGTATAAATGCTCTCATAAAGACGTCGCGAAGCTGATTAAAAGCTTGTTTCGCTTTGTTCAATCATATGAATGAGCTCATTTTTACATCTTTTACACTATCTCTCAGCAGTTCTGTTAAAGATTCTGCTATCTGAGAGTAATGATGTATAAAACGTCGATAGAAATTGATGAATTTCAGAAAAACTTGTATTTTTTGATACATCTTCGATCTGAATCACGTTTTGATGATGTCTATTCTACTTAGATTCATCGAAATGCTCTCTGTGAATATGACAAATTCTAGAAAGTTCACTTTAGTGATGAAGAATGCACACTTCTTCAAGCTAGCATATAGCTTGAACTTTCTTAATCTCTTCAGAATCTGCTTCACGTGATCTACGTGATCAGTCTTCTCTACGAAGAAGATTAGAATGTCATTCAGATAAACAACACAAAAGTCATTTAAAAGCTCTGTCAAGATCTTATTAATATAAGTTTGAAAGATGACAGATGCATTGATGAAATCAAACGACATGATCATATATTTGAAGTGATTATAATGAGTATGAAACATCGTCTTTCACTCATCTTCACGTCGAATTCTAAGACGATGATAGACATTCTTCAGATCTAACTTAGTGAACTGCTTGACTCTATTGAGTCTGTCTAGAGTTTCACTAATTAGAGACAGTGAATGATGATTTTTGACAGTGATCTTATTTAGATCTCGATAGTTCATGCATAGATGAAGACTATCGTTCTTTTTGAAAATGAATAGAATAGACACATCAGTCAAGCTGACGAAGTGCTTAATTCATTCTTTTGCTAAGACATTGTCTAGATACTGTCTCAGAGTCGCTAACTCTGTGTTTGACAGATTATACAACAATTCATACGATGACTCTGCAGTGATTTCGATTGCATGATCGTGATCTTCATGCAAGAGCAATTTGTTGATACTTTTTATCAAGAATACATCTTCATATTCTTTCAATTCGACGAGTAAAGTTTGCGTTTTGAGCGCATTTGTGATACGATTCATCACGTTATTCATTGCTTTCACTTGATGTTCAACGATTGACTCTTTGACGATGTTGATCATGACAAGAGCATACACAGTAGACTCATCTTATAGAGCTTTCGCAAATGCTTGTGCGAAGAACAACTCAAATGCGTGCTCATTTACATCGAAACGTCATGTTCTTGTGATCATGTCTATTCAAATACGCTCGAATTGCATACTTGATATACTCAGAATCAGAGAAGATTCTTTCTTGTCAATAGCATAGAAAATACTTATATCTTTTTTCTCTATGTCTCAGCTGTCTCTCAGTCGATAACACATCTTATAGACGTCATAACAATAGACACTCTGATCGTTCATTCAGATAGATCTTGAGAGATCAACGTTCAGCAATGACATACTTTGCTTGATGATGAAACGTTGACTAATCACGTTCATCTCAATGTTGATATTCATGTGAATCTTTGTTTCTGTCTTCTGATCTCTCTGAATTACATGTTGAGATCGTGTCTAGAAACTAATCAGAGTGCGTGCGTGACTAGAATGTTTGATCTATAGAGATAGCTATAACTAAGACTTTAAGAATACAGAAGAAAGAAGATACAAAAGACAAGAAGAACACACTCTATATAGTAGTTATTCAGATTCGACGCTAGTTTCAAAGAGAACATGTTGAAACACAAGAAAGATGTTTATTTGAAAGATGTTTGTGACACAAAGAAATGTGTTTGTCATAGACATCTGTTAACTACTCGTAACACAAAGAAGTGTGTTTGTCTAGAAGACAATAGAAGCTGATTAGAAGATGCTAGAGAAGAGAAAAGATGCTGAATCATATCTGAGTCAAACCTGAGTCAGATCTAGATCAGCTCTCGACTAGATCGTTGACTAGCTCTAATCAATACGCAGTGAACTCGCTAGCGTTCACTGTGAATTGATTAGAATTTGATCTTTGACACATTCGTAACATTACTCTTCTCTTTGAAAATTCATGTTCGCATGAATAGAACAAATGAAACGCAAAAATTTTCACTGTTTTTCAATTTAGTGTGACTTGTCTGAATAGAGCTTATGAAATTCAACTAGAACTTCTTTCAAGTTCTTGAATTCTTCTTTATCGACATAGTATCATTCGTCGTCTCGATCTAGTTTCGTTTATTTGATCTTGTATTGTATTTGATCTCGATATCATCTAGAGTTCAAAATGTTATCTATCTCTCAATGCTCATCATCTTCAATAGTGAGAGATTTAGATGATTCTGAATGCTGTTCTGATAAGAGATCATCAAAATAAGAACATAATAGCTTCGAACTGAACATTAAATGCAGCTGCTTCATGCTTATCGATAGACGAAGATGATAGAAGATCTCAACTTTGACAGTAATTTGATAAAGTTCTAGCTGTTTGTCTTTCAAATTCTTACATGATCTAGTTGTCTTTATGTTTCTAGAGAATAATCAAACTCAGTCGTCTACTTCATAGATGACGTCTCGTCTATGTTTATTGATCTGAGCTTCGATGATTTGCTTTGTCTTTTCTAATTGCTGACGATTAAAGATAAGAAGCTCTTTCATTCAAGTGACAATATCATCTGCTTTTCTAGCTTCAAGACGTTCATGAGTTGTTTCGTAGTCAGTTGTATCCAAATTGAAACTCACTCGTGAGTGAAAACTTTTATTGAAGTAGAACGAAGTCATTGAGATGATCGAGAAGATATTGAAATTCTCGCTGAATTTCATCATGAAAAGTCACTTCGCTTAATCGTTCTGCATGTAATTACAGTAAATTCTAAGTTCTCGTTCAACGTCTTGATTAACTCATTTCGATTGATCATCAATCTCAGAATGATAAGCTGTTGATAGACTAGCTGTGATCTTGAGTCGCTTGCAAAGACTTTGTCACATTGTTGATATGAACTGAAAATCTCTGTTTGAAACAATGAAACTGAGTAGATCATGAAGTTGATAAACGTTTCATAGCATGATTCAAACCGTTTTTTCGACTGAGATGTTCTCATCTTTTCAATGACAGAAGACATAGTGATGTTTCTTGATGAGATGACATATGATTGTGCAAATGATGTTATAATCTTCTGATAGAGATAGCTCAGTGATGAAGTTCATAGCTATATTCTTTCAGCGTTTCTGTGAAATCGAAAGAGAATGAAGAAGTTCATTGATGCTATCTCTAGATGTCTTACTTCGTTGACAGGCATGACAGTTTCGAATGTAACATCTAATTGTTGCTTGATGATCTGATCAATAGTAGAAACGTTGAACTAGATCAATAGTTCTTCGATTGTCAGAATGAAAGATGAAAGACTGATCATGAATTTTCTTTAGCAATTTCGTATGCATATTCTCAGAAACTCACAGTAAGTCTTTTCTGAACAGAACGTCGTCAACGATCTTGCAGTGCTTCAATTCAGTGCTATGTAGCTTGAGCTTGTTTTCACTTATAGCTTGTCTATACTCATTGCAAAGCTCATTCATTCTGTTGACATCTTTTACTCGCTGATAGAGATCAATCTCAGATTCGATAGCTAGAATATCTACTCTATCGAGTGTCAGAATAATCTGATAGCGATCTTCAGTACGCTGAGTTGATTCAGAGACGTCGATCAGAGACATTCTGATTAGAGCATCGACTTTAGTGTTCATTTTGTCTGATCGAAAAATGATCTGAAAGTTAAACTCGAATAGAATGTCTAGATAATTGACTTGACGTCAAGTTAACTGTTTGTTTTTCATGAAAGTCTTCAAAGTCTGATGATCAATAAACATCTGAATGAGCAATTTGATGCATTCAAGCTCAAGTCTTCAATGTTTGAAACATCGAATAATGATCAGCAGTTTCTTGTCATAGATGTGATAATTGCATTCAGCGAGAATCATGCTCTTGCTGTAGAAAGCTATCGAGTGAAGAACTCTCTTATCATCATACTGTGATAGAATTTCATCTTTGACGTAGTCAGATGCATTGATTTCTAGAATAGTCTGTCGTTTTGAATCGAAGTGTCGTAGAACTGAGATTGAGCTGATCTTTTTCTTTAGATCGTCAAAAGCTTGAACACAGACTTCATTTCAAACAAAAGATGTGTTCTTTCTAGTCAGCTGAGTGAACGATTTGACTAGCTTCGAGAAGTTCTTAATAAAACAACGGTAGAAGTTAACAAATCTCACGAAGTTCTGAACTTCTTTTAGATTGATCGACGTAGTTCAGTTGACTATGACTTTCACTTTGATAGAATTCATACGAAGATCTTGTTCTGAAACTATGACTTCTAAGAAGACAGTTTCTTTTACGTTGAATTCGCACTTTCGAATATCTACTTGTAAATCAGCTTCTCGTAGACGATCTAATATCATCTTGACATGTTGTCAATGTTTTCATTGAGTTTTGCTGTAGATCAGAATGTCGTCTAAATAGACTTGACAAAAGTCATTTAGAAAGTCTCAAAGAACGTCATTCATATACTGCTGAAACGAGACAGAATCATTGATAAGTTCAAAAGATAACATCTTTGATTTGTACACTTCTAAAGCGATGATAAAGATAGTATAGTTCTCACTATCAGAATGCATTTGCAGTTTGTTGAAAGTCGAAATGATATCTAATCGAGTCAGATGCTTGCAACCAACTATTTTCTCAATCATCTCATTTATCAAAGATAAAGAATAGCGATTTCTTTTGATAATAGCATTGAGCTTTCGATAGTCAATGCAGAATCGTAGATCTTCATTTGCTTTTAGAATGAACAGAACAGATGAGAAATATGAAGCTTTGCTAGAAGTTATAAATTCTTTGAAAAGATTCTCGTTCAGATATTTCTTTACTTTCTGAAGCTTGTAAAGAGACATTTGATATGCTCGACAGCAAGATGACGTTGCGTCACTAGTAAGCTCTATCTTATGATCATACAAATGATGAGACGATAGCTTGTCTGCTTGAGCTCGATCAAAGATATCTAGAAAATCTTGATACTTCAATGATAGCTTGACTTTAATATCTTCTAGATTCTGAGTCGTTTCATCGACTGAAAAGACATTTATAACATCTAGTTCGCATTGAGTATTGTAGATGATTTTCCTATCGATGTCTTCGATGAACATAGCAAAAATCTCGATCTGATTCTTCTTTTTTCGTTTTACTAATGCTTGAAAAGAGGCGACGTCTATGTTTTGAATCGAAAATGACTCTTTCTGAACGGTCGAAACTGAGTGCTTGAGCATCTTAAAGATCTTGCTGTGAGCTGCTGAAGAGATCAAAGTTGATCGCGATCAACTTGAGTGCTTTGTATTTGACGAGATCGAAAAAACCGAAATAGAAATATCTAATTGATCAGAGAATATGATAGTATCATGTCTCATGTTCAATAATATTTCATTTTTGTTCATTCAGAGTTTGCTCAATATAGCTTCATGATGCTCGATATCAGCTATCAGCATTGATACAGTCAATTTCTTATGACTTTCGATCGTGAGATTGAGTAGAATCTTATGAGTAATAGTCTTTCTAGCTAACTTCTCATCATAGTCTCGTATTAACTTCTCTTTTGCTAGCAATATAGATTGTATTTCAAGTTTCTGACAGATCTTATCGACTAGCTTGTCATGTATCAGCATGTAGACGACGAAATCACTATCTATCAAAGAACGAAGGCTGAAAGAATTGCTCTGAGAGATAAGAGAAGCATTGATCAGAAATGACTTTTCAAAATAGTTTTCTTTCAATAGAACTTCGATTTGACTGCACAAAAATATGATCTTTATCTCTTCAATGACTCTGAAAGAGATAGCTAGTTTTTTGAATCAGAATCTGACTCAGAGTTTGATATAAATCAATCAAACTCGTCATCTTCTAATGCATTAACTCTCAAAGTTTGATCAGAGCACTCTTTAGAAGTATGATCTGATTTGTGACAGATGAAACAGATTTCAGCTTGTAGATCGATGTCTTTGACGCTAGTCAAAATCGCGTCGTGTGATTTTGAATGATCAACGAGTGTAGTGACTTCGATCTTTCTATAGAGATTCAATGAATCTCGTTTCTCAGCAAAGATGACTTGCTTTCTGACTTTGTTCAGAGATTTCTTTTCTTTGATGTCACTCATGACTCAATGCTCATTGTTCAAATGAATCAGATAGCTACGAATTTCGTTCAGAGATTCTGACTGAATCAATTGACTACTTCAAGCTGCATGAAAATAATAGACTATCTTGTTTCGTAGATTGATGATCAATTGCTTTTCGTGATACTCTAGATAAAAGAACAAACGTTGAAACATCGAATAGAAGTCGCTGAATTTGCTCTTTTCTTGAGAGAGATTAGCATATTTTCTTCGAAAGTTTGTCTCTTTGTCGAAATCATCATAAAGCTGAGCAAGTTCATTTAACAGATCATCGATTGTGACATAAAGATTCAATGAAGCTTGTTGACGTCAAGCTAGAGTAGCTTTGACTGCGTCTTCTTCAATTCTGAAGTGAACGTAGATCAGAATAGTTCTATTGATATCGAAATGATTGATGTTGATTTCTAGCTTATCACGAATCTTTTCTTGTCAATCATCTCAGATAGATTCTTTTTCATCAGTAAACAGAGATGAATTTGAAAGCTTTTGAGATCGCTTGAAGAAATTGAACAGAGTAGAAAAGAAAGAAGTGACTTCTTTAAATGATTGCAGTTGATGTTGCAATTCAGTCACTTGATTTTGAAACGTCTGATTTAATTGATTCAAGCGTTCTTTGACTCTATTCATTTTCTCGAAACGAGTCTTTCATATTTGTTCGCTTGATATCTTGTCAAATAGTTCACAAGCTTTCACGTCTAAATCTCGTTGAGTTCGAAGACTGTTCAAATCTTCTAGAAAAACTTCTGAGTCTTGTTCGATTCAGTGTTGTAGCTGCTTTACATTTTTTATATCTCATGAAGTAGAAGCTTCATGAGATTCATCAAGAGTCTGAGAATGAGACAAAGAGTATCGATGTTTTCATACGACATCGATTCTAAAATATTTCGATATGCAAGATGATAGCTCAGAATAGATGACTGAATCTGTAGTGTCAGAAGAAATAGAGCTTTGATTACTCTTGAAGAGATTGTTCACAGATGATCGAGTCATAGCAAAGAATGACGATCGAGCGAAGAACGATGCTCAATAGTATGTAGTGAGATTATTTGTTAAAGTGTTTAGTCTTCAAAGAAGAGTGTTGCTGATTTGAGAGAATTTTTGTGATTCTCAAGCAATCAACGAAGATTCTTTATCGTTGATTCTATTAATCGATTTGAACTGATGCTACTGACTGAGCGATAGATTCTCTAGCAATCACACGATCATATGTTCTCGTTGATTCTATTGATTTCTTGATGTTGTTCTGTCTTTCGATGTTGTCGATCATCAGATACACAAATTTCTTTATACTTGTCTCGTTGTCAATCAAGTGAACTTGAATGAGTAATGAAATCAGTATCGTGTAATTAACGAATTCTTAAAGTAATGTTGAGATCGTGTCTAGAAACTAATCAGAGTGCGTACGTGACTAGAATGTTTGATCTATAGAGATAGCTATAACTAAGACTTTAAGAATACAGAAGAAAGAAGATACAAAAGACAAGAAGAACACGCTCTATATAGTAGTTACTCAGATTCGACGTTAGTTTCAAAGAGAACGTGTTGAAACACAAGAAAGATGTTTATTCAAAAGATGTTTGCGACACAAAGAAATGTGTTTGTCATAGACATCTGTTAACTACTCGTAACACAAAGAAGTGTGTTTGTCTAGAAGGCAATAGAAACTGATTAGAAGATGCTAGAAAAGAGAAAAGATGTTGAGTCATATCTGAGTCAAACCTGAGTCAGATCTAGATCAGCTTTCGACTAGATCATTGACTAGCTCTAATCAATACACAGTGAACTCGTTAGCGTTCACTGTGAATTGATTAGAGTTTGATCTTTGACACATTCATAACATTACATGCTCTTTATATATAAGAGTCTTTACAAAGAGAACTTCTTGTTTTTTTCTCGATGATTTGAAGCATTCATCAAGAGCTTATCTTTTTTTGAAATCTTGAAACGACTCATATGTGACATCAAATCAATGAATACTCAATTTGCATCAGATTCTTTTGATTTATTCTTGATCTTTTCGTCTTTACAATCAATAGAGTAATGATTCTTTTGATTGCATGTGTAGCACGTTATGTTGAACAAATTCTTGCTATAACAAGATGAAGCATGTAAGCTTGTCTTTGACGAAGAATCAAGTTTAGTTGATCAATGAGATTTCTTTCGCTTTGAATGAGTCTTCTTGTTGACTTTATCTCGATCATGCAAGTCTTTGTCTCAAGATTGTTTTGACGACAAGACGTGTTCTTTTCGCAGATTTGTTTTCAATTGAGCGACAAGATCGATTAACGCATTTCATGTGATAGAAATCAACTGCACATTAGTAATGATCACACGCAGCTCAGATCTCAACTTGATGAATAAATGAGTTCACTTATGCTCATCACTATACAACGAAAGTTGATGTTTCAGAGTGCTCAGATGAGCTGCAAACGTTCGTATCATCTGATCTGAATGTTGCGATGCGTTCGCGTACTGCTGAGTCACGTCTATGCCTCGATTCATCGAGTTCTCGATTAAATTCAGAAGAAAGTTGATAAAATTGAATCATGTCTGCTGAGCTGCAGACATAGTCTCTTCGTGATTAAATCAAAGTTTCTTTGATTCATTCTTCAGATAAATTATGCAGTACAAAATCTTTTTCTCATCACTTTCAAAATATCAAGAGATATTTCAAAATGAGATTTCGATGTCGCGAATTCACTCTCTATGTTCTCTTATGATTTTGTCATGATACTTCTTCAAAGACATTGAAGATCTTCGCTTCTGTGAAACGATCTCATGATGACTTCGTTTCGTCATCGTCGACACTATGAAAACGATGCGTAGATCATTCAAATTCTTCGTGAGAACTCAAGTGAAAGCTTGATGACTTTTCTTCATTGTTTCAACGACTTGCAGAGTCTCAATCTCTGATTGAATAGCTGCTAGCTTTTGTTTCTTTCGCAGTTCATCACATTGAAGCATTGCTCATGTCAGCTGTTCATTAATATCAAGAGAGAGTTCATTCTTTGCTTCTTCACTTTCTGATTCAGTTATACGACGTTCGTTTTCTGATATGATGTCTTGCAAGATTGAAACATCATCGTTTCAACTCTGTTATGATCACGTTGCTGTTATCATGCTTGAATATCAAATCATCATCTTTAAGAAGAGTTTGAAATAATTAGAACTGTGATGATTGAGTCTATCAGATGAATAGATGAAGTCTATAAGAGTGATATGACAATGTGATATTCTAAGCAGACACAGAATGAATATATATTATGATAAAGCTAATTATTAAGAAGCTCTCGATAACTTGAGAAGATCAATCAACTATAGAGAGTTTGTCAAGCATTGTCAAGTCGAGCATGACATAACTCATGACATATTAAGTCGAAGATATGACGTAGTCTAAACGATGTCTTGACAGAGTCATAGAGTTTCAGAGTTAACTCAGATCTGGTCTTTGACTCAGTCTCTGACTTTAGTCTCTGTTCTAATCTCTATGTGTCAATTCATCATGACATTCAGCTGAGAACAATTCTTGAACAAATGATCGAGAATCTTGCAGATGTAGCAGATAATTGATGATCTCACTGACTTAAAGATAGAAGAAATAGTCGACTTAACATAATTGATTATCAAAGTTGTTACTGATAGAAAAGTAGTGTGTTTATCAGATATAACAGTGACTTTGATGATGACAGTGCAACGTTCGCTGCGAAGCTGATAATTGACTCGTTGTTTACTATTCACATCTTGAAGAAAGATTCTTAAGCGAGTGAGCGAAGTAAAGTTCTCTGAACAGATTGATAGAGCATTTTGCAAGTGATTATTGATTTTATTCTGAAGATTGTTCATCAGAGTGCAATCATCATATTCGAGATAGTTGAATGATAGCTTCATAAAGTCAAAGTAGAAGACATTGAAAAACTTGTCTGCTTGTTTCAGAGCGTTGTACTTGCGACGACACTTTCGATTCTTATTCAGTTCATTGTATATTTCTTTCAGATGCTCAAATAGCTCGTCGATCGAAATGTATGAATGCAAAGCATCATGTCAATGTCAAGCGAAGATGTGCTCAACAGCATCATCTTCTAGTCTAGATATCACATAAACAATACAGATATTCTCATTATTGAAGTGATCGACATTTGTCTGAAGCTTGCTGTCTATCTTGATTCTTCAGCTGTCTCATGTTGATTTATCTTCATCAGTGAATATAGATGAATTCAAAAACTTGAAGAACTTGTGATGATTGTTGTCGAATAGAATGAACGACTCTCGTCGAGTATGATTCTCGATAGAAGCTCAAGACTTCATAGACTGTCGAGATTGAAACTGATTCACTGAACGCTGTTTCTTTTTTAGACTCAATACTTTCTTTTGTAGTTCAACGATAGTCTCTTCTTGAGTGTCTATTGTCATTTGATTGATCTCTAACTCATCAAGTCTCTTGATGTGATCAACTTGTAGAATGATTCAATGTTCATTGCATTTCAGAGTCATGTCTCATTGATCTCTTAGCTCGTCTAACATCTTGATGATCTCATTCGACTGATCAAGAGCTTACTGACGTAGTTGTTCTTTGATCTTAATGTTTCATGAAATCTCGATGTTCTTAGCTTCAGTTGAAGCATTGAAAGATAGTAAAGAAACTCGTCTATTTGCATTGCTTCTAAGTAAGCGAGCTGTTCATGACTCAACTGATTCAGAGTCGTGTGTCATTGTGAGAAAGATAAAGATAGATAGATAGATTTGATTGTGATAAGATTGAGTGATTGATTTGATAAATTTGAGTAAATTTGAATGTGTGTTTTGATGAAAGTAATTCAAAGAATCTCTTGCGAATTTTCTAAATAGAAGTAGATTATTTTATATCATCTACACGTTGATAGCAGAGTAGTTGATGAGCATTTATCTACTGTTAAAGATCAGCATAGAGCGAGTCATATGAATGTCATTTAACTAATAAATAAATGCTAAGAAAGAAAAGTATCTACAGAAAAGAACTCAATTCTTATATGTGTGTTTCTCAGCTTTGTGCTAGACTCGATTGAATTGATGTCTTACATATATGATGCAGAGTCTCAATGACATCACTTTTAGCTTGAATGCTCACTAGACTCGATTAGAATGAAATCAAGACGAAGACTAGAAAGAATAAATGAAGACTAGAATCATAACAAAAAATCTGAGAAATTCAAGAATGATTTAAATGAAAAATTCAATAATAAGATTGATAATGATAAGAAGAATAAAAAGAAGAGAATGCATCAAAAACGCAAGCAGTACAAGAAGATTAATGAAGATTCTGAGAAATTCAAGAAAAATTTAGATGAAGAATTCAATGATGAAATCAATAATAAAATCTCAGATGAGTCTGATGATGATGTGTTCAACGCTGAGAAGAGCAAGATCACATTGATCAACAAGAAGAAAAAGACTTTGAAAAAACATGAAATGAGAATGATCAAGAAATCATCTAATTTCAAAACAATTAAGACAAAGTCAAGATTAAAGTTTGAGTTGAAGCATCATTATAAGACTGTCTCAAGTGATGAAAAGAAGGATTTCAAGAAAAAGACTCATCTCAAGAAGCATTAAATTAATAACTCTTCGCGTAATTCATTCATAATTCTGTACAACTTTCATACAAATCACTATGTTTTGTTTGATTTAATCAAACAGAACATTGAGCATTCTGTCATGGGTAAATTCAAATCATTCAGTCAGTATGATAGTTTCACTTTGTACATGAGTTCTAAGTTGTCTTGAACTGCTCTCAATGATGAAGTTTCTCAATTTGAAATTCACTTGAATGATTGTACTGCAATCATAACTCTGTCAATTTTTGCGATCAAGAAGTTGCATGAGAAATATTTCATTGATTTCGATAGTGCAAGAATGATTCGCGCAACTCATGTTTCTTTGAGACATACATACAAGAAGAAAATGCTAGTCGATGATATCAACATTGATGAGAAAGTAGTGACTGAAGTCGTTTACTATTATATGTGATGAAGAAAATTACATTGCATGATGAGTAAGAAGAATTTAAATGCGAATCTGTATCAGATTTGATCAAGTTTCAAGAAGTTCAAGTGTGATGAGTTTGAATTCAAGATCAACTTCAAGATCATAATTTAATATCAAGCTGATTTTAAGCAAGACAATATCTTTGACTCGACTTGAAATTGAAGATGTGTTTGAATGACAAATGCATGTCATGCAGTTTTGTCAATAGATTTTCTTTAGATAGCAGTTTTGATAGTAATGTGAAGTTCTCTTTGATCACTTTATTCTTTCACTTCGTGACTTTATAGAATAATATCTGTTGCTGAACATGAAAGATCTTTCTTTTCTTATTGTATTATGAACTTAATGAAATGTTTAAGTTCTGCTTACTTTGTAGATCAATCACACTTCAATTGAAAAATGACACTCAACTCACTGTTAAACGCGCTTTTGCTAAGATTAATGATGCAGACTTAAAATACATGAATATTTCATTAATACTGTAAATTACGTCTGAATTAAATAAGATGATGACAAAGTTTGATATTATTTCAAACTAACGCAGATCAATCTATCTTACAGAGGTTTGCACTCAGACGTGTCGCTCGTATGCTGCGAAGTCAGCAGAGCGTTAATTCGAAGAGACTTAGCGAGGGCGCTAATTCGAAGAGGCTTAGCGACGTTGGCACGTCTGAGAACTGAGGCAATCATTGACACGGAAAACTTCGAAGCTGACTGATAATTCTGTGACCAATCACGGACAAGATGATTACTCACGGCGACTCTCACGTCTCAAGTTCCGTGACCTCAGCTTGATCGCTTACGACGACATCGTGACTTTTGTAAAATCATGACTTGCGAAGGCTACCCCAGTTATAGAAGCAGCCACCTGCACTGACCTGAGCGTCAACCAAACCTTCATTAAGGTTAAACTGAGCCCTCTGCATCACCGAGCATGTCCGTAAGCCGTAATCCATCCGACTTGCTTGTGACCACCCATGATTGGATTCAACTATCAACTATCATGCCTTCGCCTGTACTGGCATGCTCATATGTTAAGCTAAGATAAAGTTTGGTGATACAGCTGTAGCTAGATCTATTCATGCGCTTGTCTGTGCCTCGAAGGCTGTGGATTTCCCCACATTCTCCTATCCTCTCGCATGTATCTCTCACTTTACTTGAATCGCCCACAGAAGGATTCCATTCATAGAAGACATAGAACAGTTTCTATCAGAAAGCAGCGAATGAGCCTGTGCGTGCTTTGATTTCCATCATGCATTCATCTTACTTCATTCAGGCGCTTGCGGCTATTGTGGGGACTGGATGGGCTGATTCTGTCAGTCAAGAGGCATGTTAATACGAGGCAGTTTCTCTGTAACTGAATGCTGATGAGTTCCACTCTTTATAGCCTCTTCTTTCGTCCGAAACCATCAGATGTGATTGCAAAGGTGCAAATAATACCGGCAAATCTGGGAACAATTATATCTGCAATGATCCTCGCCTTGGGCCTAAAATCCTTCCCCGGCGGTTCCCCCTCCTGAGTTTTGTCTCAAATTATGACCGTTTTGGAGGAGAAACCCCTGGAGCTTTTCTAGCAGAATGGACTGTAGACGGCTACTACAAGTACCCACCCCGCAACGGCTTTCAGCTCAATACCGATGGTGCTCCCATCTTGGGCAACTTGACGCTTCTGGCTGGGACGAGAGTCGACCGTTTCGGAAGCGAATATGGTGTGTAGCACCCTTAACTTGAACCAATTGAGATTTCTAGAAATTAGACTTTGACTAAAGGCTGACCTTTACTGGAGGTACCTATGTCAGCGCCGCAGACGCCCCATACTCTCAGCGAGCCCTGCCGCCATCCAATCTTGACACGAATCCTGATGCACCCGATTATCCTTATAACTATCACGTGTACAAGGTAGCGAAGCCGCTTGAGGTTCTTGGCGGGCCGATCGCGCCATGGTTCGGTCAGCCAGGTCTAGGAGCTCAATTTTATACTGGATATACCGGTAATATCCTGTCTTTGCTGTCTCAGGGCTATCTGGAGAGAGTGAACAAGACGAAGATTGAGCCAGGGCCCGGGAGGGGGAATGTGTGCGGCTGATGGTCCGAGTGGCTATCATGCGGCTACCAACCCTGAAAGGAATGTAATGGCATAAGCCGAAACGTCAACGATAGGAAAGCAGTATTCTAGTAGACCCATCAGGCGGGTGTCGGCTCTTTGCTTTGTCACGCTCTGCTTGAGGGTTGAAGGGCTTTGGGGCGTAGGTAAATTAGGAAAGATGAATTTCTAGACTGACAAGTGGCTAAGGTATCAACAATATTCCATTATTGGGCTTCGAAGTTCTCTAGAACCTAGGTGCCTTACCTACCACTTGGAGTGGGGTCCGCTCACCGTGGGTTGATATCTCTAAGCAAACATAACAGGCTAAGCCTTATTTCTGGCGTACAAGTACGTCAATTAGCGCCATCTGATATGATAAGCAACCGCTGTTCGGAGCTTACGCGGACTTCAAAAAGTTGATGGCCGAGGGGGCGGTGACAATCCCACTGGCTGAGTGATGCACGATGGAAGTGTTGAGCCTCGAGTGTTGGAGGCTTGTCCCAAGGCTTCAACGTATCCGTCATTATCTGCCTGATCAGTAGACACATCTCAGGTTCCGTTCTCACAATCAAGATTGACCTGACGCAAGTGTACCTGCGCGAGCATCCCACAGAATGCCAAAATTCTCCTCCGTCTTCCAACTTGGCAAGTCCTTCCTCAAACCCAATGCTCAGCATGAGAATGGCATCGCAAAAGCCCCCGAAGCACTTTTATTCCCCAAAGTTGACCCTACCGTTGACGGCGAGGACTGCGACCACGACTGCGAGAGCTGCGAGATCCAATATCCTTCAAAATGGAAGATAGATGAAGATACGGAGCTTTACGGGCATGTCAACGGGTGGGCAACACACATGCTTGTCGCCACAGGAAAGGCAGACTGGGTTAGAGATGTTGCAGATGAGAAAGGAAGTGTCATGGAAGCGGTGAGGGATTGCAAGATTGAGCCCACCAATGGCGTACGTCTCCCCAATACATCTTTGAGGAGAAGAAGGAAGCTAACTACAAGGCTCAGAAACTCATGCTCTCCGCCTCCAACATGGCCCTCCCCTCCCCAGTTTCCTCCTATCCCGACCCATCTACCAGACCCACGACGATACTCCTTCTCCCCTCCTTCACCCTGATCGACGACGTCACCCCCACCTCCGTACCCCAACTCATAACGCACCACATCTCCTCCGCTCCCACTACAACTACCCAACTCCTCCCTCCCACATTCCCATCCCCAGATCCCTCGTCTCCGCGCTCCTCGGCCCCTTCGCCATCCCCATCTCTCACACCTCCTTTACCTGAAGCATTGCAGTTCACATCGCGTCCTTGTCCACATAAAGCACTCATCCTTCTCTGCTCCCAACGCACCCGCGACGCCCGCTGCGGGCAATCAGCTCCGCTCCTGCGCCGCGAATTCGAGCGCCACCTGCGCCCTTTGGGCCTTTACCGCGACATACATGACGAGCGTCCTGGCGGCGTCGGGATCTACTTCATCAGCCACGTTGGTGGACACAAATTTGCCGCTAACGTGATGGTTTATCGGAGAGCGGGGGCTTTCGAAAGTGTTTCAAATGGGGGGAGTGTTGACGGCGAGCGGACAAATATGGAGAAGTTGAACGGTGAGAAGAAGAAAGATGGCAAGAATCAGGGAGCAATGGGCGAGGCCAGCCAAGGAATCTGGCTCGCGAGAGTTAGACCAGAGGATTGTGAGGGGATTGTGAAGTTTACGGTCCTGAAAGGGAAGGTTGTAAAGCCGGAGCGGCAGTTGAGGGGCGGGTTCGACAGGGAGAGGGGCCTTGTCAGTTGGTGATAGTGTACAAGTGCAGCATTCATAAGTGTTCCTAGTATCCTTCAGCATTCATAGACTTCATAGACAATAGAAATTATATGAATTCGATCTATAATGCTCGCTATAGCTGAGTATTTATATACGCCTTTGTGGATATCCAACCATGCCAATCCCAAACTCACTGGCCCAACCAGAACACCATCGCTAAGAACGCGTCAAACAGGAAACTTGCCCATATTCAAAATGCTTCCTCTGAGCCAGTGACAATCGTATATGGCAGGTCCAGCGGGCTCCTCGCTTCGGCCAACCTAATCACACTACCACCGGATCTCTGCGAAGCTTGCGACGCTCTAGATTCACGAGACCTGACCGACCTTAGAGAAGCCAATGATGGCGTACGTATACTCCGATACCCGCTCACAGACGCTCCGGAGGAAATGTTTCGTCCCGCGCCACGTGGATACGAGGGCGCGGTGCGCGCAGTTTCTGGGCTACCGCTGCGGGATCCGCCGCTGGAGATGGGGGCGTTGACGTAAGCGGAGGGACGAGGTGTATAGGCGACTGTGTTTGTAGTGGAGAAGCTGGCTGCCTCTGCGCCATCGTTGGAAGATTCGCTGGCGCTTTCGGAGTTGGCGTGCAGGTTGGCGACGATGGCGGGGTCGAGATGGTCCATGCTTCGGAGGATTTCGGCGAATATGTTCATTAGGGTTCTGAACTCCGTTTCGTCAAGTTCCTCCAAGGAGAAACGGGCTTTTTCGTACAGGGATAGGAAATCTGTGGCTAGGGAGGGTGGGGTGATTATTTCAAGGGAGCTCAGGTGGGAAGTGTACTCGCGCAGACCCATGGTCGCAGGGCGCTGGAGCAGTTCTACTGCGGCTGCGTCTGGGATTGGGGGCTCTGGAGGATCTAGGCGTGATGCGTCTGGGTCTGGGTCGTAGAGCGGATCTGGTGGCGCGAGGGAGACGGCTTTTGCTTCGATAAGATGAGGAAGCTCGAGGATAACGGGTTGGTATTGGAGGTCGGGAAGGTCGGGGGAGCAAGGGGAGGACCAGCCGGGGTGACTGATGGTGCCCCAGACTGGCGCATGAGGAAAAAGGGTTGCGGTACCATCTGATTTGCGTGACGTAGAGGAGCGACGTACTTGCGGACTAGAGAGAAGGCCTCGTGATGCAGCTGAGACTTTCTCATCTCGTAGATCTCGTGGGTGGGATTCGTAGGTTATCAATGCGCTTCTTTCTAAATACTCTATTACCAGTCTTCGAACCCGTTTGCCAACATCACCCTTCTCTGTCGGCGACCATGTCTTCGGTATCGCAGCTAGTAAAGTTCGATTGGTATAGAGACGGAATGCATATACCACTACCGCGGTTAGGAGAGTGAGTAGGTATGCGCTACCGACAATAAAGACGTTGTAGATTTGACGATTTTTGAAGGCTTGGTAGATTTGGTCGGCGGGGGTAACAACGAGGAGGCAGATGAGGATAAGGGCAAAGACGGTGAAGGTGGTGCTGTAGAATATACGGAAGAATGGTATGTGCATAATCTGAGTGGCATGATTACTTTACCTGTTTTTTGGGAGACGAGATGGGTGGGAATGCTATCTAGCTGCTTAGGACCAACGATGGAAGGCGGCTCGGCGGCAAAATTACGCTAGTGATCAGCAGGCATCTCCATTGCCTCGAGCCCTTCGACCATCATTATCGTTGTACCGGTTTTCTGAAGCACCCCGAGCATTCTGCGACAGACTTTACAGCTGGTCAAAAAGGCTTGAAATTTGATCGTCACGTATCCATGAGCAAGGCCCTCTGTGGGCAGGACGACAGAATCGCAACTCATCATGGGTGTTCCCAAAGATACGCTATTCCGCTCGGCGGACATGTCCTTGACCCAGCTATATATCGCCAACGAGATAGGACGGGAGGTTGTCAGCGCCCTTGGAGAGATAGGAGAGGTCCAATTCCGAGATGTGAGTGTCGCCTAGATCTTCCTTGTATATGAGGCGAGCCAAAGAAGCAAGGTGCAAAGGTGGCTTTTATTGGAGATCGCTATGGCTTCCAAATTATGACTATTGAAGAATCTCTAGACTACTACACTTAAGTTCAGTGTCAGAATATATGATATCAAGTACACATACTAACTATCATGTCCGAATAGCTCAATTCTGAGACAACAGCTTTCCAAAGGACGTTTACTAAAGAGATTCGGAGGCTAGACAATGTCGAGAGACAATTACGCTATTTTCAATCACAGCTTGACAAGGAGGGAATACCAACACGACCACAGCACGAATTTACAAATATCCTCGCTGCTCCCTCGGCACACGAGATCGACGAGCTCGCAGATAAAAGTGAGAGCCTCGAGCAGCGAGTTGCGTCTCTTTACGATAGTTACGAAACATTAAAGAAACGTGAAGTGGAGCTCACAGAATGGCGGTGGGTTTTGACAGAAGCAGGAGGTTTCTTCGATCGGGTAAGGGCCCTTGACGCTCCTGCTCTAGGCTATCACTCAGACTGATAGGCATTCAAGGCTCATGGGAACCCGGATGAAATACGCCAATCCACCGAGAATGACGAGGCACCACTTCTGTCGGATGTTGAGCAGCAATCGAGGGGGCAAAACGGGGATGCATATGGGCAACAGTCACTCTCAGTCATGAATATTGGCTTTGTTGCCGGTGTCATACCTCGATCACGTATTGCGGCCTTTGAGCGGATCCTTTGGCGAACGCTACGTGGAAATCTCTACATGAACCAGTCGGAGATACCCAAGCCAATCATTGACCCCATGAACAATGAAGAGATCCATAAGAACGTCTTTGTCATCTTCGCCCATGGCAAAGAAATCATTGCTAAGATTCGCAAGATCTCAGAGTCTCTTGGTGCGGACCTGTACAGCGTTGATGAGAACAGTGAACTACGGCAGGACCAGGTGCGCGAAGTTAATTCTCGATTAAGCGATTTATCGAATGTTCTTGGTAACACGAAACGGACTCTAGATGCAGAGCTTACACAGATCGCGAAAAGCCTAACCGCTTGGATGATTGTCATCAAAAAGGAGAAGGCGGTATATCAAACGCTTAATCGCTGCTCGTACGATCAAGCAAGAAAAACTTTGATTGCTGAGGCTTGGTGCCCGACTAATTCGCTACCCTTGATCAAGTCGACCTTGCAAGACGTTAATGACCGGGCAGGCCTATCGGTCCCTACTATCGTCAATCAAATCAAAACTTCAAAAACGCCTCCAACATATAATAAAAGGAACAAGTTCACCGAAGCCTTCCAAACTATTATCGATGCCTATGGTACCGCCAAGTATACTGAGGTTAACCCTGGACTCCCAACTATCGTCACGTTCCCTTTCCTCTTCGCTGTTATGTTTGGAGACTTCGGTCATGGCACCATTATGACGTGTGCCGCCCTCGCCATGATATACTTCGAGCGGCCAATGGGCAAGGCAAAATTGAACGAACTTGTCGCTATGGCTTTCTACGGTCGATACATTATGCTTTTGATGGGCATCTTCTCGATGTACACTGGGTTAATCTATAATGATGTCTTTTCCAAAGCCCTGACGCTGTTTCCCAGCCAATGGGAGTGGCCGCATGACTTCAAGCCAGGTGAATTGGTGGAAGCCAAGCTAAAGGATGATTACAGATATCCATTTGGACTGGACTGGAGTTGGCATGGCACGGATAATGAGCTCCTGTTCTCCAACAGCTTCAAAATGAAGCTTAGTATTCTCATGGGATGGGCACATGTGAGTTCCTACGTTATAAGGTTGCGGATGATTAGACTAACGAAGTATAAAGATGACATACTCGCTTTGCCTTTCTTACATCAATGCACGCCACTTCAAGTCCCCAATTGACATCTGGGGTAATTTTGTTCCGGGAATGATCTTCTTCCAATCCATCTTTGGGTATCTTGTCTTTACCATTGTCTACAAGTGGTCAATAGACTGGATTGCCATCGGCAAGTCGCCACCTGGGCTATTGAACATGCTCATATACATGTTTCTCCAGCCGGGTACGATAGAACCTGGTGAACAACTATATAGGGGACAGAGTGCTGTACAAGTGGTACTCTTGCTCGTCGCAGTCGCCAATGTGCCTATATTACTACTTTTGAAACCATTGTATTTAAGATGGGAGCACAACAGAGCTCGAGCGTTGGGTTACCGAGGAATCGGCGAAACATCAAGGGTTAGCGCCCTAGATGCAGACGATGAGGACGGGCGCATAATGAATGGTGGACGAGATAGCATGGGCTCTGACCACGAAGCGGCGGCCATGATCACTCAAGACATCAATGACGAAGAGCACGAGGAATTCGAGTTTTCCGAAATCATGATCCACCAGACAATCCACACCATTGGTAACACCGCCCCACCCCTCATCCAAAATATAAACCATACTCACAAACAACAGAATTCTGCCTAAACTGCGTCTCCCACACGGCATCCTACCTCCGCCTCTGGGCCCTCTCCCTCGCCCACCAGCAGCTCTCCGTCGTGCTCTGGACCATGACCCTCGGCAACGCCTTCGCCTTTACAGGCGTCCTCGGCGTCATCATGACCGTTGTATTTTTCTTCATGTGGTTCTTCCTCACCATTGCGATTCTCTGCGTCATGGAGGGCACGAGCGCCATGTTGCACAGCCTGCGCTTGCACTGGGTCGAGGCTATGAGCAAGCATTTTATGGGTGATGGGGTACGGTTTTCGTTGCCTTCTTTCATCATCCCTTCATGCATCCCTGCTCTTTTCTATGCATTCTCGCTAACCATGGGCTATAGATTCCGTTCGAACCCTTTAGTTTCAAACTCTTGCTTGAGGAGGATGCGGACGATGGTTAGGAACGCTGGTATTTTGTGTGGTGTACGTAGATTGTGTAGAAATATGTGCGCTTTTGAAACTGGCAACATTGATCCCTTCCGTGTGCATAGTTTTGCCGTGATTAGATTCTTGAACTTACTGGTAAGCCACCGTCACAACGATAGAGAGTAGGGTTATCCATCTTGTGCTATCGCATGGGCATGCCATTGACATGGAACCGTGCCGTGTTATACGTTGATTCGATGGCTTCCATTTGAACTAACGGAGTGGCTCGACCTTGATCTTAGTTGGATCATTCGCTGTCTTTTATTCAATCATTCAATCATCCGATTTATGTCACCATGAAAACCTACCTGTTACCGGCCGAGACTGATGATGTATATTCTAAGCCAAGCTCAGTACTAATGAGTGCTACAAAAGGGCACATATTCTAGCCCCCCAAGTCCAAGCCTGCCTGTCTCACTCCTCCCTCCCCTTCCTCCGCCCAAACCCCATCTTACTCCTCAAACTCGAACTCCTGCCCAATGAAAAACCCCGTTTCTCTCCCTTGAGCGAGACGGGCTCAGTTCCCAATTTGACAATGTCGTCGAACATGGCACTTCGCTTTCGACTAGCGGCGGAGTGTGCACTGTTTTGGCTGCCGGCGGTGCCAGGGCGGCCGTTGCGTGATGGAGGGTCGGTCGCATGCTGGGCACTGGGCGTTTGGTCGTAGCCGAGGGTGTATGAGAGCGGGCGGGGAGGGTGGTTCGAGGATGGGTGTTCCCACGTGGGAGGTTTGGGTTGGGCGCTGGGGCGGCGGAAGATCCGGGAGGCGAGGCTTGCGTGGCGGGTTGGTGTAGGTGGAGGGGGTTGCGTGGGCATGTTGAAAGGGGTAGATGAGGTGTTTGATGGGTTGCCTGGAGGAGGTTCGTGGGCGCTTCTGTGGGAGGGAGTGGCGGAGCTTGTTCGTAGGTGGGATGAAGACCGCGAAAGGGTATCTGGATGGTCGGCCTTTGTGGGCGTCGCAGTGTTACTGCTTCCGCTCGTGTTGTTCTCTGGTGAAAGCTGCATGGATCTAGCACTCGCAGCGTCATATGCCATTGGTGGAGGTTGATGCAAACGCCGGCGGACACGGGGATCAGGCGAAGGGTACGATATTGTTCGCTGCGAGGACTGCACTGCATCGTAGCCTTCACCGTTGAACATCATGTCTGTGGCGTAGGTTGTGAGTGGGGGCCTCGTAGGTAAGGCCATTCCAGTAAGACGCGGAGCTTTTGAAGAACCGCCCATAAATGTGGACGACTGTGCGAAGGGTTGCCCCTTTTCAGAGGCGCCAGAGTCGCTCTGCTCTACCTGTACAGATTCAGATTCGGCTTCCGAGTACTCCATGTCAGCGTCAAGACTGAAGCCGGATGCGTTGCTGCGCTTAAATACGTCTATGTCATTTAACGTGTAAGGATGCGTTTCGGGGACGAGGGCTGAGATGTTCTTGGCTGAGTATGGTGTTCCGTCAAGCAAGCTCTTCTCGGTGATGATGCTAGGTGTAGAGGAGTTGGCGTCTTTGCGGTGAGTGCTCATTGTGTCCGGCGTTGGCGGTAGCACATCACCACCGAAGATCGGTCCACCTAGTGATGGCATCTTGAGCAGAGTATGGCCACCATTGTGCAGAGACAAATCGTCATGATCTTGATCGAGGCTCCGCTGATGCTGCTTTTGACGCCGGCTCGGCGCGTCGTGCAGGACTTTCCCTATTGATGTAAAAGGGTCTTTCGGTCCACCTCTCGTAGAATTTCTACTCGGCGTAGACGGCTTGTTCCGCTCGTCAATCTGATCTTGTAATCTTGCACCACCATGAGTAGGATGTAGAGTACGATTGGAGTTTCCTGACAAGGGAAACCCGGGTTGGTCCTCCTCCTGGCCATCCGAAGCCTGATCCGAGTCTTTCTGTTTTCCATAAACACTCAGAAAGCTGCTCTCGCTAAGTACACTTAGTCTAGGAGAATTGAGTGCATAGGAGTCTGCATCTGTCTCTCCCTGGAGGTCATCTCTTCCAAAGATGCTGTTTGGTCGAGCCAGCGAGACTAAGCTCAGATTGCTGTTGAAGCTTTCGTTGTTCAGGTACAAGCCGCGCAAGGCTCTGGTGCTTCGCTTTTTATCCCGAATGAACGAAGGTGTCTTTCGTGCTGACTTAAAAGGCTCTATTGTACAGGCACTATCAAGCGGAGATGTACTAGTAGGATGAGTGGATGGAAGATCGGTAATTTCATCGTCCTCGTCTTCTATATATGGGTCTGGATGGGGGGAAGCTGAATTCTTTGCGTCAAGCGGGGGCGAGCTGGGTATATCCTGAGTCTCATTCGAAGCGGGAGAATTTAGATCTGAGTGCGGACTGTATGGCCCTTGGTCGTCCTTTGACGAATCTGCTGCCTCAAGCTTCCCTTCCAGCTCACAGATAAGCTCCACAGCCTCCTTTATCGCCTGATCACGTTTCTGAAGTTCACGAAGTAGAGCGTCATTGATCGATTGAAGTTCCCCATTATTAGCCTCCAGCGTAGGCAACCTCTCCAGCTTCGCATTCAGGATTTCTTGACGCTTACGGCGCTGTGACACTTCGAGCTTCAAATCGAAATTCTCCTTGTTCAGTTTCGCAAATTGCTGTTCAATGTTAGCATGCCATTTTCCATAAGTCAGTCCAGTCTCACTTACCTCATCTAACTCGCGGATCCCCCATTCTTTCGGTGTCAAACTGTCCATTCGTCCAAAATGGCTGGTCCGGCGGCCATGAGTTGCAGAGAAATCTCTATTAGCAGCAGATGGTATTGGAGAACTTTGAGCCTCTCGAAGAGGCAAGCTGTTGTTTCGCCCAAGGCCTGGACGAGGATTCGGATTATGGGCTTTTTCTACCTTGCGCGACTGCGCCTTCTTTTCGCGCAATAGATCTTGTAGGAGCTTTGACGACGGATTAGATCCGTCGTTGGCCTCTATGTCTGACATGTCATCGGTATGTCCGAGGTGTGATGGTCGCAGTGACGTGTGGCGATTGTCCATGGTTGAGTCGGAATTGCTTGTAACCAGTGGTTCTCTCAGTTGGTCGAAAACGGATTGGGTGTTGCTCAGTATTCGTTATATCACTGTTGCAGGTCGTCTGAAGTCGATATAAGCACAAGCACCTTTGAGCGTCTGAGATGTAGCTACTCTCTAAGTGAAAAGCTATGAGACGAAGGAATTGACTCAGCCAACTGTCTTTGTGCCCTAAGTCAGAATGATACAATGAGTCTTAGTCTCATTGTTGGACCTTCATCAAGGAGCACCAGCATTTCTGTAGTGAGGTAGAATCATCCAGTGGGGACCGCTGAGTTGAAGGGGTTTTAAGTGTTTGTTGTGTCAAGGGACAGTGCAGCATGCTGCATCAAGACTGTTTTCCTCCTTTTCCCACCACAAAAGGGGACGTTCAAAGCTCAACATCTGACTTTAGAGGGGGGAAGAATGATACTGTAATTGCGTCTGAAAGGGTTGAGCTGCGAGCATCAAATCCATTGGCTACTGTACCTTAGTGAACGATGGGCAGGCACGCAGGCACCAAACAATCACTATCACATCGCGGCCGAGACTAACGGTTCCGGGTATGTACTGTAACCGTTTTGTTCGGTTTTATTACAGGGGTGGTTCTGAAACCGCCCCTGCCAAGCACTCACTACTCTTTTACAGTGCAGTCTCAGAACTTCAGAAGGTGCAACCGAGCTTGATGCTGAAAAGGTCTTCTATCAGTCTCTTTCAAAGTATTTCAATCTACGACTCTTCAACACCAGGGGTTGCTATGCTAATCTATTAATGCGATCCCATCACTTACATTACTGTATAGGCCCTTCCTCACATCGCCGGTCTCGGGTGGTCTGTAAGTTGATCGTAGGGTAGAGTACCAAGCTTCTTATATTGAATTGATAGTTTACCCCTCGTTCGATTTGCACTGTAGATTGAACAGAAAGCGATGGTCTTTACGTTGATAGATGAGGTTTCAGTACTACCAAGTGCTTGCATAGGTTCGCTGTCTAGAGCTTGATTCGAATCTACAGCCTGCTTATCAAAAGCGTCTATGGATTTATACACTCAATACGGAGGGTCAAAGAAGGTCAGTACATACAGGTTCGTTGGATGAGTTCTTGGTCGGTCAATGGCAAACGGTTCTGCCTCCGATTTCCACTCAAGCAATGTTGCCGGGACTCACATGTTCATTTGTACAGTTCAATGCTTAAGCATCGCCAACACCATGGATCCGAGCTCATTCTGTGAAATCGTTGTGTTTCCGTCTACTTATGCCCTTGATCATGTCTCATTCTCAGCTTCGACGTACGCCGTTTCCATGAATCGGATCGCCTGGTATTTCAGTCGTTCTAGCTTTCTGGATTCCGTATGTGTGAGCGACCGGACGTGGAGGATCATATCAGCCATTATGCCAAGACCTATGAACTCGGCGCAGAACAGCCGCTTGACCTGTACGATCTCATCCTTGGTTGCCGTGATTCCCCCGGTATTAGGAAGTTCAGGCCAAATGATGAATAGCTCTTCTAAGAGACACCCGTTCGCCTCAAGGCTTGCATCAAACAATCGTGGATCAGCTGCAAAAGCTTCGATCGATAGCTCCAGCTCCTTCTCTTTCAGCTCTTCCTCTCCTTCGGCGAAATCGGTATTAGCATTGATCATCCAGCGTAAAGCTCCTGTGAATTCCGCTATAGTCTGCGTGAACAAGGCCTTAGCGAGAGGATTTCGGTTGTAGATTGATCGGTAGCTGCAGTGCTTGGCTATTGCTGCGCTCAGCCAAAGGCGGAAATCGCCTTGGGAATGTTCTGGTGCTAGAAGTAAACAAGACTTGATCTCGAGATCAGAGAAAGTGAGATCAGGATCATTTTCGGTCATCCAAGAATGTTTTATCGTCCCGTGGGCAGCTCCGTTATGGAAGTAGGGACCAGGTGGGATTTGGGGGGGGCGTAGGATCGGAACCGTTCCAAGATTGTTGTTGTTCGGCCCCGTGGCAAGTCGTGTAATTGCTTGGTAGGACATGACTTGTTGAGAAAGTGTGGATTGAAGATTTGCGTTATATGAGATTGGTGGTCGACCTCAGGAAGATCAGCTTCTGTCCCGCCTTCCGCTACAGACCTAGTCATCGGTATAGGTCCAACAATGCTGTTATCGTGCTTTCTTTAACTTCGAACAACGCAGCTTCTGGTAATGTTCTTCCGAACAACAAGAACATAGTAATCGAGAGAAATCAGAAGTCACGGGATCCGATAGAGCGCTGTCGCAACTTCGACCAAATGTAAACGTTTGATCCACCAGGGTCTTGTTAGTGGTTCGGCTCATGATTCTGAAAGCAGTTGGAAATCCAAATGAGAAAGGGTTTGATTGTCTCGGTAGTCTGTTTGAGGGTTAAACTTGGAATTTCAAAATCCATGAATTGCCTATTCCAGCCTCGTCTTTATAAAAGCCGCCATAAAGTGTAGAAGTGCGGTGCAGGTATCTGCGTTTCAAGTATCATACTACAAAGGGTAACACGATCTTAAAGAGCATTAGAGATACTGTATCAAGTAGCTGCTTGTTTCTCAGCGGTTCCTGAGAAAGCTACCCCTTCTCGACGATAAAGACATAAAATCGCTTGAAACAGTAGAAGGGCTCATACCTACCGCAAGTCAGTGCAGCGCAGCTCCGGAATTGTAGTGTGTAGCCAAAGGTCGGTTCCATGTGACCAGGGCGTTGTGGAGTATTTGAGAGTCAAGAAGACCACCTAACATGAATGAGATGTCAGTCACTCGCCGTTCCGAGTAGAATATTCAAGTGATGGCACTCCAACAGTCAAACTGACCTTGATGCCAAGTTCTGACCACCGTGCACTGCTTTCAATCCATCGGGCCTTCGCATTCTACGTTAGTGATGCTGTAACCGAAGGCTGTCAATGGGTCCTTCTGGAACTATATGAAATAGTCACGATCCGCCAGAGACGCTTGTTCTTGAAAGATCGGCTTTTGAGACAGCTTCAGGAGCGGCTAAAACTGCGGACTCCATAGACACGAGCTCGTCCCTTATAATAGTCCTCTATTTCCCTTCTGCCCTTACAACCAACGCATCATCTAAACCTACCGGCACAAAGAGTTTACCTTCAAAAGTTTTCGATGCGCTACTTCGTGCCCAGACAACATCGCCTTTGAGATAAACAACCACACCACCTCGGCCACTTGCACTTGCAGTTATACGGAACAAGGGCAAGCCTGTCTGTGAATCTGCTTCGCGCAACGGCATCATGATAAGACCTTGCTCGGTAGACCACTCTTCTACCACATCTCTAAAAGTAGTAGGGGCTTCATGGATCGCAGACACCTTGGATGTGGGCGCAGTGGAACGAGGAGTGGCTGGCACAATTGGCGGAGCTGGGCCTGCAGTTGGAGGCGGCAGGTGCTCAGCTGCGTCAGCACCAAGGTCAAGAGCCAGAGTTATGGTCTCAAGGCCTTTGGTCCATTCCACTGCGATGCTAGGGAGCTCGTTAAGTTCAGCGGGTAGCTGTTCCTTCCACCAGAGGAACCATTCGCGAATTTCGTCATAGTTAGGCGAAGATGTAAGCCAGAGGTGGAGGGTCAAGTGCCACTTCGGGAAGAACTCTACGGTCAAGAGCTGAGTAATTGTGCTGACGGGGAAGAAGGCGGTCCACTGAAGAGCCTGTTCAAGAGGACTGAGATCTTGATCGGAAGGATCGATTACAAGTCTGTCAGCTAGATGAAGGGCAAGTCGTGGGAGCAAGTGGCGGACAAGAAGGGATGACAGTTCGGAATGTAGAACAGAACGCCAATTATGGAGTCCTGGAGGTATACCGCTGGCAAGATCCCAGGTTGACAGGACAACTTTAAACTTCCTCTTTACATCCGCAAGGAGACCGGTAGGGCTTTTCGGGTCAGTGTGCTGTTCATCCAGGTATTGAAGCCAGGGGAACAGCCAGACGTGAGGGGGCTGAACGTGTCGACTGCGCTTGTGACTGCCTTGGGGTTTCCAGGCGGCTACAGCATGAGTGAGCCGTTGAACGACGAGCTGATCGATGACATTTGCCAGGATAAAGGGAGGTAAGATGGATCGCCACGCTTCAATGACGGAAATCAGAGGATTTGGGTCATACACATCCCAGTCGTTCGTGATGGTCGATCTAATCTGAGGCAGCCAGAGGGTGTATATCATAGTTTCGTAGGGTGTCGTTGACTTGCTTTGCGCTTTGAAATGCTCAATACCGCGTTGCAAAGCCACCGCATTACTAGTCGACTCTAGTCTGATTCCCAGAATCTGTCTTAGTCTTTGAATATATATCCCCACATGTATGGGTTGCTGCAGTGGGTCCCATTCCTGCATCGCAGCTTTGAAAAGAGGATGTATTGCCGCAACAGCGACTTCTTGCAACGCGATAGCATCGATGTTGTCCTTGAACTCAAATTCCATAGCCTCCAGCTTCGGCGTAAGTTCTTCCCATAAGGAGGAGGCGGTATTAGCGTCAGAACAGTCGAGCGTTAGCCGTTGCAGCTCCTGTATGGCACCAATCATACCCTCAAGTCCACGAACACCCGCTTCTCCTTCATCAATTTCCTGTACGAGTTGTATCTCTTGCAATTCGAAAAATTTCCTGCGTTCGGATAATCCATTCCATTCATCCGCGAAGGCTTCTAGGTCCCTGCGCGCTCTGCGAGCGATTTTCATAGCTTCTGTCTCGCTTCGTACCATGGAGCCATGGGAGGCCATGAGTCCCGCAGCCGATGTGAGCAGCTTCATCTCCGATCCTGTAGCGTCTATGATAGACTTCAGGACATTAGGCACTTGCAAACCATCCGCTGCAGCTTCGATCTCGGTTGCTGTACGGTATTTCAGCTTCGGTCTCCCTCCTGGTGTGCTCGTTCCGCTCGAGACTCCTGACATCCGCTTCTTCTTCGATTCTTTGCGCCTCTTCTCCTCCTCTTCAGATGAGTCTTGCAAAAACTCTCCTCGAAACGCGGCCTCTCGCTTTTCTTCCTCCTTTGCCTGCTTCGTCTTCTCTTTAACAGCACCTAACCCTGCTCCTTGCGGCCGCAATTGTGTTTCTATCGGAGCCAGTCTCCCACGACCAGTTGCCCCAAGCCCTTGACCCTCTACGTAACCCATCTTTGCCATCATTTTGGCCGCAAAGGAGTTGGGCGCTGAAGGCGAGGCTGCAGCAACGCCATGGGCTTTGCTTTCCTGACCCATCTTGCGCCGCTTGTGCCTGTGATCAGATCCTGAAGATTCGTCGCCATCGCCGTCACTGCGGCCAGCCATGGCGAAGTGCGGCATTTTGGGCCAACGACAACAGTCGTGGGGTTGATCTATTACCGCGATGGATAAACAGAGCGAGGTCCCGTCAGTTTCGTATGTGTTAGCAGATTAAGCGAAATCCAATGAAACTGACTTAATCGTGGCCACCACGATCTTTCAAGCTCACTCAAGAGCTTTTACAACGTTTAGTCGATCCTGTCACAGTATGGGGTTCTGCGTCGCATAGTGGTCACAATTACAACTTTTGATACTGTACCTGGCCTGCTGGAACGCTTGAATGTTTCATATAAGGCTACACCTTCGGGCTCAGATTTATGACTTCTACTATGTGATTACAATCTCAATCATTGAATTCTCTGGAGCTTAGATATTGTACTCAATCCGGAAATGGGTGCAATTAAATTATACGAAACTAGTCTGAATAGTACCAACTGCTTTTAACCCTTGTGGTGGGTCAAGGCTAGGGAGTTCAATAGGGTACTGTGATCATGCTGAAGGTTCTCGCCCTCGGACTGAGTAGAAGAATGGATTGACTGAATCGAGGATTTTGTTTCCGAGAGTTCATCCTGGTCTGGTCAGTCTGGTCAGGAACAAGTTTGAACTATTAAATCTTTTGCTGATCTCAGGCTTTAAGGTTCTACAGTCTTGCTCAACTATTCATCCATCACTCTATATATATATGCCTATAAGGGTATGATGTATAGTACGATATATGCGCACTCAGTTCGCCTACTGCCAGCAACGACATTTGCTATGCTGTGGTCAGGCCAACTGATAAGGTTGAGTTACTGGTGCAATGATCCAGTTGAAGTTCTGTTGGTACGACTTGTATGGCCTTGCACTAGAGACTACAGAGCTATGGCAGCTCTTTTCAGCATGAGCGCCCGCGAAACGCTCTGCTATCCATTCCAACCACAGACGTTGCGAGGCGAACATTACTGGTACATGAGTTACTCCAGTGTATGTGACATATTGTAATTGCGTATCCGGAAAGGAGTCGCAGGTTTTGTTCACTGCCTTGGTCGTTGTCTGCGGCGGGACAGTGGGATCTGATCCACCTTGAATGACCAGCAAGGGCCCTGAAATTCTTCTGCCGCCATTGGCAGTCAAATCTTGAAAGGCCTGAACGTAGCGATTTTGCGTCCAGTTGGCTTGAACAATATTGACATCAAAAAATAGCTCGGACGCAACACCATTGCAGCCTTGGATCTCGGAGATCAACGCGTAGCGCTTGACTCCATTAGTGGTGAAGATGTCGTTTTCCTTGAGTTGCGGGAAAATGCTAGCCATTCCACGGAATAGAAAAGTCCCAACCACTGTTGAAGCAATGCCTCCAGGAGCTGCAAGGTCAAGCCAGCGAGTAACCGGCGAACCCGCGACAGCCCCTAAGTAGCCATCAACAGGCTCGATAGCCTGTCGTTCAGCAGCAGCCCAAGCTACAGGCCCACCCTGGGAATGTCCTATCACAAAAAAATGCTTTGATAATTCCTTGAACGCTGACTGTGCTGCTTGTACCGAATAGAAAATGTCGTTCGCTTGAGCACGACCCGCAGCATATTGGTGTACCACAGGCTTTGCAAAAGTGTCCTCATAGACACCAAGACCAGCATAATCTGGCGCTACCACCACATAGCCTTGTAGTGCCAATTCGTAGGGAGCAGCAAACTCGTAACTGAGAGTCTTGTAATGCGAAGGAGCGCACTCGCTAAAGAGACCACTTGTTCCATGTGCCCAGGCAACTATTGGATATCCGTCTGGTCGTATCCGAGGCGCAAAAGGCCAAAGCACATATGCTGAAGCAGGTACTGTGGAACCGTTGAAATTTTTGGAGAGAAACATGATCCGAGATAAGGCAGTGTTTGGTGGCAGGGTGTATGCCGAGGTATTGGCGTCTTGCTGCACCTTTAACAGCGTTCCTGCAGGCGCATTCGAGGTATAGCTGGGAACATGATAGAAGTCATCGAAGGTTACTGAACCGTTGGCCCACACGGAGCGCTCAAAGTTGCAAGCATTCTCCACGTTGGTTGCAAGTGTAGCACTGATACCGGCCTCTGTAATCTGTACTGGAGAAAGCGCGCAAGATGATTTAGTAGCATTGTCTTGGGCACCCGCAATACTAAGAGATACATCTGTAATCAGCAGTACTGCAAGAGCTCGCCTGAGCGTCATGTTAGGCAAGGACAAATTTAGGAACGGCATCTCTTGTATTGAAGTTGACGAGTCGTTGAAAAAGAAAACTCTGAAAGGAACGGGCAACTTTACAGCTGCCAAATGAAGAGATGGGGAATGGACAAAAGGGTGAAACGGGCATAATATGCCTTAAGCACGACAATGACAAAGCTGAAAGAAATATGCTGGAAAGTGGCACAATATCGCGAGGCTGACATCTGACAGCTTGGTTGCCCGTAGCCTAAGTGACGTCGGCTGTATTGCCCTTAGGACGCAGTTGATTGACATTGCCTGAAGATTGTAGGTTACACGCCTTGTCGAAAATATCAACTGGCTTGCCCGTTGACGACGACAGAGGATGTCGATTCAGTCTCAAACCGAGTCTTGTTCAAGCGCATTCGCAGGAAGCTCCCAACGTAGATGTTGTTTGATTTGGATAGTCCTCACCCCTGAAGTATACTAGGTAGGTACTTTGGTCCTCTCTTTCAAGAACCAAGTGAGCTTTGCCAATTGCCATGACCCCCTAATCATCTTCGTCGCATAAGTTGTCGCCTAGGATACTAGTGGACTTGCCATGCGAAATCGTCTTACCTTATGTTACACAGTCAAGATTCCTTCTGGGAATTACAGTCGATAGTGGATCAATTCTAGGCTGAAGTCTTGGATTCGTAAAAAGGTTCCCTACTCCTGGTATGTTATATTCATATATAGTCGAATCCGGCGTGCGACCCGACGGGAAAAACGGTGCGGCAAATCGCAAGAGGTTGTACTAAAAATAGTTCTAGTGTAAATAGTGACTACGTACAGAAACGGCCAACTTCAAAAGATTTCCACGCCGATAACCTCAATTTGCGAGTTCGCTCGCGGAAGGCAGGGCGATTCTCCGCCTACCATGGCTTATAGTCCTATCGCCCAGGGTGAGCACGATGCCATGTCCGACTCTGAGTACTCCCACGTCTCTGCATCACCCTCGAACAATCACGAAGCCATGGCTCTACACCAGTCCTTTTCCGACCTAGAAGTTATCTCTCCTCGATCAAGAAATGTTTCGAACGCTTCTTCTGTTCCACTACGACATCCAACGCCCGATTTGCAGTCGTTACGAGGAGCATACGTGGGGAACATTGAGCGATTGGAGCAAAGTGCCGAACGACTGAGCATGTCCTCGGACATTGGCGAAGAGGTGAGAAAGCTCACGATGGAGCAACGGAAATCGGAGAGCAGAAGATCTTCTTTGATGAACAAGCATGTTGAAGAAGAAGCTGCTCCACCTCCGGCGACCCGTCAATTTTCCTACGGTCAAGGTTCCCACACCTCGAATTCGCTCGTGGATATGAACAACTTAGCGAGAGCGGGTGGATTCTCCCCGGCGGGATACTTTGCTTCCCCAAGAAGCTCGATACGTTCTGGGTCTTGGTCACAGCACAATTCGGTCAAGGGAAGGTCTACTTCGCAAGCGTCTCGTCTCACGGGAGTACTTGAGCCTGAGCGCACAGGCGCACCACTCGAACCTCCGGGCTCAGATGGCTTCCTCCCAATAATAGCTCCTCTAAGACCTCTGCCGAAGGTACTGCGGATAACGAATGATGAGGAAAATACAGTAGAAAATGGCAATGTTTCGCAAGAATCCCGAGTTGCACAGCATGAAGTAGCTGAGCAAACAAACGGCGTGCCGGAACGTCCCACGACAGCCGCTTCCACGGATCCCTACCACCAGACCAATGGGCTTTTCGAAGACTTTGATGGCGTGCACATTACTACTCATCCAGAGGATCCGCTTGTTCCGAAGGATACGACCAGGAACCGAACGACCTCCAATCCCCTGATGCCACCTGCCAGACCTAGACCCAAGTCTTACTTGGATCCTAGACCGAAGTCTTACGTTGAACCCCCTCCTGACGAGAACATGATATACTACCCAGCGCCTGTACCGATGATACTGAACTTACCCCAGAAGTTATCAAAGCTACCAACTGCTTCACAAAGGAATAGGCGACGGTCGGAGATCTTAGGTGGCTTACCTGGCGATGCGCGCAAATCAGCCGCATGGTTGCCGAACGTCCTAGAAGGAGAAGACGGAGAGCTTGAACATGCTGAGGATGGCAGATCCCCCCGCAAGGAACCAGAAAATAGGAAGAGTGTGGCAGATGTACCGCCACAGCTAAGGGCCAGTGCATTCTTTGACTATCCAGCTGCTCAACAGGATGTGGAGCTCATAGGGGATTCGGCGGTTGCGACGTTAGATAGCATCCTGGACGCGTCGGCATATGCACCGGTGTCCGCTTTCACTGACCACCCTATTGCTGGTCATGCAGGTCCAGAGGTTTACGGAAGAAGTATTGCAAGGACAAGAGATAGCATAGTGCCACTAGAGAGGCCAGAGCAGAGAAGGAGGAGGAGCTCGTTGAACATTCTGAAACGGAACAGCTCATCAAACATGCTGGACGATGGGAAGAAGCGGAACAGTAGCTTGTTGAGCTTGGGCAACTTTGGTAAGAGAAAGAGCAGTGCTCCAGAGCTTGACAACCACAACCTTCAGGATGAAGCCGAAGCAGCAGCTATGCATCCCGAAGACACGCCATTGCAGGTCCAGCATGAGGATGCAATATATGACGAGGCGGGAGAGATAGCTGATGAGGATGCCGAATTCCATGACGCCCAAGAAGAGTTCGACAATGACCTCCAAGACAACCTCGAGAACCTCAATGGTCAACCAACTACCCTCCTCGCCGAACTTCAGCTCCGCAAACAACAACTCAAAACCCGCACTCGCACCGCCGCAACTGCCTACCCTAACGGGATGCACTCCACTTTGCTGGAACTCGACGCTGTCGCCCAAATCGAAAAACGATCTAGGCAGCAAAAGCATATAAATCTTGCCTGGGAACCTCCTGGAACCCATCAAGCTGGTGCTGGAAACGAAGACGACGAAGACGTTCCCTTGGGCGTGTTGTTTCCAAGTCGCAAGATCAACAGTAGAGCCCGCTATGATGAAGATAGGCCTTTGGGTCTTATAGCCCGCAGAGACATGGAAGACAACGAGCCCCTCTCTCGCCGTCGCGCTAGGCTCCGTGGCGAGGAGGCTCTTCCCCGGGAGGCGGAACTTGCCAAGCGCATGAGTACCTATACGCTCGACCTCCCGGGCTTCTCCACAGAGCCCCAAGCATCCCATGAAATCATTCCGGACGTGGAGGGTGAAACCCTCGGCCAACGTCTCAAACGCCTGAAAACCGCCACGTCCCCCTCAGTTGTCCGAGGAACCCGGCCCATAAGCGGAGATTTCACTAGCGAAGTCATGTCCCAGCTCGGCGTCCCCACTCCACCCACCGAATTCCCCCCTACAAATGGCGAAGAAGAAACCCTAGGCCAACGCCGCAAACGCCTGCAAGCTGAGCGTGAAACCGCCAACGCCGTCACTGCTACTAATAAATCAGCGCGCCCAGGCATGAATTCCCGCCGCACAAGCATGGCTGATCTTTTACAAGCCCACCCCGCAGCTGGCGCTTCCCACACCGTGAGCAGGGGGGAGGTGCCAATGGCGCCAAAGACGAGGAATACGGCCTGGGCGCAGGATGTGAACAAGTGGGCTAGTTCGGGGAATTTGGCGTTGTTGAGTGGCTTTGGGCCAGGAATGGGTGGAGCGATGGGAGCGATGAATGCGGGAGCGCCGGCTTATGGGCCAGGGATGAATGGAGGTTATGCGGGAGGCAGAATGGTACCGCATCCGATGGTGTCGGGGGGAATAATGGATATGGAGAAGGGCCAGAGGGATATGATTGAGCGGTGGAGGACGAGCGTGTTGCATTGATGCTGTCGCTGTCTTGTCTATAATAGCTTTGTATATTAGCGTGAGCGATGGGGTCTGCTTCTGCTGGATGTGAGGGTGAAGGAATAGATGGATGCATGATTAGATATACCCCCCCGTCGCTAGACGACAGCGCTATTGAGAGGGCTAGGGATTGCCAGAGGTAATGTTTACTTTGTAGGATTACTTTAACCAATACCTATCATACCACCTACTCCCCATTCCACACCTTTCCATCCTCATGCATTCCGCTTCCCATCCCCATCCCCACTCTCACACCTTTACCTGGCCCCTTCCCACGCCCCCCTTCTCACAGAACACAAAAATCGGGGAACAGAAAAATTACCTACCACAACTGGGATTAGATCGCTAGAGCCCATGGCGGGGTAGGAGGGAGAGAGGTAGACGATGCTGTGATGTTATGTGGTGGTTGGGTGGATGCAAGAGAGAGGGAGAGAGAGAGAGAGAGAGAGAGAGAGAGGAGGGAGAAAAGAGAGAGAGAGAGGAGGGAGAAAAGAGAGAGAGAGAGAAAAGGAGGGGATTTGTTATGGACGGGGATTTTGCAGAAGGGGGGTTTTGGTCTAAGAGACTTTTTCGGTATCTGCGCCTCTTGTGCTCTTACAGTCAGTTCTCGGCGCCGCTTTCTGGTTGTTTTATCTGTGATGGAAGGGGAAGGCTGTTGAGAATGAGTGCCCAGGGTCAATTCATGGTTGTAATGGAAGCGGTGGGAACAAGTCTCCTCGGCACTGAAAAAAAAGAAAAAAAACTCAGTGATTTTCTGGTTTTTTGGGTGTGGGAAGCGTGCTGGAACAGGGGGATTTGGGGGTGGTATGAGGTTGATGGAATTATATGGGGGGTTTGATCGTGGTGGAGAGCGTGGCTTCGTTCGTTTCTGTTTCGGTTGATTTTCACCCCTTCTTACTATGATATCATATCAGACCATCGGACTGCGAAAGCAAGTATTGGGTATGATGTTGCATTAAGTCATGCTGCGTCTTCCATCTTTCCATTTCTGGCTTTCGCTTATTAATTGCATACAGCTCCTTTTTTAGGGCCCAAAATCTCCTCCGGTGACGGAGGGACGATGTCATGAAAACATAAATCCGCTCGTCTCGATCCAAGAAGAAGAGAAAAAGATGGTTCGTTATATCCACCGAGTTGGCTCTGATGAGAGCCCGTTGCAAAGCATAAGAATGCGAGAAAACCAACAAAACGAAACAAACGCCGAATGCCCATCTTCCTATGCCTCTCAAATGCGCCATGACCTTGCCCGCGCTTTTTGAGAAATCCGGAACGCCATGCGGAAACGCGGAGAAGTCGAGATAGATGGAGGTTGCGATCAAAAGGCGTGAGGGGGTATATAACTTTTGTGTGTGGGATGGATTCAAACACCGCCGCCCAGAACGGCCCAAGATGGCACAGCATGTCGTAAAATCGTGGCAATATCCGAATGGAAAGAAATGCAGAGAGGCCCGCGCTTAAGTAATCCGTGAGAAAGGCGAGGGTAAATATGCTAAGTAGGGAGCGTTGATAAATTAACTAAATAAGAGGTGACGATGCGATTAGGCGTAAATATCGTGCAAATCGGTTCCTGTGGATGTCGCTATGTACGCTGAAACGTAGGTTGTACAAACATGGAGGAAACAAGCTGATCACTGCCAATAATGGTCACCAGACATTCTTTCGCTGGGTAATTGAAAGTCCAGAAGCTTGTTGTCGTCGAAATAGAATTGCGTCTGGTCGTAACTTGGTGGTTGCTCGTTCAGAGTCATGGCATTTAGGTAGGAAGAGATCATCGTCTGTGGCGGCTGCTGTACCATCTGCGGTGATTGGTAATAACTGTCGTTGTGCACTGGCTGCATTGGAAGGTATTCCATCTGGTTGAAATGCTGGTCCATTTGAGCCTGCTGCTGCTCAATCCGGGCTTGATGGTCAATCTGAGCTTGATGGTCGACTCGGGCTTGATGATCTACTTGCGCTTGGTGGTCAAGCCGTGCCTGCATGTCGACTTGAGACTGATGATCGAGTTGCGCTTGTCGGTCTATTTGAGCCTGGCGATCCATTTGGATTTGGTGGTTGATCATAGCTTGCTGTTCCAAGTGGGTTTGGCCCATTTGACCTTGCATGACCTCAGTTGGCGTATGTGGATAAACTACGGGGTGGGCTTCTTGGGACGTTTCGCATGGCAAGGGCCAATAATCACGACGGTAATTATAGTTTCTTGGTCTCAAGACCATCTTGACATCTGGTGCAGCAGACGCAAGTTCGACACTGGCTTCTGGTTCTGGTTGTTCAGCCAGTTCGTCGTCGGACTCTGCGTCCGGATCGGATTCTGAGGCCTCATCGTCCCATTTGAATTCCACTTCTTCTGCGACGACTTCTCCTTGATGACATTTCTGGATGTGCCTGGTCAGGGTTGTCTTTCGGCAGAATCTGTGAGCGACATCAATCGAACGCTCCTTGCTACTGTACTGAAAGATATTGTACTTACTGTTTCCCACAGTATGTCGGGCAGGTGTAAGGCTTGGTGCCATTGTGTATCCGCCGGTGCCTCGCCAGACTCGACGACTGTATTCCGTCAGCCTGCTGGCTAGAAGACTGTAGTAGTAGTAGCTGTAGTAGTAGACATACATCTGAAAATTTCTTATCGCAACCGTGATGCCCGCACTTGTGCGGCTTCTCGCCAGTGTGGGTACGTTTGTGGACAGTGAGCGCGCTTCGCTGTATGAAGCTTTTCCCACAGTCGGCAAAGTCGCAATAGTAAGGTCGCTCGTTAGTGTGGATCCTGTAGTGCCGTGCGAGATCAGATTTACGATTGAATCTCTGTTGCGACACGGCGGAGAGTTAGCGGAATCGGATGTCTCAGCTGTCTCAGCTGAACCGGGGGGTTGCGGCAGTGCGACAGCATGACGAAGGGTTAGGATGGATCGTTCTTACCTTGGAGCAATGAGGCTTGTCCCACGAGCATTTAAAAGGACGATCCAATTGAGAAGACATGTTATCCAGCAAGTGGTTGTTCTTGTGGACAATGCCCATTGCTGGAGCACACACCTTCTCACGAACTACTTGGTCGTAGCAGTCAGTCGATGATAACGTAGTGCGGTACTCGTAGTGGCCCGCGAATCCTCGGCGTGTATTCCGTATTGAGGACTTAGTTGCAAGCACGGGATCTTCCGTCCTGCTCAGTAAGCCACAGCCGATTGGGTGACACCAGAAGAGAGATGTTGGACAGCCAGTAAGTACGGAGTAGGTAGGTAGTCGGTAGACTGTAGTAGTGGCCGACGAAGAAGGAGGCTTTCTCCGCCTTTTTTGGAATTATTAGAGCAGAGGGAAGATATACCAATCGATTTTTCTGGAGTCCGAAGATGATGGAGGTAAGAGATGAATGGTTAAGTATAATGGCTAATAGGGAGTTGAAAGGCCGACCTTAGTGGGTCGGATACCTACCTTACCTTGGAGCCACAGTTTGAACTGGGTGTTAGCCTTCTGCGAGTGAACCTTGTACAATATGTGCGATCTATGCGCACGCGACGATTGCAGGCCTGTCCTCAAGCCGACTTGGAAAACTGGCTTGCAGAAGATTGCAATCGGAAGTATTGGATGGCAGTTGTCCAGAAGCGTAATGTCTTGGTAGCTGCGTTCCTCCCCGCAAACACGTACTGCCGGTCCACGTTTGAGTGTGGATGCTCGATGTGGAAAGTGACCCAAGCTGAGGGTCTGAGTGACGGCGCAAAGGGACAGGCAAAGCCAGCTCGAATATGTTGATTGATTCTGCACAATTAAATTCCGAACAAGATGGCCACCCGAATTTGAAGATTATCTGTCGATTCTCCAGATATATAAGTTGGAAAAAAGTATTATTATGCTGGTTTTCGCATTCTCTCGACGGCAGTGGAATGTGGTTCTCGTGGAAGGTCTGAGTCGAGGCTAGGATCAACTAAAATTCTCTGAAGATCTGCTGAAGTTCGAGAAATGGAGTTGTTGCAGTGGCGAGACGTTGACTATGATTGTTGAGCAGAGATTATGGTCTTGAATGGAACGGTAAAAGTCGATGGTATATACTAAGTACTTGTAGCTATCCTACAATGTGACGTCGCGCGTCCGCATATATACTAAAATGCTAGACTCAACTAAAACGATGTTCATATGTTTTCTGGCCATCTGTAATAATGAGTGGCGGTTTTCTAAAACCCGTATGTCCAGGGTTGTACGACCAAAAGGGTAGACAGAATTAAAACCCCTCTGCAATTGCATGCAGCTGACTAGGAATCGTCACTGCAGCTGGTGAACAAGGCGTCTGTATTGGTGGGCAAAACTCACACGGTCTTGTGCTGAAGAGCCCCAAGTCAAAGGGGAAGAGCCGCTAGGTCCTCAGGAACTTGAAGTTGAACAATTGGACGCCCAGCCTTTGAACCATCAAGCGGCTAAGAAACCCATCATCTCAGGCTGGTTGTCTGACCAAGATGCGAGATTCTCGGCAGCTTTCGGATAGCGCACGCGCAAGTCTCAATGACCACCATCGGAGCCTTTACACTACGGACGCTTAAGTACTTTTGACGTCTGGCAGTTGCGGACGAACATGTCCTCGTCCCCAAAATAACACTGGTCCAACGGCCGTCACACTGCATGTGGTGGTATCCTCGAAGCCTGAAGTCTTGGGGCCCGAACTATTGTTTCACGTTATAAAACTCTCCGTCACGGCCATATATCGGCAATAGTGTCGACGAATCGTAGGCTGGGCTGTAGGATATCGTAAGTTCCCGTATCGTGTAGGAACAATAGACCTGCGTAGACGGCCATATTGGCCGACTTTGTTCGGGTCCGTCGTGACGGTCAGAAAAACCGCGTGATCCGAAAGGTCCTACCACGCTGAAATCAGCTGCAGCGATAACGAACGATTCACAGTGGCCCTCCTCGGATTGGATGTACGATATGCCAGGGATTAGGGGGTCGACCACATGAAATACGTGAACCCATCTCATGTATCAGTGCTAACAAAGAACAAGGCTATGACCAATTTCAACCGTCACACACCGTGCAATAAGATGATGCTAGTACTGCCGCTATCTCATGCAATGCCGTAAGCTTTCAGCCTTTTGGACCACCCGAGTGGAGGGCGAAGGATCTGGCAGACCCTGACAATTACACTGTTGATATGCACGCGATTCGGCGGATCCTGGTCCTTAAATTCAGAGGTGATCAGATGGAGAACAAGCTCCGAGCATTGAGAAACAACGTATACAGATCGATGCTAGAACACCGACATCGTCTTCCACTTGACGAAAGAGAGTACGTCTACGCATTGAAAAGCTATTCGACAGCCTAAAAGAAATACGGCACTGGTGGGACTGTGGGTACGGTACTCGCTCGGGCTGGACCGCTCCTTCGCAGCCTCCCGTGCGGTTCGAGAGGTGGGAAGGAAATGGGGGAATGTCACCAACTGTAACCGGACATTCTGTGTAACGTTGAAAATGATCCACTTCACGTAAACGTACACGAGACGATTCCGTCCTGCTGTTTGGAAAAGCACACGGTAGAAAATCTCCACGATCCATCAGCGCGCTTGCGAGGTCTGTAGCCAATAAGCCACATGGAGAGAGTGGTGCGGTCAGTGGCTGCTGGTTGCAGCCCTCAACGAACAATCGGCAAAGGACGCCTCAAAGGTCGATGCAACTCTTGGACCCTTCCAACGCAGGCTGGCTGTGGCTTCCTATCCTATTGGTCTGGGGGACAGCACCTACACCACTGTGTACTTTGCAAACGTGTTCTCGCGACTCGCACATCGATCTTGGACCTTGGATCTTGTGTAAAGTCGTTCGTCGTTCGTCGTACGTCGTTCGAGGGCGAAGAGTGCTATGAAACCTAGTCAGGGGCTTAAACCGGCTGTCACTGTCATCCCCGCAATTGCTCACTTAGACGACCCAATAGCAACGCCAGAACCGGCGTCTCCAGCGTCCTGGGCTCGCTCTAGACAAGTATGACATCGACTCCCAAGAGTGCGAATCAGAACGGCGTATCGCACAGGGAGGAATTTCAAATCGGTTGGGAGCGAGACTTCTCCGTACCTCCGTACGGAGGTAAAGGCATTGAAGGCGCAGCAGACATTGTTCGCCTGAGGGGGTTGTTAATGCAGCCGGTTTAAAACAAACCACAATCTACAAAAAAAGGTCTGTGATGAAACCGCGGAGCACCATCCGCCCCTTTTTTGGTGCCACTGACTTGGCCTTTCCAGAACCATTCTTCGTTGCGACCTCTGGACTCTAGTCGTGCATATCCCCAAATTACCGACAACTAGTCGCCGCAACGGAGGGCGGCGTTTCTCACCTGCGCAACTATCTTTATCCCCCAACAATAATCCAGATGAACACATGCCCCGTATCATCTTGATCATCCGTCAGAAGCTTTCCGAGAGTGGAAAGATCTTGATCGATTAGGTTGGAGTGGAACACTTGCCGCCAGGAACCATCGATCTTGCATTGGATGCCGATTGACATTCGCCATTCCATCCTTCGATGCTAGTCTGGACTATGCGCTAGTTCCATACGTTGATCCTCGTACAGTACTAACCTAAGACGGTATTGAGTAGGGCGGTCAACACCCCGTGGCGTGTGGATGCCAAGTACGGAAGTAGTAGTGTTCGAATCAATGACTGAAGACATTTGATTCGGAAAAAGCTATTCCTTAGAGCTACAGTCAAGTTTCCAATCTATGCGCTTGCCAAGTATGGAAAAAGGGATGTCGGATACTGAGAGGTTACCAGATGATTGATTACCCATGACACGAGAAAGTGAATCTGGCAGTGTGTTCCGTACCAGAAAGGTTGCAAATTTGCATGTCCTGGGAGTTCTAATCCCACTTTTGCATTCGCCAGGACTCAGATCTGCTGGTGTTCTGCAACGATATCTGACCCCAGGAACGAACCATGCCGCGCTTTGAGTTTGCAGCACAACGGTTCGTATTATCGTGAGAGGCGTATCTTCCCCTGCAAGAACAGAGACACCTGTTCATGTGCCATTGACGCACTGCAGTGAAGAATAGACCCACCACCTGCAGGCTTTTGCGATGGTTGGCAATACTCTGAGTTTAACCGACAGTCTATTTAAGATCCGAAGGGTTTCAAACTCTAATCTTGACATCTCATCCTTCCCATGATGGACCGTGCCAGCAAGCTTGCAGTCACAAAGACTATCATGGCATAGCCTACCTTGACCTCGTAACGCGGCGGCTCCGCTCCGAGATCATGCGCCCGTTCCTCCCTTGTTTGGGAAGGACTGACCTGAGTGGGCACAAGAGGTTCGAGGAGACGCGGCCAAGTAGTCCACACATCCTGCGGGTGACAAACATTGGGACGTGCTCATCCAATGCCTTCCAGGTGACGACACCCCGGGTATACCGGATTATCTCCCCTTCTCCCGGAGAAGCACTGTCTGTGAGCCGACATCGACTCCCACCCTCTCGATACCCTTCGCTTGCAGAGCATGGCTTATATGGGTCTTACAAATTATGCCGAAACCGTGACGCCCGCATCAGCGTTCGACCCTATTTGTACATAATCTTTATACTAATATATACAATCTCTGCCCACATGCGCTGCTCGCATGCCAGCGGCAACGATAGGCAATGTTTGGGCACAAACACGAAAAGAAGTTGTCTGAAATGAACAGTTCAAGCATGCTGTCGGCTCGAAGTAAGATCACCACCGGCATCACCACCAATATCACCACCAATGGCGGTTGGCGAGTGAAGCGGAGACTCAGGTTACCTAAAGGAAGCGTACTTTTGACAAATAACAATTCCATTGGGAGCAGATAAGAAAGGGTCAGAGCGAAGAAACGGTGCCTTGGAATATCATCAAGAGCATAGATCTAGAAGTCAGAAGCAGAGGACTGTTCCGCCAATAGGTACAACTGGCACGATCACAGTTGCGCTGGGGATAGCGCTTGACTGGAATCATGTAAGATGATGGCCTAATTGCATACTTTGCTTAGGGACTCACCAACTGCACAAGAGTTCTGTAGCATTGATTCGATGATTTTCAGGTGGCCAATTGAACTAGAAGAACCTTTTCAGAAAAGAAAGCCTCAGCCTTGTTTCAGGCTTTGGTTACAGATCTGTGACTGTCTGCTAGCATACACACTATGTACAAGTCGTTATCAACCTTACAGTTGAGGCACTGAAAGGAAAGAGTTATGCCAGACTTGTAGCAATCCGGTTAAAGTCCGGGCAATCTAAACTCCGAGAAGTTTCCTCGGATCCCGTCAACGCTGTCAGCTTTTGCTTCTTATGCTTGCTACTGACAAGCAGCAATCGAACAGTGAGCATACGAAGTCGAGCAGCCAGCATCCAAAATTGCATTTCATTTCATGACGCTGCTACCACCTTGACCATGCCCACCACCCCCTGCGCCCTCTGCTCCACCTCGCGGGCCCTCATTATCCGCCCCAAAAACCACCAAAAGCTTTGCAAGCCTTGCTTCATAACCCTCTTCGAAACCGAGATCCACAATACCATTACCACCAACGCAATTTTTCCCCCAGGTGAGCAAATCGCTATCGGTGCTTCCGGCGGCAAAGACTCCACCGTGCTAGCCTCGGTGCTAAAAACTCTCAACGAGCGCTATAACTATGGGCTGAATCTTGTGCTGCTGAGCATTGATGAAGGCATCAAGGGGTATAGAGATGATAGTCTAGAAACTGTAAAGCGGAATGCAAAGCAGTACGATATGCCGCTTGAGATTGTGGGTTACGACGAGCTGTACGGCTGGACGATGGATCAGGTGGTCGAGCAAGTGGGCAAAAAAGGGAATTGTACCTACTGCGGCGTATTCCGACGGCAAGCGCTTGACCGGGGCGCTGCTCGTCTGGGCATAAAGCATGTGGTCACTGGTCACAATGCTGACGATATAGCGGAGACGGTGATGATGAATTTGTTGCGAGGGGATCTGCCGCGCTTGGCAAGAGCAACGAGTATTGTAACTGAAAGTGCGGCGAGCGATACGAAGAGAAGCAAGCCACTGAAGTACGCGTACGAGAAGGAGATCGTGCTGTACGCGCACCACAAGGGACTAGATTATTTCAGTACCGAGTGTATATACAGTCCTGAGGCTTTTAGAGGGAGTGCGAGGACATTGATTAAGAGCTTGGAGAGGGTGAGACCAAGTGCAATACTGGATGTTGTCAGAAGTGGAGAGGATATGGCAAGGTTGGTGCCGCCCGAGGTAAGTGGCGGGGAGCCTTGTGCAAGTAAGGATGCAAGACAGGTTCTAGTTGTGGATGGAGAACTAGACGGAGAAGGTGGTTGCGGGAGTGTTAATGGGCGAAGAAGTGGAGGTGAGATGGCTGATATGGAGAAGAATTTGCGAGACGACGACAACGCTCAGGGAAGAGAAATTGAAATTACCATGCAAGGGCAAACACACGACAAAACAAAGCCAGTAAGGCAACAAAAGAAGCTCCCGAGGCAGCAAATGGGTCGGTGTTCCCGATGCGGCTATCTTTCAAGCCAGGCAGTCTGCAAAGCTTGCATGCTTCTTGAGGGATTGAATAAAAACAGGCCGAAGATGGAAATCCAAGTTGGCGTTGAAGAGGAAAACAATAGTCCAACGCTTACGAGGAGAATGGAAGGCCTGAATGTCATTCTAGGCCAGCGGGCGTGAGGAGCTTCACTGGGAAGGTAATAGTCATAATCCAGAATCATAGAATTCGGCAACCAAAACATATGGGCCTACCACATGACGAGATTCGATACGAATCGACAGTCTTGCCTTCCAGCCTTTCAACGCAGAAGTCGAGAAGCAATCGGGCCAGAGGATCTTCAATCAGAACCACCTCTCCCTGTGGCAAAGAGCAATGCGGAAAGGGGGCAATTCCATCAATTCGGACGATTCGCAGTACCCACTGCCCTAGCTATTGAGCCAATCGCCTAAAAATCCACTGCCCAAAAGGTGGCACCACTATCGACAACTCAATAGAAGGTGGACCGTCGGCTGAAGTCGCAGATGATCTACTTGGTTACAAGACATCAAGCAAGATATAACTCGAGCATGGGCTTGGCAGATTGTCGACGCCTGGCTTGGGGTGTTCCGTCGCGTGTCTCAGCTAAGCTGGTACCCTTATATACCCATGGGCTTTTGGGCGGAGATGAACACACAAGTAGTCTACATCAAGAAGCTACTTAGGCATCTAGTAGGAATTATCCAGTCTGGACATTTTCCCTAACATCTCCTGGAGATCTCCCACTCGAAACATACCTCTCTGAACCCCACCCACAACCCCTTCTTCTCCAGACCCCCATCTCCAAACCTCCCACAGTTCTCTCATCCTCCATACCCCCCATGTGCTATCCCCTAAAAAACCCCCCTCCCCATCTCCAAGCTATTCCGACGCACCATGCATGACTGCACTTCCAACCCAGTAAACCGTGATCATAACCTACCATCCACATCCCCACTCACTGCCCGTCTCACGCTCCCCTCTTGTCAAAGTAAACTGTCCTCGGTGCTACTGTACGTCTACATCCCCAACTAGCGCTGCCCACAATCCCAATAAATCCCTTCCATCGTTCCCTGCCTGTCACGTAGCCTCGTTGCAAGGCTTCAAACTTCTCCATCTCTCTCATCCTTTTCCATCGTTACAGCTTGCCGGACCCCCATTGACCCTCCAAAACTTTCCTCTCCCGATTTCCCGCGTTCTACCACCAGCTCACGTTGCCCCCATTCCTTACTTCAAAGATATCCGACTACCCTGCATAAATTCGCCCTCTGGGATATCTCACACAACCCCATTTCCCTCTTCGACGTACATATCCTGTCCGTAGTCGTTACCTCGGATAAAGAAGTTCAACTCAATGTTGAGATCTCCACGGCTGTATTCCTGACGAAGGGGTTGGGGGTATGGATTGGGTCCGTTTCTGCGATTTCGGGGGTGGGCGATAGGGTGCTTTTGGGAGACGAGCAGGGGGTAGGTGGACGGGTGCAGGTTTAAGGGGTTGGAGGGGAGGTAGTTTTGAGGTTTGATGTGAGGAAGGGGGAAGTGGTGGGGTAGGGGGTTATGAGGGCTGGGTGAGAGAGGGGTTGGGGAGGTGGTTGGTGATTGGGGAGAGCGGGGATATGTGGATTTTGTGCGGGTTTGAGGTGTGGTGGTGGGTTAGGGTAGATTTTGGAACATGGGTGAGAAGGTTGTTATGGGACCTTTCGGCGAGATGAGAGTGGCATAAGGGTCAGGTAGTTGGTGGCTTCTGGTGGATGTGCGGTCGAGGCAGCTAGGAGTTGGTGTGTCGGTTTGAGGTGAGGGATTGAGTTTGGGCCTTTTGGATGTTTTCGTATTTCAAGACTAACGGCGTCAATTTGGAGGGTAAAATGGCGGTAACTTCGGTTGGGCTCCACAAGAGAAGAGAGTACTATGTAAGACCTTGAGTACGTCCATGATCATTCCTCAGCCCTGCCGCAGCTGAAAAATTTCCGAACACATCTGAAAGTGTGGGCTCGGTGACGTTGAGAAGTAATAAATATCTGCTGACTATGCCGGAAATTATCGACAGGCGATGCTTGAGTATCACTTTTGGCGGACCTGCCTTGATTAAGTCAGATTTCGTACAATACTTAATCGCCAGCCATCTTGATAGGAGTGATACTGACTGCTATGGTTTCCATTCGCTGCAAAGGTCAAGCTTTATATGAGGATTGGAAACAACTGACGTGTCTAACTTATGAGATAGAGATTTCAGCACATTCAACCATTGAGCTCCAGCTCTGTCCATTGACGATAGCCAAACAGACGCCTTGAACGAAATTAGTCGATGCAGCATTGTTGCATGAGAGCCCTTACTCTGGAGTTCTTGTGGCAAAATCAACCGTCTCGCCTTCATAGCGTACAATCAGATCTCTGTCGCCTTGACATAGCTTCTTCAGTTTCCTTAAAAATATAGCAGAGGTACCCCATCCATCGATATCTAAGGTTCTGAGTCCTGGTAGATGGTCAAAGAGGTAGGCGGGATTATTTAGGGTGTCTCCAATGAAAATCTTGGAGATTTGGTAGGCGTTTTCCTTTCCTATAGTCCCTATTAAAGCCGAAAAGGTTCGTGAATTCTCTTTTCCAAATTTGAACGGTATATGGAAGGTATTCCCACTATAGTAGATTGGCGTAGTCTCAAGATAGACCTGTCGGCATGTCATGGCCATGGCAAATGACGAATTGCAAGTGTGAGGAACTCTAGTACTTGCAGTAGCCCTCGCTGATTTGATCCTCGGTTGAGGGGGTATGGGATTAATACTGGAGCGCAAACGAGCTTTCCGGAGTCTTTGGACAGTACTCGCTCTGAAGTGGATGTGATAGTCGGAAATCACAACCATTCTCCAGATCTTTACGCGAATCTCGGCAGATAATTTAAAGATCGGAGAGGTGGAAGACGTTGGCTTTGCAACTGAGGCGGCTAGCTTATCACTATACAGCACGGCATGAGGCTGCTCAACCACTTCAACAACTTTTGCTTGTCTTGATGGCCGACCATCGCTGATCACTGCCGCTGTCTTCGTGGCTGCCACAGGGGCCTTTTTCTTGGCCATCTTCGGGTGTGTATGGTTAAGGAAGAAGAGCGAAAGGATCGAGTAAGAAATCCATACTGTAGTTATATATATCGCTCACCACTATGTGTTGACAATTCACTTCAAGTGAAGTGAAGTCAATCCGCCTTACCATAGGGCCACGGATTGATCAATCTGGAGGTTACGGTATTGTGATAATCGGAGTTAGAAGCATTGATTTCATGAAATGTATTGCTATGTGTTCAATGCCTTCTGTAAGCTGTGTAGCTAGATATGAGTCGAATTCCTTGGTCTCTCACCTACCTGAATGAGTCGAATTCCTTGGTCTCTCACCTACCTCTTCCGCTCGTGCGGCTAGCGCGCTTTTGTGCGGGTATCAACCCGACTTCGGAACCCCATTCTCAATCAACTGCTGTCTCCAATGTAATAGGTATAGAGAGAGGTAGCTGCAGGGCCAAGTATTGCGCAGCGCCATAACGTGTTTCCAGCTGGGGCTATTACAATTTTATATCACCGATTTCAACAGCCATGGCCCCATCTCGTATTGACCCATCTCCTTCTTCCCAAGTCCCTCTCATACCTCTTTCCAAATCGTCTCCTACGCATGATTCCTCTCTTCTCCACCGCTCTCTTACCGAACATCCCCATTCTGTTTCCACCGCCTCCGGTATAGCCCTAAATCTTCCCTCCGGTCAGACAATCATCGACGCGTGTGGCGGAGCTGCTGTAGTCTGCCTCGGCCATGGCAGCGAAGAGGTCGCAGCTGCAGCTGCTAAGCAGATGAATATGGTGAGCTATGTACATACGCAGACTTATACCACAGATTCGGCAGAGGATTTGGGGAAATTTATCCTAGAAGGGAATCCATTTGGGTTAGAGAAGGCCGTGTGGGTTGGGAGTGGTGAGTAGAGATTATATCCGGTATTATTTATGATCACTGCGCCAGAATAACTGGCATTCCTTGGTGCCCTTCCGTCTCTCAACTTCAACTATTTTCTCTCTTTTACCCTCTACGTTAGAATATACAATGTACTCCCCCTAAAATAAACCAGGCAGCGAAGCAATCGATTCCTCCATGAAGCTCGCCCGTCAATACTTCTTCGAGCTCAACCAAACCTCCCGTACCCACTTCATCGCCCGTCGTCAAGGCTACCACGGCACCACTATAGGCGCTATGTCTCTATCCTCAAACCTTCCCAGAAAAATCCCTTACCAGCCTTTACTTCTTCCTAACATTTCTCATGTTTCTCCCGCATACGCTTATCAGTACCAGCACGCCTCTGAATCCGAGGAAGATTACGTTCTGCGCCTAGCGCAGGAACTTGAAGATGAAATCCTCCGCGTCGGTACAGACAAGGTGATCGCCTTTGTCGCCGAAACGGTCGTAGGTGCTACGACCGGCTGCGTCGCGGCGCCCAAGGGCTATTTTGAAGCTGTGCGTGAGATCTGCAATCGCTATGGGATCCTCCTCATTATGGACGAGATCATGAGTGGGGTCGGAAGAACTGGCACTTTCTTTGCATTCGAGCAAGAAGGCATATCACCCGATATCTGCACCATCGGGAAAGGTCTTGGAGGCGGGTACGCTCCGATTGCGGGGATACTTATCAATGAAAAGGTGGTAGAGGTGTTGAGGCAAGGAACCGGGAGTTTCAATAATGGGTACACGTATCAGGCGCATCCGGTTTCGACCGCCGTTGCACTGTCTGTGCAGAAGATTGTGAGAAGAGAGGGACTTGTTGAGAGATGCCGACTTATGGGCATCGTTTTAGAAATACTTCTAAGGGAAAAATTGAGCGAATGCAAGTACGTCGGAAATATCCGAGGTAGGGGCTTGTTTTGGGGAGTCGAGTTCGTCGAAGATAAGCAGACGAAGAGGTCCTTCGAACCGGAATACGGATTTGGTGTCAAAGTGCAAAAGAAGGCTTTTGAGTTGGGGGTTGCGATTTATCCCGGTATGGCGACTGTGGATGGGAAGAGGGGCGATCATGTGTTGGTGAGCCCGCCGTACACTGTGACAGAGGATGAATTAGTCATGATTGTAAGGGTGATGAAGAGTGCGATTGATGCTGAGTCTGAGGCTTTTGACCATCATTGAAGCTTCTTGATGCCTTATAGGATTCTCGACTTCTTGAAATTTCAATTTCGGTATCAAAACAATCGCATTTCGACCAGAATCAACCAGAATCGGTTTTGTTTTTGTTTTTGCTTTTGCTTTTGTTTGTTTATTTGTCTTGATTATACTCGATCGCTAAGGGAAACAGGCCATAAGAGAAGCGTACTGGCTGCAGTGCCCACCCCGTACCTGGATCGATTCTATTCAAGATCTACTACGTAGTAGTCACCCTGGACCCCACTTCACTACTTCATTCAATCCTTCACTTGTTCTAATTTTGTCTAATATGATTAATCAGCATCATCAAAAGCCAAAGGCCCTCGATTGATGTGGATAACACCGTGTTCTCTCAACTCGGCACGGTGAAGAGTTCAGTCAAGTCGACGCGTAGCTATACGTTCAACCTGTAACGAATATTTCATCGTCGAGCTGGAAAGACTTCAACGTAGAATTTCGTAGCATGCTTCGACTCGTGCTCAACCTTGTGTAGGAAGTATTCTTCGAGCGTATTAGTTCTTTATGCGTTCTAAAATACTCATGTCTATCCTATATCTCTTTCAAATGTGTAAGATATGTATACGAGTGATCAGATACAAGTGACTTTATTGTTGAGCCAAGAGACTTAGCGAGAGTTTTTTTTTATCTCGATGTAATGTTTGTAAGATGTGTGTATAAGAGTGAAAATTCTTGCCAATGAGTCGGTTTGTTACTGTACGCATATTTGTTTGGATTTGTTTTATCGACGAACATGACGTTAATCACGTTCGACACAGTCAAATTGAATGTCAAAAGATAGCTCCTAATAAGGCAAACCCAAAGACGCGTAAGTATCAGCCGTGTATGAGTGTCTTCGTAATAGAGACGGTATGTGCGTTTCGACGTGTTTGCAGTTGTTTTGACACCAAAGTGGGTATCGAGTTAGGGTACCCTGGTGGTGATTATTCTTAAAACAAAGCTGGAAGGTCTAATTCTAATTGCCCTCGTAGTTGGGTCTTTATTTATCTTAGGTTTTCTCGTATATGCTCCGAGTCGATTGTTTTTGGACTTCAGCTAATAACCATGACTGGAATACTCGAGGATAATCATTATTTGCCTTGCTCTCTGGGAATAGTCTTGCACTTCTCGCAAATCCGGTTCCTCACAGTATTCAGAAACTGTTTCTTTCTTGGTGAGCTAATGTTGCTACCATTCGTATCTTCTTATTATGCTCCACGCCGAGCGGCGGGTTAGAGAATAGCTGCGGGCTTCATAAATCCACAAATTGTAGAGCCGATCTGCAGGAGGTGGAGGAAACTGTTCAGCAATTTTATTCGAAAGCAGTGATAAATTGACCGACATCTCGGAACATACAGCGACAGGCGTCGAATAGACGTAGAAATCATTGGAAACCGTGAAGTACTGTGTTCTCCAGCGGAGGGGATCATCAATTAACAATCTCATGAGTTGTAGTGGGCAGTTTCGGCATTTACAATTTATGCCTCCACATCCTAGTCCTTCCTTTTTTTCCCATTCTGATTTAGTACTGGTTCCATTCAAAAGGTTGTAAACAACGGGTAGGCTCGAACACGAATCATCCCTGAAACATTTGTGAAGAGTGTGAGTTCCTGGGCTCCCTGGTTGACTGACTGGATCAAGTAGAACTGGTACCAGCCCTACCAGGCATTTGGTGTCGAGACAGTTCTTCGGGCCGAGTATTTACCCGACGCTAACAGGAATGGGCTAAGCTTCACCGAATTCGATGGATATATTTCGACGACGTCTGCTATTCTGGGTGCTGACACCCAACGGCGTTGAAGAGTTCATTTCTTCTAATTCTCTACTATCATTTGTTTACTCTGGTAATCTTCGAGGAATCTACGGCCACGAGCCGGCTCAAGTAATCGCCATGACGTTCCAGGCACCCACCGTCATCACTGTACGTGCAGCGCCACCTTTCGGGTATTTGCACTACTGATAGCATTCGGAACAGAACCTCGCTACTGTCACTTCTGAGATGTGGCCGTCTGTGAAATCCACACTGATCGCGCCTTGGAGAGGTCTACCGCAGACAGTTGCTCACTTCAAGCCTGCCCATCGTAAAGCCCTGCAGGAACGACATGCTTCTACGGTACCTTCCGCGATGGAGAATTTGGTAGGATATCACTTTCTAATCCAGTTGGGATACCATATTGACAGTTCAGCAGATATTCCCTGCCGCCGAACTACCAGAATGCCTTGCCTCTGTGCCCATGACATCTTTACGGTCTCTACCCCAAATTGGTAATCTATCAGGACAACAAGGATCCGTGATTCTGTCTCTACGTACGTTATAGTTTTTGTATATATGGCCTTTACTGATCGGCATAGCATCTTCTAAGAAACTCTGGTCTGCGAATCCTTTCTCTCACGCCCAAGTGAAATCTCTCCAGTCCGCTCGGATGTACACTACACTCCCTCCCTTCCGATTTGCCCACAGGTACAGGATCATGACTCCGATAGCATCTAACATCACACAGCGGAGAAGTATTACGGGGAGTAGTTCGAATCAGAATCAGCTGGCACACCTAGAGCAGACAGCCAACAACCACCCAGGAAGTGCAACGGCACAGTATGCCTTTTATTCTGCCCTAATTCGTGCCAATATGCCAGCGATTGTTGTCGAACGATTTCAGACTGGGAGATATGCATCAAATACCGCTTGCGAGACGGCATTCCGTCAAGCACTGGAGAGGGTAGCACAAACAGAAGGGGTCACTGGATATGGAGGAAGCACGCAACTGCAAAGCCAAACCTCTGGGATGACCAATGCACAGCTCCAAGCCGTCGGCCAAGCTGTCGCAGCTCAGTCACGAGGGGGAAATATCGCAATGGCTAGGGGCAAAGACGGCTCTACCGGGTCCGGTGTGAAGGAGAGCCCGTTGTACGTTGTTGTTGAAGAGTCTTTGGGTGGAACCATATTCAAATGGGTCAAATTCTTAGTCTACTTCGGGCTCGTGACTTATTTCTCCTTGGTCGTCGTCACCGTTTTGGTCGAAACTACAGGCATCTTAAAAAAGGTCGGCGGAACCCAAAACAACGAGGCCCAACCTCAACATCAAACTGTCCGCTTCTCTGATGTTCACGGCTGTGACGAAGCAAAGGAGGAACTCCAGGAGCTGGTCGAATTTCTCAAGAACCCCGAGAAATTCTCCACGCTCGGTGGAAAGCTACCTAAAGGTGTCCTTCTCGTCGGTCCTCCTGGTACTGGCAAAACTTTACTAGCTCGAGCCGTAGCCGGTGAGGCGGGCGTACCGTTCTTTTTCATGTCGGGAGCTGAATTTGATGAAATCTACGTTGGAGTTGGTGCAAAGCGTGTCCGTGACCTTTTCAGCAGCGCTCGTGCTAAGGCTCCCGCCATCATCTTTATCGACGAGCTGGATGCTATAGGAGGCAAGCGAAATGAAAGGGATCCGGCATATGTAAAGCAATCACTCAATCAACTCCTTACTGAATTGGATGGCTTTTCTCAAGAGACAGGTGTCATTATCCTTGCCGCCACCAATTTTCCTCAGCTCCTCGACAAGGCTCTAACCAGACCAGGACGCTTCGATCGTAATGTTACGGTTCCTCTTCCGGATGTTCGAGGCCGTGTAGAGATACTTAAGCATCACATGAAAAACGTTCAAATAGGGACTGACGTCGACGAATCGGTGATTGCTCGAGGTACCACTGGCTTCTCAGGTGCCGAGCTCGAGAATCTTGTAAATCAAGCTGCTGTTCGTGCAAGCCGGAATCAAGCTCAGAAAGTCGGCATGCTAGATTTCGAATGGGCCAAGGACAAGATTATGATGGGGGCTGAACGACGAAGCGCTGTCATCCAGGATAAAGACAAGCTGATGACTGCGTACCACGAAGGCGGGCATGCCTTAGTAGCCATGTTCACCAAAGGTCATACACCGGTCTACAAAGTCACCATCATGCCCCGTGGGCAAACCCTCGGTGTGACACACTTCATTTATGAGATGGATAAAGTCTCGATGTCGAAACAGGAGTACATCGCTCATATAGACTCATCCATGGGTGGCAAAGTTGCTGAAGAACTGGTCTACGGTAGTGAAATGGTCACCAGCGGCTGTGCAGCTGTACGTTATTATCCCATTCTCCATCAGTTCCCCTGGCAACACTAACATATCCGCAGGACATTCAAAGTGCCACCAAATTCGCCTTCGATATGGTGACAAAATTGGGTATGTCTGACACCGTTGGCAACGTTCACCTACATTCCGATTACTCGAAGCTCTCCAGCCCAACCAAACAGCAAATTGAAGGCGAAGTGCATCGCCTTGTTGAAGAAGGCTACCAGCGTGCCACAAAAATCCTTACCGACAAAAGAAAAGAACTAGATTTGTTGGCAAAGGCCTTGGTCGAGTATGAGGTGCTGAATCTGGACGAAATGCACCGGGTGCTGAAGGGGGAGAAACTGAAGAAGTTGACGGTGCTACCCAAAACCCCAATCAAGTTACCCGAGATAGTACTGCCGCCGGGCATCGCCGGCGGAGGGTCGCCGACACCAGGCAGTCATTCAAGTGAGGCGGCGAATGATGGCGAGTCGAGCCCCGGTGGAAACGGGGGCGCCAAAATCTAAGCGCATGTTATTTCCTACATCTCATCAGCTTAATAGCGTACGCCCGAAGCGTCAGCGGCATTGCGGTGTCCGGGTAATCTCCAAACGGATTGAAAGGACCCGTTTCTGCAGCCTCTCTGTTGGAGTTCTGCTTATTGTGTAAATAATTGAGTAGAGCATTCTATCATTTCTGCACCAATTCAACCAAATCAGACATACATGAAGCGAAGAGGCCAAGCCCACAGCTTTGGTATTCTAGTTGTTTAATCCGTTTTCCGTTTGCCTACAATATCAGCACTCTTGTTATCTCAACTATTGAAAGATTTCCGAGATAATCGGAAACGGCGATTTTTTTTTAAGACTAAGGATCTAGTGAGGAGTAGACAGGGAAAGAGGGGAATTAGGGGTCCGAGGGGGAGGGAGAGGGAAGGGGAGGAGAGGGAAATGGAAGCGGAGGGGAAAGCTCTGTACATGTCGCCTACATTTTATGGACAAAAGAGGTTTTTTGGTGAGAAGATATTCGGTGATAGCGGTAACTCGAACGAATGTCTTTTATTTGTTCCGCTTGCAAGAGAAAAAAGAGTATCTGGCAATGGTTCAGGTTGGCTGAAGATTGAAAGGGTTTGGAATTGGGGAAGAGACGAGGGGGGAGGATGATTGGCAAGATGCGGTAGGAAGTGACGTTGGGAATATGGGAAAGGTAACGGAGTGAGAACTTTTGGTTCTCTCCTGTGGAGGATGTGATACTCGTGATAGGCTGGGAGGGGTTTGGAGATGCGAGGTTCGTACAAGAGCGCTCTCTCATCCATTTTTTTTACTTTTACCAAATCGTCTTCCTGTACCTCAACTCTTCCCTTTTGAAAAATAAACCCCGTTGGTTTTGATTTTTAGGTCCCAAGTGTACCCTTCCATGTCGCCCAAAAAGTATTCTGCACGACCGGAGCCTCTTGTTATAGTAAGACCCCCTATAACCGATATTCCAGATGACGATATCCCCTTTGGAACGGTATTCTCTCTAAGACCAGCAGGGATTGTTTTGTATGTATGCCAGCCTTTGATAGAACGATATCATCCTGCCAAGGCGGTCAGGTGGGGTTTTGGACATCGTTGTAGCCAGGTCTTACTGTACGTAGAAAGTCCTCTCAAGATGGAATAGTAGGGAAAGATGCTAGGGAAGTAGAAGGTTAGTACGTGGAACTTTGGCTAGAGAGTGTAGGTTGCTGAGGCGTTGTTTGATGAAGTCGGTTTATTTTTAGGAGTATTAGTTTTAGGGGAGGATGTGTGGGGGCTGAGGGGATGGTTTTAAGGAACTTGAGTAAGGGGGAGGGATGGTTTATAAGATAAGGGGGTAGTGAGGGGTATGAAATAGGGCGTTTAAGTTGAGAACCCTTAATAGGAGTCTCACGTAGTTGTGATTCTTCGCTTGTCGTAGCAGACAGCTTTACCTATTCTGATGCTAGCTTTTTGGTGCGTGTGTTTTGGAGAATCGTCTAGTGTAAAAGGGCTACTTCGGTCGGGAAGGCTTCTTTCTGAAGGCCCAAGATAAAGAAGGGTAGACATTGAGATGTAACTAGCAAGGTGGAAAAAGACAACCGGTTGTGAGAGAGTATAGGGGCGATAAGGAGATACAGGGCATCGCGATAGGCATTGTGGCGTTTGAGTCTGCGGGAGATTGACAAAGGTAGTTAGTCGCTCGAGAAGCTGTCGGAAGGGTTGCTTCGAAATGCTCCTCTGCGTCAATCAACGTGTGTCAATGGACTGGCTTGTGAGGCGGTAGTACTTGCAGTAATGGCCCGCAGAGCTTGGGGAGTGGAAAGATAAATACACAAACATCCGTCCTGTGATGAGAACATGAGACATTGAGTGCGAGGTCTTGTGCGGCTGTTAGTGATTGTGGCTGAACACGATACTCAGATGCCACTAATTGCGGGAGCGGTGTCCGGCATGGAGGCAATGCGAGAGTAGAACATACTGCGACTCTTAAGGAGGACCTCATCGATCTCCGAAAGGATGCTTATCCAAACCCATGGTACGAGTATCCGCATCTCAAGCAACTGACGGTTCTTGACTGTTAAGACAGGACGGCTAATCTACACCTTCCCACCAACCTTGCAAGCGTCTCGATTATCCGACCAGCTTGTATGGAATGTTTTCGACTGAAGATGAACACTTGCTCTGTTGATGTGAAGAGTCGGGGTCGAGTGAAGGGATAGATCTCCGCTTTGCACTCCAGCTGCGGCAGCACCTTCCCCTGGAGCACGAGGTATAACCCTTCTTCCACACTGCCGACAAGCTTATCAACAACCAACAGCTATTCCTTCTGTCCAAAACCCAGTGTGCACCGTACCGAGCACTCCATGCTTGACGAAGATGCAGATATCAAAACAGAAGCTGGGGTTGAGTGGGTCGAGGAGGTTAGCTTGTTGCGACTGGTGTTGATGGAGGATGGCTTGGCCATTGGAGTAACTGGGAACAAGAATGCACAGACAGCGAAAAGGTTCACCAGCCGTCTGGTAAATCTTTATAGAAGTGGCTGTAGATTCGTCATACGTATTCTAGACAGGTGGGACATCTAGGATGATTTGTTGGTGTTCCGTAGGTACATTGTTGCGAAAGACAATCTTTAACAGGAAGTGCTCGTCATCGCCGTATCAGTCAAGAAGAACGTATGGTCTAAGACTCGTTGAAACGAGGGATCGGTTTGTCGTTCTGGGCATTGGAACATCGTTCAAAACATCGAAATCCCCGGCAGAAATGGATGGGAAATCTCAATAGCACTCTTGCGGAATCTGCGTCATTGCTCAAAGCACGCAAATGCGGATGTCATTTAGCTGGTGTAGCTTTACAGTCTCCTAAAAAAACAAGATAATTAGCGTTAAGGGGTCTCGACGGAACGTAAAGGCGCAGGCAAAGTATTTTGGGGGTACTTGAAAGCCCGGGCTTCTGAAAAAGAAACATCATAAGAAAGGGATAGTGGACACTTCGTAAAACATGGAACAGTGGGATATAACGTTTCGAACTACGGCAGGAGGACACACCACATTTCTCGTTGGATTTGGTTTCTCTGTAAAGGATGATGTCAGTCCAACATCTCCTACAACAGAAGGTCGGTCCCGTTCAGCCGAGAACTACTCACATTGCCACAACATTGGGAGGGCACCGCTGTTGTGTCTGCTGATAACGAGTACACCACGCCTTTACTATGTAACGCACATGCCCGCACTGGTAATTGATCTGGGTATAGTCACACATGCTGTGTTTGAGGATGAAGATTCTAGCATCCGAATACGAAAGCCTTATACTCGTAGAGGAATGATGAGCCAGGGCATTCCGAGTCTTTTCCACCCATTGGAGGGCATTAAGAGGGGCGCGATGCGCTTGTTGTAGGGAGACTGAACCCTTGGAGGAGAATCACGCGACGAGATAGCTTCCAACGACTAATCGTTATGGAGGCATTCCTGCAACCGGCAAGGCCTTTCGGTTCGATTTCAAGTCATTTAGGATAGAAGGCGAAGATCTTGAGCTGGCCGGATAGACTGTGATTGGCCTCGATTTACTTAGACAATGGAATTCGTCTGTCATTGATCCGCGGGAAAGTCCCTCAAAAAGCGGAGAAGCTCGAACCAGGGGCATCGGAGAGCCTGGGAGGCTTTCTCCATTAATCTCTTGAACTGAGGGCCATCTCTGCCATGCTCTTCACATGTCGGGCTGCCAGACGCGTGAAGGGTTTCATTGAGAGGGACTGACATTGAGATGACGCTCGCCTGTTGGCTGAGAAGGTAACGGTTGAGATGCTATCATGCTGACTGGGGCTGTAAAGCTTGTGCAAATCGTTGCTAGTCTTTTCCTCTGGCGTATTCTCGGCATACGTTGCCAATTTGAATCCGCCCACACTAACAGGGACTTGATTGGGCATGTAGTGATAGCGGGTCCCAACTCATGCGAGATACAGGCCCAAGTGACGGTCTGGGACCGGAAGAGCATCGGCTCCTCCGCTGTGGCTTTTGAACGTAAGAGGTGAAGCCAGTTGCAGCCTGCAGGACAGTTTCACTCAACAGCAGCAGAGGCCCGTTCCTCCCGCCGGTCTATCTGTGTTCCGTAGCTCCGTGAAAAAGGGAAAATTTCGGTAAAGACATTGGCCACAGGTTCATGTTCTAGTTCTTCGCCTTTCAATCACGTGCTGTCAAAGACAGCTCTGGTCTCCTACTGAGCCTAATATGGCCCCCACAACTCTGCTGACCTGACGAGACGTCAGTCTGGCGGAGATATGTCTGAATGGTTAGGTGCTCACCAACGTATCGATGGCAGAAGGCTCAGCTCGGTCAGCTCAATGACGCTTTGCAACAAACCACGATGGGTTGCACCGTACCAGAACGCATAGAGGTCTGCTCGTATATCGGAAACATCCCAAAACAGGTACACTGTATTCAATAATTTACAAGCAAAGGCTAACTTCTACCCTAGTAGGTATCTGGATTTGATTGTTCGAATTATGTACTTTGAGAGTCATCTTCGGAGTCGAGCCATCCTCTCGACATTTTCACGGCTTTCTCCCACCTCTTATACATCTTCTCACTTGCCTCGTTCGAGATCTGCGGCGTAAAGACCTTACGATCCTCTTGGTTGATATCCTTCAGTTCATTAAACTCTTTCCAAACATCTACGGCGAAGCCTGCGGCAATGGCAGCACCGAGAGCCGTAGTCTCCCGCATCATTGGTCGATCGACTGGGATGTTGATAATATCTGCTTGGGTCTATTGGAGTTATTTCTTGCCCACGAGCGGCCACCTTGTGAACGAAGCGGGTTCACTTACCTGCATACATAAATCGGAATTGCTCATACCGCCGTCAACTGCTAATTGGGCAAGTCTGTGGCCACTATCCTTCTCCATGGCGTCAAGGATCGCTTTTGTTTGGAAGCAAGTAGCTTCCATGGTCGCTCGCGCTATATGCCCCTTCTCGGTATATTGTGTGATACCGAAAATCGTTCCTTTGGCATCGTCGATCCAATAAGGCGCAAACAGTCCACTGAACGCAGTAACAAACACACAACCTCCACTATCTTCCACGGTAGCTGCAAGATCATTTATCTTGTGGGAAGCTTCAAAGAATCCAAAATTTTGCATGAGAAATTTCACAGCACTTCCAGCAACTGCAATGCTACCCTCCAGGGCATACACCGGTTTGCGACTACCACCAAAGTGGTACCCTACCGTTGCCAGCAACCCATGACTCGACATGACTGGTTTCTCGCCGACGTTGTATAGCAGAAAGCAGCCAGTGCCATAGGTGTTCTTCGCCTGTCCGGGAGAGAATGCTAGTTGTCCTACAAGTGCAGCCGATTGATCTCCAAGACATCCTGTTATCTTTGTTCCCTTTAAAGGGCCCATCGCCATTGAGCCAAAGGCGGTAGGATCCGAACATGGCACAATCTTGGGTAGTGTAATATGCTTTCTTTCTAAACCAAAGAATTCCAAAACGAAAGGGTCATAATCCAGCGTATGAAGATTTACAAACATGGTCCTCGAAGCGTTAGTCACGTCAGTGACATGCACGTTGTGTTCTTTCCCTCCGTTCAGTTTATAGAGCAGCCATGTGTCGATTGTTCCAAAAACAAGCTGACTTTTCTCATAGGCCTTTTGCACCGCTTTCGATTCCCGCAGCAACCAGGTCAATTTCAATGACGACGGGTATGTCGATAGGGGCAAGCCACAGATATCTTGAAGTTGGTCGGCTCCCTTGCGTGCCTTCAGCTCTCGGACTATACCATGTGTTCTCGTATCCGGCCACGCTATGGCATTGTATAATGTTTCACCGCTCTCACTATCCCAGACCACTGTAGTCTCTCGTTGGGTGGTGACACCAATGGCCTTTATTTCGGAGACTGAGTGACCCAGGTCGATAAACGCCTTTGTGCCCTTCTCCACGCATGTTTCGACAGAGGCGAATATCTCCTGAGGGTCATGTTCTATCCACCTGCAGAGTGGTCAATGTTTGAAAGTATTTTCATGGACATTGCCGTGATGGCGTACCCACCCCGAATGCGGGTATATCTGCTTGAATTCTATTTGGTGAGAGGCTACTGTTGCTCCCAGACCATCGAATACCAGGAAACGTGTACTCGTTGTGCCTTGGTCTATTGCACCTATGAAAGAATTTTTAAGTTTCTCTTTGTCCGCTCGGGAGGGGCCTCGCAAATTCTTTGCAGCGTGCTCTACCTCGGAAGTTGTCATCGTGGCAAATGAGTTCCGGCGTTCAGTAGAAGTACGTGTCCATGAACTATTACCCTGATATAGGCATCAATAGCAGTATATGAGTGTCGCTAGAAGCACGAGGTTCTAAGCTCTGGAGAACATCATATGTAGACACTGCTGGAGAGAAGGAATGTGGCAGAGCCGATCATAGGGACGTCAACCATATATGTCTTGGGTGACGGCGGGGCGTCTGAGCTTGGAATTTCATCAGTCCCTCCTCATTGACGAGGGCGGGGTAAAGTGACGGTAGCTACAGTAACCGATGCAGCAGCGAAGTAGATAAAACAACCACACGGTAAAGTGAGGAGCTATAAAATATAAAATATAAAATAGACGTAGGCACAAGATTCTATGAGATATTCTGACTATGTGTGAGTATGAGTTGATCAATCTGGATTGGCATCATAATTGGCGACATGGAAACGCGCTCCCAGTGCACTTAAGGGGGAACAGCGGGCAAATGAGGAGCTTTTGGGTGACAACCCTCGTCATCACATATTGTACATGGTAACGAGGAAGAAGCAACAGCAGAACCTTCTCAAGCGTCAAACTATCGCTGTGCCCAGACACCATGTAGCCGATGCCTCCCTCGATGCTTGACGACACACCTGCCAACACCACGCTATGCGCCTGAATGCAAATAAAACCTCTCTGGGCCGACCCCATCAAGGGGACGAACAATGAGCCCAACTTCAACTATGAACGCCACCCTATGCAAAGTAGCTCTTCCATAACACGCCATCCAGATCTTCTGCTTGCTCTTGGGAGAATGCCTAGGATCCGTATGTCAGCATCGCAATGCATTGTGATGGTTTTCGATAATGACATAATCAACATACCTTCAAGTCCATGTGCCATGTGTCCTGCCTCGTCTTCTTGAACTCGCTCAGGATACTCTTCACACTTTTACCTACCATACCAGGATCAGAGTTGGCCTTGTTAGCTAGCGTTGTCAGAACGCCTGGGATCCACGCAGGCGGTGGGGAAATATACGGAAAGGCCTGCACGAGGGCACCGAGTCCCAGTACAGCTGCGTGGCGAGTAAGAACCAGCTTCGTGTGCTCAGGTGTGGGTGTGCTTGTTCCAGATACCGGTACGGAAGCACCATTTCTAGGCTTTTTCGGTAGTGGCGAATCGAGAAGCATCTTTGTAAACTTCTTGCTAAGATCTTGCACAACACTTGTACGCAACGCAATCGGCGAGCATCGAATTATACCAGAGAGGGTAGAGGCCCCGCCTAAACGTACCTCGAGCTGAGTATCTTCTAGCATGCTTGCGACACAATCAAATAGCTTCTGTTGCTGTTCACGGGAGATAAGGAAAAGACGTCGGAAGTACACCACTTGCATATTTATCAAGACTCGGAGGCGCTGGTGCCATAACGAGGAGGTTGTGCCAATACGGATGAGGGCAGCGATAAATTCTGCATCTTCACCTATTCGATGCGGAATGTTCGGAAGGTGTCTGAAGACGTGGTATGCTAGACCCTGGAGCTCTTGATCTTCCTTGATGTCCATCATATGCAGTAGCTGCTCCATGAATACATTCGGGAAGAATTGTAATAATTGTGTGCACTCGTACGAAGACAACGTCGAGTCAAGCCACAGTAGCACAGTCTTGCTGCCGGAAGTGTATGACGAGGGCACTTGTGAGCCTGGCTTGCGTTCTAGCCTCCACTTTTCCAGACGCTCAAAGATGTCAATGATGGTTTTAGAATAATCCTCCGACGGCTGGTATGAGCGTGTCCCAATTGAAGACGCCGCGTTCTGGTCCTCCACTAACGTATCAGTGTCTTTGTACGACTCATGGTACCGAGTACGGTAGATGGTAGCTAAAGTGTGCCCCATGGCTTCACGGACACCCTTGTAAGGATGATCCAGATGCTTGATGAAGTCTTCGATGATGGGTTTCTCTAATTGGAAGTGCCATCCTAAGTCACTTACGCACTGCTGCAGTAGTTGTATCTTTGAGCTTTCTTTGAATGCCGCATTCGAAGCCATGTCTAATTTAAAAGAGGCGAGCGAATCGACAAGGGGCCATGATCGCCGTGGATCCTTTCCTTGCAGAACTAGGTGTAAAAATGTCATCCAGTAGGCGGAATTTTCAGGCGTTAGCCCATCCGCGAAGACTCTCTGCACGATGGGGAAGGCATACCCCCATATCGTAGTTCGCCTCTCAACAGGTTTGTCGACAGTGGATGTCAGAAGAGCTCCTAGGATCTCCGCTGTTGCACGATGCTGATGCTTATCAGACCCGTCACCAAAGATCTTAGCGACCTCTTCTTCAATGTCTGAGAGGTTGGCGGTCGTGAACCCTTGATACATGAGCTCGAAAGCGTAGACCAGCAACAGTGCGCTAGACATGCGGAAGCGGTCTGCGGCAGCATCGCGCGGCTCTTGCTTGAGATAACCAAAGAAGGCCGAGAACCAGGCCCGGTCCAATATTTTACCGATTTGTTCGAGTACTCTTCGCTCTGCATCGTCAAACTCTAGATCAGTCTTAGGATTTGACTTATAAGCGGGCATAGTCTTGTCCCATACAAGCCAACCAGGATAGTCATGATCGATGAAATATTCTACTTCCGCCTGCGCAAAACTTGCTAGAAAATCTTTGGTCCAGCCCGAATCCTCCCTGCGCGTCGTAACTTGAATCTTGGCCGGAAGGAACTGCCTGTCCAGAAGATAATTCTCATAATTATGCTGTGCACTCGCACGAGAGTCTATTAAGGAGAATAAGGCGACGAGAGCGCCAGAATAGAGGCCTCTTAAGCCAGGATGCGAGTCGATTGCACCTCGAGAAATGAGATCTACCATGTTTTCAGATGCTATACTGTCGAATCTGAAGCCAAGGGTGATCACAACTGCGGCAGTACGGCTCGCCTTTTTCCAGTGCGATTTCCTAGCCATGTCAATGAGTTCTTCCGACAAGGCAGCTTTCTTGGCTTCTGTTAGGGAGCGCTTTTGCACGACTTTCTCGTTCTTCTTGCTTATCGTCGATTGAACATCACCGGTCGGCGCTATAGCTCGGATTACATCCTTCTCCAGAATGACTGTTCGCTCAAGTGGCCTCCCGAAGTCCATGATTTGGAGAGTGGCCTGAGAACAGAGCCTTTGAATCGACGGCTTATCCGTTGTGCTCGCGGCGATATAGGCCTTTATAACAGACGGGGCATATCTCCAATCGCGGCCGATTGTCTTGGCCAGACTACCAAAAAGTAGCGAATATATGGCGCCTTTGATACGAGGGAAGTCACTCTTCTCCACACCGGTCTCAAGCGCAGCCAACAAGGGGGGTATCACCAAAGGCCGTGCTCCAATAATGGATTTGAGGGCAGCTTCTCCTGCGCTTTGCGCGTTTCGACGAACCTCGGTATAAAGCGAAACGCCCGATTCAGCGAGATCGAGAAGAAGCTGCTTCGAAAGGTCGGATTTCGGTCTCGGAGTCGAATTATGGCGGAGGCGCTGTAAATGATACACGTTTGCTCTGCGAAGTAGTAAGGGCCTCGGGTATTCTTTTCTAAGTCCACTCACTTTGTATGGATGGATATCCGCAGACAGAAGCCTCGTGACCCGGTCCAGCACGTGGGCAGATCTCTCGATTCCAACATCAATGAACCAAGACCTATAGGCAGTGTACAGAGGCCCGAAACATGCTACGTCGTCTTCCTGCTTTTCGACCAAGAACCGATGAACCTTATGCAACAACACCCCTGCTCTTTCCCGCAAATCGTGGACTTCTTCATGAACAGGGTCGTTCTCCCTAAGCGAATACCCTACCGGATACTTGAATGTTGGCTTCACCTCATCCTCTTCAGAATCTTCCATTGAGATGTCTGCATCGTTGCTCTGCCCTTCTGGGGTGACTCCATTTGTACGAACGATGTCAACACCATCGCTCATGTCCGTGTCAGTGTCAGAATCCTGTTTATTAACAGCATATGAATCGAAAAGCAAAGATACACCCGAGAGCAGCAATCTAAGAAGCACAAGGTTCCGTGATACTTCGTCTGACCATTCTTTACCAGTACCATCTCGTTTGATGTTTGAGTTTCCATCAGTGAGCGCGGCCAATTGGTGCAATGCGCTTTCGCCTTGAGCTTTGAACAATTCCACAGCAAAATCTATTTCCTCTTTACACGGGACGTGCCATTTGATGTTGATGCTTTGGGGATCTGGGATCATTCCCCAATCCTGGGGACCAAGACCCCTAACGAGCACGTCTGCTTCGTACAAAGAATAATCAATGGTATAAGTACCCGTAAGATTAAGAAGCAAATGGTGAATGTAGTTGGAAATGTGTACAGTTGGTATGCCCTTACACTTCTGCTGCATGTAAACTGCGATGTCAAACAGTTCCTGCTTGTGGTTCAATACGGCGTCACCAACATGAACCACACACATGCTTAGCATGCTGACATTCCAAACAAGCCCACGATCCCTAGGGAGTACATCGGTCCCAGTGTTGCGAGTTGATGCAGCACCATTTTCATCAATCTCTGTTCGAATGGACTGTATTAACATGGGTATCAGACGCTTCAGGGCCTTCACTGGATTGACTTTGCACAGGGCACTGCAAATAAAGGCCATGGCATCTCGGGCTTGATGAATGACATGGTTGCCAACAAAATCAGCAATCTTGTTGAGTGCTAGATCATACAACTCAGGAGACAAGGACGCTAGAAGAGGCGTGAAGGTGGCTGGTAAGGTATTCACAACGTTCTCTTCCGGTGAACCTGATCGTACTCTTGAGGCGTCAGGAAGATTTTCTAAAAGAGTAAAAACTCTACCCAGAAAAGAACTCAGGAATTCGGCAAATGATGCCGTTGAAGCACGAAGTATCATCTCCTCATCCTCATCGCTGAGTTGGTCTTGGTAGTCAAGCTCCACGTTAACGCCTGCTTGTTCCATCCTCTCGACTTCGGAGGTAATCCATTCAACTGCAAGCATACTGCCACTGATGTTGCCGTTCCCTCTGGTCAAGTCGTGGAAGGGTATATTGTAAGAGACTGATTGAACGTACGATAAAGTGTACAGAGTTTTCTCAAGGTCATTTGCGTCTATTCCAGGGAGAGCAAGACCTAACATAGTAGTGACGTGACACCTGAAGCCTTTTGTGCGTACCATGATCCTTGAGAGTATTTGGAGTGAGCGGAGGGATGATGTTGTACGGTGAACTTCCACAAGCCCCTGCATAGAGGGATAGATTCGCTGAAGTGCTCCGGGCAATATTAGGCTCGGTTCCAGGTATGCTAAGCTTTGAAGAGTCGACAAGGAGAAATTCATGGCAGTTCCACTCTTAGCATAAATACCCATAAATATAACCTCCCTTAAGCATAAAACAAAACGGCGCTTTAGTACATCATTAAGTTTGCGTTCTTCTGGTATATCCATCTCTCCACTCTTCTCACGATTCCACCTCATGACGAAGAAGTCTGCAAGGTAGTATACTAGTTGAGATAACGTCTTGGTCCAACCACCGGAATTTGATGGATGGAAAAAGGTTTCCACAGCTTGGACAAGACCCTCGAGACAAGCCATGGTTGAATCGGGTTTACCCAGGCAGGCTGGAGAAAGTGACATCACAATCCATCGGGCGATGTGATGCGCAATCGGGTGCTTCTTTGGATCTCGTTCTAGCATTATCGCAAGTCCTGCATTGATGTCTACTGTGGCGCTGTATGGTGAAGTTGCTTGCCCAACAGGGATCTCAAGAAGACGGAGCACAGCAGTGAATACAAGAGACGACTGGTCTTTGGTGTATATGCCGTATTCTGTGAAAGGAATGTGTTCTGCAGCCAGAGAGTCACGAGCTAGCCGTGAAAACAAATCAAGAAAGTATGTATCGAATACCCTTGAGCGGTTGATCAACGACCACAAGTGGAACAGCGTTGGAAGATACTGCTGCGGTACTAATTTATACTCTGTGGCTGGTGCAGGAGCCGTTGGTAGTAGGAGGTTTAATAGTCCAGCCACCACATATGCACCCTCTGTGAAGGATGTACTGAAGTAGGGTAGGATCTCCCTTAGCATTGCTGGTATGGCCATCGGGTCGAAATAGAGCTGTGCAAAGGTACAGAGTTTGGTGAGTGTGCGGAAATTTCGTTTGACGTTTGTTGTATGAACCATGCCTGACTCTGAGGGAAGTACAAAGACTTTCAATTCCCGGAAAAGCGGTTTCCAATCGAGGGTCAAATCTACGCCAGACCGGAGATAGTGTTTCCGTCTTCAGATGAATTAGCTATGGATTTAGCAAGAGAGGTATAGAGAACCATACTTTGTCAAGACCATAAACATGCTTGAGAACCTCTCAGCGGCTGTCACATCAATGCCCGGTGCAAGGGCAAGTTCATAGTAAAGCTTGACCATCTTGAGCCTTTGTTCCTTCGTTGGGTCAAATTTGAGACTCAACCAATTCCTCATCTCCCTGGTCCAGTGTACAGCCCCGGGCGAGAAGTCTCCAGCTTCAACAGCAACATAGAGGAATTTCAATATCTCGCCAAAGTTTCTCTGCCGCTCAGCCTCGTCTTCGACCTTATAGGGTAGATATCGAAAGTAGGGGTATGTTCTTGGCCTATTACGAGCAATTTGCGTGTTCCCACCATTGCACAGCTCTCCTCCCCCCCCTGGCGAGCTGACACGAGAGGAATCTAGTCCATCTTTGCTAGTAAGTGAAGAGATGAGTTCAGCTATCCTATCTCGAGCACCATCCATGGCTGATACAGAAGGTTAAATGACCGTAGGCGTCTATGTTATATTCTCGCATATGTTGGCAGTCGAGGTGAGGCAGATTCTGTCGAACGCAGAAGCAGTCAGTGAGCTGTCCTACAAGTGGCAAGGCAACATTCTCGTCAAGGAGCTGCATATGGAAGAAACGATGACATACACGCCACACGATTGCCGCAGACAGTACAAACCTGCTCCACACTCAGCAATTGACTAAGCTTCTGATGTTACAGGCCTTGTAACGAGCTTCTCAAAGGTGTAAATATGGTATGGTTGTCAACATTGACTCGGTGAGCTGCTATGTCGGCAATGCTTTGCTTAGTCACACCTTCTCTCGTAACTGCCACGGGTGTCGGTGTCGAAGTGGTGTCGAAGTGATACCTATGGGTTGCTGTGGTAAGTCCTTGGTCCAAAAACTAAGATGTATATTTGAAACAGTTATCTAACAAAATGTTCACACCACTAGATGTAAAATCTGTTGTGGCGGCAATATTATACTTCGTCAATACATCCAAGGCTCAGCCGGTCTCATGAAGGATATGCTGATCTTCTCGCCCTATAGTCAAAGTAATGAAGAACTCTAGAGAAGAGTCTAATATATTGTGTAGTACCTACTGTTATCATCCTTTCAGAAAATGTTGGGGTTTGAACTATCTATATACGCTTATTCATCGCTCCTTTTGCTCAGGCAACAGTGACATGCGCAAGCACATCCTGTGCTGCGTCTTCTGACAAATCCTTTATCTCTCTTCATCATGTGATTACAATTCCGGAGATGCTTTCGTTCTTCCTTCTGCCGAGAGACTCTTTCGCCTGCTGACTTAGGAGTCTGTAAGAACCATTTTTGAAACCATACCTACGATACTACCTAAGCATGTTCTCTCGCTTACGCCAAATCCTCTGCTAGCAGCTGCCTTTCCGATATCTGTTGAAATGAAATCCTATCTTCATCTAGCATGAGATAGCGGTCATCCAAGCCAGTAGCTATTCCAAGCAGTTGGAGGTGGTTTAGTAGTCGTCGAAAGCTAGGATTGCGGTGGCCATGGTTACCGCTTTTCGTGGTCTAGCACATCAATACCAGGGTGACTCAAACGTTTGTAACCGTGATAGGTATATAGGCCCCACCAGCCAACCCTCCCAAAGCCTATGCGGGCGGCAAGAAGCTTGCAAACAGACCTCCTTGCACGACTCCATAGATGATAATCCACCTCACTGTTGTTTTGGCAGGTCTCCACCGCCTACCAAATATCTGCGGATCACGAGCATCAATTATCATAGATGCTAGCCACCAATACCAGACGGGGTAGCCTGAAGAAAGCCGAGTGATAACCTGTACGTGGTAGTTCGTCAGTGCGAGAGTAGCGAGTACGGCCTGAGGTATTGAGATCCTGCGCAAGATGTCCCTATTGGTAGACGAGGTCGACTTGGGTTCTTTGGTTTTTCTTTTACCTGTTGCAGATCTTGTCGTCTCTTTTGAGGCACCACTGGCCGTCCTAGTCCAGCCGCAACCCCACCTAGCGGACTGCGCAAGTATGTACAGCATAGGTGCCGCGAGCAAGAAAAGCGGAATGTTGGAGACCGTCCAGTACTTTAGAAATCCGACATCCCTAATTCTCATTAGCTTAGACAGCATAAAAGAGTGTCTGTATTACCAGTAGTATCTTTGAACCCAAGTATATATACTTGGTACCCACTTTGAACACCACGGTCTCCTATCATCAGTGGTCTCTGTGCCAACGCAATATTTCCTGTAAGCTACGTATTGCCACGTGATTGGCCCAGAAGCCATGAGACTACCAGCGATAAAGGCAGCACAGAATCGTCGTAGGTTTGCACCAAGATGCTGTCGCAGTAGAAGAGCCACTGCACTGTCGAAAGCCTCGTAGCAAAAAATCAAGCCGCTCAAAAGACCGTTACTGCGGAACATACAGGCTAGGGAAAACATGATCCCAGAGGCCGCAAGTAAGATGTTACCTATCCCATCTCTGCCGCTGGACCTTCTTTGGTGACTTCTCGTATAGAGGAAGAACCCAGCAAAGCTGAGGAAAGAGAAAGGGCTTTCGGCGCATGGTGCAGAGAGAAACAATCCAGCGGGAGATATAACATGAAGGAAGGCGGCTAGAAAGGCAAACTTAGGAGTTTTCCATTTGTATGTGTCTGGATTGATGCATAGAGAGAGCTGGTACAGCATATGAACAGATAAGAAATGGAATCCATGAGCCATGAGAACACCAGCCAAGGATTCTGCGTAGTGCGATTCCACAGAGACAATGCTTTTGATCCCTAAGAAACATTAGGTATCTTTGCCGATTTGCTATACAACAGTAGGGATACCTGTAGTAAAAAGCGCTAAAAGCTTGGTAAACCCCCATCCAAACGCCCATTCCTGCTCGAACTCATACCCGCGGCGGGCGATTTGGGTGAAGTATATCGCATCCCACCTGACCAAATTACTCAAATGAGATGCCTTCGGACTGTTGGATGTCAAATGACCGTATTCGCTGCTTTGGGAAAAGAGCAAACTGCTGGATGTGTCATAACCAGGGCCTGGGGCTAGTAGGGCGATTGACAGAAGAAAGAGTTTCCAGAGTAGAAAAGACAATGTCAACGACGTTCGAGAGTACTTCAGTGATAGTTCCCAAAAGCCCATTGTGCGTTGCTCAAGCTTGGTGACCTCAGACCCCTTAACCAAACTCAGCACCCTCGGCTACCCTGGCTTGCAGTTGGGTTGCTGGGCAATCGATCCTGCGGGTAGGGCTTACTGTATAATTCAACACAGACCACCTACCTTACCTTCTTTACTACACAATCGGTGAAGAGAAAAACCTGTATATGCAAACTATGAAGAAGTCGCTCGACGAATTGCCTCCAGAGCTGTTATCGCAGATCGTATCTCATTTAGAAACCGCTCGAACGTTGCTGTACCTATCTCTGGCTTGCAAAAGACTTCGCGACTACATTGAGAGAGATGGCTTTCGAGTATTTGTACAAATTAGGTTTCCTTCCATCCAGACCCCCCCATACTGGAAGGATGCTGTCAATGCCCTGACTACGTTGTCACGAGCTTGGGATCGAAAAGCGTTCATAGCACGATGCGTAGCACCTGACATAGGTCCCAATGGGCGGTCAAAACATGGGAACAAAGCTCGCTCGTGTCACAGGCGAAAGGTACAGACTATGGGATACCAGCCGGTTATTGATAGTTACATTGACTGCTACGGGCCAGACTGGGGTTCGAGAAAGGAAGTTTTGGCGTGGGGCGGAGGTGCAGACCTAATGGTAAGGGTAAAGGGCATGGGTGGCAAAGCAGAGAGAGCGTATCAGGCCTCACATGTTAGGGGAAAGAAAAAAGAGCTGTTTGACCAGCACCATCACATGACCGAGTGGGTGATGTACAGGGAGGCCGGTTTCGTTGACGGGAGGGACGATATTACGTCTATCAATTTGCTGCGGCCATCGCAGAAACCCACAAACGAATCCGAATACATAGTGGTAGGGAGAGCAAGTGGCCATCTTGAGGTGGTGAAGGTTTCTGTAACTGGTTCGCCAAGCTATAAGGTCGCTGGGTTGGTAAGTGGAAAATCCTTACGATCTGCCAGTGTCAACTCTGCTGCAGACCCACTAGTCGCTGCATGTGTGGCAGACAGCACTATCTCCTTATATTCCATTAAGTTAGACCGAGGTTGCCTAGAACCAATCGGAGAGATTTCTGCAATCCCGCCAGGTCAGTCCGGACGAACTTGGTCAACGCAATTCCTACGCCATGACCGTCTGGCAGTGGGACTTGGGCCTTTCGAAGAATCTCTTCATGTTTATAGCCTCGGACAGAATGGAATCTCGACAGCATCCGTGCGGAAATTTGGGTTTCATAACCCATCTGCCGACAGTCGGCTTGATACAGTGGGTAATGAGGTTAGTTGCACCTCGACCGTCTACTCCATTGCGCCACTTGCACCGTCCTCTTTGGCCGGAGGTGCTGAAGGAGACCTATTTTTAACCGGGGGTTATGATGGTACTGTCCGGTATGTTTCGCTGAAGTGACAACGACCTGGCTTATCGGCGATGATTAGAGAAAACCATAATGGCCATTCCTCTGAGGTAAGCTGACAGATTCCATAGACTTCACGATCTTCGCTCGCCCTCCCCAAGAGTAACCTCCTTCAGTGACCTCGTTGACACATTTTCCGCAATATACTCCCTCCTATCGTTTGGTCGAGAGCGTTTCGTCGCTGGCGGCGCTCGTCACTCGATACTTAAGGTTTTTGACCTTCGAATGCCTGGCGGTAAGCTTTACTATGCTACAAAACTTGACGACTGCTCTTCAATCACGTCCCCTAGCCACCCGATCAAAACTTCATACACAGCAACGTCCACCTGCTCAATCCACAAGTACAAAGTCTCTAACCGCCTGGACTGGAACGTCTTCCTCAACGTCGGCTGTGATCAAAGTATGGGACGAGTATCAGACTCTCCAATATATTCTCTATCTTCTCCTTCATCCTTCTCACCTAGCTGGTACGCTGGAGTTGAGGGCAAAGTTATGCAAGTAGACATGGTCTCAATGATGGACCGACACCATGATCCTGTGTTTGGATATGGACCCAACAAAACAGCCGATAGGGATGCAGATGTGGTTAGCAAGTGGAATCCCGAAAACGATGCTTTACGCCTCCCAGCCTACGAACAGAAAGCTGGAAATCTCCGCCTTATAAAGCAACAAAGGGTAGGCAATGTTCGTGGGTTCAAGGATGACTGGGACGAGAGATGGCAATGATCTCCCTAACGCGCTTCATTGACATAACAATACTTCACAATACAAGTAATGACATAGTGGTTCAAACCAGTCCATGGGTTCGTTCAACGCTTTGAGACATTGATACGAGATGTATTTGCATGTGAGCGCCCGGGGTTTTCTACAATAGTCTACGGTAGTCACAAATCCACAGTTTCCGTGGAGATCGAGAGGAATCATCTACTTACTGAAATACAATACGGATAGTAGGTACTTTACTCCGTAACGGTACCTTAATCTGACAGCTGCAATTCATTGGCCCCCTTGGAAAAGACCCGCCCACGCCGCCTTTTACCTCCTTAAGGTACTAGTACAGTATGCACTGTCGATCATGCAAACCCCCCCGTGCCCCCATGTCGGCCGCCCTAGAAATTATTCCGGGGTTGCGCTACGCTTTTCTTTACCAGAACCCCATCACTCGTATCCAGATTCCAGAACGTGTCCTAATCTCACTCATCTTACTTCCTCTTGGAAACCCCAATTGAAATTTCTTTGTTCGCTGGGGGTTAACCTCTACCTGACTAAGAACTCATCGTCAACTGTTACACTCATTTGATCAAGTAGCACTTTCTTTACCCAGCTGAGTCCCAGTCAAGCGAGGACACTTAACCAATCCGTAAAATGAAAGGTAAGAGCGAACGCATTCACCCATAAGTGCACATGCCTCTGACATTAAACTCTACAGCTCTTATTCTTGTCGGCGGGTATGGCACTCGTCTGCGACCTTTGGTACGGCTCTACCTCCCTCGAGTGCCAGGGAGAAGCTCTGGCTGGAGGAGAGATGCTCGATCAGCCTGAAGTATTCTGACTGCCATCAGACCCTCACACTCCCCAAACCATTGGTCGAGTTTGCGAACAAGCCCATGATAGAGCATCAGGTGGAGAATCTGGCGGCTGCGGGTGTGACCGATATTGTCTTAGCTGTCAACTACCGGCCGGAGATCATGGCTGCAGCACTGAAGAAGGTATGTAAGGAGTTTGCTTTCTGGCGTTGGTTGCTTGGATATGGCTAAGTACGTACTAGTACGAGAAAGAATACAACGTCAATATCGAGTTCTCCATAGAGACAGAGCCACTCGGAACGGCTGGTCCTCTCAAGCTGGCTGAGAAGACCCTAGGCAAAGACGACACGCCGTTCTTCGTTTTGAATGCCGATGTCATCTGTGACTACCCATTCCATCAGCTAGCGGAGTTTCACAAATCGCACGGCGAGGAGGGAACCATCGTGGTAACCAAAGTCGAGGAACCATCCAAATACGGAGTAGTCGTTCATAAGCCAGCGCACGCCTCTCGAATTGATCGTTTTGTTGAAAAGCCAGTGGAATTCGTAGGCAATCGTATCAACGCCGGGATCTACATTCTCAACCCGAGCGTTTTGAAACGTATCGAGCTCCGTCCCACATCCATTGAACAAGAAACTTTTCCAGCGATCTGTAAGGATGGTCAATTGCACTCGTTCGATCTCGACGGCTTTTGGATGGACGTTGGGCAGCCAAAAGACTTCCTCAGCGGCACTTGTCTTTACCTTTCTTCGCTCACTAAGAAAGGCTCGAAGAAACTCAGTCCATCTTCGGAACCCTATGTCTACGGCGGAAACGTGCTTGTCGATCCCTCCGCAAAGATTGGGAAGAACTGCAGGATTGGTCCAAACGTGACAATCGGTCCAAACGTGGTTGTCGGCGACGGCGTGCGGTTACAACGTTGTGTCCTTCTCGCCAACTGCAGAGTCAAAGACCACGCTTGGGTGAAGTCTACTATTATTGGGTGGAACAGCTCGATAGGCAAGTGGGCTAGACTCGAGAATGTTTCGGTCCTTGGCGACGATGTGACGGTTGGCGATGAGATCTACGTTAATGGAGGATCTATCCTACCTCACAAGTCAATTAAGCAGAACATCGATGGTAAGCTCCTGTCCCAGCAATCGCTTGGAAACAACCTGAATACAACGCTGACTGGTACAGTTCCGGCTATCATCATGTAAACATGGTTCAAAATGTTCAGGCATCTATCAATACCACGCAACTATATGGAGGGCAGTCGACGTTCTCAACAAATAAGAATTCTATTTGCTCTGGCATGAGTGCATCCTCATCTCTTCTCGTTTCCGAGGTCCTCGCTTGGAGCCCTTCGTTCAAATTTACGCATAGACGGGTGTTATTTTAGCGCTTCGATATCATAGAAGGAATGGGTAGTAAAAGTTCAGGGCGTCGCCTACGGGCATTTGCTTTGGCGGTAGGACCGGCTGGTTTGTCTGAGCAGTCTGTTCTGTACAATAGAATCCATACATGTTCCCAAAGATTTTCACGGTAGCCTTGACCACTTTGATTCTCTTTGAAATACGCTTTCTGGCATGTGATCACCAGGATGATTACTAAATACTGCGTCACCGATCCATGTCCAGACACGACCGCCGCCGTCATGCAACCTCTTCAAACTGTGTACCATTTATTAAACCCAAATTGACCTTAGAAACTTAAAGGTCTGAATACTCGAGGCGCCATATTTCCTAATACCTCATAACTCCGCCTGTCCGTCGAAGAGCTGTTAAAAGTTCCTACGCCCTTCGTAGACGGTTTCCCAAGGCTCCCCTCTCAACGCTGTAAAACGCAAAAGTCGGAGAATACATCGTTGCAAGTGCGTTCACTATACAAGCAAGCTTTAGTTGGAGAAGTGGGGCAGGTTGAAATGTCTATAAAGTCAGCTCACTCCCAGTCCGCTATCTTCCCTAGAGGTTGCAGGTCTCTCAAATGGCTTTTTCGCTTTGTACTTGTCCACTCCTTCGTTCCTACGCAAACAAGCCGGTACAGAATAAGAAGCTAAACATATGTGGCATTACTATCACAGTTGGGTTATGCTTGATGGACGTCAAAATTTTGTACAACTGCCTCGAGAAGTATTGCTCTTCACCTCACCACCCCGAACGTCTTTGACTTTATCGACTCCAAACAAATATCCAGGAAAAGAGCCGTTGGCTATAAACTGCAGTGCTGGCACGGCTTATATTACGAATCTGCGGGTCGGTTCGCTTCAGATCCTGGGGCTCATGATGACTGGCTGATAGTATTGAGGTATAGATTGTCTACCTCCCCACCGTTCCATCGCCACAGTTCCAGTCCTTTTCTGCTCCAATCCTAAACCTCCAAGACACCCATGTCCAAGCACCTTTTTTCGGCGCAAACGGATGGAGCGGGATTTTGAAGCCAGTAGTTGGTGGAGGAATACCACCTCATCAAACGTTTATCGAGCTTAAGATGACTTTCAAAGAAGGCGGGGCTTTTGACTTTGCGTCAACATACGAGCGAGTAAAAGAGACGTTATCCCAGGCGCTGGAAATGGCGAGGGAAAGCGGAAGACCATCAGCGGCCGATCTATCCGAAGTAAATCTAGAGCAACTTCCGGCTTATGAAGAGGCAACTGGAGCGCCTACCTTGCAGCGGCCGACACCGATATCAAGAACAGCAGCTCCACCGACTCAACCGAGGGATAGTGGCATAGCAGCCCCATCTGACAACGAACAAGGCACAACCTCATTGTCGGCGGATCTGTCTAACGGGCATCCGCATCCGACCGAGCCACCCCCTGGCTACGAGGAAACGCAGCAGAATAGTATAGCTGAGAGTCTGGAGCGGGGTATTAGAAAGGGAGAATCTGTACAGTTATAACCTTACGGGTGTTGGCGTCGGGGTCAGGGCATCGATACGGCATCTAAGATTATCATCAAAGTATTTTTGAAAACCTTGACGACAAACAGTGCTGATCCGTTATGATGAAAACACAATCTTATGGTCGTCACGTCGTACCTTAGACATTGTCAAGTTCATTTTCCTGCGGAGCTTTGTCCGATCCTTAGCTCAAACCCCCTAAGCCAATCAAAATCTTTCAATCCAACCCGGCAAATCCCTTCCCGTCACAACTTTCTTCCACCGCCGACCACCTTTACTGCTCTTAAAACCCACAACCACCCTCTCCACTACCCATTTGATCGCCGCCCCCATATCCACGATGGGCTTCGCCGACATTCTATCCGATCTCTACACCTCCCTTTCCTTCGCGGAAGCTCACGCTGACGCTCCAGCCCCTGAGGAAACCGAGAACGAGGGACAGGAAGAGGGTAGGGAGGAGAAGGGTGAGGAGGAAGGGGGAAAAAAGGAAGAGGAGGAAGGAGGAGAAGCGGAAGAGGAGGAGGAGGGCGGGGCTGACGAGAAGGAGGAGGAGGAGGAGGAGGAAGAGGAGGAAGAACCGGAGGATATCAAGCCGAAGTTGGAGGAAGGTATGTGCTCTAATTGTCTGCTCCCGAGAGAAGGATTATGGTCATGCGACACAGACTTCAGATTTACCGTTCAGTATCTTCCCCTAACTAACACCACTCGCCTACACTGCATCTTCACGCTCCAATACCCCCCCCCCTTTCCCCCCCCAATCCTGCACTCACCCTCACATGTTGTTCCACCTTACCACAGTTTCTAATTTGTTGACTAATTTTCTCCATCCTCATGAATAGAATGTGCCCACTCCGCCCAATGCGCCCCTCTTAAGCACCACTACGATGAGTGCGCTGAGCGCGTAACGCAGCAGCACGAGAACCCGGATCACAAGGGGCCGAAGGAGGATTGCGTTGAGGAATGTAAGTCTACATTTCGTTCCTCCTAATATCTGACTTTTTGTGAGATCTATACCCTGGTGAATTGACCGATGGTGGGGTTGTGAGCTACAAAGAGAGCAAAGAAGGAACTACCTTGGATCACGGACCCCAAGGAAAAGAACTTGGCTAAATATCTGATTTATCATAGTCTTCCACCTCTCCCACTGTGCAACCCAGTGTGCAGCTCCAAAACTCTTCCGAACACTAAGGTAAACACGTCCGGAACACGTCGAAGAAGAAGCACAGCGTGCAACTTCGAATTCAGACGGTCGGCCTATGCAATCCTGAGTCTCAGTAATTGTCTCGATGATCCGCCATGTACATACATTACCCTCCGCCAAAGCCTCGGCAGCCATTTGCGCATATGAGACTTCCTCTTCTGATAAAATGTAACTCTATCGTGTCCCAGATGGATAGAAAAGATGCATTGCTGTGGTCGTTAGAGGGAGATTAGAGTGTATCAACGATTGCATCTGATAGGATTGTCCCGAGCATATATTCCTGTTCATTCCGAGATAGATCGTTCTCTCCACCAACGTAATTATTCTATTCATACATCTCTTCTCCTTTATATAGTATGTACATTAGCACGTACTCGCGTCCCCAAGATCATATATCTACAAATATCAGTTCTTCGAACCTACACTCCCTATCCCGCATACACGACCGCCCTATTTCCCCATCTCGTCTCTTCTTTACAGCGCCTGCGATACAAGAAAATACGACACGGCCCAGTACGACATCCCTCTAGTGCACCTTGTCACGGAATCATTCTTCGTCTGGGTTACAACAGGTACATGCATGCCTTCTGGGTTGACGGATCTACAGAGAAGTGGCTGACTTGATACCAAACTTCAGTACCAACGAGCATCTTTAGGAGGCAAGGTTCCCTGACCTGCGCACATACTCAGGCCATACCCGGACTGTCATCGGCGCCGCAGCCCCTCAAGAGCACTGATAGGTAGGCAAGTGTGTAAAATAAAGAGAAAGCAACTCTTTCCCCGTAGAAGGCAAATCTACGGCGTTTTCTGGCATTGCGAGGGTCTGCTATGCACGGGAACGAGTGCCTTGAGAGGTGACTGGGCGCTGTTGATCGTACGTGTATAGACAGAACCACTGCTGAGGCCCGATTGCTTCGCATTGAATAGCACGACTTGTAATACGGAGGTAATAGAAGCGGATGTCACTGTACTTCTTGAGAATTACATGCATGATATGATGAGGATGAGAATGATGATGATGACGTCGAACGTGGTTGTTCAATAAAACTGGGAGGCTTTGAGGAACAAAACAATGTGATTGTTGGGGTGAGTACGGCTCTGGAGAAGAAAAAGGAGTAAGTGGATGCTTTAAATGTATAGTGGCGATGAAAGAGTTATGGTAAAGCACTTTCCACGATAAATCTACTGCACAGGAGGTCTTGAAAATGCGTTGGAAGTTTTTGGTTTATGGTTTCAAATCCCATAGATGTCGGCTTTGTTAAATCGCCACCCTATCAGAAACCTGCCTGATAGGAGCCTCTCTACTTACCTAAACCCCCAAAACTCAAACAAGGACAACAAGGGAAAAACGCAAACGATTGGGAATCAAACATTGCGGAAATGGAAGAATGGAAGTCTTATCAACAACTGCCAGACTCGCTCGTTTCTTCCTTTTCTCCAGCCATACATACATAGATATGTAGCTTCGAAAAGAAAGAAAAAACTAGCCATTTAGGTGGACCGGAATTTTCAATGTAAAAAGATATATATACCTGAAGCATCATCCTGCAACTTCGAGCACAATCACCCGGGGTTTCCTGGGACAAAAAAATCGGACCCACTTGCCCCGATGGAAGATCTGAGAAAAGGGTAATCTGAATAACGGGCACCATAACGGGAGACGGACAGATCCCCCAAGCCAAAAGCACTTGCTCTGCCCACACAATCCTTTGTGAGAAAATCGGTTGTAAGGAACGGGCATGGTGACGAAAGCATATTGAGCGGACGTTAGACAAGGAGTTGCGATATTCAAGTTTTTCTCCCAAGATCATTTGGAACGGGAACACTCGTAGCTGACTGTCTGAATCGAACATCTCTGAATCCAGCTGGTACAAGCCTTCAGCATAGGGCTTACTTACTAGTTTTCTTGGTGGTTTCCGTTGATTCTGAGTTGTTCAGTGCCAGATCGATTCTGAAGTGGAGGTCTGGAGGAAGCAAGGGGCAGTAGCCGCCATATTTATCGTTGGTCACACTTTCATGAACACTTATAATAATTAAGTTGCGGCGCATTTCTTCCTATATATTCGACAATGAGTCGGAGTTCGTTATAAGCAGTCCCTTGTGCAGAGCCCAAAACTTATGCTTGTAGATAATACAATGCGTTTGGAAGTAAGGATATCTGACTGTCAAGATAGCAATGGAGTTTCGGGGACCCTCACCCAGACGTCGGACAGGGGAAGCGCCGTCCATCAACCAATAACTGATAACCACACAGGGCTTGAATGTTTTGATAATTGACGCTTCTTTCCCCATCTCGTCTTTCCTTTGATTTTCCGACAGCGCCTGCGATACCAAAACCATACGTTACGGCCCCGTGTGGCACCCATTCGCTGGACCGACCCTGAGCAATGTCTATACCCCCAAAAGTTTGTACCAGGAAACAATAGACATCAAAAGTGAGTATATAAATATTTATACACCCTTACTTCCTTACTCCCCCCTCTCGACCTCCACCCTCCCCTTATCAACATCCAACCTCTGGTTCTTCACACTCCCGCCTACCCATCCCAGCGCAAACCCGCTCGGCGCAATCAGCATTGCAAGTACCGCCTGGAAAACCAACGCCCACTGCATATGAAACGGCGGAGTGCCCTCACTGCCAACTTTCAACGCATCACTGATGACGATGAAAACCCCGCCTAGCAGCTGGCCGCCCGTCCATAAGATCACGCTTGAGGCTTCGGGGCCTACGGGGTAGGTGACTTCGGCTAGCCACTCTAATACAACGGGCAGGAGGCCAAAGCTCGCGGCGCCGAGGATGCTGAGGATGATGTAGGGGGCGATGATGTTGCGCGTTGGGGGTGCCCAGATGAATGCTAGGTAGCTAAGCGCAACGATTGCGATAAGAACTTTTATGACGGGCAGATAGGCTTTTGAGCGGTCGACTAGCGGGCAGATGACTGCGGCGGCGACGAGACCGACAAGGATGAGGAGGGCGCCGGCGATGCCGGATTCAGATTCGGAGAACGAGTAGGGGGTAAGGATTTGGGTGAGGAGGGAGGAGATGGAATTGAAGAAGCCGACGTAGGTGGAGAACGGGAGAAGAACGAGGTAGAAGGACGGGGAGCGGGCGAGAAGGGAGAGGGTTTTAAGTAGGGGGAGCTGCGCGTGCGTGCTGGAGGGGGAGACGGGGGTGGGGGGTTTGGAAGGGAGGAAGAAGGTGGGGATTGTGGCGACCGAGGAGATGATGGCGACGTAGAGGACCATCGGCGGAACACTCTTCGGGGAGCCGGTCGGACACAGAAAAGGGTTGATGAGCTGGCCCAAAGCGCCGCCGAAGGGGTTTGCGAGGGAAGCGATGGCAGTAGCAGAGACACGGCCACGCGGGGAGAACCAGAGGTCTGAGTAGCGAGTCGGTGCGGCGAGAACAAAGGGTTGAGCGAGGCCGATGAGGATCTGGCCGAACATGGTAAGTCCGAAGCTTGGAGGGGAGATGCGGGTGCCGGCGTAGCGGACCCAGTTCCCTAGGAGGATGAGGAGGGAGGCACAGACAAAGGCGAGGCGGGGCCCGCCGGTGTGGAGGGCGTAGAGGGTGAAAGGGGCGGCTAGAACGAAGGCGAAGAGAAAGGAGGTTGAGAGCCAGTTGATTGTTGAAGCGGAGGTGGAAAAGTAGGTTGCGGCGGTATTTGCGACGGCGGAGAATGAGAGCCACTTTTGTGGGGTTAGTCACTTTCTGGGCAATCAATTGTTTGCTTTCAATGCATGGATGTGCTTACGTCCCAGCTCACGACTATGTTGAGTAACACCAACTGCATCAACCCGAACCACCTTCTCTTGTATACTTTGTACTCGATCTGCCTCCCTTCCGCAGGAAATTCCATCCCATCTAGCTCAAGCTGTCCTGACGGTACTTCGCGACAGCTCTCATCATCTTCATATCTGGTTTCCACATGCGATTGGCCCTCTTCAATACTTTGATCCGGGTTTAGATCAGCCATGTGTGTCATCTCGACGTCGTGAGAAAGTAGGCGCTCTTGCTCTTCATTATCTGTCTCCTCCGGTTGGTAACCACTTCCACTCATGAAGAGGCTGACTTAAGAAGATCGTCAGCTTATTCCGTTCGTGAGCAGTGTCATGCTCCATGTGCAGGCGTGGGTACACCTTGTCCTTGACCAACCTGAACTGTTGGCTTGTTGTTAACGGTCGTAGTACCCATTCGCGGCTTGGTAGGCGATATCCCGAATATTGAGTCGTTTGGGCCGCGACCGCTGCTCCGAATGTAATGCTAGGGAGAGGACACTTCAAGATACTATCGGTTTGTGAAAGAAGGACTAACAAAAAGAAGGGAGAGCAAAAGATTTTATGCTTACGAATATATATCAGGAGAACAAATGATAAACAATGAAGGCAGGATCATCTTTCTGACTGGAGCACCTTTGTCAAATTCCTTGGATTGGAAGGAAGCAGCTCTGTGTGCTCCATTGCAGCCCTGCTTCTCACGAAGTAGTGAGGAACCTCAGAGATCACTGTTAAGCAAAGATGCCAAGCCAGCTTGGCGATCTCTTTCTTTGGAACGAAATCACTTACCAACAGGACTGACGCAAGCATCAAAGGTAGACGAGGAACTAGATCACCGACAAGAGGAGGCGTATTTTTTGACCGCAGACGAACTTTCATTTATCTCGTCTTCGCCTGACGAAGACTACCTGCAAGCGTCGCAGATTTCTTTAAATAGCCAGAATGATCTTCTTTCCCAGTATTACGATCATTCTTTGGCTGTCCATGAAGATATACCGTCCTCCCAGATAATTGACCCCAAGTCGTCAGTTGATACATCCTTTTCCACGAGCTACGAGAGTACTCCCCTGCCGTCTAGTGGCGACACAGATATCTCTTCCGGGATAAGACTTCCGCCAGCAGGGCTGTCTTTTGGCCGTGTAATTGATCTAAGAGACGTTCCCAATGCGGCATACATTCGGTCAATCGAACCGCAAACTATGACCATCAACCTCGTTGCAGGTATCATCGCCATACCTCAGCCACGCGTGATCGTAACTCGCAAAGGTAGATGGAAAGTTGAATTGATAGAAATGCTCATTGGCGACGATACTAAAGCCGGCTTCGGAATCAATATCTGGCTTCACCCTCCTAGGTCCGTTGTGGACGGACGTGATATGGGATTTCAGGTGTCGCAACTACGGCCACAGGACATTGTGCTTCTGAAGAATGTGGCCCTAAACTCATTCAGAGGCAAGGTATACGGGCAGAGCTTGAGGAAAAACATTACAACCCTAGACCTACTCTACAGAAACACTCTTGGAGTCAATGATCGTCAAGGGCTCTACAGTGCTCAGGAGCTGGAGGCCAAGGGCGCTGAAGATGTCTGCGTTGCTAAAGTAGTGAAAGTCAAACAGTGGGTCATGACGTTTGTTGGGACTGGTGCCACTTCGAGACTGAATACTATGCAAAGTGGGGCCAGAGAAGGTCAAGGGGTCGGTGACGGGCAGCTGATCGCGTTGCCACCAGATACTCAATAATGAGTTATTTATTTAGCGCTTCCTTTGCCAACAAGAGTGGTTTGGAGTCATGCCCAAATACCTGAGGCCACAGAATGTCTATTTACCTGATCGTACGGTCAACATTGTCCTTCAAGACCATATCTGATGGTCCTCCCAGCTGGGCAAGCGAAAGCAAGAATCGGGAATCACGACCGTCTATGCCACAAGCCTCCCCATCCCGTCTTGGTCGATCTACCGAGCGAGCAAACAGAACTGATGGCCGTTTCACGAGCCTTTTTCGGTCTGGCATCACCTAATCACCGTCCTTCCGGCAAATGGACCTCGTGCATGTTTTTTGACAGATTGAAGAAAGGCTTCGAATATTGGGATGCTATTTTCAATGTTCCAAGCACGGCGCTTGTCTGATCAATTAGTCTTTGGTCGTCTTTACTGGCCCATAACTTCCAAGCCCTAGAGAAAACCGTCCAATGCAATTTGCTGCATGCGAGACAAGGACATTCACAGTACAGCCATGCCTGAATGATCGCGTCCGTCGTATGATCTTTTCTCTAACCCCGTTGCCGTGCCCATTTTGCGTGGTAAGCCCTCCTCGCAGCTCTATGAAATCCTCAGAAGCCATCTGCCATATCTGCGGCGAAGACGTACCAAGGTTGCAGAACGCATTTGTAACCGTATCGTCGCTTGTACCTCCGTGTGACAGCTAGATCGAACCTTCCAAGGGTCTTCATAGATGTCATTTTGAGATTTGAACTTCGTGACATCAAAGTCTTCCGGCTTGAACAGCATCGTCATAACCATTCCGAGAAAACTTCTAGCAACCAGTAAAATTCAACTCCGGAGCAGAAGTGGAAAATATTGGCCATGAGTTTATTGGGAACCACCCAACAATATAACCACCCGCTTTCTCTCTCAAATGAATGTTTCCTCTTTTAGTCTCGCATGCACCTAGTTTGTATGACAGACTAGATCCACTTCATGAATAGGTCTCGGCTTCGGACTCACAAACAGATGCTGCGTCTCCAAGATGGCTCTTTTGACGTTAGTGGACCTTCACAATCGTTCGACTAGCTACAATCTGCAAGTACAAAAGGATGATGGACATTGTGCGTGACTCATGATTAGCTCTTCGATCTGTTTAGATGATGACTTGGCCGAAGAGATAAATATAAAAGTTGGATATGAGCGCTAATGAATGGTGCGAACAATGTTTAACGTGTCCGTTTACCTCGAGTCTCTTTCAATTTGTTTCCTCTATCTTCGAACTGAATCCTATCGAGGTCTTGTACAAATGGAACTTAAAAATCAGCCCGAGTGTGTCTAGTTGTTGCAAACAATTTTTTTTTACAATAAAGCAGAGATACAGGCTTTAGTGCGCCACTGAATGCCTCACTCCATGAAACTCCGACCCATGCATCCTTTTTATCTTTCCCAATTCGCTCTTTACTACATCATCTCAGCACTTGGGTGGAGCACACTACGTCCTGATCCTTCAGCAGTGCGCAGAGCCTTTCCGTATACACATTTATTTCCTCCCTATTCCACCGTCGTCTTTACTTTCGTTTATGAGGCCCTATGATCTTAGGATACAATCTCGAGAGATGGTGGTTGATAGTGTTCTTCTTCTGTGATTTCGGTTTCTGCAAAATTGATATACACCCTTAGCAACTGCCCCAGACTTTGCCCTTTCCAGCCAAGGCCCGCATTTCATGTTACCCAGCTCAAAATGACAAGATCAGGAGACGTACCGGTGCGTCCATACACGCCCGCAATTGTTGCTCCAGCGCCGCGCACCCTGCGAGGCCCTGCCCAGCTGATGCCCAACAGCCTGCATTCATTGTCAGCAATAGCAACCCTTGGAACCAGTTGTAAAACAAATACCAAGCACGGAAGTCATGATGCCTAAACAAGGGTTTGCTCCTTGTTGATTCGGGCGCCGTACACGCAGCTTAGGGAGCGGAGCTAATCGAGGGGGGGCGAGCTTTGTAGAGCCTTTTGGCGGCATATTGGTGGCTGGCAGTCCAGGTTAAGATGGCCTATCGATGTTGCATGATCAGACCATGCAAGTCTGGTCTGGCATCAGAGCGTGAAAGGGAGTGGGTGGAGTGAGGCGCGATAACAGTCTCGAATGCTAGAAGTTTTAAGGGTAGGCGAAATGATGATTCGACGTTCGAGACGAGGGCGCTAAAGGTCTTGGCGGGGCGCACGGGCCAGGGTGGTTTGTTTACTCGAATACCGAGTTCATAGACGACTTGTATTCTATTCTACATGTCTTATCACTTCGACTGATCAAACATTGCTGGTATTCAAAGCCCCTATCTAGATTGGTCTTCCTTCATGTAGTATTCCCAAATGGCGTTGCCGATTATGGGAACGCTTCCTTCTGCGTGAGTCTCGCGCCTTCCCCAATCAAACTTCCTCAAGGTTGTTCAAGGGCTCACAACGACATTTAAGAGAAAACAACGCCAATCCTTTTACGTTCCAAGACCAAGTCGCTTCTAATAGACCGCGGGCTTGGGAACGCGCGCCGAAATCACCGTTTGCGAATCGACATAAGGGACGAAAGGTATGGAAGCGGTACGACCTTCGAGCCAAGGGATCTGGCACGCAAGGACAAGATACAGGGAACGATGCTTTAGATTCTGAAGAGACGGAGCTTGATGGCGAGCAACCTACGAGAAGTTCACGGCCTATCAAGCGTCTCTGTCTCAAACATGCACCCGAGCCTGGAAAAGGCGCAGGAGTGGGAAATGCGAATGGTTATATTACTACGTTAAGAGATACTGCGCCGGGGACACCGAGACGTGAGTAGCATGGATTCTATGAAATTTCCAGGGGAATCTTAACTAAGAAATGCCACCAGGAAAATATGCAAGCCGGAAAAGCTTGAGACCTGATCGCCCAAGATCGAAACTTGTGTTTCCAAATGGTGCTGCCGAGAACGCTGAGCTATGTGCGCGTGCTGAAGCGGTGGAGGGCGAAGTACTAGATGACATGTTTCTGCGTGAGAATAGTCCAGTACTGGAAGACCTTCTGGATGTTTCAGGGTCAGGAGGTTCGGACGCTGTCGTTGCAGAAAAAGATGTTGCTAGCCGTCCGAATGAAATGGGCGACACCTCGAAAGAGGAGGATGCTCCCAGTAATTTGGACGCTCTGGTTGATGGCTCAGAAGAGAACTATGCTTCTATTCAGGGATTTGTTGTGGCTGATGCAGCAGAGGAAGACTCATTACCGGAGCCGGAGGGATCCATTCAAGAAATCAACCAAGATGAGGCTTCGGGCGCCACCTTCACATACGATGAATCGGCTGCTTTGGTGTCAATACGCAAAGCCAACCTGAGCGGTACCGAAATTGGAGAATCGGACCGGAGAGTTATTTCTATGTCTCCACACGTGAACAAGCACACGGCATGCACTGTGCAGAGTACAGAGGAAGACGAAGAGACCGCCACTTACTCAACACCGGTGCCTGAAGATGCCATAAATTGTATTGAGGCTATCATACCTAAGATGAAAACAGGTCATTTTTCGGAGCCTGATATCAGCGATCTTGCGAATCCTACAGCTTTGGAGGATATTGATGTGGACTCCAATGAGTTAGAATTTGAAGATAATATAACGCCATCGGAAAGTGTGAAAGAAGAGGCATCCACGGAAATAAGTCAAGTAACACCACATAAACAGAGCATTTTGAAACCCGACCGCCTGAACATCGAGGCTGGAGAACAAAGCCCTTTGTTAACCGATCCCAAAGCTAGCAGTTCTATGGATCTATACTGGAGTCCTAATATTTCGATGGGAGCTCAACGGTTAGATATCACAGTCAGTGAACATACACGGACAAGGTTCTCGAGTAACGGGCAAAAGGATGCCTATAGTGAAGAGGAAAGTTGCAGATCACCTAAGCCTGCCCAGGATGTAGCCGGAGACATTGTCACTCAGGAATTGCCGGTTGCCCAGAGAACCCGGCACAGTATACGCTTGAGTATGGAAGACTTGACACCAGAGGAAATTACCGAGGCGGCTATCGTCTTCCACGACTATAGGAGCAGGAAGAGTTCTGAGCGGATGAGCGAAGCGTCGTTGGATCCGTCTCAGGCTGGAGAAAATTTGGACGATACCTCTCAAACACCACCAAGGGCCGATCCCCTTGTAACGGTAGAAAGAGAAGAAACATCCGAAGAATCGGTGGAGGCCCCCAAAGGAAGGACACGATCTGGTGCTCGATTTAGCGACGATACTAATATGCTCAAAGAGTTCCTCAGCCGAGCGCAAGCTCGAAAGCTTGCTCAACCTAGCAGCATCCCTATGAGCGCGCCCAAACCCCTCGACTCCCCACGCAGAACTCCCCGCCAGGCGCTTGCTGAACTAGATAGCAACTCTCCATCCACACAAAAGCAACGGGATATTGCCAACCGACCAGGCACCCCACCTGGGAAAGGAAAACTGGCTGCAGTAGACTTTGACGACCTTGAGGAGCCTGTGCCAGAGCCGACATCATGTCGACGAAGCACGAGAACACGTTCTCCTGCACCATCGAAGCCCACTCTGGGCGCGCCAAGTTTCATCCCTGTGCGAAGGGCCGATGGAACAGACCCGGTGGTATTGCAGAAATCGGTGGCCCAAGAATTGGCCATAGTAACACGCGCAAACACTCGACGGAACAAAGGGCAAGCGAAGATACCTAGTCTGGCGCTGCAGAACCTACCTACCGAAGGATCGGAATTGGCAGGTGTCAAGCACGGAAACAAAGACGCCAAAGCAGTCGGGTGGGACGAGAAGCTTGTATATTTCCAAGATGTTCCCGAGTCGACCGAAGGCAAAGAGGAGAAGCGACCTCGGGTGAGAAGACTTCGAGGTCTAGGTGGTGTGAATGGAACTCCAGCGCCCAAGAAGATGATGGCGGACTTTAACATTGCGTATGGGACGCCGGCGCCTAAGCGACAAGGGAAAATTCGATGAGGCAGAATCGCGTTTGTGTTCGGGACATGGCACATTACCCTTTTGGTCTACAGTCTGTTTAGGTTTTTATATCAGTATGCGGAGAAGCTGGGGTCGAAGCTGGGGATTTGCGGCTTGCGTTGGTGCGTTGTGCTGGTGGTTTCATGCGGCCCTATGGCCTTTGATATATAGCGTTGACTGGTGCTTATGCATGGATGATCTTGACGGGTGTGGAAGAGCAGTATTACAGATTGAGTTTGACATGCGTATTCAACGGCCATCTCGCAGTCTGGGCGGAGGCCTGAGCACATGCCTTTTGGGCATGTCGTCCATCTTGTCTTTGGGCCCTGTCGAGTGTCAATGTTACGAGGGGTAATAAAATACCCGCGTATAACCGAACGAAACAATCATCCTGATTCTTGGCTCTTGGCTCTCGACTCTTTCATCTTCTGTACGTTCAACTATCACCACGCCCGACATGAGAACAGCCCGGGTTTTCAAGGGCGCAACGTTCCCCAAAGAGGAGACAATCCTTTGTCGGCCAAGACTTCAGTTAATGGAATGGTGCAGACACATTGACGGCACGTGGTCACTATGGGGGCGGTTGTTATTATGTCACAGAGTGCCAATTTGACACATCCGTACGGACGCTTTGCCAACGGGAAGATCATGATGCAACACTCTGACTGGATGACTGGATGACTGGAATCATGATTACACGCCCGCCACAGTAAAGTATCTTAACCCTCCCAGATGAGTCGACGGAGATAGATGAGACTACTACCACAAAGGGTAGAGGGGAGGAAACAATTTCTTCCATTGGCAGTCTTTTCCTAGTCAGCTGCTGGACTTCACTGCTACCACCACCACCACCACCACCCCTACTACTACTACTGTACTACTACTACTACTACTACTACTACTACTACTACTACTACTACTACTACTACTACTACTACTGAGCAACCAAAGGCGTGAAGACCCCACCACCCCTTTGCACACTACAAACTTCCAACAATTATTATTACCCCACAGATTGTTCCGTTGTCTTGGAACATCTTTCTCCAAACATTTCCTCTTGTTCACATCTACATCTCCAACTATCTCCACTCTCACGCTCCTGTGATCCAAGACCCGATTGACGCTGGAATTGATGTCAAAGACCGGAATCGGAAAACGTCGATACCGAGTGGGGATGGCCTCGTTCCGTGATGCGCATGCCACACCCTATTCCGACCGATACCAAGCAACAGACTTCCATAGACTCACCAATCGAAGATTCTCATCTCCCATTACCCCAGATTATCAGCCGGCGGAAGAGCTCCTTGCAGCTGCAGAACAGACCAACAACCGACGGACCGTGTCTACTGCCGACAAGCGCCCCACAGTACGACCGTGCGATTCACAGACCCCGAAGCCAGAGGGAATAATAAGAAAAAGCTCATATTCGTCGGTGAAAGAGGATGACTGCGGTAGGCGAATTCTTCTGAAATCTTTTACCTAAGAGTAACCCCACGAAACAAGAGACTGATCAAGCAATATGAGATCAGGCACCGCCCAATCCTTCCTCGAGTCCGTGAACACGCCGACACTGTCCTTGAGGCTTGAAGGTGGTCACAATGACAGCGCAGTAGAGAGCGGATCATGCAGTTGTTGTTGCCGTTGTGGACGGCCTCAAGGGTGGAAACCAGCCGGGCCTCGGGGCAAACTTCGAAGCAAGAGCTACACGGCGCTGAGGACCGGTATATCAGAGCTCTCCGGATGGGGCCCGGGAACACGTCAGGAGTCAGTGGCGATTCCGGTCAAAAATTCCAGTGGCCCTGGGGAAGCGCCGTTGGAAAAGTTGCCTGCTGAGATACTGGGTAAATCACCCAAGTCTACCGCCAGAGCGCCTCCAAGCTGTGCTAATCATGCCTCAGATGATATCATTGCACAACTTGCTCTTGACAACGATGTCCCCTCCACTGGCTACACGCCACGAAACGTGGATCTCGTCTCCTGTCTCCTGACCTCGCGGACACTGCACGTTGCCACCATCAACACTCTCTATTACCATATCACCATCCCACATTCTTCGAACTTCTCCAAGTTCATGCGTCACCTTTCAGAACACCCTGGCCTGGGGACGCTTGTCAGAAGGCTTGACCTGTCCCACTTTTCACCAGTCGGACTATCGCGCTCGAGGCAGATGAATTCCGAGATCCAAAACATGACTCCAAAAACTCTCTTGAAATGCCTTGAGCTTACTCCGACCCTTCGGGAAATTCTTCTTCAAGAGCACCTAGATGAAGATGTGGACGAGAACGTTCTGCGTAAGATACTGTTCGGCCTGCCGAAATTGAAGGCCGTAGACTTTTGTGCGGCGTCGTCGAAAGCCTTTGCGGATGCTTTTACTTCCGTCGTTTCGGGTTTGACGGCTCCTGCATCACCCATGCTCAATATCCAGCGCCTAGGTTTGCACGAGTGTCAAACCTTGACCAGCGCAGCTTTGGAGTCCCTCCTGCCCAAACTCCCGCACCTTACCATCCTTGACGTCTCCCACACCCGCATGACCGACAAAGCTCTCTACACACTTCCCACAACCGCCCAGCTGACCCACCTCAACCTCGGCCGCTGCACCCAGATTACTGGCGAAGGCGTGGTCGATTTTCTGACAACGCATCCAGCAGCCAAAACCCTTGCCTACCTCAACCTTGCCACCGACACCTCCCGCTACCGCCTCCTCTTGGAATCAGATATCACACGCCTCCTTCCATCCCTACCTTCCACCCTCCGCTCCCTCAACCTCGGCGGCGCGAAAATCCGCCCGAACCATATCCCGCTCCTCCTCCCATTGACAAAACACCTCGAAGAACTTGGCCTCGCATCGGCTGAGCTCTCAATGCAAGACATCAACTCCTTCTTCCGGCCTCCGCCGCCCCCACCCTCCGACTCCCTCGCCCGCACCTGCCCATCTCCATGGACCCCGCCAACCCTCTTCTACCTCGACCTCTCCAACATCCCCGCTATAACGCAATCAACCCTCTTCAGCGCCTCCTGCAACTTACTCTCCTCCCAAACCTCTCCCCTCGAAGTCCTTGAGCTAGGCGACAAAGCCATTTCCTCCCTTCGCGAATGCCGCAACACGAACAAGAGGCTCGGATGGGTGGTCCGCGAGATTGGGCGACGTGGGTGGTATGTGCGGGAGCCGAAGAAGGAGGCTGGCAGTGGCAGTGGCAGTGGCAGTGGGCGGAGGGAGTGGAAGATGGGCGCGATGTGGTGGGGGATGCGGAAGTGTCCCGTTGCGTGGGGGGAGGTGGGTGGGTTGTATGGGCATTATATGTTTAAGAAATGACAGATCTGTTTTTATGGGGGGCTTTTTTCTTGCTAACAGCGCTTCATGGTTCAGGTTTACGCCATGGGTTTTTTTTGGGGAGTGTATTTCTAGATGGCTACCGACGAAGGAGTAAAAGTCTTTTCTTCATGACATTTGGGACGATTGGTCGATTAGCTGTAATTCTACAAAAGCATCCTACATTATTCTACAAAAGCATCCTACATTTATTATTCTACAAAAGCATCCTATATCATTCTAACAAAGTCCTTTACACTTTCCCCATCCATTCCATCCATCCCATCCATCTCCTTGCACCCCCCCCACAAACCTAACTCTTCCCAAAAACCCAACCAATCCTATTCTATCTCCCACCCCAAAACTCCGCATGTATCTCCACCAACCACCCAACCACCCAACTAACCAACCTTCATCTTCTCACACAACAACAACAACAACAACAACAACAAGCGTATGATCGATATACAATAGAATGCTACCCAAAAGATCTAGTCTGCGCGGGCCTATGTATTCCGTACTGTAGCTATCTACCTACCCTACTTACCTTGGCTATCTACTTACCCTACCTACCCTACTTACCTTGGCTATCTACTTACCCTACCTACCTACCCTACCTACCTACCCTACCTACCTACTTACCCTACCTATCTTAGGCTCTTAGCTACTAGGTAAGTAAGTAAGGAAGTAAGTAAGGAAGGAAATAAGTAAGGAAGAAAGTAAGGAAGCAAGTAAGGAAGCAAGTAAGTAAGCAAAGCTGGCAGAAAGCGTTGTTGTTACTAATTGGGATAACATTTTCGTTCCGGCTATAAATGTTTTCTAGAGTTTTTCTCTTTTTTTCCCCTCTTTTTTTTTCCTTTTCCTTTTCCTTTTCCTGTTCCTTTTCCTGTTCCTTTCCCTGTTCCTTTCCCTGTTCCTTTTCCTGTTTCTTTCCCTGTTCCTTTTCCTGTTTCTTTTTCTTTTTCTTTTTCTTTTTTTCTTTTTTTCTTTTTCTTCTTCTTTTTATATATATATACATTATATACACCCCGAACTTAGGATTGTCAATTGCCCTTTCCGTCATTGAAAGGGAGCATGGCCGCTTCAGAGGGAGCAGAGGGAGAGCAAGGGGGAGCAGCGAGCGAGCCTTGAGGGAACATGGGAGCGGCAAGCGAGCAGCAAGGGAGCATGTAGAGAGCCACATTAGCTCGTGTCTTAGGCTCGGCTACAATTGCCCATAGAACTATGTATTAAACTAAAATCCCTTTTGTACCATGTAGCAAACTTTGATTTCAGCGTACTCCTTCGACGCTTTAAAGCCTGTTTTTCGCCAGCCACCACCAATCTATTATAACTTTGAGAGCCTGCTCCGGACCTGACAGAGGTTTGCCCGGGATGAGTTTGCCTGAGCGCGGGTAGCTATATAGTCGGATTCACTCTGTGGCCCCTCATAGGGTACGTTTCTGGGACGCTACTACCATATCGTGTAATCATTGTGAAAGCGAGCTGTCAGCAGCACCCTGGATAGTCATATCAATCACCAGAGATATCAAGGTACATATTATACATAATAAGATAGTCCTCCTCAAGAAGTCTTTTGTATTTTCTTCACCATGAAGTTCTTCTTGTCGTCCTTGGCCTTCTTTTGACGCAACTTCTCCAGCTCTGTAGCGCTTAACTGACCGATCGGAGATACCTGAATGGCACCGGTCTTCCCATCGAACAAACTATCTATTCCTCCAACTTGCTCCCCGATCTCCTCAAGCCCTTCGTGAATAAATGCTCTTAACCCCTCGACATTTGCAGAGAATCCGATCACATCCATGACAGTTTCCGCCTGGCGTGCGGCTTGTATGAACGTTACAGCCAGCGCGACCCATGCTTCACATGTACCGAAGTCTTGGACGCCTGGCCCACGGCGGAACTCCACGGTCATTTTCTGGCCGTAAGAAAGGTTCGTGAGATTCCAGCCAAAATACCGGTCCCCATCGTTATTCATCAGGTCCGCAATTGTAACAGAACTCTCGCATGCATTGACTGCTTCAATGCACTGTGCATCTGTCTTCATGGCAAGCTTGGGATTGTCGAACCTGTTGCTCTTGGCGTACTTGTTATATCGCCGTGCTACTGGGACGATAACGTTCCACGCTTTTTCAAAGTGGAGAATTGCACATGCAATCTTTTTTAAATCTCCGATTGACCACATCAATCCTACGCCAGGAGATATGTGGACGTGCGTGCCGCAGCTACGGTTGGTTGTAAATGAACAATAACTCTCGATATTCTCAAACATTGCTTGCAACTCGGCACGCCAACTTAAGTCTTCGTATCGGAGAATTGGCGAAACAAGCTCCACAGCCCCTGGAGAACATGAGTAACTATTATGCTTAAATGGATCATTACTCCGGGAGTCGCAGATGGCGAATCAAGGACCTACATTGATTGCTGGTCCTGGTGAGGTCAAGTGTAGCATCGTCTGTAATACTCCACTCTCTTCCTTCCCCTTCTCCATTATACTCACCATCTATGTCAGAGTGCATGGCGAACTCCCCGCGCGTAGCAGAGTTGAATTCGTCCACAAGCCACTCTGCAAAGGTCTCCAAGTCGGCTGTCCCATCAATACCACTCTCTTCATCCCTCAAGCTTAGGAGGATCTCAATTTCGATTCCAATTGCAGCCATGCTTGGAAGACTGTTGATAGCTGAAAATTATAGCAGTGCAGCCTAATCAGTAAGATAACTATTGTGGTGTACTAATTACTTGAATGAATACTACGGAATAATGGAGTAATCTATGTGGTAGGGGAAAAATATATCATTTACCGCCCTATCTTCGGCTACTCGTAAGTAAACAACTCGCGGGCTGTCAGTTTTATCTTGCGCAAGCGGTAGTATGAATCCTTGCTTTATCCTCCTAAATGTTGAAAATTACTCTCAAGTCCCGCTTAACGGACGCTCTGCGACTGAGTCTTCTAACGATTTCATCTGGAAGTCTTTCAAGTCGAACACTCCCTCGTGTAGCTCTTCAACACTTGAGTGCCATACGAACGTCTTCCCCCGAATCTTTGAGCCATCCTCCAGATGAATTCGACAAGAGGCTTTCCTATAGCGCTTTGTCTCATAATCCTGCAGAAGCTTGACCTGTTCCGCGGACTGGACTTCGAACGCAACCCCTTTTACCTTCGCACCGCATGGCCCATCCAGGAGCACAGGGTAGGGACCCCATAGTTTGCAATGATATCCAGTAATTGTAGCCGGCTGCAATATCGGTGGCTCAATGAGATTCAAGACCTTAGTTAGCGTCGCAGGATCCATCAAGGTTCCATAGAAGAAGAAGAGCTCTTTGCGAAAGGGAGGAGGCTGCCATGGTGCTGGATTGACCTCGGGAGATTGCTGTGCATTGAAGAAGGCGCGCGCGAAGCCTGAGAGAGGTGGAAGAGTTTCTTTAATAGGCCTATCAAATGGCGATGGGGGACCGGTCCCGGATGGCGGCTGATTTTCTTTGGCGACCATTACTGGATTGTGGCTAGGATTCTATGAGGGAGGGAAAAAGGAAGGGAGTAATAAGAGGTGGCATTGTAGATTCAAGTTAAAGCGCTCGAGAAAACGGCATCTTTAACCGAGGTCGAAGAGTCATTTCAGGCCCCCATGTGGTGCGCCTCTGCACAGCCCCGCAGTGCTCCCTCAGTACTTTCTTACGCTCCTTCAGTGCTTTTTCATATTCCTTTGCTGCTGCTTTTGAAACGGCTCTACTCCTTTTTCTTAAATCAAAACGGCAATACTTAATTTTAAGTTCAGGATATATGTAATCAATATATGATTTATATATATATATTATATACACCCCGAACTCAGGATTGGGGATTGCTGTTCCGGGATGGAAAGGGAGCAGGGCCGCTTTAGAGGGAGCACCGAGGGAGCAAAAAAACGCAGCAAGGGAGCACAAGGAAGCATTGAGGGATCACAGAGGCGCAGCAAAGGAGCACAGAGGAGCATCGAGCGAGCACGAGGGAGCACCGGGGGAGTATTAAGGCGTAGTAAAGAGAGGAGAGATTCTGGCTCTTTAGAGAGCCTGATTTGGCTGCACCCTACCCGGCAATAGTTACTCCTATTATTTATCCTATAGTGTTGCTTAGCTCAGTCTGCTGCTGCCTAAACTCCTACAACTTCGCCAGCTCGTGGCTTTATTTTGTGCCAATGAAATGCTTATTGGCGAGGGCTTGAGGTGATTGAAAATATAAAACCGATGATAAGCTTAGTAATCAAAGATGATTGGGGTGATCGACGCTAGCCAAAATCGGGGTTTCGGCTAAGGCTGGGCTGGGCGATTGGTAGCGCTGCAGCAAATTCAGTCTGCCTCAGCTGTGCTTTTGTGCTACGCGGCGCTAATTCCTCGGTCCTCCCTCTAAAGCCGGCTTGCTCCCGTTCCCAAAGGAAATGGCAATTCCCAATCCTAAGTTCCGGGTGTATATAATATATATACATTTGGTGGAGGCTCGATGAGGTGAGATAGGAGCTGCGTAGGTTGTCTTTTCATCATACTTGCTGCCTTTATGGCTAGTTCGTGTATCCCCACAATTTGTCAAGCATGTCAGGCTCTGTTCGAAGGAGAATGGCGAGGTCACACTTCTCAAAAATACGGACCGACGACCACGTTCGAGAAAAGGGCTGAGTCTGGCGCTACAATTGAACTCCAGCATCACAATGTGCTCCAGCTGGAGCTTTCCGCCAGCAATGGTTGCTCAATGTGTGTTCTTGTCCTACGAGAGCTTGAGCGGCGAAACGGGCCTGAACGGCTTCGAAGCCTGCGAGAAGCGGATTATCCCGGGGCCCAGATATGGTGCTCGGAGCCGAACGATGCTATCTTCCGCATACGATTCGACTATCCAATTGGAACATCCCCCAAGAGTCACTGGTGTTTTATGTTTATGAAGGTAGCTCAATCGGATCGAGGTATAGCTACCATATGACATGCAGTATGAGTGGCTAATCAGATCTTAGAAATGACAAAGAAGATGCCTGCCAGCGGCACTTGGTCCGAAGAAAGCTTTTCAACTGCTCTCAGCTGGGTGAAGGAGTGCAAGGAAGATAGAGTGCGACACAAGGGATGCTGGAGAATACAACAAGCTCGACATGTCGATTCTGACGCTGATGGAGCCTCCTTGCCATCGAGGCTCATCGAAGTCCGCGGGTCGAAACAAAATGTCCACATCCACCTTCGTGAGAAACGGCATATGACAGGCAATGAACAGTACATGACCCTTAGTCATTGCTGGGGAAAGCCAAGCTCGAAGAGCATAATGTTGACTCAGGATAGCCTAGCCTCTTTCCTCAAGGGAATTGACCACTGTAGTCTTCCACGCACCTTTCAGGACGCAGTTCAAGTCGTGCAGATCTTCGACATCAATTTCTTGTGGATTGATGCCCTTTGTATCCTACAAGACTCACGTGAAGACTGGCTAACAGAGTCTGCAAGTATGGCAGACGTCTATGCCAACTCGTTCTTGAACATTGCTGCTACGGCCGCTGTAGACTCCCAAAGTGGCTTGTTTCAGACTCCACGAAGACAGGTACCAGAGGACGTGATTGATATATCAACCAGCTGGACCGGCGATCTTGCAGCAGGTCAATACGTTTGCTACGGGATGGAGTTATTTGAATCAGAAGTTGACAGATCACCACTGTGCCAGCGCGCGTGGGTAGTTCAGGAAAGAGAAATGGCACCTCACGTGCTACACTTTACGAAAAATCATCTGATATGGGAATGCAGTTGCTCAGCAGCAATTGACGCACTCCCAGTGGGATTAAACAGACAAGTTAACTCCAAAAGGGATCAAGCACGCTTGTATGATACGCCTTCACTCAACCAATCCGCCGGCTTTTCCCCATATCAGTACTGGGCATCTCTCGTCAGACAATATGCTGCAGGTCAGTTGACCCATAGTTCGGACAAATTGGTTGCGATATCGGCACTCGCACAATCGATAATGAGACTCCTCAGATCCAAGGGCTGCGAAGACACGTACCTTGCTGGATTGTGGAAGAACGACCTTGTCATAGGACTTCTCTGGTGTACAAGGAATATAGGTCCGAGTGCATCCGCTGAAGGTGTCAGGGTATCGAGTGAGGCGCCATCACCATCTTGGAGTTGGGCAAGTATCCATGACTCACAAATCTGGTATCCAAATCAGGAGAATGTTGATGAAGTGGCCTTGGGCCAAACAAATCCTTCTGTAACCATCATAGAAGCGCGTACTTTCCCACTTGCCAGTGAATTTGGCACAGTCAGTGGTGGAATTCTACGTCTGAAAGGTACTTTGTGCAAGATAAGTGTTCCCAGAGACGATAGCTTGAAACACTGGATCATTAACGGCTCTGCTCCCTTGAAGAGGTATGAAATTCGTGTGATGTGGGATTTATGTTATGATGTCCGAGGACCCATTAACGATCTAGTATTTATGTCCATCCGGAGGAACGTATCTGGTATGCTTCAAGGACGCGTTGAAGGAATTCTTCTCTCGCGCATACACAGGCACGAAGGTCAGTATACAAGGGGCGGTCGTATTGATTTGAGATTTGGTGAGGATTACAAGTTTGCTGTTGATGATGGCAAGATTTGGTCTTCTATGAATATGCCTGTAGAATACTATGAGCAGAATCACGGGGACGGCGAATATACCATATCCATCATTTGAAGAGTGTCGGATATTTGTTGTTGATATATCATTCAGCTAGACCACAATTTTTGACGGCCTATCCTCTTCAATTCCAGATACTCGCAAGTCAAAATCTGTCAACTCTAGAAGCGTGGATCTCAAGATGCAAGGAGGAAAGGAAGGGAAAACAAAGCCTTTCTACCAAATTAAATCAACCGGTCATCTGGGTCACGAAAGCTTCAAAGACCCTAAAAAGTGATCCTTCGACGGAGTCGGAAGATCACTCTGCTTCAGAATATTGGGCATCTGATTCTAGTTGGCGGAGCCACAATTATCACTTATCTGAATACTACCAGATTGTTCCTCGGGGGCAATATTAGCGGGGTGGCAGCGTTACAATTCTCTGCCAAAATGCACGAAATTTTTATGGTCGCCTTATTAAGCCAAATCATGCTCTACCTTGTTCGGAGCGAAATGGTGTCTAGAGACGGTCTTCCCTTTGGCGCACTTGTCTCTGGTCTTCAATTTTCTCAAGCTATCTTTGGTCTCCCAAACTTTGGGGGCTCGCGACCTCGCCCTCCTTTCTGTGGTGGCGGAAAATACGTTCTACGATCATCATTGTCGTTTGCGTAATATTTGCGGCGTCTATAGGCCCTTGAATTGCCATTGTTATAATTCCTCAGGCTGGATGCTGGCCTGCTGGAGCAACCAACGTCTGGATTAATATTACAAATGATCAAGCTTTTCTCCCTAGCGGTCACTGCCGATGGTATACTCTGAGGCTGTATCAACTCCTCGATTGTACTAGGAGAATTGATATGCCCCTCGAGTGGATGGCAAAATATTGCAGGTCTAGCTCCCTTTGAACGTAATGATGTTGGACCAGCAACGTCTCTAAGTGGGCGAATGTTGGCACCGTGATGAATAGGGATGCCGGATTGCCATAGTCGATTCGACTCCCAGGGAAAGGAGCTTTACGTACCCTTCACCTTTGTACCCGAGTCGGTGAAGAATGTTTTGATACTCTTACTACGACACAATATGCAGCCATTGCCAATGCTTTGGAGCTGGTCGGACTCTTTTGGATTGATGAACAGCCAGAAATCAGGAAGATGCTGAGGGGGAGCACGAGAGAGTAGCAGGGAAACACGAGCGAGCAGCGAGCGAGCCTGAGGGAGCACAGAGGGAGTAAATGGACGAAATGGGCCTTAGCGCGTGAGCAAAGCGGCGAGACCAGATCACGTGTTGTATTGAATTCGGAGATTACTATATATATATATAGTTTCCCCGAACCTAGGCCAACACGTGACCGCTAGCTGACTAAGGTGCCGGCGCTTTGCTCCCCCTGCTCCCTCGTTGCTCTCCCTTGCTCTATCGCTGCTCTCCCCTGCTCCCTTTCCCAATCGAAAACGGCAATTCTTAATCCTAAGTTCAGGGTATATATAATATATATAGATATTGTATAGATATTGCATACCACCCGAATTTAGGATTGGTGTTTGCTTTTTTCGATCAGGGAAAGGGAGGGAGTATATAAGGTAGGGCGATATAGGGGGCGATGCAGGGGGCGCAGCCCGAAAGGCTGTAGAAACGATGTCCCCCAGCCTTATCGTCTTTCAGCTCGATGGATGGCTCAATTATGTTTGCAGCATGTCTCTGTTCCCCTCCAACACCCTGAAAACAACAGCGACTGCTCCACCGAAAAGCAAAATCCAAAAGTCCCCTCATAGTCATTGCCCGTAAGTGATAGTCTGGCCTGTATCTAGACCTTGCTGGTATCACCATAGATCATCTGCCAAAAGTGAGCGGCCAGGCAACACCCCTCCCAAGTGTACCATACTTGGAGGACCGCCGATTCTCCTACACCCCGCCATTCGACAACTTTGGCTCGCGCGCCCTGTGTTCGGAAATATCAGAAGACGGCCCAGAGCGGCGTCATATCTATTCAAGCTTCGTTCAGAGCTGGCTCTATTTCGGGCTACTGGAAGCATTCTTCAGCGAGTGGAAAATACCCGTGAACAAAGCCGACTTCTTGGAAGACACTGCTGATAATGGTCGCATCGTGACGAGCAAATTCCTACAGGAGTATCTGGTAGCTTACGAGCACAATGAAGGTCAGTCGACTATCGCTGACAGAGACACAACCGCAGAGATGGACGGATTCTCTTTTCGATCAGGAGCAATAAAGCGGGCACGTAATCGTGTTTCTAACACAAACCTCGTCCCTCAAAAGCATCACAATGAGCTACGACAGAATGTCAAGGCCGACGACGTCCAACCATCGATCTGGGATAGTATCGTCATCTTGGGCGCTACCCTGGCTCGTGCAAAGGATCTCATATTTCGGCCCATCCGTAATGATATAAAGCAGGAGTATCGATTTGTCGATTACAGCATTTTTCGTCTCCGAGGCATACCTGATTTCCGTTACGATGAAGAACGGTGCCCTCATGAGCGAAGGATTCTAGCCTAGCTGGTCGACGGAAGATTGCCGGAGATAGCATTCTTTAGTCAGGTGAGGCGTTCAAGGTCAGAGCAGTCTTACTTGGAATGCAGAGAAAGCGAATGCGTTGCCTATCAAATTAAGACAACAACCTACGAGACACGACATGTTCATGACAGCTGTTCTTATGATTTTGTGGGTTTCGAAGAAGGTAGCGTGCCAACATTTGATGAAGAAGAAGACGCTGCAGTCTCCTCCTCCCAAGCAGATTCTTGGAAGCTGGACCCAAGGGATCTTGACATGGATGAATCAGAGCTTCTGGAACCACAGAGGTCAGTTACCGGGCCCCTTGAAGCAGAGCTTACTAGTGAGCAAAGCTCGGATTCAGAGATTTCTGACCCAGAGACGCTTCAACAGAAATCTATCAAAGCAAGCACAGCTGATTCTGACTCTCTTCAGTTGAAGTCTAGCTCCGGATCTGATACCTTCAAGCCTAGGCCTACCATGGTCGCCAGGCTCAAATCTCAGGCGCTTCAAACGTCGCAAGCCCAGTATTTTTCAAAGAAAGTCCCAGCATGCATGTTCAAGGACGGCAAGCTCGAGACAGTGCTTCTCCCGCATCTGAAGGCAACAGTATCAGGATGGCTAAAGATGCCCATGGCCGGCTGGAATCTGGTGGCTATAAGCCATGTTTGGGCCGATCGGTTAGGGAACAATCGAGCAAATAAGCTGCCTAGATGCCAGTTGGAGAGGCTGCAAGATCTGGCAAACAGCCTGTACAAGAAGAATTATCATCCGGTCCCATTCTGGATTGATACATTGATGATATCGAAATACTCGGCTTCAGCTTCGTCCAAAGACGAGAAACAGAAGCGGACCAGTCTCAAGACTAAGGCACTGAAAAATATGGAATGGATGTACAAGGGTTCGTCCAAAGTATTAGTACTCGATACCGATTTGCTGTCTATCTCTATCAAAGATCTGCAAGCCGAAGAGATTGAAGCTCACCTCATGACTAGTGTCTGGTCAAGTAGGCTTTGGACTCTCCAGGAAGGGTGTAACAAAGATCGCACTTTGTTTCAGTTCGCCGATCGTGTGATGTCATGGCCTGCATTGCATGACGATATCCAGAAGAAAAGCAAGCTCGATTCCTGAAACAGTCAGCTGCCCAAGAAACATTCAGCACGAAAGGCGCAGAGTCTCGATCTTGTCCAGATCAATTGAAAGACTATTAAGTTTCATCTGCAAGACCGTTTCGGATTCAGCTCGTCGAAAGCGAAGGTTTTCGCAAAAGTGAATAAAAGACTTTACAGAATGATCAATCAGGTCTGATGCTCCATTCATAACTTCCTCGAAGAGTTCACAATCGACTGGTCTGACGGATTCAAGCCGGGAGCACTCATGCGATGCATGCGAGGCATGTACTATCGCAACTGCAGTAACTCAGCTGACGAACCTCTGGTCCTCTCATCACTACTCTCATCGCTTGCTGGCTCGGCTGCTGAGCTGCAGAGCAAGAGTATGACCAAGGAGAATCGCTACAAGACACTGTTCAAGAAGCTCCAATACGTGCCGCGCGATGTGCTCTTCGTAGATCAGGTCCGCTGTCAAGATTACGGGTGCCGTTGAATACCGACGTCACTGCTCGCCGTGAATAATTCTCTTGACAAGCCCGTCGAGCGTTCGAAGCACGCTCGTAGTGCCTATTCAATCAGCGCCTTCCCATACACGCGAATGGGCATAGCTGTTGTTCACATTTTCCCACATGGGGCCGGATTAATACTTGTGCCAGCTACCGATATATATGAACTGCACAGGATGCGCAAGAACAGCCCCATGTGTGGGCAGAAGAAGCGCGGCCTTGTGACGAGGTTGACAGGCCTACGGATCTTACCCCGTCCAACAGAACTGACGGCACCATTCTGTTTCAAGCTCCACGATGAAGGAAGCAGGCCGTCCTCGAAGTCTCGATCCGCAAGATGGAAGGTCCACTTGCGCGAGCCCAGTACTGGTCGAGTGTACACGGAGTTTCCGGCAGCGGACTGGTGCTTGCTTGTGAATGGATCATTCCAGACCATGCTTGAGACTTCAACGGTGCCGTGCGAGGGCCTGCTAGTGGCGGTCACAGACGGGTTAACGCTACGGCCGGGAGGCGTCACAAGATTCGAAGCACTTGCTCTCTTAGTACCGCTGCATGAGGAGGATAGTGAAGCGAGCGAAATGCCTAGTGTGGAAGTCCGACTGCCGTCTATAACATCTTCGGTGGTTTCGGAAAGGTGGATCGTTGGGTGATGATCAAGCTCAAAAGATCGCTTTAGGCTAGTACAACAATTACTCGCTCCAACATCGCGTATACCTTGATCAACGGGTGTCGGTGATTCGGAAGGTAATTAATCACAACAACCTCCTTATTCTATTCCTCAACGATTTTCTGTACTCATTCTTCTCCAGCCTTTATGATAGAACAATATCAGTTGATCTATACTGCCAAGTTTGAAGACTAACAGATAAATTGGTTGAACGTATACAAATTGGTGAAGTCTGGAAACTAAGTTAGTTTTGGTAGGGCTGCTAATGTTGGTTAGACCCGTTGTAGTCAGGAAGGAAAGTGATTCTGTAATCCAGTCTTCTAGGGGCAAACACCAAAGGTCAGCGAGCTTAAGAGAAGCCTGATCGACTGCATTGTCACCTCTCATAAGGTCCATCTATCACGGCGTTTTTGCACCCGCCTTCTTTTCTTCTGCTGCCTCCTCTACCGCCTTCTCTACCCACGTCCTTTCAAGAGTCTCCCACCTAATCCTTTCCTTTTCTCGAAGGTTTCCATGGTAAAATTCGCCAAGCATGGAGCGCCCAACGCCCTCATACTGCTCTTCGACTTGGAAGAGCGTTTCCATAACGCTAGCATCGCCGAAGACCGTGACATATTCAAGAGGGATTCCGAAATTCTCAGGATTCCGCGGCGCGCCGGCGACGTAGACGTTCTGCAGAATGCCGATTCCGCCGACGGCGAGGAGGAACCACGTGTTCGCCTTCTGCCCCGCTGCAGTGATAAGCAGAAGAATCCAGAGAGCGGCCAGACCGAGGAGTACAATGCGGGTCCAAATATTGGTCGCGACCAGGGTATTGCTCTATCCTGATACTAAGTCCTCCAGATTGAAACCATGGCCATTGCCCAGGACGACAATAGCATGTTGGGCGCTATTACCCCGCGATAGAATAAAGCTGTACTTGGCGTTAGATCTGCAAGCTCACTTCTCTTTCTTCCATTGCCGGAGTAGCTCTGTAGATAGGCAGAGTACCATGCTATACGCAGTATTCTAATGAGGAGGATGCCCCAATCGCCGAAGAGACCGCAGGATATAGCGGCAATAACGAGTTGAATCACTGTAACTGAAACGCCGATCCAGTAGACCTAGTCACGTTCGATTCTGCCGGCTTTGACCGTACAGCTAGGTTTGTAAATGGACACGATCATGCCTTCTATTGGCGGCAGCTTCGCATCCGGGTCCTTAGCCTTGAGCCGCTCCTGTTTTTTCGTCACTATCTCGACCGTCTTAGCTTCGACGTTGGGATGTCTCCAGCGAGGAAAGTCGCGGACAGTCCTCCCAATGATCCAGCTCGAATTGTCCTTTGTATAGCCGGTTTCAGCGTGGATAACCTTGCATTTGCAGTCGGGATCGAGGGCCAATAGCTTGTTCTCGCCAATCGCGGAGACGAGCGCCGAGATGGAGTATGCCACCCATCCTCTATAGGGGAGCATAAACAGTTAGCAGGCGATCCACGCATAAAGCTCATGGGAGGACGAAAGAGCAAGCATACCGAACGAGAAAGCGACGGTACTCGGCCCAGACCTAGCAACCTGGGCCATGGCACGAGCGATGACGTCGGCGCCGAGAATGAGGAGGACGCTGAAGACATCGCCGGGTGCAATCCACTGGGCCCTGGATTCCTCCGCAACCTGTGAAGGGTCAAAATGGCGGGAGATCAGGGTCGCGATAAAGGGGGCCATTGAAGATTCATAAGCTGCGGAGGAGCATCGAAAAGGACTTGGCAAAACTCCATACCCAACTGTTACGTAACATTTGCTTATAAAAAGATCAAAAAATGACGTCCTCGGTAGTTATAGGACCACGTCGTCGCTTGTAGACGCTCATATTTCGCTTTGAGTAACATCACTTTAGTGAATGAGCGCGTAATGGTGATGTGGTTGATGGTTGAGCAGGACTGTTGCCGCGTTGGTATTTTGGCATGTTGCGAAATATTCAGGTGGAAAACTTAGTTCTATCGATAAGTTTGAGCTCCATTTTTGATGTAATAGGCGTGTATTTCGAAGAATTCTCATCGCTGGCTGGCAGGCTATCTAGTAGTAACAATGGTGATTTAAGCCCTTATTTTTGGTGGTGAAGCATGTCTTGAGCTAGGCCGTTCCTAAGGCGGCAGACCGTTCCTTTTATGTACCCCAGTTCCTTCCCATCGGTGCTCTCAACCTGATGGCCAGAGGGGGAGTCGGAACCCTTCATTCGTTCCTTCGGATTAGGAGTCTAACGTGCTATCCGGCACACTATCTGTTTTGAGAGGCTTTGGTGGTGGATGTAGGCTGTCTGGATCTCGCGTCGCACAGGCCGTCGGGCAGGCGTTCACCGTCGAGATTTCGGAGGCCCCATATATAACGACATGAAGAGCATCTCGCCGTGCACTGCTACCAATTGTTAAGGAAGGGGAGCAATATATTGAGCGTAAAAGATTACCAAAAAACACCAACTCCCTGACGGGGAATCGAACCCCGGCCATCCGCGTGACAAGCGGATATCTGATTGCATTAGTTAATACTTTCAATCTCAGTGTTATTATTCTTACCATAACCACTAGACTATCAAGGACTTTGTGTTCTATTAAAGCCATCTACCAACAGATAGTAATTTATTCTCAATTTTTGATAACTCAGCCAAATTAGTTTCAAAGCAGTCATTTTAAATTTGCATTTTAGACACTTTAGCATTGTCATAATCAAGACGAGATTGTAACGTTACTAAGCTACCTTGTAGTGAAAAGGACAAAGGAGACCGGCATAACATCGATAAACCCGAACTGACCCTGTCTCAAGTGTAGGAGATAATCCTGACAGGATAGTCGACAGCTCCATAGTCTTTACAGCCTTTGTGTATATCGCAAGGGGGATCGATGCAGATCAGATCTACGAGAGCTATCTAGGACATATAAAACCTCAGAACGCCACCTTTCATACCCCACTGGCCAAGCAGCAACAAGAAGTTCCTGAATATACGAAACAAGCAAAGCGCTCTCAACCCATGACTCCGAAACTTGAATCTTGCTTGTTCTATCTACAAGTCTTGCAATATCCTGAAGCTGCTTGAAGCGCCCAGGTGCACGTCCCATTAATGACGCTCACGTTGCGGAATCGATAGCGCTCGAATGGTATAAGCATCGTAGACATGACTGCCAGGCTTTTCTCTAACGAATTTTTCCTTCCTAAAAACATTACTACTGGCGAAGACCAAGTTTATTGGGTCAACTTCGCTCTGGCGATGGGATATCCGCAGTCTGAGAACAATAACATCAAAGAAATTATCAGCATCGCATCAAGGCATTTTGCGAGTAGGAAGCTGGATAATGGCCTGCGGTATTGGTGTTGTTGACATTGCTGCTGCTGCGATCTGGGGGCTCGAGTGATTGTATGGCTGCTCTCATGGCGGTTCAGCAATGCCAATGTCCAATGTGATCGGAGAGTTGCTGTGATGATGATCATCGCTCGAGAGGCTTGATATTGCGAGGTGTCAGCCAGAATTTAGGAGAACTTGCCGACGCTTAGCTGCTGGTATTCCTCTTTCCTTTGTACGTAGCTGTCAGATTCCGGAATTGCCGGAGCTGTAACGTATTCGTGGTGCTGAGACTTCGAGCCTTGTCTAAGGAGGTTAGGAGAAACGCTTCGATTAGCCCCATCCTTTTCCAATCCTTCTTGGGACTTATAACACGATCTGGACGCGCTTCTGCCTCTTGAAGAACTTGTGTAACTTGTATCATATAGCAACAGCCTCAGCACACACCTCCAACTTCCTCACCACCTCCTCGGAGAACAATTGCTGGATATTCGCATCTTATAGCTCTCCACTGCTTGTTCCGAACCTGTCGTGAAGACAGGTCTTGACAGCTTCTGCCGCCTAGCTTCAAGCTCAGCTCCCCTCGTGCCAGGCCACTTAACTACGGCCAAGCGGCGATCGGTGTCAATGCGGCAAGCCAGAAGTGTCAAAAGGCCCAAGCATTGTTGGTTAACCATGTAGAATATAGAGTCACAAATCAGCTGGGCAGAGGTAAACCAGTGGCTGTGTAGGATTGGATGTGACAGCGTGGAGCAGGCGAGGACAAGTCGGGGCGACGGTGGTGACCCGTCGCACGGATGGTATATTAGGAGACTAATTACTACCGAGCTAGTCTTGCGGATTCCCCCTTCTTATATATCGATGGGCGGCCGCATTCCTGCCCCTTGGGGCGTAATGCGCGTCCCACCCATTAAGTGGGCGTATGCCCGGTGGGCGGCGGGCCGACGGAACCCCGCCGGCGACTCGACGGTGGTCCGACGGCGGTACGCTGAGCGGCCTATAGAACTATGGACTTTACAAGATCTTCTGTTAACTCTATTATATAAATAGTATTAATAGATTTATAAATCGCTCTCCCAAAATATAAAAATTAATATATAAAAATTTTCAATTCTCTATTAAGGATATTCTAGGTATCAGGCAGTAGCTCCCCTATATTTTATAGATAGGCTATCACCCTGGTATCACCCAGGATCACCCAGGCTCGCGCGAGCGTAGAGCGGCGCTCACCCTAGGCTGGAAGAGGGGGGCAGATTTTTGTCCCCTTAGCTGTCGTCGGCGTCGGGCACTCTACAAGGTACACTTTTTGTGTACGTGAGTGCAGCCGCGGAAAGCGCAGCCGCGGCGAAGGAGTACGGAATCTTGAGCTTAACCTATTATCTAAAAGACTAAGTAGAAGATCTACATATCGAAAGGAGTGACAGCGACCAATTAAAGTCGACTATATAACAAGAAGCCGTTCGCCTTACTGAGTATTTTCCTGCTCGCCTTCTTGGAATGATCAAAAGCAAGCCATGCTATTCCAAACTCCTAAATGTCTTGTAGCATAACGTCGCCATTTCCAGAGAAAAATTCCAACCTTGCCATTGCATTTACATATTCAACAAGCTTCCAAAGATACTGCAGCGGCAGCATAATATCTGAATCATTTCAGTTTGAGCTAAATGCATTATTTAACGATGTCACGATGTGACGTCCGAATAACACCCCCTGTAAGCCAAAGGATCACGTGAGCCTTGATTCCAAGAAATGAGACCGATGTTGGACTGATGCTGTCTAAACAACCTTCTACCACGGGGAGTCAATGTGTAGGGACCAATCATCGACAATCACCAAGAGATGCTTAGGCTAAAAGCGGAAAGCCGCTATTTTGCTTTTGCGAGCCTGGATACTAATTACTTAACCAAAAAATCCGAATAAGGGGCCAGGAGGGAAAAGTCGCTCAAGCTCAACAAGCAGTCTAAGTAACGGACCGGACTAGAGGAGGCCAAGGCTAGTGCAAAGAATGGTATCGAGGAGTCGGAGACCTAGAGTGGAACAAATAACAGTGGTAGAGATGGGTTCGCAGAGTCTGAGTACCATGTCGAGGAGTCTCACTCCCGAATAGAACAAGATAAGAGAACAAGGTTACAGATCCAAGAGCCCAGACCTCCCCTCCCGAGGTACGGAGAAATCACAATAATAACAACTATTCCGAATATCACGATACATCACGACAATATCCCCTTACCGCGCGGAGAAACATCCCGACAAGAAACCAGGCCAATACATAGCATTCCAGATAAACTTGAGCTTGAGCAAGAGAGGTAACGGACGCACGAGGCTGAACGGGAAAGATATATAAGGGAGCGGAAGGTCAAACGGAAAATACTCGGATAAGAATCCAGGCATGCCAAACCCGATGAGCTTGAAGTTAAGCGCGAGCGTGAGAGGAGGAAACACGAGGTGCGACGGAACGACGAGGCTGGGCGGGGAAGGCATATAAGGGAGCGAGATGCCGAAGGGGAAATAGACGGACGAGAATTTAGGCATGGCAGATCGGATGACTATGGGCTTAAGCACAGTTGAAGCTACCGTATGCTGGTACCTGAGAAGTACCGCAAAAGCAACACTGCCCTCCACGCAGCTTGCTTACCAAACGGCAAAGAGCAGGCGCGTTGAAATCTGCATACTGGAAGACGATCGCGCGTTGATACTTTGATAACATAGCTTGAGGCAGGAGCTATGCGCTCAGGAAATATTTGGAGATTAGTGACAATTGAAATACGATGCAATAGACATAGATCGCTGGAAGTTGTGAATGAACTGTTTCATGTTGTGGTTAGACTGTATAGTTGTAGAGAATGTTGCTTAAATATAGAGACCGCGCAGCGGCTAAGATATTTTTTGAGCGCCAGGAAGTTATATCTGCTCAGGATTGCCTTGGCAGAACAGAACAGGTTAATCTGTTACCGAAGCCTCTGTCTAAGCTGGAAGTTTTATGATCACTTCAGCTGTCAAAAGGATCCTGTGGGAAGTAGCGAAGTTTAGGGAACAGAAAAGCAACGAGGGCAGCTCAAGCCGAGACGGAGGAAGCTATTTCAGGCTCTCACCTGCTGCGCCCCTGCACTGCCCTATAGTACTTCCTCTTGCTCCCTCGCTGCTCTCCCCTGCTCCCTTACTGCTCCTTCTAAAGCAGCTCTGCTCCCTTTCCCGACTTAAAACGGCAATTATCAATCCTAAGTTCGGGGTGTATATAATATATATATATTCGAATCCCATTAAACAATTACTAAGAATACATGCATGCATGCATGCAGGCTGGGTTGTGCGCTAGAACTATCGACGTTTAACGGAGGAGTAACACAATACAAACATTTCTATTTGACGGGAGACGAGGGGTGTTTTTGTAGTGGTGGAAACAAGGGCTTTTGGAGCCTAACCCCCCCCCCCCCCCCCAAAAACGCAAGGTTTGTCGTTAGATATATCCTGGTGGTTCGTATGAACATGGGATTTACTTTTCTAGATACCAGTAGTTGGATGAGGTCGAGGAGATCCTGGGCAGTATATGCTGTGGACCAGTTGTATATTGTGCAATCGGACCGATGGAGCGGGCGACGAAGAGATACCCGAGATGATGGTGCAGTGCATGCATACATATATATCTATTAACAGCTTAAACCCCTCCAATACCCACCATCCACTCACCAACCCCCTCATCATCGACCTATTCTACATCCACCCCACAAAAGGCCCAAAACACAAGAAGAAAATTCCCATGTACCCCAAACACCCACGCTGAAAGAAAGACGAATCAAGCGCCACACCTACGCATCCCTCTCCCCGGCCTCACTCGCCTCCCCCCCACTCCCACTTCCACTCCCCGCAAAATCCCACCCCCCACTCCCACTCCCACTCTCGCTCTTCCTCCTCCTCTCCGCGCCCCGCTCCTGCATCGCCCCGCGGATCTTCTTGCTAACCTCCTCGAGCGTCTCCTTGGAACTAATGCTGCTGAATCCCTTCACCGGAAACCCTGTGGAGCCTACCAAGCCGCTGCTGGAGCTGGTGCGGCTGCGGCTGCGGGAGGGCGGGCGCGAGGCAAAGAGGCCGATGTTGCCGAGGTTGCCGAAGGATTCGTTGCGGGGGAGGTGGGTTTGGGTGGAGGAGGAGTCGGGGATGGAGGCGGCGGTAGTGTCATTGGTAGTGGTAGTGGTTGATGAGGTGGGTTTGATGTCGCGGGGAGGCGTGCGGGGGTGTCGGGGGGACTTGGGCGAGGTTGGGGGAGTGCCTCCTTCGCGAAAGGGATCGGCGATGATGCGGGTGGAGTCGAAGTCGGGGAACATTTCAGGCCCAAGTTCATTGATGACATCCGTGACTTCAGCGGACAACCGCGCGCGCTCTTCACGGAGCTTGACGAGGGTGTTTGCGGAGGTGGGGTTGAGGGAGAGGACGAGCGGGCGAAGGGACTTGAAGATGTCCATGCCGGTTTCGCCGAAGCGGAGCGCGGCGAAGGTAATGGAGGGGAAGAAGACAACGCCGAAAGCGACGACCATCCAAAGGGGGATCCATTCAGGCATTAGGCCTTGGACGCGGTTGCGGTAGGTCCAGTAGGTTAGGAGGGCCGTGTAGAAGGCGTAGAGGAGTGGGGCGAAGGCGAGAGCCACGAGGAGCTTCCAGGTTGCCATGACATCTCGTCCCTGGAGTTTGACGGTTGAGGCTGCTAACGCTTCACGAGACTTCTTAATGGAGATTAACTTGGAAGCTACGAAGACTGGCGCGAAGAGCCCCAGGCCGGGCAAAGTTCCAACAGCCATGACCGCGAGCTTTCCAAGCCTGTAGAGTAGAGTGCCAACGACTTCGATGACCGAGAACTTTGCATATTCTACTTGATGGTCTCTTATACCAAGAAGCCATAGCTTCTTGTTGTAGGCAATGACAGCCTTCTTGAGGTTGGCTATCCTAGGATCATCTTTATGTTGTGTGTAACCTTTGACAAGCCGCCTGTTGAGCTCTACAATTAATGGCAAAGGTAATTTCTTGCCAGTAGGATTGTATAGGCGCCGTGCGGCTTGTATTAACTAATGGAATTTAGCCTGAAATAGAACGTACTTATTGAGTTTGCTTACCATCAGGGTATCATAATCTGGACTAGTCACGGTCACAGCTACCAGAGCCTGATACACCGTTTCGAGAAGTTGACGTGTGGCCTCTCGCCTTTCGCCACTCTTGTACAGCTCCACAAGCTCTTGAGGGACCTCCACCGGTGAACCGAATTCAACGACGGCACGTGACCTGAATTTGTGAGCATGGAAGTAGTTCATACCGCAGGGTATAATCTTCAAGCCAGAGTCCGGATTAGCAGCCAGCGATCCCAGAGCCATAATCGCCACGCCAGCCTTCAGGGGCAAAAGCTCTGTTCTGTCATGGCTTCCTCCTTCCGGGAAAATGCCAACGCAGCCACCAAGATTGAGTCTCTCAAACACAGCGTCGTAGACGACTGTCTGGTCTACTTTTGGTGCTGTCTTAAACGATGTTCCCCCAAAATCTTTTATGTGTCCGTTAGCTCCACCATCTCCAACGTTGTCTTCCCCTTTAATATCACTTCTGCCGGTGAGCAGCTTCAATGCAACCTCTTCCTTGAACTCTTTTTTGAGACGAAGCTCTTCTGGCCCGTGAACTTCTAGTATCTCCGTGTTCGCAGTAACACCACCCACTCGTGGTAAGACCAGCAGACCGCCTTTTTGCGCTTCCTTCTCGAAATCCGTGTCCACACCTCGAACCAGCGTGGGATCGTTTACCGGGTCTGGTAGATAAATCTTTCCCTTGGCCGGCTTGACGTTGTCCAACGCCCTCGCTACAGGTACGGCACCAGCTAACCTTGACGCAGCTCCGACGAATCTCCTTTTCATTGAGTGCGCAGCAATCAGCCATGCTATTCGGCGGTGTGCCTCCATGCGGATTACCCGCATGAGGATAAGAGGGTCAACAAACTATCAAACACCTTTTGTTAGCCCCTATTCAAATTAATAGGCTGTACTCGGCTCACCTGGTTTGCATGGGGAGCAGCGACGAAGATTATGGGTCCCCTTCTTGGTATTTTCCAAGAACCCCGTGGGTGTACTTCTCTGAAAAAGAGGTCTACCAGTATTGAGAACGTCCATAGCACCAAATCATACACCCAGTTGACCATCGGCACCAGCTCTTTATTGCTTGGCATATTGACTATTTGTACTGGGACACACTTGCTTGGCTTGGGCTTGTGGTCTCCTTGCAGTATTTAAGTTGAACAGTGTAGCATGAGTTGGGCTTTGTACGTGGTTGTTTGAAGTAAAACCTGGAACCGTGACGCAGTTTGAATTTACGTAGTCGTTTCAAGGAAGCTGGCAGTAATTTGCGCGCGCTCCTTTGGATATCAAGGAAAGCTTTGAAGACCTGCTCAAAGGATTCTTACCAGTAAGCAATGTATCCTTTGAAGCTCGGAAGCCTTGCGGCGGAACTACCCAAGGTCTTGAATTTCCTTATCGTTTGCTGCTGCTATGGGGACTTTGAAGCTCTTCAATGCAGGTTTGAGCGGATTCCTGCTGGTCTAGCATGCTTTGTTTCAACACCTTAATCACTCAATTAGAGCTGCAAGTTGCGGATTGTAGACGGTTCTTGCTCACAGCTTCCAATTGTGAACTAAAGTAGATACAGATGCAAAACTGGAGAAAGGGCGACAGGACTTTTGGTGGGGTCCCTTCCCTTCCCCAGGTTAAATTCCCCACACCCACGCCAAAAGCATGTCAACCACGCATCTGAACCTCTCCATGAAATGATCTACCAAATCACCCCTAGTCATACCCACTCATGCTCCCTCCCATCCCCATCTCCACTCTCCAAAACAATCCCCGATTCGCCGCCCTACACCAACGTCTCACAAATAGCAAACTAAAACCCGACGGCTCGATTAAGCTGTCCTCGTCGGAAGCCCGAGCGCAGGCGTTGATTGAAGAAGTGCGTGTATCACCTCTCTAAGGAAATTTTCTGGAATGATTGAAAGCGGAATTCGCTGACACGTGATAGGAGCTCCTCGCCGCCCAAACCACCGCTGCAAAAACGAGCTTTCTGAAAACCACAGTCCCGTGCTTGCTGACTTTTGAGCTTCCTGATGAGGTACTCCCCAATTGTTCCCGAGCTAAGAAAAGGGATTGATGGAAACCCCGGTAGCTCCTGGATCTCATAACCCTCCTCCACGCCCCGCCTCCCCTCCCTGCCGATTTGCACCCGCTTCTCGCCATCGACCCCACCCCCTTAGGTCCCCTCCTCTCCACCCATCTCTGTTCCCTCGCCTCCGCTCTCCTCCACATCGCCGCCAGATCCCCCACAACAAAATTAGCAGCAGATTCCATCCCAGCCCGCCGCACCGCCCTCGCAGCCGCCCAAACCCACCTCCACAGCACCCGTCTTGCCCTCGCCGTTTCCGCCTCCTCGGTTCTGGAAGCCCACCGCGCGATCCTTGCACTCGCCATCCGCGCGCTCGAAAGCTATAAGCATGGCGCGGTTTCCAGAGCCGTGGGTGCAGAGTCCGCATATCTGGCTGCGGTGGCGGAGGGAATGAGCGCAAGGTTGGGAATACTCAGAGGGGAGGCGTATGCGGGGGTATATGATGAGGAGGTGAGGATGGCGATGGATAGTTATGGGGGTTTTCTAAAGGGGTGGAGGACGAGGCTGGAGGAGAGGGACGAGGTGGTGCGGGAGAGGCTGGGGAATTGGGAGGGGAAGGAATGGGAGAAGATCAGGGAGAGATATGTGGGGCTAAGGGCGGAGAGGGAGAGGGTCAAAAGCGAGATCGACAGATTAGAAGGTGGCGGTGGTTGAGAGGAGATACGGGAGGTCGTTTGCTACGGGTTCGTCTCGGTTCTGGTATCATTTTCGCGCATAGGATGTACAGCTGATCTGAACCGAATAGACAAGTAGTTTTATCACCACTAAACATCCATCTACCTTCCCACCGCCACGCTCTTCTACCCCAGAATCCACCCCCATCGGATTTCAGCCCGGCTTACCAACCGCACCTTCGCCGTATGGTCATGGTCAGGTCCCGAGCCCTATTCACCCTCGCAAACATCTATTCAGTCGATCGAGAAATAACCATCTATTTGGCATGGAAAGCTGATGGCATTTTCTTCGAATACTGGTGAGTCTCCATAACACATCCGCTTTCTTTTAATACATCCTCATACGTCGGGGTAATAGGCATCTTCAACTAGCTTACTAAGCCACATTGCCCTTTCCCTCTCGGTGTCCTGTTGCACTCGGGTGGCTGGAGTTTGTGGAGAGGTGTGGGTACGGGAAGTCGGATGGGAGGTGAGGGCTGGGTTTGAGGGATGAAAGGTGAGACAGAGATGCACCAGGTGATTAAGACAGCAGATCTTCAGGTATGTTGTTTGAATGGGTAAGAGGGGCTGTACCACACGACACACCCAAACCACTAACATTTGCCCCCAATATATCAAGTCCTTGCCTATGCATCAAAGGCCCCCTTCTTTCCATCACACACCACCCGTGAGCTCATAAACCCCTATCGAACCGGTCTGTCATTCATCGATGAGTTTTCCATTCATGAATCGAACGATCCGTTCATGCAATAGCGATCCCCTAGATCTATCACAATGCCATCCAATCCTTTCTACATCGTCACCACGTCAATAAACAAGCAGCCTCCTCCACCAAATCTCCCACCCGCCTTGCTGTCGACAACATCTTTACTTATACTAAGCTCATGCTGGGTATTGACGTCGACGATTCGGCTTCACTGCTTAGATCTCACACTCGTATTGGAGCAAGTGCGGCGAGAGGAACAACCAGGAGGTTGCGAAGAAAGGAAGCCGACAGTTGAATGAGGTGGATGAAGAGATAATGAAAGAGTGCGAGTTGGTGGTGTAGCTGGCTGATGTTTGCGTGGATATGTGTGAGGTATTGGAATGGGGATATGGATATGCTTTGGTGGGGAGGGTAGACGTGGAGTTTTAGGCCACATACGAAGCTCTACGAACAGAGCACATACCGGGTAGGGTACATCTAAACTTTCAGGTCGAGTACTAGATAGGCCACATGTGAAGCACTGGGTAGGGCTTGTATCAAGTCCCATGTGACGCACTGTATAGAACGTATATGAATCAATCTACAACGGAAGATTTGGCAGTAAAGGCACTACATAGTCACTTTTCCGACCCGGAAAGAAGCATTCTTACACTGTTCAAGTACAATAGATATTAGGAAATTAAAGACACAGAAGACGAAGACCATCGGCTTTGTCTGCGTGTATGGTAGAGGTTTCAGCATTGTTAAATCGATGATTAACCCATTAGACTACATGAATGATAAGAGATATCATGCATATCACAGGGCTGGTTTTGATAGTAAGAGGTAGTGCGTGAAGACATTCTACCTGACATAGAAAGTTTCAACGCAATTTTCAAGCACGAGAGATGTCAGGAGCTCTGAAGATTATGGGATTAGAAGAACAAGAGACCAAGAGTGTATGCTTTGTACAGTAGGGGTTGCAGCACAGCCGAATATATTGTTGAGCGAATAGGCGGCATGGATCAGTAGAAACCTCTCACAGATCAAATGGCAGATTTCGCAGAGGAAGGCAGTGCATCAAGGGTCTTCCACCCGGAAGCAAAGCGTGCTCTCATTGTATTAGAAAGCCAGTATTATGAAAAGCTCAAAGAGCCAAAGTAGCCAAATCGGCACACGCCCCCAGCCTGTTGCACCGTCATTAGCACACGCAACCCCATCAGACGAATCCTCACTACACTTACCTCGCCAACACGCAACCACCGACCACCCCTACCACTCCGGCTCCAGCCCGGCCTTCCCCCTTGCCCACTCCTTCGCCTCGTCAATCTCCTCCAGAGCCAAGCTCTGCACATACTCGAACCAGCTCAACTCGCCCTTCTGCTCCTCGATAGGCTTCTTCATCCTATCCAAACCCGCCTTGATGTGCACTAGTTCGCGAATGAGTTGCGACTTTAGGAGCAGCGACTGGCCGCGGAGGTAGTTTTGCCGGGCCTGGGGGGTTCGGTGGCGGCGGAGGAGGGTGGTGTAGGCGTTTCGGACGGTTTGGGTGGTGTAAGTGCGTTTCGGGAGGCCAAGGTACTGTTCGCGGTGGGTGCCGTTGGAGTAGGCGAGGGTGAGGAGGGCGGCGATTTCGGGGAAGGTGAGGTGGGCGTAGATTTGGGCGGTGACGATGCGAGCAAGGACGGTTTCGTCGTAGGCGGAGGTGGTGCTCATTTTGGCGGTGGTGCACGGGACAGTGGTGGAAAAGGGGTTGGATGAATAGATGTTTGTTATTGGAAACAGGGGGGAAAGAGAGATATTGGTTATGTTTGTGTTGGGAAGTTGGACAAGTCGAGCTGTGAAGACGCAGAAGGTATGTTGATTTAAGAAGGAGACCGGTGGGTTCTAGAGGCACCTTTATAGATGGCGGTAGGCTCAATATAGCATAAGCACGTGTAGCGGCAGAGCTCGTATAGCCCACAGCCACATTGAATGAATTACCTTTGACAAATTGATGCCTGGTTAACAAAGGTGAATGGGTCTCCCCTGTAGCGGACAGGGGCTGAGTGCAGAAGAAAGCAGGTCTGGACAGTTGTATGCACCTGATACACTTGCGTTTGAAGGCATATTCACAATGTTGTGCTGTCTCTAACTTGCGTCTCGATGGCGGCCCGATCGTCAGACTCTTGTCCTACCTCCAGGAATAGTACAAACTCATCATGCTCCTCGCCAGTTTCACCCTCAAGATTAGGGCACATGAACCCTTCCTGTCTGATGATGTTCATGCACCACCAAAGTCGTATGGCCGTTACCTCTGGATGGTTGTATAGTGAGCTGTTTTTCTTTTCCACAGCGGCACTGACCACTCGTAAATAAGATTCGGCAGCTAAAAAGTCATTACTGTCGACGTCAGGGCCCACGATGTTATTGTCAATGTTCTCCATATCTGTACCACTGCCTCCACAGTCTTTAGATGAGCCCCTAGACGAATCCAGCATTCGTTTCCTGTGGACTGTTACAAGGTTCTCTGTTTCGGGCGAATCGCCATAAATTCGACGCACCCAACAAAACCATTGGGAAATTCTGGCTTGAAAGCCTGAGCCGGAAGGTGCATCACAACGTTTCAAACCACACGGATCCAATAGCCAGAGACCACACATCCAGAGAGTAAACGCACATTCGACCCACTGCTTTTCCCTAATCTTTGCAACTTTTCGAGTACCTAAGCCTGCGTTCAGACAGGCACGAAACTGCGTCAAGAAATCCTTAGGTGATTCTAGCAGAATATGCTCGAGCCGAACAATTTGCATACACCTTGCTCCATCAGAATTTAATCCAACCGAAGTTCGCAAACTGCTGAGCAACGTTTGGGTGACCGTCCTGAGGATATGGAGCTGAAATCGACGGTACCGCGCTGCATGAAATTGCTTGTCGTTCATGGGCCACTGCGGCAGGTCATTTTCGTGAAAGGTGATCGCCGCTGTTTGTCTTTGGAGCTTCATCACTACGGCGCACATCACGTTGAGCTGGTTTCTTGTAAGGGTGTCGTCGAAAAATTTGTCTTTGGACCATAACGATTTATCTGGCTCGAAAAGCTCGCGCTCGTTAGAAAGAGCGCCAGATAGTTCCTCCAAAAAGCACGGCGAAAATTCAAAAGATGGCTGGCTGTCGTTCTCCCCATTGTCTTCGGTCTGGTCTAGTAAACGAAGCCATTGTATACCTTCATTGTGTATTTGCTCTGTGAGATTTGGCATAGCAGAAACTGCTGTATCCCAATCGCCGGCTGATACTCTCTTTCCCATTGGAGAGTGGCTCTTGTTGAGTTCTTTACGAGAGGAGAGCCCCGAGGAGATAGCTAAATTACAGCGATCCATAGGATTTCGGAAGAGACTGAACCCATAACCCATGATGACTGATATATATCAGTAATGATCTACGGTCAACGGTTCCCCCAGTGGACGTAGCTTACGTTGTTCATTTGGCTTTGGGCCATAGTTATTCCAGATCTGTTGTCCTCCTCTATATGGCTCATCTATGACCAGACAGCAGTCCTCTCGATTGTAGAGCCACGTCACATTCGCAGACGGTCGATGATTAGCAAGGTCCACACCGGGGATAAGGACTGGAGAGTCATGGTCTACTGCTGGAGGAGCTCCATTAGTGGGATCATCTAAAAGATCTCTAACAAGCTTGTTATTGGCGAGAGCCGCGCCTGGGAAACATCTTGCATCCATTATACCGGCAGCCCATTTGTAAAGGTCCCTTGATGAATCAGTGTCTGCAGAGCAGGTATTTTCGCCGATGTGACTTACCAAGACCAGGCTTTCTTGAGGTCGGCTGGTGCGTCAGAAAGGGCTTCTATCCCTTCATCATGCTCTCTTCGTCGATCTTGCTCCAACCTCCTCATTGCGTCTTCTAGATTGGTGCCACGGAGCCATAGAAGATCGTCGTTGTCATACCACAGCAGTGAGTTTAGCGCGCCTTCCTTGAATGGCTGGGGTAGAAACCGAATATAGGGCCACCAGAAAGACTGCTCTCCAAGCAAGTACTGTTCGACGAGGAAGAAGCGAACGACAACGGTTTTGGTGATGACCGTAGAACCGTCTTTTACTGGGCTTAAGCTGAACCGGTTAATGAATGGATTTTGTCCATGTATCACGTTGAGCCAGGAGATGGTGAGACCATGCGGACACGATGCAATCATAGTCCCTGGCGAAAGGCTACAGCCGATTCTGAGGCTTAAGTTGTTTCCAGCAAGACCAGAAGCAATCTCGACGTCCGGGTGAATTATGCCTCCATGGGAAACAAACCAGGGCCTGAAATCCGTCTCCATGGCTGGTGTTCTTATCTGGTTGTTGTCGATTGACAGATGGTTGGATCCTCGCAGGGTTAGTGCCGTGAACGCAAACTTGAATGGATAGCTTTATGGTTTCTTAGTTTCGACAGGGTACGCAGCTATGTTTATAAAATACTTCTCCACCGAGCCAGCGACCAGCAGTTTGAAAAACGCTGCTACTAGAGAGAATGAAAGCTTGCCTCTAGGCTATGACTGGCTCATCAAGAAAGTTCTGTACCATGCTACGATAGCTCAGCAAACGAAAAGAGTAAAGGAGCAAAACACAAACCAACGAACGAGCCGTATGTACAAAAGCGTGAAGATTGGGATCAGATGGAGTAAAGATGAGACGTTTCAGTCACTCCTTAAGACCTTGGTATCTGCAGTTTCATATCCATACCCTCTCTCCTCCTACATGGGATATTATCTCATTTCCTCAGAACACGTTCCACAACGGGGCTTATCAATGCAGACTCGTCCCGGCGTGTCAGTCTCTCTGCCGGTAAGAATATCTATACTCTGGAAATAACCCTATGAGCAGGCAGCGAATGGGTTGTAGCAGTCTTCGGTTTGACAAAGCCATGCTCTCTCCACAAGATACTTGCTAATGAAGTTCTGAAGTGCTGAGCTATGTATGCAATCCCTTTGAGAACAACTCACGGAGATGGTGTTTTCATACGTGAAGAGAAACTTCAGGCTTGTGGATAGTCATTGCCGCCATAAGCGCGGCTCTGGACCATGGCTCCGTTATCAGGCTTCCTCTATTGAGTGGAATTCCTTATCGAGAAGGATAGCTATCAGTTTCCGGAATCCGCAGGCTTCGGTGCCACGGTGCCTTCCTTACCAAAAATGCTCACCATCCCAATCGTTGCTGGCTTCGGCCTACTCATCATCCTCCTGTACAAATACCTCCTCTATCCGGTGTTCCTATCACCTCTATCAAAGATCCCCAGCGCACATATTACATCCTCCTTCTCTCCTCTATGGATTTTACACAAAAGACGCATTGGCGCGGAAAACAGAGCGATCCACGCAGCCCATCAACAGTACGGACCTATCGTCAAATTAGCGCCTGATCAAATCAGCGTCAACTGCATAGATGGAGGGATTAAGACCGTTTACAGCGGGGGCTTTGAGAAGTCCAAGTGGTATCACAACATGTTCGATAACTATGGGTAGACATTCCAGTGCCACTATACACATACATTTTTCTGAACGCAGTCAGCGTACCATGTCTGTTCTCCATGACCGAAAACAAGCCGCATTCGATCCAAAAGCGCATGGTATCCAATGTTTATTCCAAGTCATACTTGCAGTCTTCCCCGGAAATGCACAAGCTCTCTCAAGTCATGATTTTCGAGCGCCTTCTGCCGATCGTGGAAGCAGCCGCTGTGAAAAAGATACCAACAGATGTACTTGAGCTCAATCTCGCGGCCGCAGGGGATTTTATCAATGCCTATCTATTCGGCTTGTCAAGTAGTACCAATTGGCTCCAGGACATTGAGACCCGTAAGTTCTGGCTGAACAAGCACCAAATCCGGCAACCCCACAGGTTCTGGCCTCAAGAGCTCCCAGGCGTTTCAACTTTCCTCAACAGATTTGGTATTCATATAGTTCCTAAATGGATCGATGCGGCAAATCAAGAAATTGAGGCCTACAACCTCCAAATGTGCGAAGCGGCCGAAAAGTCTACCACAGAAGGACCAACGCCACAATCAGACGACGAAAAATCGTTTACCCCCCCTGTCGTCTGGAGGCAGCTATCCGACTCCCTCGTCACCACCTCCTCCAAGCTCCCCTCCTCAACCACTTCACCCCATCCCCACACCCTCCGCATCGCCACCGAACTCCTTGACCACTCGGCCGCCGGCTTCGACACCTCCGGCATCACCCTTACCTACCTCTTCCACGAACTCTCCCTCCGCCCCACCTTGCAAACCTCCCTTCGCACCGAACTCCTTTCCCTCTCCCCACATCTCATCTACCCCTCGCATTCCCACTCTCTACCCTCCCCTCGCGCTCTCGACGCTCTCCCCCTTCTGCACGCCATCCTGATGGAAACGCTCCGGCTGCACAGCGTCATTCCTGGTCCTCAGCCACGCATCACGCCTTCCACGCCGACATCACTTGCCGGATCGTCGCCGCTGCCGGGAGGTATCAGAGTCAGTGCGCAGGCGTATTCGCTGCATAGGAACGAGGAGGTTTTTCCGAGCTCGGAAGAGTGGAAGCCGGAGAGGTGGCTGGATGCCGGGAAAGAAAAGACGGCAGAGATGATGAAGTGGTTTTGGGCGTTTGGGAGCGGGGGGAGGATGTGTATTGGGAGTAATTTCGCCATGCAAGGTAAGCCATTATTCTCCCTTCTTTCGACGACGACTCTCATAACCTCTTCTTCACCTTTCCAGAAATCAGACTCATCACCGCATCAATCTACACAAACTACACCACCCACGTCATTGACGACCGAGGCATCGAGCCCATTGACGCCTACGTCACGCCTCCGAAAGCGAACAAGCTGATCCTGGGGTTTCGAAGAGTCGAATAGAAATACGTTACGCATGCTTTACCGTGAAAGTTGTTAGGGAGGAATGATTGTGAATATGGGGGAAGGATGGGCGGATGAAAGGGGCTTTACGTAATTATGGGTTTATGTATGTGTGCGGATCTGGTGATATATCGGGTGAATGAGGCGAGCACGCTATATTTGAGTGGGATGGTTGTGATAGAAATTCTGATTGAACGTTGACGAAGTTTTTCCAGTAGCACCCGAGACGGACTTGCAATCCGCGCTCATGACGCCGTACGACACACAGCCTCCGTAGCTCGCATGCGTACTGACACAAACACGTGAGAAGCCACCCGAGCCCCCAACCCATATATACATCACCTGCCTACTTGCAAGCCTACCTTCTATTCTTTCTTCCCATCTCTCTTCTCTTACATCCCCCGCTTAAAAGCCGCCACCACATCCTCCTTCCTCCACTCAATCTCCAAACTCCCCTCATACACGTCCTTGACCACTCTCGCCACCCTCTCGCCCACGCCTAGATACCTGATCTCGCACTCCCGCAACACCTTCGCCACAAGCCCCCTGCTCAGATTCAAATCATCGGCATCCCCAATGTGCTTCTCTACTCTCTTTTTCAAGGTCTCGATTCCCCTTCGTATCTCCTTCGCATCGTGGGTGGATAATAGTTTCTTAAATGTGGAGCGCGAGTGACTAGCGCGCGTGGCGATGGATGTAGGGTTGTCGGGGTGCGCGCGGAGTAGGGATTCGGTGCTTTCGATGAAATCGAGAAGCTTGCCTAAAGGACGGCGTATCACGGCACTGAGATAGAGGTCTAGGTGCTCCGTCATCTCCTCCAAAGCACGGGCTTTCCATTCGTCAAGGACGGGGTTTCCTTTCACAAGAACTTCCTCGATATAATGATTCATATTTTCTATTAGCAAGATATGGTAGTTCAACGCCTCTTTGTCCTCAGGATCACCTTGGGAGCCACCGGCTGCGGCCATGGCGATTGGGGATTCCTTGGCAATGAACTTGAGGGACTCGAACATGGCTTTATTGATGGAGGAGTAGGCTGTATTGACCATAGTGCGTATGGGAAGGGTGTCGAGGCCACGGGAGGGAGGAAGCATGGTTTCGATCGCCAAGGAGAAATTTGGGAAGGTTTTGATGAATGCAATGACGCCTTTCCGTTTCTTGATTTTGACCTTCGTGTCTTCGATGCCACGGACTTGATCCTCCACAAAACGGGAGAAAAGGGTAGCAAGACGGTCGTGGATTTTGGAAAGGGCGTGGATGAGGAATTCCTGGTTTGTTTCGTCGAGTTCGGATAGCTGGGATTCTAGGGCGAAGAGAACGCCAACGCCTTGAAGGGGTTCTTGTTTGATGACCCAATCAACTAAGTTTTGGAGTTCGGGGGGCCAGAAAGAGTATATGTCTTCTATGATGCTTTCTACTTTCTTTGCCATATTGCGATCGGGGTCGAATAACTTCTTGTCTAATGGTCCTCCACCGTGTCTGCGGTCCGGTGCGGTAGAAATTGCGTCTATGAAGTCCGAGTTTTCAAGGGAACTGACATGGAAGAGGTCGACAACGAAGTTCTGTTCAACAAAAATCATCCGAGCCATTTCACTCAGGGCACCTGCAAAAGCTTCGTAAGCGGTCACCTTGCCGTCTTCTGGTTTTCCACCACTGGAATTCCGACTCGCATCACCAGCTGCACGAACAGTCTTGGATCGCTTGACGGTCAATTTGCGAGCAACAACGCTTTCGCTTTCCTTCTCCTGCGTTGTGAAAAGGACGTCTTGCTCATCGCCAGCAGCTTTTCTGGTGACGCGTTTCCAAGCAAACATGTTGTCCCTAAATTGGTCTGCATATGACTTCTTCATGGAATTTTCGTACATTCGCATCATATCCTCCCATTCCGAAGGCTCAATCTCACGAGCAAAGAGCATCAATGGCGAGTAAAGCCACAGCTCTTGCTTGGGCTTCTCTCGAAGTTGATAGTCAAGTTTGGTAGCTAGATTAGATGCAATGCTCTTACGCCTGTTGTCGATGGCTTCCACAGTCTGTACTTCGATTTCCTTGAACCTGGCCGACAGGTAATGCTTCAGACGTTGGATGAAATCAATACTTTCCCTGCGATACCCATCTTTCTTTTCGCGGACAGCTCGCATGGAGCTCAACTGGGTTCCCCTTGGGCCGCTGCTGGTTCTTCGGTCGACGCTACCTTCTTCAGAGGTGTTGGGCCGAGTGCCGTTTTGGCGCAGTCGTGGATCGATAGTAAGCATGGCGGTGTACAGTTGGGCAAGGGTCGTTTCTACGGCCTGTAGGCTTTCTAAATTTGTCAGAGAAGCGTCTCTTAGAACCCTAAGTTCTGAGGTAGAAATCGAGATGGTGTCCAATAAGGTCTTTAGCTCTGTGTGTAAGAGTTTCTGATTGGCAGTCTTCACTTGTAGGCCCTGCGATTGAGCCTCGATGTATGCAACGTCTTCACTTAGAGTCTACCGAGTGTTAGCCAGTCATATTTTCGTTGGCTGAGATATGGCCATACCCCTAGTTCGACGTTGTATAATGTTAGTAGGCCATCGAGTTCTTCACATTCTGCAACTACTTTGTCCATCATCTCGCCCACTGCCGCCACTCGCTCATCATTGTTCTCTATGGCTCCCAGCCAGCTCCCAGCCTCGACTCGGGCTAGCTCCTTCCGTATTCCTGTCTGAAGCTCTTCGAACGTGTTCCTATCACTTCTCTCTTCTCCCCAACCAAAATCATTCAGCACAGATTCTATCTCGAAAGTACGACCTTCTAGTAGGCTAGGATTAATACCCAAAACCTTGGCATATTTAGCAGAGTGATCCGATCTCCTTTTCCGCCGAACCTCGTCGGGCACCTTCTCCGGTATTGGTGGAGGTTTGTCAAAGGGGGGAGTCTCTAATCTAGGAACAGGAGGTATAAATGGGACAGCGGGTTCTGGAGCCGATGTCGTGATCTGGACTGTAGGTGTTTCCTTCTTTGGTTCGAGCGGCAAAAGTTGTTCAATATCACTCTGATCTATGGTCGCAGTCTTGACCGTGTCTTGGCTTTTACCCCGAAGTAGAGAAGGAGCTGGGAAAACGCCAGATATTCCATCTGCCTCACTGGCAGCTTTCTCCTTGTCTTGCTGGAGTTTCTCCACAGCACTTCCCGCGCGAGGCTTGAAAGCATTATAGGCAGTTGCGGCTTTGCGAAGTTTATTAGCAATCTCAGCATTCGATTTTTTCTTAATCATTGGGCCAAGGCCAGGCCTATGCTGTTCTTCCTCGGCAGGTGGCTCGGGCGGTGGGACTGGGGACGCTGTAGTAGTAGAGTCCGCTACACTTGAGATGCTTCTATCGACAGTAGAGATTGATGAAGAGCCGTCAGCGAGGACTGCGTTATTAGGATGGATGTCAGCTTTAACAGCTGTTTGTGGTCCTGAATTGTTTGATGAGCCTACGATGGGAACAGACTGATCGATCGCAGATGACGAGTTATTGCTAGTACCTTCACCGTGCTCAGATAGTGGTGGTACTTGCACATAATCTTCTGGGAGGCCTGGCGTAAGATTAGCCGTTGGGAACTTTTCTAGAGTGTCAGATCCGTCTCGCTGTGAGGATTTGAGTCCTCGATCCAGCATCGGAGGTCTGATACGCTCGGGCACTGCGGCTTGAGGAGGAGGCGATGCGCGTCGTCTACCGGGTCTTAGTCCATGAGGCACATTTCGGTCCTCTGGTGTAATCGAGCGTTGTTCAGTTGGTGGTTCCATTCGAGAAGTGGCATTATAGCTTCCATTCTGACGAATTCGTTCGCCACTTGGTCGCGGACTTGGCTGCTTATAGACGGAGGTACCATCTCGGAAGGACTCGATACTTTGAGCTCCGTTTAATGGCCGAATCATTGAATCAGACTGTAAGGAACCATTCGTACGTATGGACTGGTTTGCAGGTGAGTCTGATCTCTGTGATCCGAATTGAGGTTGTGAGTTTTGAGGTTTGAGGTTACGAACAAATTCAGAAGATGGAAATTGCCCTGGCATACGACGTATGCGATCATCGCTTTCTACTGTTCGCAAAGGGCGTTCACGGGGCTGGCGCTCTTGAGACTGGCGCTCTTGGGGTTGCCGTTCCTGGAAGTGTCGATCTTCTGCCCATTCTCGTGGCTGCCGCTCTTGTGAGGGTTGTTCCTGTGATGGACGCTTGTGCCCGAGGCGTTCCTGTGAGGAATTTTCCTGTGACGAGCGTTCCTGAGAGGGACGCAGTCGAGCATCCCTGCTACTCTGCTGACTTGGCTGAGTTACGGCTTGAGGTCGAATTTCACGCAAACGTGTAAGCTCTTGTGTCGGAGCAGCTGATTCAGCTCCAGGAGCTAAAGTGGGTGGTATTCTCGATTGAGATACGGGCTGTGGACCAGCAGCGCCGGCGAGTTGTTCAAGTTCTTGCGGATCGAAGCCGGACAATTGCGGTAATTTACCCCCCGTGTACTTCTTATAAATCTTGATCATGCTATAGATAAAAAAGTCTTTCTCTTTTGTAGTACTAGCTTGCCAGTAATATGGTTTCTGGATTGTGACGAGGAATCCAACCCCGCCCGCCCGCTCTTTATTCTGCTGTTCTTCGGCATTTGTAGGCATGGAGTTTGTGTAGGACTCGATCTTCGTCAGATCGTCCAGGTTCCATGTCTTCCCAATCGAAAAGGTTCCATTGCTATTCTCCCGTGCCTTGTGAACCCGTACACGCCCTGATCTCCGGACTGCTACAACAATTATTCGGGGCTTCTTATTCTCCGGTGGGGATAGGGTTGGCGGAGGGGAGGACGGGAACGCAGCATCCTCAATGATTCGAATATGAGTGATGTAGGATTCCGATACTAGATCTTAGATCAGTATACTACATCCCATATCCGACGCGCAGCATACTTGATCCATCAGGCTCCTTCTTTCCAAAGCAGCTTTCAACAATGCGCCTCTTCTCGTCCTCAAACTTCTCCGCGCGGCTCATTGCTGCACCTGTCGAAGCGGAGCCTCCGTTACGCATCTCGGGAGCTGGTCTGGACTGTTGACCTGCTGATCCGTTCGGAGGACCGCGCACGCGCCTGTTGGGATCATTGATATTCATGGCGGAGCGGTGCGGCGGGGACAGGAGGTGGTAGAACTTAATCGCACCGGTGTCCGTGTAACTCCAGATGAACCGCTCTCATCGGTTGCGGTGGGTAAGAGGGTTATACTTCACAGCTTTTAGGAAGGTTACACTTGGGTAGCTAAGCACCTAGGACTGCCTGGTACAGTAAGGCATTGATTCCTGCAACGATGAACCCTCGGGATATGTTTGACCGGCAGCCAATTGAACCACGCTAGTCTCGAATCGCAAATAGCGCCCGCTTTCCCACTAAGTTTTTGTCTGTCAAAAACAAATTCTGATGTCTTCGTGCATCTCCTTACAATTTGCAAGGACGAAAACTCGTCATGGCGTCAGATTCTGTCAAGATGCGCTCGGAATCTGGGAAGAAGAAGAAGGAGAAGCACAGCAAAACTGCCGCTGACAAGCCACAGCCGGAACGGTTGTTCACACCAGATGAGGATAATCTAGTTCTGAAGCCCGAGTCAATGTCGGAGGAGCAAGATCACTTAATTAAGGCCTTGAACTACAAATCTGTCACCGCACCAATGAAACCTCCACCACCAGCACAACTACTGACTCTCGTTGGCGCATTCCTCACTTCTTACGGTTTGATCAGTGCCTCTCGATCATACACCACTGAAGTGGCTGCACGAGCCAAATTGGAAGCTTGGAAATCAGGGCTAGGCGCGAAGTTACCAAAGGGCTTCCCTGATCTAGTAAATATTTACGACCATTGGTACAAAGAACATGGACAGAGGACAAAGCTTGACGAGACAAGTAGCGATGAAAATGGCGACCATGCTACCGTGCAGGCTAAACAACCCAAAAAGAGCAAGAAGGACAGTAAAGCCAAGGTGGAAGCAGACGTGACAAGTAGTAGTGGGAGCAGCAGTGGCAGCAGTAGCGACGATAGTGGGTCAGATTTAGAGTCGGAGGGCGTTGTATCTACGTCAAAATCTACCAAGAAACAAGCTTCTGCTCCAAAGCCTATGAAAACAGTAACAAGTCCAAAATCATCATCTGCATCGATGTCAAGTACAAGCTCCGATAGCGACGCCGATGACGAGAAGGAAGCCCCTGGCGCTAAATTGCCCTCTGTGACACCCACTGCCAGCAACCCGATTAACAAGCTGAAACGAAAGGCAAGTTCCAGTGGATCGTCAAGCTCAGAGACTGACTCCGAATCCGACTCGTCGTCATCTGATGAGGCTGAAGCACCTCCAGCAAAGAAAACAAAGGCAACGCCCGTTAAGAAGCAATCTGCATCCGTCGCCGCACCGGTTCCGAACAAACCCTCTGAGGAACCAGCAATAAACTCCTCATCATCCTCAAGCGGATCTTCATCCAGTGACTCAGACGATCAAACCCCGGCAAACAAAGCTCTCCCTACATCGCCGTCAGATTCTAGCTCATCCAGCAGCGACTCGGATGCGCCAGCACCAGCCAAACCCTCGAACTCGACAACCGCCAAAATCAACAAAACCCGAGCGGCAACCCTACCTGACGACTCCCTCAAGTCTTCAACCGACTCCAGCGCTACCCTGGAAAACCCTTCCGCCAAGAAAACCTCCAGCTCAGACACAAGCACGTCCATTACTTCCTCATCATCCTCCTCGCCTCCGCCCAAGCTCGAAGCCCCATCGTCTCAACAACTCGCCAAAAAGCGCAAACGCTCCGCCTCCCCCACAACGTCCGCAGCACCAGAAGCTTCTACCCCTGAAGGTCCTCCCACCCAAAAACCTACCAAAAAGCAGCCAAACGAGCGATTCAGCCGTATCCCCGCGGACGTCAAAGTCGACCCCAAGCTGGCCTCGAACGCGTACATACCGAACGATTATGCGGATCGCGCGTTCAAGGATCTGAGTGTGACGAAGGGGAAGGGGTTTACGAAGGAGAAGAACAAGAAGAAGAGGGGGAGTTATAGGGGGGGTGTTATTGATGTGGAGGGGAGTAAGTCGATTAAGTTTGATTGAGAGGGGAGCTGTATGTAGGCTGTGTTTTGTGGGATAGACGATGGAAGATTGGAGAACGAACCTTGGAATGCGGGATAAGGCATAGAAGTACCTCCAAGGCCTCTCGGGATAATCATAGTCATTGTTCCAGAGTTCAGGAGCTAGATATTAGTACCATAAGCTTACAGAAAGTATGAAACTAGCCTACTACATAGATCTCTTCCCCAACCCCACCATCCCTCCCCATCAAAACCAAAACAACAACTCCACCACCACCATCGTTTCCATCCTCGTGCGAAACACATGTAGCTCCCTCCATCACGTGTCTAACGCACGCAATTCGGTAACATAGACATCACCAGCCATGAACCCAAAACCTATCTTCCATCAACGGAATGGATTTTTTTTTCCATCATCGATAGGGCCCCCTTATTGAGAAAGAGAGCCAATGAACGGATTAATCCGCATCTGGGGGTCTTGCATGTCATTTATTTTCGGCGAGAAGGTGTTATTTTTCAATGACGGGTTATACAACGGTAGAATAGCGAGATGATTGATTTGAAATATCTCGCGGTCGTTTTTCGTTGCGCTCTCTCTTTTCTTACGCGTGCCCAAATTTCTACTGTATTGGAGCTGAGATGAGCTAGGGGAACGTTTCGCTGTTGTTTTCACTTACTCTTTGGCCTGGGTGTTTTCGAATGGGGGGGTCTGGAGTGTGATTTAAGCGGAAGAGATGGGTGGGTTGGTGCGTTGTTCGTGGAACCTGGGGGTTTTAATTGAGGATGGGGCTGTTTGAGCCATGGATGGAAAATTTCAGCGTGTCCACGAAGACTGATGGGCTCGTCGAGAAATAGGGGATGGTAATGGATCTTATCAATGGACGACGAGAGTCCATGGTTCGCTTGCAATGGGTAGTTGAATCTTGATTTGTTGTTTCCGTTACGGAAATAAGCGCTAGTAGAATCCTCTATCTGGATATTCCGGGAGGGGTTTAGATTCGATATTATGGTCTCCGAGGAAGGGCTAGGTCATGAGTCGTCATCCCCATGACTAGTGGTCGTTTGGAGTTTGCTCTGTTCGATAAGAGCGCTGATGGATGGCTAGCAATTGAAGTTTATGAGCAGCCGTTGAATGCTCAATCACAAGATTGTGTCTGGACTGTGGATTACGTCCAAGTCGGCAGGCCGGTCTCGCACTGTTCATTCATGCAGTTGCTACTTTTCTTGGTCATCCAAAGCCGCCCTGGCTTCGGTAACAGATTTCTTTGGGAGTGGCTTCGCTGAAGTGGTTTGGAGATCTTCGTTTCGGAGTGCTATGCATCTACCGACTGATTTGCAGCCGCCGCAGAAGTAGTGGTGGCAAACCACACAAGCTTCGGCCTGGATAGCGTAAACATGGCCTGTACGGCACTGGCAACATATTCGTATTATGAAGCTTGGAACCGATTGTCCTTTTAGGGTGTGTGATTCTGCTTCGTCTGTAAAAGGCGTTCGACCCTCGGTCCTGGCTATTTGTCGGAGCTTGTTCGCTATTTTTTGGACCATTCTCGGCCGCTCGAAACTTACAGCTGTCAATAATGGGGTGCGCTCGGCATCGTTCACTACTTGCAATCCAGCCCCCCAGCTTAGTAACTTGTCCAATACGTCCTCTCGACCCATCTCGATGGCTTCAAACACTGGCGTCCAATGGTCCCAGATTTGAACATTGATGTCGCTACCTGCTTTATAGAGGAGCTCTAAGATCTTGACAGAGCCTCCACGAGCTGCACGGTAGAAGGCCGTAGTTCCAGAATGGCTCGTAGCATGAATCGAGGCTCCTGCGCTGATTAATACCTCAACCACATCTTTATTGGCTACTTCTGCCGCTATATGCAGTGGTGTAAGAGCCCTGGTCCCCATTCTAGCCTCGAGTAAAGCTCCCTTAGCAACGAGGATCCTGACTAGGTTTGCATGCCCAGAAAAAGACGCAACGTGAAGCGCGGTCCAATCATTGAACCCAAACGGACCATGTTCTACAGGGTGGATGCTGTCGATTCCGGTCTCGAGAACGCTATCGTTGACGTCGACTCCGGTTTCCAGGAGGTATTCCACAAGCGGCTCAAGACCGAATAAAACTGCGTAGTACATTGCCTTGATTTCTTGAACAGTCGAGGGAAATTGGTAAGCTTGTCGCCAGGAAGCGTAGTGTTGCTCTACAAGGTCTGTGCTCAGGAACCATCGCAGACTCCTTATCAGCTCATCAATACTGAGGCTGCCATTATCTAACGCCCTCCTGACTTGGACATGCCATTGTTGAGCGGCAGATCTCAGAAAAGGGTATGCTTGTATTCGCGTTTCTAGATCGGCTTGTGATAAGCACGGTAATTTGAAGTCTAAGAGTTGAAGATACTGAATGGAGGTCTTGGCGAGCCTTGCCACTGTATCGATCGGGTCCAGGTAGAATTCAGCTACCGGGCTTCCTAGAATACGAGGAGATGTTATGTATTCCTGAATTGAAAGATGCGCCAAGTGGACAAATGGAGACCTAGAACGCTCGTGGTGATCAACTCTGACTAGGCTTCTGCAGAGAGTAAGAACGTCCCGTGGATCAGTGGCAATAGCGTCAGAATCTCGATAGGTATCATTTGGCTCGATTGATATGGCTTCTGCGAGCTGGTCAAGGGTTAGAGGATTAGCGCTTCCTACAAGCCAACGCAGCATAGCTTTCACGCTTTCAATACTATCGGGGTTCTCTTCCTGTATCTTGTGCAGGATTTGCATGTATGTCTCGTCCAAGCCTCGTGGTAGATTCCCAAGTGCATTCTTTATAGCTCTGTCAGAGTGCAGGCGTGATAGCTGATCAAGTTGGATCGCGGCCCATAGAAACCTAATAGCAGGTAGATAAGCATGATTGCGCTCCGCAGATCTGTAGAGGGTACTCACATGGTGCCTGCTCGATCACTAATTGTGGAGATGATTTCTGCCTTCAAGTGAGCATTCCTCAACTTCAGGATGCCCCTTGCTAGCCGATGTTCTACTTGGTTTGTAATGTAAAGACGAATGTCGTCGTCCACGTTTTGCTCTCGACTCAAAGAGATGTGGATTCCATCCTTTGCGAGAAGCTCAGTCTCTATCACCAAGTCTTCTCTACTCGTGACTAGCAATTGTACTGTAGCCTGAGATGAAGATTCGCCGTCGGATTCTGTTGCCAGTTGCTGAAGGCCTCGGGCAAACTCAGCTACTTCTTGACATTCATCAAGAGCATCAACTACAATGATGGTCCGTTTGAAGCGGTAAGATATTGATTGCAGCAAGACTTTGAGATCGGATAGATTTAGGGTTGGACTCGTACTTGTTCCTTTCTTAAGCCTGTGGTAAATTCCTTCGATGTCATTCATGCAAGAAGCGTTTTGTTCGTAAAGCTGGTAGACAATGGTAGACAGAAATGTTCGAAAGGTCTGTTTGTCTCGGTTCTTATGGTCACAAAAGAAGTATGCTAGGCCAATGTCTTTGCCCAAGTGCCTCAGATACTCAATAATAGTTGCTGCAAGCACAGTCTTACCGCTACCAGGAATACCGGAGATCCAGAACAGCCCGTTGCTATTCTTCGTCCATGCATGGAATAACGGCAAATCGAAGAACCAATTCCCCGTCCCAGATTCCCGCAGCCGTAAAGCATTTTCAAAATTCTCCTCCACATTGACATGGACTGGGCACAACCATCCTAATATTTCCTGTTGATCTTTGCTGCACTTCAGCTCGCTGACGTCTTGCGCTATTGCGTTGGTCTGATTTTCAATTCGCTGTACAACAACTGCTGTATCCACAGATAGTGCTGCAGTAAAGGTATCTTTAAGCCGGCGAAGCCTTGCAAGAAGCGTCTGGGTTGCCCCCTCTTTCAGAGGCCAGAAAAGGGTTTTCCCAAAATTGCGTTTCCGTTGTCCAGATACCTGTTGACATGTTGCGACAAGCCCCTCGATTTTCTGGAGAACTTCCAAACTATCTGTTATGGCGCCGCTGTTGACTAAGGCCTGAAACGCAGTTGACGCTTGACCACTGCTTTCCTTTTCCACGAGCGTCTGCAGTCGGTCGAACAATATATTCAGCCCAGCAATCTCACTTAGGAGACAGCGAAGTTGTGTAGGAGCTTCTTGAACACTTTTGATATAGTGATACCCTTCAGCTAATATTGTACCGCTTAGACTGATAAGACCAGCGGCTCCGGCAGCTATCGACAAAGGATCCGCCATCGCGATGTGCACATACTGGTCACTGGAGTCGGGGATTAAGGGTAGAGCTTGTATTAACTCTGATATCTCCCTTGATAGCACGAATGGTGACTATTTATACTTATAGTGTGGTGGGGTGTAAGAATTAAGCATAATACATACCACCAGCAATTTATCGTCTTGCCGTCTTAGGTACTTTATGTTATTAAATTTTCATGTAGTCTACAATGATTAAAACGAAACAACAAACATCTGTGCAAAGCAAGATCAATATAGAAAAGATAAAGAATTAATTGTTCAAACTTCAGAAATGTCGAAGAGCACAGTTGAATAAATGGAAGAATTCACATGCGAGACATGGTCGGTGAACGAAGATGCTTCACTTCGAGATTCCAGGCGCCTTGTCTTATGTTTCATTCAGAGTGGGCTCTGGAGATTGAGATGGAGATGGGGACGGTTTGGTCATAAGAGGGGGAGCGGGGTGCGATAAGGTAGACGTACGGTGTATGAGGTGGAGGTGTAAATGAAGTGGGATAGCACAGTCGATTAATTACTCTTCTAGCTTAAAGTAGCACTCTATCGCGAAACATCCTTGTGTATCTGTGTCTAGGATAAGGGTATCACCGCCGCCCCTTGAGCCCTTGTAAACTCCGTCGCTAAACGCAATGCAGCACATCTAAGAGTTAATTGGAAGCGTTTTGAGGGAAACCATAGCCAGGCCCCCTCACTCTATCTGTCAAAGTTCTCTGATCAAAAGAAGGTTCTCAACAGCTTCCCGAATCAGCAGAAGTGTAATTGGTGGATCCTGTAGGGCACATGGTCTCATTGCACTGTTTGGCCAAGTTCGCATTCGGGATCCAGACTGGGAGGGCGTCGGTAGCGTTGAGCACGTTGCCCGCGGCGTCCTTGGCCTCAGCGTACACGTAGCGGTTAAAGCCCGCGGGACTCAGCGTGATGTTTGTCTCGAACCCGGTCTTTTCGGAGCCGCCCGCAAGATGGAAACCGGTATCGGTGCTGTTTCCGGCATACACGCTCCAACTCTTGACGTCTGTCGCGCCGTTCCAGGACATGTAGGCAGTGATGGGCGCGGAGCAATTTTGCGCGTAGGCGACGACATCTGGTCGCGCGGTTGGGTAGCCGGACCACGGGGCGCGGAAGGCGCGGTAGCTGTTTTGGGCGAAGCGGGCGTGGTAGAGGACGTCTCCGTTTGGGGCGTACTCGCTCAGAGCGGCGTCGGCACCCCAGCCGAGGAAGCGGTTGCCGTTCGAAAGGAGCTGGAAGGAGCCTTGGCTTGCGGATATGTGCCCTTCGGGATGGATGTACTGTTCTAGTAGCGCCGCGGTTTTCTTGTCCGTATCCAGGGATACGATCATGCCCGAGGAGGCGCTGACGGTGGTGGGGGATAACCCCCCATCGGCGCCATTGTCGAAGAGAGAAATGTTGGTCACAGAGCCGGAGGTGCCTTGGAAGCGGGCCATGTGCTGGCGCGAAAAGTTGAAGGAACCTTCATTGGTAAAAGAGTTGTTCTTGCCGCCAAGACGCCAGATGACATCACCCGGGTTCGAGCTCTTCATGCCAGCAATCTTGTATATGGCATCACAGTGACGGGAGGAAACCATGTAATCACCGTTCTCGTCCTTGTCGATGGAATTAAGGTGGAAGTAGTCGAAAGGTTTGCTCTTCGTGTCAGCTTTGGGGTCAAACGGAAAAGTGCTCTCGGTGACGGGAATGTGATCCAAGGAGCACCACTGGAACGTTTCGTTCCTACTGGCAATGTCGATTTCCTGGAAGCAACCTGAGACCGCAAATCCATCTTTGGCACCACCGATAGACGACAAATCTGCCGGGACAGAGTGGTAAACATCCTGAAGAAATATTTCTCCGTTATATCCGTTGGGAGTATGCAGCTCATGAAGATCTGGACCTTCCAAATTGTTGACAGCAGTGAAATTGTCACCAACTGGGTTGTACGTTTTGTCGAGGAACTTGATAACACCAGCCGTAAATCCCGCGCCCGATTGTGGGTCACCGTCATTGAAGCAAAGATGATCTCCCGAACAACCGAGGTAGTCGCAGACATGCAGGTCCATGGCTCTGTACTCGACACTATCAGAGCCTTTCCAAACAAGGGTCTGGATTAAGTCAGCACTCTGCACTGCCGTGACTGGAGACGATTCACTTACCCCGTCGCTCTCGAATATATGAGGGCCGCCTAGAAAGGCAGTGTCCCCATCGGCATATGGAGCTACGAAGATGTATCCGGGATCCAGTTGGTTGGGGCTGTTGTTGGTTCTTATGTCTAGGGCAATTGCTTGCTGGCCAGGTTTCTGTTGATCGTCAGCAGCTGGGTCTCTTCCATGTTTTCGACTACACTGTTCACAGGGATACGCTTTTGATGCTGGAAGGGGTGGAAGAAGAGCTTGTGAATATTACTTACAGTCATGAACGTTTGGAACTGAGCTTGACCGAGACCCAGTAGAGCAGTCACTGCAACCAAGTATCGAGACATCTTTTGAGACACCGATGTAGAGTAGATGGTAGAGTGCAGATGCTGGAGTGAAGGTCAAGAAAGTTGGCGGCGCTTTTTAGATGAGCCAGCCGAAACCAACACAAGCGTGGCGGGGGTGAAGAAGTGAATGAAGTGAAATTAGATGATAGGGAATGACAACGACTTAAGAGATCTATTTCACGCTGCCCGCTGTAGAATAACGAGGTACAAGAGAGTGGACGAGTTGTTTGCCAACGACTCAAGGAGAAGAATATATACTTAAAGAAAATGTGTGTCGAAGGAAGGATGAAAAAGACCAAGATAAATTTGGGGTATCCTAAATCCTGAATCCTGAATCCTGAATGCCGAATCCCAAAAGAGCATTCGGGACTCCGCCTTATTCCTCAGCCCGGTGAAATTGTCAAGTTGCAGTGTTTCAAGATCAGGGGCGGGGTGGGCCCAGGGCTGCGGGTTTGGACCCACCAACGACATTCATTTGGAGCATTCGAAGCATTCATTGTCATGTATTACCTGTACCCCTACCTCCATCCTTGGGCTTTGGCGAGATCACGAGAGCATCAGGAAAGGGAGGTACTTTAGGTATGTACCTGGAGGCTGAAGTCATCTTCCAGGGACTTCTACGAGCGATATCATGAAATCAGCGGGCGGTCTAAAGTACTCGTAATCCGGACTCCGGAGGGGCAAAGAAGCTTCGTTAATCATGATGCTGGACGTTGCAGCCTGGATCTCTGTTTGCGCGTACGGAAGTACTCTGTAAGTGGCTGTAGGTTTTGCATGTGTAATATTCTACATACTACGCGTACAGAGTACGGAATATGTTGTTCAGCTTTCTGTGCTTATCAGGCGTGGGGTCGGGCCAGCAAAACCTTCGGATGTTAGCGGACCGCTGCGCCATACAGCCGCAGTCATGGCAAGTTCCGTGGCGAGTACAAGGCATCAAGCGAGATTGGGAGGACAACCGCAAGACCAGCCTTACGATCATCTTTTCTCTGTTCTCCAATCAGGATCTAAAAGTCGCAACTCGTCACCTACAGCCTACAGGGCTGCAGAAGACAGCTTGGGGGGAATCGATCCGTGCACTAGGTAGTGTCTCGGCCCCTCATCACTCTGAAGTCGGAACTGAACTGGAACTGGAGCCGGGAGGTTGTGGCTTCGTGATCAAGGTTCGTTCACACAGCACAGCAACAACAAACAACATCAGCCACAGTCTATCTCGGGTCTATCGCGTGGCTCAAGACTCTAATTTAACGATGACTCTGGACTCTGCAAATTGCAGGTCGTTGAAGGATTCCCACCAATATTCTACCTGTCAAGCTGTCGTGCTGATTTGAAAATAGCTCACGTAGGTAGGCAGTGGGTGGTACGCAGCAGCACTCCCACCGCCTTGACAATGCCAGCGCAAGAGGACGTCGGAAAGATCCAAGCAGCACGATGCAACGACAATCGCTTATAGGAAAACTCTCACGGAATACTTGGTTTCAAATTCGGCCAGAGTTGCAATTTTCCGTGCTGCATGTGCATCGTACATCAGGCGTTTGCTAATATTCTACTGCAGAATGGCATGAGCAGAACACATCCTCATCTTGTTTGTCTGCCGGGACCTCGCACTCCTCTTGCACCAAGTACCAATCAACCACAATCGCTGCGACCGGGAATCTGACCGGTGGAGATTGCAGGAAGTATCATCGGATATGAATTTCAAGGCAAACGAAAGCTTTGGTCACGTTTCAAGGATGCTTTACTCCTTACATCAGGCTACCTGGTCCCCGAAGTGGCCAATGTGAAAACCCTGGCAGGCCGCAGCAGCTCTGACCGTATGACGCGGAAGCATTGCTTTGATCCAAGACTTTTCAACACATGATCACATCTATGGCAAGACACCGTACTTGTTTTTCGACGGAAGTCCGCCGCACTGGAGCCGACCAAATCTCGGATGATGAGCCACGCTAGGCTTCAAATAGCTTGAAGTAACTGAGATAGGCTAGCGTATTAATCCTCCGAATCCGAGAGTGCGGCGACTCCGTAAGTAAAAGATTCATCAACTCTTGTTGTTGAATTCGATGGCCAACGCAATTACAACGGCCCAGCTACGTCATCTTAGCAATATCATGTGCCAGATTTGGCATACCGCAACCGCGTCGACCGTCTACAGTGGCAAGAAAGCACTGCCTCGAGTACAAGACACCGTCACATATCACTGACCTCAAGCGAAAAGATTGCCACCTGTAAATGGTTGGTGCTTAAACTCAGCACTCGTCAGCCCTCAACTTACGACTCAGCCAAGATATATTTGATTCAACTGATTTACAACTTTGGTATGGATACGAGAACGTCCAAGTAGCGGACGCTCTACGTCTCCTAGCAGACTACCTATTCAAGTTTATCGACCGACTTCTGACACGATGATGCTCGCACAAAGCTTGTGCCAGTGGTCAGTTCCCCCCAAAAACGCTTGGAAACCCCTATCAGGTTCCATGCATATGCTACAGCAACCTCAGCACATGTTTCTTACATGGTTGATGGGCATTGGCTCCCTACACCCTCATCCCTTCTCCACCAACCCCCATCTTCCTTTCCCACTTCACCATACACACCGTCATCGTACCACGGCACGCCCAGATGACAGATGGTAGTGTATCTTAGGGCTAGAGGAGAAAGCTAGGCCGGGGGCGGGGGTGGAGGCGGGGGTGGGCTGGAGAGATAACGGAGTTGGGGGGTTAGAAAAATCAACTCTACGTTTAAGAAAGCAGACTTGTGCGGTACATACATAGCAGAAGCACAGCTTTAAACAAAAAACCAAACAAAAACCGACACGTGAAATCACGCCGTACCATCTCCCAAAGAAAACCACCACCCCAACCTTCAAAAAAACCCAGCACGCACGCACGCACACCCCGCTCCTCCCCCCTCTCCTCCCCCCTCTCCCCCCTCTCCCACCCCCCCTCCGCAGTTCCACCGCCACACATCCATCCACCAACCCGCCACAAGCTCTCTCCTCCTCCCCCGTCATATCCCTCTCCCCCCCTCTCCATCCTCCCTCTCCCTCTCCCTCCCCCCCTCTTCCCCCATCCCAGTTCCACCGCCACACATCCATCAATCCATCAACCCGCCATCACCGCCTTGATATATATTTTATTTTTCTCAATTCCAGCTTGAGACGATCTTCTCTTCTCTGCCTGCCTGCTATAGTAGTGAGTGGTGTGGTGTGTGTGTGTGTGTGTTGAGGTAAGAGGGGGGGTTAAGGGTTGGGGGTTGAGGGGAGGGGTTGAGGGGAGGGGGGAGAAGAGGGGGAGATTTGGGGGTTGGGGTTTGAGGTTTGAGGTTTGAGGGGGGGGTTTGGGGGTTGGGGGTTGGGGGTTTGGGGTTGAGGGACGACGAATGGGATACGCGGTTTTCTATCTATCTATAAATAAATAAATAAATAAATAAATAAATAAATAAATAAAAAAGAGATTCTTGTGGGCTGTTTAAAAGGGGATGGGTGGGATATATATATATATGCCTACTCCGTCTGTCTGTCCGTCCGTCTGTCTGTCTGCTACCGAGGGGGGTAGGGGAGGGGGGGGTGCGTGAGACGTGAGCGAAGAATAAAAGCGGAATAGGATGAGCGAGTGATTTTGTGATGTGTTGTGTATATTGCGATAGTGATGGATCGAGTCTATAATTCCAAGAGGTCAGGAGAAACAGAATAAGAGTTTCGAGGACAAGCAATTGGGTATCGTAGTATTCACAGCGCTCGCCTGCCTGCACCAAACGCCCCCAAAGAACCAGAAACCAGAAACCCGAAAAGGACCAACTCCTCCTCAAGCCTACCCACTCCCCACCGCGCCCTGTCTACTTCCTCCCCTTCCTCTTCCCCCCCCCTCCCGCCACTGGTGCATCCCCAACACTCACCACCCCCTCCCTTATTTCCTCCCCACCCACCTCCTGCAACTTCTGCCCGCCACTAATAAAAAATCCCAAATCGCGATTCTGCTCCTCCAGCTCCGTCATCTCGGTCTTCAAACTCTCAACCTGGCTGCCCACATGCGTGATGCGCTCCATGAGACTCGCGTTCATGGTCTTCTCCTCGCGCCACTCCTTTTCCAGTTTGCGGGCCATGCCTTCAAATTTATCGGCGCGGCGGGTCGCGCGGTCGCGGTCGCGTTCCAGTTGCGGGAGGGTGTCCTTGGCTAAGGTTTCGTGCTCCGTTCGTAACCGGATTAAATCGTGACTGGTGCTTTCTGCCAGCGCGGTGGCTTTCTCCGCAGCCTGGCTCGCCTGTGACGCTTTATCTGCGGCCCTCTCGAGGATTTCCTCGAAATACATGCGCTGGCTGTCCAGTTGGGAAGTCAGGAGGTGCGTGTATTCCTGGCCGATGTTGTCGAGTTTTTCGCGGGGGACGTAGTCGTCAAAGTCGTCGTCTCGAGAGCCAAGCGCAGAGTGGTTGGGTGTGGTATTGGGGGGCAACTGCACGAGTTTGCCGTCAGATTTGGATTGGACGATACGGTGGACGTAGCCGTCGGATGCGTAGTCCCAGATGCGCTGGGTTGTGAGGTCCATAGCGAAACAGTGGGATGATTCTTCATAATGTGCAAAGGCGTGAGCAGCATCATAGCGGCCGCAGCCGACATTACCGCAAATTAGGCAGATCCACAGGTTTTGGTCTGAGCGACAGATGGTGCACTCATTTAACGCTGCATCTTCCAAGGAAGTACCGTGTATGCTTTTCCCCGGATCGTCTTGGGTGTATCGGCAGACGGGGCAGCCGCTGCCACGCCATTTTTTGAGACATGAGCAGTGGAAGACATGTTGGCAGAGGATGGTAAGGAGACCGGTGGATTCGTCCATGCGTTCCAAGCATACGGGGCAGGTTGGTAGCTCGATCAGGGCAGGTGTTGGGGGTGCTTTAGGTTTTGTACTGCGGGATGCGGAGGGTAGAGATGCTTGTGTGGTGATGCTCATGGAGCTGGGATTCTCCGGCTTCTTGGATGGGGTGAAGGGGTCGTTTGTCATGTCTGGGAAAGAAGAGTCTTGACCGGCTATCTCATTGATTCGGAATTCGATGGACTTGAGGAAGACCACATGGCAATTCTCTGGCTAGATAGTCCTCAGTCAGCCTCTTACAACTTTCCAGGATCAACATGTGAACATACCTCCATACCGTCGAAAGGCTTGCCATTCCACTCCTTCCGCCACTCCCTGGCTTTCTTTCCACTTCGAAACTTCATGAGCACCATGTATCTGTTCCCTCTTTCTGTCCTGATCATTCGGAAATGACTGACCTCATCTCTCGTCTTTTCCCCAACAAAACCCAGGAAGTCCGAGGGCGTAAGATACGAGGGTACGGCTAGTATGCATAGCGTAGTGCAGTCCTCATCTCGATATACTGCTTCTTCGCCATCTCCTTTTCTCAGCGAACTTCGGCCACCCTTGGAGCTTTTGCTGACCGAAACGTTATCGTACAACCCCGGCGTTTCTTTAGCATCTCTGTAAAGCCGTACGATACCCCAACCCATATCATCCTGCTCGAGATCCAAGGGCTCGTATCTGCCCTTTGTTGCGAGGCCACCTGGACCGGCGCCAAGTCCGTTGTTAATGTGGCCGTGATGCTCTTCCTTGCTCTCGTTCTTCTGTGCCCCTCCTATCTGTGCCATATCGATACTCTGCACGGCGATTTCGTCGTACCGCCAGTCATCGATCCTTAATGTTGATGCCTTGGCCGTTGCCGTCTCTTCCTTCCCGTTACTTATGTGAGGAACAAAGTCACTTGTTCCTTTTGGACGCAGCCCCGGCCTTTCCGGACGATATTCTCTGCGACCACCCTGCTCTAGATATCGAGCGACAATTAAGTGTTGAGGTCCCTTCTTCTCCGACTCTGTTGGCTGTTTTCTTGTGCTCTTTGAAGGGATCTGGAACAAGTCCGCACCTCGCAACAAGCCGCAAGTGTTTGGGAAAGGCGCTTCGTAGAGATCAATGGCAATGTGAAAGAAAAATGACGGCATCAGTTGTCGATCGGTGCAGTATCATCGCCTTAGTAAAGGTGCAATCTGGTATAAGATGGAGAACTTGAAGGATATTACTGTGGCAAATATACGGGGGTCAAGTAAAGAAACCGAGTCTAGAACATTCACATCACTACTGCACTCATCGTGGTATCATTATCAAAGGTGTTGCTGCAAGTACATATGGTATTCAGAGCGATTTATAGATTACAGGAACGATACCACCAGTGTCACCAAGCAAGGAGAGAATTGTAGCTCAATATGTGTCTGTTACTGGCATGAACTAAATATTGTCTCGCCACACGAAAACCATGGAACGCCTTCATATAAACCCAGCCAACCACCCGCTAAGGCGCAGGATACAGAAAAATACGCTCCATTTACTGACCACCTCGAAGTCTAAGCACCAGATGTAGCGTGCTCTCCTTCTGGATATTGTAGTCAGAAAGAGTCCGGCCATCCTCCAGCTGCTTGCCAGCGAAAATCAATCGTTGTTGGTCCGGTGGGATACCCTCCTTGTCTTGAATCTTCGCTTTGACATTGTCGATTGTGTCAGAGCTCTCGACCTCGAGCGTAATCGTCTTACCTGTTAAGGTCTTGACGAAGATTTGCATACCTCCTCGTAGCCGGAGAACAAGATGTAGAGTAGATTCCTTCTGAATGTTGTAGTCCGACAGGGTTCGGCCGTCCTCCAGTTGCTTACCAGCGAAGATGAGTCGTTGCTGGTCTGGTGGAATACCCTCCTTGTCTTGTATCTTGGCCTTAACATTGTCGATCGTGTCCGAAGATTCAACTTCCAAAGTAATAGTCTTTCCCGTGAGGGTCTTTACAAAGATCTGCATACCACCACGCAGACGCAGGACAAGGTGAAGAGTTGACTCCTTCTGGATGTTGTAGTCGGATAGGGTACGCCCGTCTTCAAGTTGCTTGCCAGCAAAGATAAGACGCTGCTGATCAGGAGGGATGCCTTCCTTATCCTGAATCTTCGCCTTCACATTGTCGATGGTGTCAGAAGACTCCACCTCCAAAGTGATGGTCTTGCCAGTAAGTGTCTTTACGACTATCAAGGCGTTAGTAATGCGGGTACAGAATCGTATCAGGAAGGAGCTTACAAATTTGCATGCCTCCACGGAGACGAAGGACTAAATGCAAAGTAGACTCTTTCTGAATATTGTAATCAGAGAGAGTACGGCCGTCTTCGAGCTGCTTGCCAGCGAAGATAAGGCGCTGTTGATCAGGCGGGATTCCTTCCTTGTCCTGGATCTTCGCCTTGACGTTGTCGATAGTATCACTTGATTCCACCTCAAGGGTGATGGTCTTGCCAGTTACTGAAGGAGAAAGGGTTAGCTAGTGAGGGTGGCGATACGACAGACGCTGCCAGGGAGCGGGGTCAACTTACGAGTCTTGACAAAGATCTGCATGATGATAGATATTCGGGAGATGTAGTTCGAGTAGTGAGTGACTTGCTGGTGTAAATATCCTGGAGTTGGTGTGAGGTTGTATGTGGATGGAGGAATAAAGAAGATGGAGGGATGAGGTTGGGGAATTTAAGGAGGTGGGAGACTCTGAGGTGTTGGAAAGAGCGGATGACACAGCCGGATTACATACGTATTCACCTAGGCGCTAAGTAGGCTACCGTATCACACAAATGGAAGTAACGAGAAATCACCATCAGCTTTTGCCACAGTGCCTAACGCTTCACAGAGGTTCATGAGCAATTTTGGAATGCCTTCATCTGTATCAACACAACAACCACCATTGAAGCAACACTCGCCATGGACAAGACAAGGTCATGGGGCAAGATAATATGAATGCATTTGTAGGAGACCAGTACCAAATGCTACCCCGCTTCATCTCCTTTCGCTCTGCCTCGAGGAAACAAAAGCCAACTAGAAGAGTTGAATATAGCACCAAACATGCATGACAGTAGGTAGCTTCATCGTCAGAGCTACCTGATCCAAACCTTGGCCCAGCAATGACTCGAACAATACCAAGTACATCCACATGCTCCAGAATTTCCAAAAATCTTCAAAGATCCAAAATGTCGACTCTATACTGTTCTTCTCAAGGAAAAACGAAAGGTGTAAACTAATGCCGTAATGACAGAGTACTGTCAATCCTTTTTGGCTCATGGAATCGTGTTCATGAGGCATGCGAGTGTCTTGAAGTCATGAAATAGTCGTCCGCTGTGTGTTGGGTTCAACTTCGCTTAGTAACAAAAATATCCAAAAATCAGAAGAGGTTGGTCTACTAGGACCGTTCCAGTAGAGACAACAGTTATGCTCGAGTTGCTTATGGTGAGTAATGTCGTTGTTCCGCATGAAAGCCGTAAATGTCGTCAGGTCATACCGAGTTTCAATTCGCGCGGATTACAAGCTTAGAAACAAACTTGCTGGAAAGTGAGTCAAAATCATTTCGGTCAAATGTCGCCCTTGATCGGCCTTTAAGATATGCTTCTGTACTGGAGTTAGTCCCGTGGCTGAGCGAAACTAGTAGTCATGATAGCATACCATTTTGGGTTACGTGCCCTCGGACTTCGGTCATTGCCTGACATACAGATGGGTTCGATTGTAGGGCTTGGTGGTGTTTACTCGTTTCCCATTCAAGGAAGGATGGAAGCTTCTGAGAGATTGCTGAGAAAAGGCCAACGATGACACCAACCGGTGTAGACTCCATGTCATTGCAGAACTTGTTGACAACCTCCTTATCCTACACGCGATATATTAGCAATGTGCCTTTATGCTCTTCCTCGAGATGGAGCTTACTGGGATTCGGTAATGGCAGTCAAACTGCATTTCCTCCCATACGCCGAGTAATACGGACGCAACCATGAAGATTGTAGGCCAGTGCTTGAGCTTGTCGCGCGTGTAAACACTTGAGTACAAGTGTGAGAGTTCTTCCAATATTTCTTTCTGCAATTCTCGCCACTTGTCTGCCATCGCACATTTGATTTGGAAGTTGATCATCACCGGAGCTACAGTCTTGCCCTTGAACTTCGAGTTCTCATCTGTGATTTTGCCAAGGAATCCTTCCTCATCTGGTATGCCTTCAACCATGGTGACATGCTGGGTAAGGTTGTAGGCAAGAAGCAGTTTTAGGGACTTCCGAATGATGGGGGTCCTTTCTTTGAGCCAGAAATGGTAGGCTGTTTTGAGCATTTGCGTCAAGAACGGCGTGCCCTCAAAATACTCATCCACAAAATTCTCAAAACCCCCATCAATATGCCGGTCTAGGTAGTCTGACAGCAGAACAGTCGAGACTCCGTTTTCGCCGGCTGATAGCTTAGCGGTGTTGACCGAGTGTTCTTCCGGCGTATTCTGTGGCGTTTCCACCCAGTCGAGGCCGAAACATCTTTCATCACGGACAAAAACTTCACGTGCACGGATTGGAAGCATGTGGCCATATCCGTGTGTGATGAATAGCGTACGCTCCGAATCCCCGAAGCCTTTGATGTTACCAATAGAGAAGCCGAGGCTAACGTGTCTCTCGTAGTCCGCCCTCCAATCTTTCATGAAGTATCCAATCTCTTTGATGTCAATTCGGGTACAAGGAACTTGCCATAGGCGCGCGTGGGACGGTTGACACCCAGAACATGGTTCTCCCGGATCGCACTACTCTACTTTAGCGGTGGAAATCGATGGTAATGTTTCCGAGTACTTACAACTTTCTTGAGAAATTTGCAGCGAAGGCAGGCCCCCAATTTCCTGATTTCACACGCTTGTTTCCTCTGTTCCGGACGAAGAGGCCCTTTCCTTCTTCCTACCCGTTTCTCAGCGTCCGACTTCGGCGGTTGAGAGGGTCTCCTGATCATCGCTTTTGTTGCTTTGATATTGGTATTTTTCCGTGATTGCCGCCTGGTGGGTGGAGACCCGCGACCTGACGAGACAGGCGATGAAGGCTTCTTGATATTTATCGGCTTTACCAAGCTTGAGGTCACGACGACAGGACGATTGGGACACTCTCTTTCGTCACCTTGGTGATACGTTTGGTCTAGGTAGTTGCCATTATCAGAGTTAAAGTCCATATCACCAATGCTATCGGTCCCGGGTGAGCCGATCGCATTGGGGACCTCTACGAAACCGCTGCTCCAAGACTTGTGAGACTGCTGTTCGATGTCAGAGTACGACGAGTCGGAGAATGTTCGGCCGTGAAGGGTTTGGCCTGGGTTGAAGATCGCTCCAGCTTGCAGGTCCGGGTACGATGACGAATCAAGAGGCTGGTGAGCGTAGTCGACAGTATTCCAGCCATTATCGCTTCCTGAGCCAGAAAGAGAGCGGACTTCCAGATAAGAATTGCTGGGAGAGTTTGCGGGCGCCGTCTGGTGTTGAATACTCATATCTGGCAATCCGTGTGGTGGTGAAAATCCCATGACATCGTTCTGGATTTCCTGCCAGGTGGTGAAAGTTAAACCGTCCATCTGGTTGCCCAGTGGAAGGTAGGAGCCATCCATCGGCAGACACCTCGAGGCAAGGTGTGAACTGGTTGACACGAATTCCGTGGGCGAAGTCTGGAACGGCAGTGAGTAGTCGTCGGTGAAGTGCGGTTGCGAGAACGTAGTCTCCAGCGGATATCCAAACTGCGAACCCAATGGCTGAGGGATACTCCACTCCGGCATCAACGCATGGGTCTGATGATCTATCCGTTGTTCATATCCTGTTCCGAGGGCGTGAGCAGGAGTCGTTGACCGCTTGACATTGGAGTTGGCGCTTGGATGGGGTGCGGCGCGGGACGTATGACTTTGCTCGGTGGGTATTGGCGGCCAGGAAAGCCTCGACGAGTACGAGGGATATCGCGCACTTCGAGGATCCAAGTCATACCCAGCCAGAGGGTCAGCAGACAAATCGACGGCCGCCATGGTCGGGGGTACGAAGAATGCGTATTCTCACTCAATGGCTATTGTACGAGAGGGAGGATGATGTGATGTGATGATGAAAGCGTGAGCGAGTAATGAGGCATTCGGGAATCGGGAGCAAGTCCAGGGAATGGGCGGTGTTACCTGTAGAATACTAGGTACTGTGCACCAGGGCAGGCTGTTGAGCGTCTCGGCAACAGGGGACTAGGTGGGGGATGAGGGAGGGGGAGGGGGAGGGGGAAGACGGGTGCTTGCCCCAGAACGAGCGAGTCAGGTAAGAGAGAGAAACCGAACTGGAGGTGGCTGATGTTGTTGTTGTTGTTGTTGTTGTTGTTCCCATTTCCTGAGTCCTAACAGGTAAGAGTTTAGAGTAGGTAAGGTAGAGGATGATGGAGCAAGTAGCGGTGAAGAGCTCTAGGGTAAGGGTAAAGGTCGGTAGTCAGATAAGTAGGTAAGTACAGTAGTACACAGTAGTAGCACGCTTTCCGGACCTTTTGGCGGGCGGGATCAGCAGGAGGGGTAAAGTGGTAGTCCGGAGTCGCTTTTTCCTGACGGTTGTGAGTCGTGACAAGGTCCACGCATGCGCGAGTGCATGAGAGTGGCAGTATCAAGCACTATCAAGCCAATCACTGTCTAATTCATGCAAGTAATCCCATTCGATCTTCTATTGAGAACCAATGACTCTCGTCTGTGGCGGCTACTGTGCTACCTAAGGTACATAGATGGTGATACGGAGTACGTACCTCCGGACTGTGGATTCACGCAAGCGGGGCAGGGGTCTTGTTCTAGTGATTAGCGACCATTAAGGTAATTGGGAGGATTGGGGGGATTGGGGGGGAACGTGACGAACTGACGATGTTTCTCCCTGCCATGTTTTTTACTTGGTTCAAGCATGCTTTCTCCATCTGCTTCAGGGTCGCATAGCTAAGGTAGGTAGGGACATACATAGTAGGGAGTACATATGAAGCATAGAATCTGAAGAGACATGTCGGATGAGGACCCAGCATCGCATCACCGTGAGATTCTCCGCTGCCCTTGCGTGGAGCCTGTCTGGTTTCGGCATGTACATGAGGGCCCCCCACTGTTTTTGTGCAACGTTGCTTCAGCCCAGCCCGCCACCATGTTTCTTCCCCAGACTATGATGACTCGCCATCTACGACAGTACAACAGTACAACAGTACAACAGTACAACAGTACAAAGGTACAAAGGTACAAAGGATGGCCTGGTGCGACATCTAGGCAGCTAAAGGCATTCCACTACTTCGTGAATGCCGAGACTGCATTCAGCCTGCGTATGAGTAAAAGTAAAGTACCGTACGAAGATACTTCGTAAGCACAGATTCGTCGCGCTAGACGCGTACAGCAAATGAAAGCAGTTCCAAGATAAATATAATAGTTGTACTTCGTAGGATGAATTGCATTCGAGATGTTTGTTGGGAGAGGCGATGACATTAACCGTGGGCTTATCCTCCTCACAATGGGTACTCAGGTTTCTCGTAACCGTGCGTGTTTCGGGAGAAATTTCAAATTGGTGATGAACGTATGAGTCGATTGAAGCTGGCGAAGACAATGTTTGTCAAACTAGAACAATAGTAAGACGCTTTTTTGCCGAAAAATGCCAAACCCAGTCAAAGCAAAGGCAAAGCGGCGCAGAGCTGTCTACAAGCCCCGGCCCAGTGTTATCAAATTAGCTAACCATACACCGGTTTCACCTCAAGCGCTCTTGAAGAACTTCACGGAGAGTGTAAACATGTCTCAAGCTGGCGAAGGAAGGGAGAACCTTGTTGACACGACTAAAGTCTGCGATGAGCTTGAACAATTGGTGTCCGACGACGACAGCGCCGACTACATTTACTCCGAAAGAAAAGTACCCCATGGAGCTCAAGAAGATAGGCCACTCGTTCCTGACCTCTTCACCTCTGCGCCGCCAATCCAAGATTTCTTGAAGACCGAGACGTCGGTGAGACAAGACTACACAGTCCAAGAATGCCTACCCTTCCTCGCCGGACTCGAAGACTGTGGCAGGAGTCTGTTTGATTACAATGAGTTCGGCGTACCGAGACTCGATCGTGACCGACATATTAGATACCTACACGATAGTTTTGATGAGCTACCGGCGAGATTCGTTGCGTTCGATGCAAGTCGCCCGTGGCTTCTCTACTGGGCTTTGACAGGTCTTTCTATACTCGGAGAAGAGGTAAAGCAATATCGACAAAGGTGGTACATAAAGAATTTCATAATAAACCTAATCTCCTCGCACGGTTCTGATGGGCTACATCGACTAATCCTGTTATGCACAGAGTCATTTCAACTTTCTCACCGATGCAGAATCCTGAGGGAGGGTTCGGAGGCGGTCATGGCCAGATCTCACATATCGCGGCAACATATGCCGCTGTGCTGAGTCTCGCTATGGTTGGCGGTGCTGAAAGTTTGGAGTTGATTGATCGTCGAGCGATGTAAGCTCTGAGGTCAGACACCGCTTCCATTATTCTAACCTAGCTCCTTATAGGTGGAGATGGCTAGGTGAACTCAAGCAACGAGACGGTGGCTTTACAGTTTGCGTAGGGGGGGAAGAAGACGTTCGGTATGGGCCATGAAGCCCGTGCCCATTGGCTGAGGGACTCACATAATGTAGCGGCGCTTACTGTTCGATGACCGTATTGTCGCTGCTTGGGCTACCTCTTGAATTGCCTCCGAAAGCTCCTGCAAAAGGGAACGCCATCGACTCGTTCACGGATGGTCTACCAGAATACCTGTCACGGTGTATGGGAGAACGTTCAACCTTATCAACGATCAAGCTAATCCTATGTCCAGGCCAGACTTTTGAGGGTGGCATCTCTGGGGCGCCACAAACTGAGGCCCACGGAGCGTATGCCTTCTGTGCACTGGCATGCCTCTGTATCCTTGGACCACCCCATGTGATGATCTCGAGGTGAATGCTGTCTCCGGATCAAGACACGTCTCCACTAATCCAATTTGTTTTAGACATCTCGATGTTCCGATGCTGATTTCTTGGCTTTCTTCTCGGCAATATGCTCCGGAAGGGGGCTTTGCCGGTCGGACTAACAAGCTTGTCGATGGTTGCTATAGTCACTGGGTAGGAGGCTGCTGGCCATTATTAGAAGCATCATTAAACGGACCACAAGAAGCAGGGCAACCTCAACGTGGTCTCGCAGGTACGATGTACAGTCGACAAGGCTTAATTCGGTATATCCTCTCGTGTTGTCAAGGAAAGCGTGGAGGGTTGAGGGACAAGCCGAGCACGTAGGTTCCTGAGAACGTCCTTCGACTGTCAGCTACTAATCCAGTCTCGAAGACATGTGGATACTTACCACTCATGCTACGTATTGGCAGGGCTTAGTTCTGCGCAACATTACATCTATTATTTGAGTGGCAGAGAGACAAGCGATTCATCCCCCCTGGAATCGGCACGGCACTGGACACATTCGAATCATATCCCCTCTCTGCGAGCCAACCCAGAGGAAGAGATTTTTGAACCGGAAGACAGGGTGAAACCGATACATCCCATATACGTAATTCCCTGGGCTGCTGTTGAACAGACTGAATCGTGGGTCCAGCAAAGGAAAGGATTTTAAATGATTATCAGTATTTCTTTACGGGCATACGATGTTCGATAGGAACGATACTGGTTATATACCCTACCTTAGTCCCAGTATTATCTGTCACCACTTGAAGATCAGGACGGTGGAAGTATCTAGTTCGGTAATCAACTCCTGTGCTCGCTACTGTAGACTCTGAATCTGTGGTCCTATTGAACCTTTACTCCGCACAGTTTTAAAAATCCGTGCAAGTTGATGTAGAATGTTTCCGTCTGATGATCCTGAATCTGCCTCGATCATCACCACCTCTAACGTTCGCTTTGTTAATCGTCATTGCAAGTCTACCTTATCTACAACCCCGAGACGCAATGGTGCTGCAGTCTCTCAACACTATGCCGTCAGCGCAACGGGCTGATGCAGCATCGGCGTCTAGCTGCATTGGCTGCGTAAACGAATCCTCGTGCAAGGATTGCGAAAGGATCTCAATAATCTCACCTACGCTCGGCCTGGAGATCGAGAACCTTGCGACACGCTGCAATCATTCTGAGAGGGAAGAACATGCCTTCGAGAACCTTTGTATCAGAGTCGATGCCAGGTCCACTACCCCACCGGTTCCCAACGCAATATGTGGGCACAGGCGCTACATCTGGTATATCTGGGACCGATCTCACGGGACTCGCCGAGCCCAAACGAATTTCACGTCTTAGAGAGCCGTTAGCTACGGAGCACACAAATGATGTCCGTATTCGATAGCCGTTCCTGGACTTCAGCGCATACGTGGAGTGTCAAGCGCATTGCCAACTCATCAACGCATGCATTGCTGGTCAAGTTGGAAATAATACGCCCAACTTTGCTTGCCTGCTTATCCAATACAACACGAGGACAGGACGAAAGTTACGGCTTGAACGACCCTCGATGGGCTGACCTAACATACCTACATCACGAACATCTCGCATCTCGCAAGGCTGGTCCCTTGGCGGCGTTCGGTGCGCTTATTCAGGACTGAGAGCGGAGAGTCAATGTTTGGGGATGACCCCGGCTCCAAGTTCGTCCATGCTACCACCACCTGTGCTGTTCCTGGGATATACTCCACGCTAGCCACGAAGCTGTTCTCCGCTGCGTCGGTCACTGGTACGTTAGGGCCTAATCTCTCTCCAAGTGCGCTTACTCAAGATTCTCTCGCATTAGTAGAAGAGGTCCAAACATCAACAGCGCAGCATACTCAATGAATCTACTATTCATCTATGACAATTGCGGGGTCTGAATACCGAACTCTCCGAGATGCTGCCTATGAGGAGCTCATGTTTATCAGACCGATGAGCTTGTCCGCCACTGACGCGCATGTTTAGGGTAAGACGGACAGAAAACACATGCCGAACCTGCAAGTCAATCATCGCACTTATATATCTAGATCGACGTTGGACATACATCCCGCAACCTTTGGTTAAGCCCCTGTGTGCTACACTGAGTCTTGAGGTTTTCTTACTGGCAAAACTGCTCGCCAGCGCATCGTGCCCCAACTTAGTCAACTGAGCCGCGGACAAGGACTATGCTGCGTCAATAGTTTTCATGTCCAATCCGCGTCTACCGTGAGTTTCTCCACCTTGGAATTGACTGTCGGTTGAGAGCATTTGCATTGATATAAAGTTCCGCTGGAGTCAAGATTCCGAGAGCTTGGGTTTCCTACCACCATTACAAATCTTCCGTTTAGTATCCCACTCTAACAGAGTTTCATATCTATTGGGTCTTTCATCAGATATCGTCAATATCTAAACACAGCCCTACCAAAGATCAAAGATCTGGGTACAACCTCATCCACACTGTTTCCGTCAAGCCGGAGCATTGGGCACCAACGCCTCTTTCATAATCACCAAGACACTTATCGCAAGGGTGACGCTTGTTGCTCCCGGGTTCCAATTGCAAACCATCTCTCAAGGCCCTATCTAGCACACCAACATGTTCTACATCCAGTACCTGTCCAGTCAGTCCATCCCTCGGTTCTACACCCAATGCTTCCATACTCATCAAAGTCGCACCCTATCTCAAACTGGTTGATCAGAGCGCCGTCCTAAATGTATTCGAGTTCAGGGCCTTCTATGCAAATACTGGTGTCATTGGTGGGCTCCTGTTGCCCGTCCGCTTTCCACATATCCTTACCGTTTTGATGTGATGGAGGCTCTACCCAAGTTTTCAATACATCCAATAATGCCAATGCACGTTTAAGTGCCCGTTCATCGAGAGCGGCAGATCCGCCAAGGAGGGCCTTCCGCTAACAAGCGCGTTCTCTAGATTTGTGTCGCCGTCGTCAATGGCCCCAACCCATGTACCAGTCGTACGGCACTAGTACCGGTTACGCCTGCGTGGCACGTGTCAATAACCGCGAGTATCAGACCGATACAGTCTACCAAAGCGAGCTTCTCGCCCGTGAGAACGCCGCTATGCGGGCCTACCTAATATGCCAACATTTTTCTGTGAACGATGGGATGTATCCTTCGGGTCATAAGAGAGGGGCTGTTCTCCAAGGACTTCCGGTGGCCATCGGAACGGAACGACGAAGCATATACACTGAGGACCCAGATGCCTCTTCTAGCACGGGGACCCGCAGTGGTGAGAGCAGCCCGAGGAGCTTTGATGGTTCCAACCCCTATGGAGATAGCAGACGAATGAGCCGTGGTGGCAGGGCACCAAGGTATAGCCGTCAGTACTAAGGCTATGCCACCCGGCTCCGTGGACAATTTCAAAAATTTAGATAATGAGACCCCAGCCTTTCATGTCCAGTCATGCCATTACGACCCTCGGTGCTACGACTTTACGATCGATATGATTTAGACGAGCCTAGGAACGAGGAGAACTTACGAAACGATTTCCATTCGATGCCAAGCGTTCCATAATTCTATTCATTCGCTGTATACAAGGCATGTGGTGGATAGATGCTCCCACCCTTTTCACAGCATAGCGGCGGTTCGCTTCATCGGCTTAGAGATCAACGTCAAGCAGCTGTATTGTACTTTGAAAGAATTAATGCATAGAGTTACGGCAATGTGCCTTTGCTCCTGACACTGGACTGTTTCGAATGATCAAAAGTTCTTCCAATTGAGCCTTCTGTGAGAATCTGGTCCTTGGGACTCCCTGTCGTCTGACTGTAGCAAAAGGGGTTCTGCATACCCTTACCTGGTTCAGGCAAATTGGCAAAGATTACCAAACAGGCAACAACTACGATCAATGAAAACGACAACGACCTTCTTCATGTTTGTATAAGGTACTGTAGACTGTAGTACGCACAAGTGGAAGACCACCTCAGCATGAGGTAGTAAACGATTACGTAATCGGACATACTTAGATTTTATTGAGATGCATGCCGAAATTGAGTGAAAATCCGACATACGTACGAATGGATTAGCGACCTATCCTATACTCGATATCAGTATTACCTCACACTGTAAATCTTTCATTCAGTGCTCCACCCAGTGTTCCATCGAGTGCTCCCTCCAGTGTTCCCTCCAGTGTTCCATCCAGTGTTCCGCCCAGTGCTCCATATATGTTCCACCCAGTGCTCCATATTTGCTCCATTCAGTGCTGCATCCAATATAATCGTATAAGCAAAGAATAAGCAAAGAATAAACAAAGATAAAAAAAACTGAAAAGACGTGTGTAGAGTCAAACAGGTAAACAGGAAAATTTTGATGCTCGATCACCTGACTGCGGGTCGGGAAGTCACGTTACTCTACTGCCGTTTTGTGAACCAATCGGATTGAAGATTCATGTTTCTATGTTCTATTATATTATAGATATTGTAGATGTATTATAGGTGTATTATAGATATGTTGTAGATGACGACCCTGAGCCTCTTGACAGCTGGTGAGAAAAGAAGTCATGTCCAATCATGACTAAGCGTATCTTGGCAGAGAAATTGTGTAAATCCGGATTCGGGTGACTTCATTTCCCGTTAATGAGTTCATCCATTCACCTTCCTCAATTCAAAGCTTCGGAAATGTCTCCTTTCTCCATAAAACGAGCCTGCCCTACCGCCGAAGCCCTGACAACATGCAGCGGCTTTCTGCGCGTGTGATTGCGTTTGTAGGGTCGCCGGTCCCACCAAAGTCACTGTCATGTTGCGGGGATGTCTCTACCTATAGTGGCAGAGCTGCAGTACAACAGAAGTCGTGGAGCTATGGACACCTACAAACGCGTGCATTTGGAAAATGTGTAATTCGTTCGAGGAATGAAAACTATGCGGAAGCGGCTAAAAGCCTGAATCAGAAGGGTTTAGAACATGACGAGTCAGAGCTGAACGATACTCTTGCACATGAGAAAGAAAGGCAGACCAGAGCGCCATGGCATCGGGAAGGATCGGATCTGCCGCCTGTTGCACGACAGCGCTCAGCTGGGGCGATGGTCAAGGGTGCGGAGCACTTTCAACTTTCGGTACTCCGAACATCTACTAACCTAACTCTAGGCAAACTATTGACAACGCCTTCCCGCTTGCTAAAGCTCATACTACCTCTCACAATCAATGACAGGAACTCGGACCGAAAAGACGTCGAACCTCTAGCGCTGCTTGTACACTCTCAGCAACCCTTGTCCTACCTAGAGCGCTTGATACAGTCTGAGCTACCGACTATTAAGAATTCAAAGGGAGAGGAGAAGGTCCCCGCTATACACTTCCGAGCGGAAGACTCACAGCAGGATGAGATCAAGCCTAAATCCAAGACTGCACATGAGGAAGCTGAAGCGTTGGAGAAGGAGCAAAAGGAGCAAAGTGACCTGGAGGAAACCCATTTTGACGGACAAATCGAGAAGACTGGAATATTGCATCGAAAGAAGGAAAACGAAATCAACACGACGCATTTGGGTGATGGAGGGGTTGAGAGCTTCAGTGGGCTGGGTCACGAAGCGCCTTCTCCACAACAGCAAGACCGGCGGTTCGTTCGCTGGTCTTCTTCTACTGAGATCGGAGACTTCATACGTGACGCGGCTCGAGGCAAGGAATTTGCTGTAGAAATCGAAGGCGCTCCGGAAGAAATTCGAGTAGCCGTACCTTCGTTCAACGACAGAACACACTACCTACGAATGAGACTACGTAAGACATCGACAAGATTAATGGACATGGCTAGTGTCAAGCAGGAGTGCGACATGGCAGCGCACCGAGGTGCACAACGCGTGGCATTGGGAGGCGCAGGTCTGCTAGTCGGATACTGGTACGTAGTTTACCGATTGACATTCGAGACTGACCTTGGATGGGATACGATGGAGCCTGTCACGGTAAGCTTCCATGGTATGTGAATCAATGTAATGTCCTGACAGGTTGTCAGTATCTTGTCGGGCTGTCAACTCTGATCTGTGGTTACCTATGGTTTCTCTATCATAACCGAGAAGTATCCTACCGCTCGGCCCTCAATCTCACAATAAGCCGACGGCAGACCAAATTATACCAAAATAAGGGGTTTGACATACAGAAGTGGCAAACCTTGATAGATGAAGGTAATGCTCTGAGAAGAGAGATCAAGGCAATAGCACAGGAATATGACGTCGACTGGGATGAGACTATAGATGAGAAGGACGAAAAAGTTACGGAAGCCTTGAAGCAAGTTCGAGATGAGAAGAAGGGAAAGCGAAGTGGGGAGAGTAAGAAGGAGGATCAGGAGGATGATTAGTAGCAGCAATTGGCGTCCAGCATCCAGGCATGGTAGCATAAGCGTACGTCGGTCTGTCTACTGATACCCACAGTGCATTGTTTTGGAGTTATCGGTACAGCCAAATGTGGCATTCACGGAACATGTTTCTCAATGGTGACCTTCGTCAAAGATAGTGCGCAGGTACTTGTTCCTTCAGTGGTGTACGCCGAAAGCTTTATACATGCACAGAGATACCGATTCGGCTGAGAACAAGCGATGCTTTCTGAAAGTCTTTTGGGGGAGTGTAAAGATTGGATGAAGCGATTATGCTATGCATATCGCCGGTATGCTTGATATGGACCACCATCCCCTTGTAAGCCGATTCTTCGATGTGAGTCGTTATTAAAAAGATGTCAAGCGAGGTTTCGCTCAGTTTTTTATAGATCGTATCAGATTGGACTTTTTGAGTACTTGGAAGAGCAGACTGAGAAAACCTCCGCTGAAACGCCTCTGTAGCTTAGAATTAGGCCACCCTCAACCACAAAGAAAGCCATAGGCTTCTCCGAGCCTCGTCTATCGCCTCCATCGGTCCATCCAAGACTATCTGGTTGAGCGATAGCCGTTTCTGGCTGCGTCATAGTACACAGAAGCTGTATATGTAGTCGCGGTGGTGTATTGTGTCGTGGTTGGGCCTATACATGTCAAAAATCAACCATACGGGAAACCTCAAGCCATATAGACATATTGCTTACCTTCGCTTGCGATATCATCTAGGTTATCATCGTCATGGAAATTACGCGAAGTTGCCCTGGCTTTGTTGCGGTTATCACGATACCGGCAAACATGGTATAGCATCCACAGAATGACCCAGTTGTCTCCATTCTGGGCTTGGCCTAAAGCATACCATCCTCTCGTGTCCTGGCTTGCATTCGTCCAAATCAGACGGACTATTCTGTGAAACGCCGCTTCCGTGTACTGTGCTGCAGCGAACGGTGGTGGTTTGTGTGCGTGTTCTGGTCTTAAGAGGGCACGGTTTTCTTTCATCTCGGTTTCGTACGCGCGGATTGCTTCTTCCTGGAATCCCTTAGCTTCGTGGGTCTTCCTGGGATTTTAGAGGCGGTTGGTTACCTTCATCAACCAGTAAAGAGCTTGGTGGTTAGGATCGTTGCTATTCAAATGCAGTGCCTGAAGGTATACCCCTTTCGACGCACTCTTAATAACGGGCATGTATGCCATGACCTCGTTTGAGCGACTTCGGAAGATGTTGAGAATACTTCGCTATGCAAAACTTGGAGTCGCATACACTATGAATAAGCCTCTAAAGCAATCTGCTGTGCCGAACGCGTTAAAATTTTCTATCGACTCTCCACGGCCACTATTACTATATATGTTCGAGTATACACACGCTAAGCAGAATCCCGAGTCCGCACTACCCGGACAGTTCGTCTGGTAGTAGCAAACAATACCTCGATAAGCTCAGGAGTTCGCAAACACCGAGTTCTGTGCCTTCAAGTTCTCTCAAGTCAGAAAGTTTCAGACAGGATGCAGCCGGGCAAGCGCTCCCGACCCAGGCATTTTCCGTATATTTCCAGCAAAGGTAGCACGGCACTCCCGCTAACGCAACGCACTGGAGATTGCTTTGGCCTCATCAAGATTAGTCAACTGTGGAGTTCTGCTCGATACAGAACATTTCGTGTTGGGTGTTTTGATATATCTTGAAGCTGCTGGAGGGGCTGCAAGTTGTGATATCTTAAGCCAAGCTCATGGAACATCGTTCTATGGCGGTAATTTCGCAAGGGCTGATATGACTGATATGGCTAGGCTTGAATGGAGCGTCAGTACGACCTGTATGTCTCGGTTCGGCAACATTGTCCTTGTGTTAGGTTCTCATGCATTTGCCCGAAGGGCACGCAGCATGTGGAGAAAGCTAGAGTATAAGTCTTAGGAACTTTCCAGTTCCTCTGACAAAGAGCATCTGAAAACGCTTCTGATGCTGGAAAAACCGGTGCAGTCAATGTGATATGCATCCTTAAGGTCACATGACGAGGCCCGGAAGTGCAGGATATCATTCTCCAAACCTTCTTCGACTTGATCCAACTTCCATAGCTGAAGCAATAAAATAGCGAACAGGGATGCCTTGCCCTGAGAAAAGCTGTGACACACGTCATGTGTCTGTCAATATGCATGCAGCCGTGCATACCCGGTCTCACATCAATTCTCAGGTTTTCTTCCTCACCATAAACCACACTACAAACCATGCTTCACCGCCATCTGAATGTAGCACTTCAATGCCGTGCTCGAAGCGGAAAGGTACTCTGGGCTCTTTCATCTGTTTACCACGTGTCGGAACCCTGCACTGAAAGAGCGGTGGCCAGAACTTACTCAAGTCGCCATTGAAAGTGAGAAGCACCGTCGCAAATCTCTCATACTGATGTCTGAAAGCCACCCTTTTCCATAGACTTCCAGATAGCTCGAGGACCAACCTGAAGGGGAGAAGGGCTTCAACGGCCATGCATTCGGGTACCTACGATACGTTACAGGACAAAACGCCTGGTGTGGCCAGTGTTCTCGTCTCACCATCAGTCGAGTGTACAAACGCGGGATTACACAACATACGCGGCGGCTCGGGACGACGGTTGAATAAAGGATACCTCTGAACCCATGGCTTGCAGCATGTATTCATAGCCAAAGAAGATTTCGAGACCCGCCTTCGAGAAATGATTTTATGTTGTAGAAGGCCGGCATGTCTGCAAGTTCTTGCATATTTATTCCCGCTTGCGATACTGTACGCCGAACAATCTGAACTTTCCATGAATTGTGCATTCCGGTGCTTAAGTGGGTACTGGACACCTAGCCAAGAGTTGCTGCCCAATGACTGCCACGCAAGGCATCTCATCAATTCTAGTTAACTGTTCCATGGTCTTTGCACTGTCTCCGAAAGTCATGCTCATCGATGTATGTCCACTTAGCTTACAATACGTAAGATCTCTCTAGCCGCAAAGCATTCCGACCAACAGGAGAGTTAAATTGCTGCTTTTAAGCTCTGCGAAGCCCTCAGGGACGTCTCTCTTGGCACCACGCCTGCTAATGCATGCTGCGCTCAAGGTATTCTAGATCTAAGAGATGCCATTTATGGAGCGGAGGTGACGAGTTCTGGCTCGGTGGTTCTGCTCTGGTCGTGCCCTGCCAAGATGCATGAAACTCAGGTGGCTCAAACCGACATTGTGCAAGAGATCTAGTATTTGTCCGCCGCAGGAGTAAATGTCAGATGAAGCTGGTTGAGGTCGAAGAGCGAGTCCAGCACAGGCGCTACTCATGGGGACCTGTGCGACTATCGATCTCCTTAGATTATATGGCGAAAGTAGGTCTATCATGTCTAATATATCGAAGTAACACTGAGTGAGTGGATATGATCAATGTTAGGCTGCTATTGAGATCCAAAGAAGAACTGTCTGATAGTATGGCCTATGCACAATCGACGAGCAGCAATCACCAAGGTGATATAGTTGTTTGTTGCCGAAAGAGGATCACAATCAGTATCTGATGGATTGGCTGCTAGAACAATGGGCAGATCTATGAAGGTCGTCCCCTCTCCCAAAGGTATCCTTTTTCTCTTTGTCACACATGCTCTGGATTGGAATTTGATTCGCTGACTTTATGTTTTCCAGAGTGTCCCAAGGAACGACAGAACCCATATTCTGACGTGAAACATAAGAGTATTGCAACAAGATGGCGATGTTGCTCCTTGTTTCTGTAAGCAGCCTGTTAAGCGAGCATCAAACCCTAAGTGGCAAGTAAAAGTCTATGGGTGTCGAAGAGTAGGGATTCATTTGGTAAGCACAAGACTCATGCAGTTACAGTTGATTCCTTTGTGTTAAGATACCCCCCCGTCATGGTTAGCCTCACCCACTAAGATCAACATGTCAACGTCCTCATCTTCGCATTTCTGAACCCACCTCCTTTAACTTCATCACAGCGGAATCAGTTCCGCACCTCCTTAATCCAGATACTTAATTCCGTTGCCCATCATGTCGTCGGACCTCAGACCTGGAGCAGAAGACTTTGGAATCAGACGCCAGGCTGATCCCTACCGCCTTTCTGACCCACCTGAAGCAAGGGCTGCATACCTTTCAGGATCCGTCCTCTTGGTTACGAAAGCAGTTGAGCGAGCATGCCATATCGATTCAATGATGCTCATACACAAACAGTTCTTCTACCAAACAGTTGGGGAAGATGGAGAAGTTATTACAGCCCTCAGACATGGCGCCTTCGTGTTTCTGTACAACCCATTATCCGGTATCGTACGGACCCTTAAGAGCATAGACAGTAATGTGAATCGCTATGCATGGTTGATCAAGCGTCTAAAGATAGTTGGGAACTCTGAGCTAAGTGAGCATTCGCCATCCCATAGTTGGAGACCGAGACACTTCAGCTTGCTAATACAATTCTCTTCAAGAGATGCACTTGGATTCTGGAGAGCACACCGACGTAGAGAAGCTTTATCAATTAAAGCTTTACTTGGACCTTTATCGTATTTGAATACTCAACCCCCTGCCTGACCTTCTTACTAACCCCTTTCTTTAGAAGACGTGGAGAAGAAACCTTACTCCGATGTTTTTCATAAGCTAATCAATCAATTCGATTCCTCGATCGCTGAAATTGAGACCCTTATATCCCTTCTCAGCTCGATTTGGGAGGAAGGCAATAGGCTGCCCGTGGCTAATACTGCTCCGACAAACTCTCCTGCCGACGCCATGATCACAGATTCTAATGCCGTTGATCTGGAGAGCGAAGGCAATGGAGCCGTGGACTCCAACGTCATCGACCTTGAAGACGAAAGCAAAGTTGAAACCGAAGGTGATAAGGGTCCGGGGTCTCCGCAGTCGCAATCAGGATCCACCACACCTACGCCTACCAATCCAGGGGCCCGTGCGCCCACTCACGGCTACGCAGAATCATACTGGAGCGAAACGTCTACCGTCCGCCCGCGTCTTCCATCCCCGCCGTCGCCCTACCGCCGAACCCCCTCGCCCAAGCTGTTCGACTACGCCTCTCAGTCCCCACCTCCCACCTTACCAAGGACTGGCTTTGGCTACAGCCCTCTCCCCCAATTCCCGCGAACCCCGTCCCCGCCCCCTGATCCCAGGACCCCGTCCTGGAAAATCTACCTAAGTAAGAAATATCGAATCGAAGAGCTCTATGTTACAGAGCGTGACCTCACCATCTTCGGCGAAGCACTTCGACTAGCGCATATTGCCCTAAGGGAGATGCAGAGGGTTCAACGGGTATGTGTGCGTCTTGATAATTGGTACTGGCGCGCCAATGAGAGTTACGCCGAGTTCAAGAAAATGTATGTGAACGCGGACCCAGAGCTCGTGGAGCAGGTGTGGGAGCATTTGGAGATGGAGAAAGAGGGTGAAGAGAGGAAGAAGAGCGAGTCGCAGGTTCGGAAGCAGCTGGGGCTCGGTGCGGTGGGAGCCGGAAAGGGGAAGCGGAGCCAGCTGGAGACGGTGGTGGAGGAGGACGAAGTGGAAGAGGATGTGAAGACGATCGGGGAGGAGATGGAGTTGGAAGAGGAGCTGGGGTTGGAGGGGGAGGACGAGATCGATATGGACGACGAGGAGGCGCAGTTGGCGCACGCTCTGGACCAAATTGCCGCCATGGAGGCACGTGAGGCTGGCCAACCAGCCAGCTTGACCGCCGCCACGTCCAGGTTCAGCCTGGATGAATAGCGGAACGGCTGGGTGTCTGTTGGGGCTTGTGGATTTTCTTGTGGCAGGATGAGAGCAAAAGTTTAGCTAAATCGAGCAGGAAGGTTGTTTTTCCTTTTGCAATTTTCGGTAGTCAGGACAATGAAATTGATGTTTTGCAAGGTGTTTTCATGCGTAATGCTGATTGTAGAAATTTGTATGATGAGATGAAGAATGAGGAAGAAGCAGGGAAAGAAGAGGGGAGAAGGGGAATAGTGGATCTAATAACCCCGGTCAACTTGACTGCTTTCAGGCCAAGACTGTCGATGGGCGAAACGACACAGTGTCGTTAAAACACGTCGATTTTCAGGTGAGAATAAAGAGATTCTGTTTCAAGAAATCAAGACTAGTTATTGATGCGTGATTTTCAGTATTAATGAGAATATTAAGGTGAAAAATAAGTGACAGAATTTTGACTTTTACGTTTAATATAGTGAAATATAGACGTGCAAAATTCTTCCGCTGAAGTCCCCATCTTTTCATGATTTCTCTATCATTTTCCACCAATCTTCTTACGCTTTTCCCTTAATCTTCAGAAAAAACTCTTCTCGCTTTTAAATCAGAAAAACAATTTAAAAATCCTTAAACCCTCAGCTCTCATACATAGCACTCATGTCTTCATTCTCAGACTAACATCAATCTCGTCGTCACTTTTACAATCACAACCATCGCCGTACACCCCACTGCTATTTTCCTAACACGTCAAAGGGAACGAGGATTGCAATCATGAAAAGGCCGAAGGGGTCGTTTTAAAGATGAGAGAGAGTAGTAGATTGGTGTGATGGGTGCGAGATGCAGTGTGAAAGACACAGAGAAGCGAAACAGACAGTTATCGACTGAGGCTGAGAAAGAAAAAAAAAAGGGTGAAAGCTCGGGATACTCGAATGAGGGGGGAAGATGAATGAGGAGATGGGATGGGAAGGAAGATACTAGGAAGGAAGAACCTATTCAAAAAACCACATATGGTTTTGATTTCTGATATCTTTTGCGGAAGGAGTAGGTTTAGGATAGTATTTTTTTCTCTCAATATATATGTCATTATCGGTTATACGAGGTCGAGATAGAGAATGATGTTTTCTTTTCTTGGACTTCTACACGCGCTTAGGCTAGCCCTGCCTGCGTCTCACCACCACAGCTCGATAACCTACCCTCCCTTTCGACTTCTCGCTTCTCCCTTCCGCCTTCCCCCTTCCTTAAACTCTCAGGGAATACTGCGGCGTAGCACTCTCATACTTTGTTGATGTTCATGATCATGTTTGTCTTGCTATTTACGATGGGATTCCTGATTCCGATGACCGTGAGATTGGGGTATAGGGAGGGATGGGGTGGGTTGTGATGATAAGGGGTTGTCATTTCGGCAGTGGAGTGAGGGGAAGCGTGGGATAAGTTTGATTGCTCTGAGGTGAGGGCGGGGTTGTGGATGGGTATGATCGAGACGGGAGCGATGTAGCGCAGGAGACGATAAAAAGGAAAATAATACTTTATATCGGCGGTTGAACACTTCGTATCAAACCTCCTCAACAAGGTAAGAAGAGTACAAGTTGATATCTTGATGTACACAAAAATCCAACACGTACAACATGAAACACTAACACGGATTTTTTTGTGCAATGAGTAAAGTGAGGTTAAGAGATGATAACAAGTTCACATTGTCGTTTTTACGTCCGAAAGTACCCGATTTTTAAATCACAAGAAAGCAAAATTTCGATTACTAAGAACCCCTAACCCCTTTTATCTGCCTTCGTCATTCGAGAGTATAAAAGCTCGCTGTCGGAAAAAGTAAACCGAAGAGATTCGTCGACGCCTTTCGGAAGAGAAGATGTAGCTAGTTACGCTAGTAGCCAATTCGATCATCGAACGACCCAGGGTAAGACGGGATCTGGTAGCCGTAACAGTCGATATTATCGAGACATTCTCGCACAGTAGGTTGATTTGAACCGAGCGCCATGTCTTCACCCTTCTCTCCAACCCCCATCGCCAAGTGGTCCACAGCCTCTGTAAATCCCCTGATTCGAACGCAGCTTCACCCACCACGGCCTGGACTGCTGTGTCGAATAACTCCTCGAGTACTTTCGTGGCTTCTTGCTCGGCGTCTCCCTTGTGACGCTTCTCCGCCCTCACCGCTACCTGCTTCATTTAATGTATGGCCTCGGTCGCTGCATGTCTTGTCGCTCCTTCAGCCTGGACGTTGGCGGCACCTTGGGGGTCCGTGAGCCTTCCTACGATACGGTTGGCGATGCCACGTTTTTCAATTGCTGTGAAGCGCACGTTTTGTATACTAACTGTGGAGGGGTCCGGATTGAATTTTCGTAGGATTTGGACGTGGTCGCTGGCAATGACAGTAAGCTGCCTAAGATCTAGCATTCGGAAGCGCATGATGCCATTAAACCAACCGGCATCGACTTCGACGGCGTCGTTGTCTCCGTTGATGGCTTGGCGGCGTCTCGTAATATTGAAGCAAATGTTCAGGGACTGAAGCCCGCAAAGCATTTGAATGTGTGCCACCTTGAGGTACCGAGTCCAGTCCCTCGTCAAATTGCTCGGGATGTACCTCATGTTAACCCAAACGATGTTGAAGTGCAGATGGGCAACAAAGCGCCATGAAACCATTCGCCATGGAAGAAGAACCGCTTATAAACCCTGCCATCTTCGCATGGTTAGTATTATGCTATTCTATGCGTAATGTTGCTGTGGCCTGAACAGCTACAAAGGCATGAATACGTACCTGGAAATAAGCAGGCAAAATTGATTGACTGCTGCCACTGTCAGGAGAAGTCGTTGAAGAACCAGCCGTAGTATCTCCCATCTTCCTAGGTGGGCTTTCAAGGGATACTAAGACTGTGAGGATCCTGACGCATACACTGTATCATTTGGCTTTTAAAATATATTACTAAACTTTGAAAGTTTTACCCGGATAGTGGGACACGAAAGGTTTTTTCTCCAGTTCCAGTTACGGTCGCCAACCTGAGCTGCTGCTGCTTTACCCTGAGCTGAGGGTGAGGCTGCCTGCGCAAGGAGGCGAGCCATTTCCGGCCCCCCGTTTCTGCCCAAGACACAACGAAAATATTCTTCTTTCGTTGTTCTTCATAATCTAGTGCTACAGTATACTCTTGTACTTTCAGCAAACGAATGTAATGATGTTCTTTCATCATCGCGCGGACAAAATGAATCTCATGACATGAATATCAGATTAACGATCTTCTTTTGGACTTTTTCGTTGATATAAATTGCAACTATAAAGCGAACTTGAAAAATGTTGATTTAAATTGAAAGCTGAGTGAAACAAGTTTTATTTAAAAACCATCATTAAGTCTCAATCAATATTACTCAATGATTAAAGAGACTGATCATAACTCAGTCTGAAGAAGAAACTTGAATTAATTGAACGTAAGTTCTTGCAAGATATTTCCAATGATTGAAGAGAAGAGAAATTATTATAGTGCATTCAGTAGAGTTTCACTAAGACTACAAGAATCAAACTTAGACTCACTCACTGTATATCTGACAAAAATACACTTCTTTGCACTCAGACGTGTAACATATAGACATGTTTGAAGTATTAAGGCAACGTTTCAGCCACGTTTTCGACCGAGTTTGTCAGCAGTGCCGCGCGGCGCAACGTTGATGCCCGTTAGCGTAGCACGGCTTAAAGATTTCATGATTGATATGATGTGCCAGAGTAGTGGAAAGCTTCCTGGAACTCGGACGTCATGTTGAGTGATAATATGAAAAGGAGCCAGCTTGCGATCATTGCACATCAGGCAGATCTATATTTGGTGTTACGAGCTGACGAATCGCAAAGGGACCTTCATTCTTTAAGTCTGGGACCTCTTACCATTCAACATTGCTTCTTATGCTCTTCCTTGCGCCCTCGTCCTGATCTCAACACTTGGGAAGAGAATCAAGTTCACCAAAGATAGGCAAGCTGGTGAAGCCGAGTCAACCATGGGGTCTTACTTCCCAAAGTCGTGGGATCCGTCGACGGGTATCCCGGACCTTAGTGGGAAAGTAGTTATTGTGACTGGAGCAAAGTTCGTTATTGACCCTGACGGAAGTTGTTGAGTAACACACGCAAACAGCTCAGGAATTGGATACACCACAGCCGAGCAACTGGCTCGTCATGGTGCCAAAGTGTATGTGGCAGCGCGAAGTGAAGCCAAAGCGCATGCGGCGATAGAGAAGATATATGTGAATAATAAGAAAGTCAAAGCAGGAAAGCTGATCTTTTTGCCGCTTGACCTGGCCGACCTCGACAGTGTTGCGAAAGCGGCGGAGATCTTCCTCAAGCAAGAAGACAGACTTAACATCCTCGGTACGTTTTACGAATCAACCTGAGGATTCAGGTAGACGCTTGATATTGTTAGTGTTTCTAACGGAGCATAGTTAACAATGCTGGTCTGCTCACATGGGACTACCAGACCACCAAGCAAGGATTTGAGCTAGCCACTGGAATCAAGTGTGTTGCCTTCCAACCCATCACAGACGGCTACCTCAGACTAATACTATTAGTCACGTCGGGCATTTTCTGTTCACTGCCAAATTGTTGCCGATCCTGAAGGCTACAGCCAACGAAAAAGGTTCAGACGTGCGAGTAGTAACGGTACAAAATTCTGTTCCCCTCATCAAACCGCCACTAACCACCATGCTCCTCAGGTCTCCTCCGCCGGCCACGCAATCATGATGCCGGACCTCACCTTCACGCTCACCTCCGACTTCACTTACCCCGGTGTCGCGCCCTCCCCGCCCGATAGCACCGGCGTCCGCAACCAAGTCTCCCGTAACGCCGTTAGCAAATCCGCCAACAACCTCTTCGCCTCAGAGCTGCAGCGCCGCATGGACGCCGAAAACATCCCCATCATCTCCACCTCCTTGAATCCCGGCATTATCGCTACTGAGGGGCAAGCGGGACTGACTTTTGGGTTGTTGGGGCCTGTTTGGTGGCTGATCAAGACGTTCGCGAGTGGGAGTCCGGAGAAGGGCGCGGTGCCGAGTTTGTATTTGGCGGCCGCGGAGGAGGTGAGGGAGAGAAAGGGGGAGTTCGCGGGGAGGTATTTCGAGACGAGTTTGAAGGCGGTGGCGCCGAGCAAGCTGGCGAGCGATCCGAAGCGTGCAAGGAACCTGTGGGAGTTGAGTGAGGAGACGGTTGGGAAGTGGACGGCGACGTAGGATGGAAATGTGAAGGGTCAAATGGCTCGGGTGATTCCTTTGCGGGCGTGGGAGTGCTAATGTGAAGCAGTGACGGGAAGATTCTGGATGCTAATCTCTTTCCTTCCCACGTCTATTGTTGACTCTGCTGTTCAGTCACGAACCCAGCACAAAGCTCTCAAGTGTACTTGCGACTCGCTTCAGGAACTACCTGAATTTTGATCCTTCGAATATTCGAACGTATCCTCCGCTTGCTCAAATGTGAACCCAGCGGCGGCGGAATTATCTGGGTTAATGGCATACCTGGACAATCAAGACCTCTGGTATGAACTTTTCCAAGCTGGCGCCGGCGACGCACCGTCGTGGTGGGTTGAGGTGCTGACAAGCCTGGCGAGGTTCACTCGGGCGATGTCGACGCTGCATAATTACTCTCTTCTCGAAGTGAGCGAAGGACGGTATAGTCTACACACGTGCGTCCATGATTGGACGCTAGAGTATCTAAATCACCAATTAAATGCGGAGAGGTGCGGGATTGCCATTCACTGTGTGGCGGCCAGCGTGAGCTGGGAGTCAGAAGCTGACTACTGGGTGAAGAACCGTTGTGTGCTGCCACACGCCCGGCGGTTCCGACACGTTAGATCCAACGGATTGATTGATTGTAGTCAAACCGAGCCTGAGGATCTGCTTTCTTTAGCGGCTCTGTACAACGAAAATGACCTGAATGTGGAGGCGGAGGAGATAGGTATGCGAGCACTGCGAGGAAAGGAGAAGGCATGGGGACCGGAGCACACGTCGACGCTGGATACGGTCAACAATCTTGCAAACCTCTAGGCTGATCAGGGCAAGATGGTGGAGGCAGATGAGATGTATGTGCGGGCGCTGCGGGGATACCAGAAAACAGTAGGAAATGACTGTCCGACAACACAAAAGATTTCCCGCAACCTACAAGCCTTACAAGCTCGTAAATGATGTCGTGGCTGATCAAGGGAAAGGAGGTGTTGACTTTCCGGGTTGATAGCAGATTCGTTGTCGCTTCCATATTAATATGAACCACAGTGCATCACTTTATCGTGAAAGTTATGATCGTCCCAGACCCCATTCAATGCTCTTGACTTCTTCGATTTGAGATCGAGGTGACGCTTTGTAAAACGCTTGAGGCCATGTCTTGCCTCGCGGTCGAATACGGTCGTTCATGGTAGGGATCTGGAAAGAAGGGGCATGCTATATTAGAACCAGGAGTGTCAGGGCAAGCAAGAATCTGAGGTGGTGAGAATCTGCGTTTTTGAACATGCTCAGAATGCCGTGAGTGTGGCGCCGCACAGTATAGGTGTGGGAAGGTTTGTAAAGTCTATGATCATCATAGAACGAAATTTCAAGCCTCAATTTCATATGCAGCGTAACTGACCATCATTGCAAAATGATTTTGCAAAGTTAATAAAGGGTCATAATTCTCGCGCACACACGGGTTTCCGCGCACTCTAACCTAGAAAGGTTATTTACAGATAATATAGGGTTTAGCGTTCTAAAAAGGGCACTAACATGATTAGTCATAGTTAGCGTGCGCGGAAACCCAGTGTGCGGGAAGACCCCGTCACCACGCCCGTGCATACAAGTACCCCGTAGTGTGAACATAGTTAATATGTGCGTATGTTCAGTCACAGTTGTCGATAGCCGCTGGCCAGACAGCTCGTTGATGGCCGAAAACTCTCCGACCAGTTGGTCTGTCTGTATATGAATCCTCTGCTCGTCTGCGTATTTGGTTGAAACGATGCCGAACTTGAGCTCTCGCTCCGCAACTTCATGACCACTGACGCGGCTCATCACCTTCCTTCAACATGCCCGCCGGCCTTGTGTTCCGCGATGCCGATCCTTCCGAGGATTACGAGCTAGCACGCATCATGTACAATAGCTTCCTGCCGATCTGGTTCGTCTTTTCATTCTTTTGGAAATAACCCGTTCCACTAATTACCAGCCCAGGCTCCACAATTGGTTCGCATGCTTGACCGAGCCTATCCCTGCCATCTCCCGCTCCTCCGGGCCCCTCTTGCCGCTCCAAGCCCGCCGTCTCGACTTCTATCGCGCGTGGATCAACCTCAACCGAGCGCACAATGGGGATGTCATGGTAGCCTACACGCCCACCACTACTCCCCGCCCCGAGAATTCCTCACCTTCCATTCCCTCCGGCCCCATCGCCGCCGTCGTTCTCCTCCTTCCACCCCACGCCCGCCCTTGCTGGTCAGAGCCCCTTCTCGCATGGCGGACCGGCTTCCTCCCTGGCCTCCTGAAGCTCGGGCTGCGGGGGTTTTGGCGCGCGGTTTTTGTGTTTGAGGGGAATGTGGGAAACATGATCGCGAAGGGACTCAAGGATGCCGATATTGAGGGCGGGAACGAGGTCAATCTTGTTTTTGTACAAGCATGCTGTCGCAATCCGGAATGGGAAGGCGAGAGCGGGCCGGGGCGAAAATTGCTTGATTGGGGCATACGAAGGCGGTGGCAGAGGGACAGGAAGATACCTGTTTGGCTGGATTGCTTCAGTGATGATGCCGAGGCTGCCTATAAACATATTGGGTTCAAGTTACTCGGCAATTGCATGGTCGATACTGGTTGTGACTCTGAAGGGATCAAATTGAAGACAGATGCTGGAGAGAAGAAAAGAGAAGAGGGGAAAAGAGTTGCAAAGCAGAGAGTTATGGTTAGGATACCCGAGACCTAGAAGCGAACTTACAGACTTACTGCTAGTCGCTGCTTTTGGCTAGAGCTTTTACTGGAGCTGTAGGGTCCTGGAGCTGGGACGCCTTAAGCTCGGTGAGGCTTCTTTTAGAAGGTTAAAGCGCTCTAGGGTATTGACCTGCTTATAGCATCTTGCCCGAGTGTTCATCGTTCACATGTCGAGATCACTATTTATATAGAGAGGTTCTTGTACCGCTACTAAACACCTTTTCTTTAATTTATAGCCCGAGAGCTAAATATTTAATCAACGGTGCCTTTGTCATTAGAAGGGGCATGCAATCTGAGTCTCTTCACCTATCTTCAACACTATTATGAGTCCTCGCAGAACTGACAGCGCAAGTCTATGCCTCATAAGAAATGTCAAGTGGCTAGGGCCTGTTCTAGTAGCGATCTCGTTGCTGCCTCGAATGTATATCGCTTTTTCAGATATCCACTTGGGCAGCTTACCGCCATGGATTCAAAGCGGTTGAATCCGAGGAGAAAGGATATGGTCTTTGTTTCGGAAGGCTCATATTTAGTTGAATCTTCACATACTCGCGGCGGAGAATGTCAAAATAAGGTTGAATAGACTCTTCATTTACTGTCCCATCAAAAATGGGACGATCCCCTATTCTATATACACGTTCAGGGGTGGCTGCGAGCCACCTGGTCACTCCACATTCAACATAAGCCGCATGTGCGCGAGGGCCGTCGAGAGACTCAGGAAGGCACGCTCCGCAAATCGTTCTGACCTTCGTCTGATGGAGGACGATAAGCGGACCGAGTGTTCTTCCGCCAAGACTACAAAGTTTGCCTTCCGATAAGGTATCCACGTCACCCTAGGAGCGATGCCTGGAGCTTCAGAAAGAAGGATGGTGCTACGCTTATTGTGCCTAGCGCTTAACTTGTAGATAGCTGGGTCCAAAAACAAGTAATGAAAGAAGATGTAAAAAGAAGTGATGAGAAGAGTGGGATTCGAACCCACGAAGATTTCTCCACATGAATACACACTAGTCGCACTAGTGTAAGCTTAAAGAAGGCTTGAGTCATGCGCCATAACCGCTCGGCCACCTTCCCATTTAATTTATATATTGTTCATTATTCAATTTTTACAGCAAAGGTAAACGCAAACCTCAATATAAAAAAATTTCTTTAAGGTCATCGAAGAGACGGTGACACGACCTGTGTCAGATCATTCTGATCTATGTCATTATGACATCTATTCTGACACACTGCTATAATGAGAACAGCTTAAGCTTATGATTGCTTCTTCTGACCCTCATACCTCGAGATAAACCATCTGCCCCGAAATGTGAAATCGATGGGGTTGTGCTCGAAAGATCTACCCGAGAGATGTACATGAAGCGTATATCAGACCATGGTACTCGGAAGATATACTGAAAGATGTGTTGCAGCAATCGGGATAGAGAAAATTACATACCGTAAAGCCAGAAAACTTCTCTTCAGCGATCAGCTTCTCGCCTATAACTCAGGTCTCTTGATGCTAAGGCCGAAGTTTGGCACCGAGGGCTTTACCTGGCTTACAGGGTTCTCTCAAGAATGAAAACTTCGCTGGTTGCAACCATCTTCTCCGTAAGTCGACTTCGACTCGTGAGGCTGGCTGCTTGATTGATAGTACTGCTGAAACCAGTCCTTGAGGAACCGCTCATAAATCCTGCCATCTTCGCATAGTCAGTAAAACACTGCCTGATCAATCAGCTTTCGTTTCACCATCGCTTACCGCTTTCTTGTCTAGGTCGTTTGTCTTTCGCTGTGTCCTGTACGTCTGATTGCTCTTGCATGATGAAAACAGAGTCGAGCCTTTTAAGCCAGCTTAGCACAGCGTGTCTATATGCAGAGAATAAAAACGTGGGAGGAAGGACCACTGACGATATCCTAGAAGCTACGAGCAAGGAGGCTGAGGATGAAGATCACAAAGAAGAAGATCCACAATAATCGGATCTTCAAAAGTCTTTCTCTCCAATTGTCTGAGATCCTAAGATACCAAAGCCCAAAAAAAAATTCGTGTTAACTTCGAGCATAGTATCTTCAAAGCCATTTAGCGGCTTAGGCTGCTAATGAGATGTTTCCATTGTCGCAAAGAAAACAGCGCCTCCTGCCTCTGCATTTGCCTAGACTGTGGGTCGAAACCCTATCACAAAGACTGCTGGGAAAATATCACCAAACACCAACCAACAGATGATTCTGGAGTCTGCGGACCTCCATCGGACTTCCTCCAGTATCTTTGGATATCTAACCTAAGACTTAATGCCCTTATTAAACAAGCCCAAGTATTGCGGGATAACAGACCAGTAATCGAATAATATCCGCCACTTTCTTAAGTCAAACATGCCAAACGCGATGGTTCTGCGAGCTCCGTGTACTTAGGAGCTCCTTACACTACCCCTACTGAGAGGCTGAACCTATTGCTTTGATCAAAGTAGATCTCCACTCAATCATGTTCAGAAATCGCCTTGATCCAACTCCAACTAAACTCATCCTATTCAATAAAATGAGATCAAGAGGCGCAGCTCTTATAAGCAATAATTCTACAGCCTCTGTGTGGGAGCAAAGGCTCCGTGCCTATCAGCAGGTAACTCCCACCGCTCGTGGCCACTCAAAAGCTCGTTCGGTACCGTGATAGCATCTTTCTCTTGGATTGGGTACCTCGTACTATTTGGAGGCGTAGCCGCTGATGGCATGCGAACATCTTGCTCCGATAATCTTTTTTTTCGCTGCCATCGAATCCAAAGCATGATAAGGAGAGCTGTAACGAGAATTCCTAGGATTATGCCGAGGACGATGCTGACGATATAGCCACCTCGAAAGGATGAGGAAGTTTTGGCGGTTGACGAGGTGAATGTGGGTGGCTGAGGGATGGTGGAAGATGTGACGGTATTTGATAGGGATGAGAGGGTCGTGGATGATGGAGAGGTGGTCGGTGCAAATGGTGTTGATGTTGATGCTGCCTGTTGAGATGATGTCGTTGATGGTGAAGAGCTAGTGAGGGCATTCTGATTCCATGTAACGGCTTTGGGCTGTGCGGGATCGTGATTGATAGTAAAGATTGTGCCCGTTATTTTTTGGTGGCTACCGTCTGGATCGACGTAGTTTAGATTTAGCTGGCCGAGACCGTCCGTATCGATATAATTCAAGGGTACTATTTTCGTGCCGTTGAGAGATACGGTTTGGTTCAGTTCTAGCCAGCATGATATTCCTTGGTTAGTTTTTAATTCTAGCATTGGGCTGAGAAGACGTTGCTGCAAGGGAAGAAGGTTTTTGAGTACGCACGGCTTATCCATTCAGCGCTTGGATTAGAGTAATTATAGAAATATAGCGAGAAGAAGCAAGGGTCTTTGCAGAGCTCGGGAGTTACCCAGGAGGTCGCGAAACTATCGATGTAGTTGAAGTGGAGTTTAAGGTCTCCTGGTGGGAAAGAAAAGTTGGCTGACGGTGGTGGTACTTGTACTGAACTCATTGCCCTCTTGTATTCACATAACGTTCCGATTCGTAAAAGAAGAAGAAATCATCCTGGCGGTGGTTGTTATAAGCCTAGATATCTAGCTGTGTTCAGCCATGTTTCACATTTTTCTGTTCTGCTACATTGGCACACCTGTAGAAATCCTGAAAATGATGACTTAGCGAGATGTATCCATAGAGCGTTATTTCGCTCTGTTCTGAGGTCGGCGACGCAATTTGCCGCCTCCTTACATTGTCAGCCTTTCACACAACCGAGCCAATTACTCAGTTTCTCCGCCCTCCTCAGCTGGTACCCGGGGATTCGGGGATTTGAGACAGAAATTGAGAAGCACTAGTGCCAATCGCCCACCTCAATTGTATTTTGGCCAGGTGGGCTACCTGGGCTCTGGTACAACATCAAGAGCGCGATTTTGTTAGATGCGAAACGCGGTCGGTTCCTTGAACCATCTTTGGATCGCGGCTCATGCAATTCCTGTCTTGTTCCTCACTTTCGCCTTCGTTATTCTCTGTATCGCATCATCGAAGGCATTGAGATTTGTGAGAGACCTTGACTACCCTATAACTCCATCTAATTTGAATTATACCGCGCCATGGTAAGGCTATGAAAGTTGTAACTCTAAGCCGTACGTGCTGGCTGAGCCGATGTTTGTACTCACGTTTGTTTTCTTTCTAGTAATATTGGCCATTTAGCTGCCTAAAATTACAATGGAAAGATTTTTGGAGTCAAAATAACATAAAGTGGCCGGTCTTGCTTGTTACATTTGTAGTGCTGCTTCTTCTGGATCGCTGTAGCTTTTATAGCATTTTTCACTGCAATGATCTCTGTGCACCTCGCCGCTCCCAAAAGGCCTGTCAAGTACGTCTCGCTGTGCTGTGAATTTGGCACTCCGACTTCTGTCGACTGCGCTGAGGAATCACTCGACGGGTCGAGCTCATATTTAGAGCCCAATATTGGCCAATACAAAGCGTTCCAGGGATTGTGTTACTGCTATGTGAGCTACACATGCCACAACGCTCTATAGGAATATACTAACATGTTCAAAAAGTGTCCTCTTGGTCGGAATGCTGGCAATTCTTCTATAGAGGTATCAGCGAAGATCGTCAAATACCGTGTCTGGAACCATGAACGCAGGCAACGGGGCTGCATGAGATATGTCCGTTTGCGGCCCAGGATAAAGTCACCCACCCTCATCTCGAGATCTAGCTATTGGTATATGAGGTGCAGATGCCCCTATAGGGCGCGGAGCGGAGATTAATAACCATAGGGGTAACGGCACTGTTCCATGTTTTCAACACTAGCATAGGCTGAAGAACAGATGTAGGAATACAAGGATTGTGTTTAAGAGACAGAAGAGGGGAGGGAAAGCATGCGAGATACCTGAGAAGAGAGTGTAACAGGTTGAAACCTGATTTGGACTTGGCACTGCTCCTTTAGTATCAGTACCTGTACGGAGTACTTCTTCTGTCTTGGCATAGACGATATTGCCTGCGCAATAATCTCGAACATGTCATTTTTGCCTAGTTATCTGGACAGGGTTTCTACTTCTCTCTCAAATGTACCTTATTCTTCTTGTACATAGGGATAGAACCAATTGAGCACATTGTTCGAAACCTTCACAACTATATGACCTTGCGGTACGACTTGCGCGACAAAACATTTGCTGAGATTCTTACACTAGAATAGAGATAAGTAATATATACAACTGGAAAATCACTTCATATCGATTCAAGCATGATATGCTCAGATCTTAACGGAGAAGAATGTGATGCTGACTCCCGGCAGCAGGCGCCCAGATCCTCGATTAAGATTAATGTGGGGCAAGTGCGCTCCTGCACTGTCGCATGCGGCATAGGAGCTCAGCTTGACCTCGGTTACAGGTAGGGCACGAACATGTTTAAAACATGTTTATTGACTAACCAAATAAAGTTAGTCAAAACATGTTTTAAACATGTTTATTGAAGCATGTTTTAAACACAGGGGTAGCAACAGGGGGGAATATATCTATAATATCAACTAAATTGACTGTTCCATGGGCACGTGACTATCGACGGAGCTATGTAGACTACCATTGCTGTCGTTCGATTCAATGCTTTAACCACTGCGGTAGATAGTGGTTTAACTGCTGATGGTAGCATCGTTTGAACTAGTGCAGCTGGCCCATTGAAAGGCCTGTTGATGTAAGCAGTGCTTTGATTCAGATGAGTCTGCTGACGACTGGTTCCGGACGTCATTTAAAGGTGACAGTATAAGCACTTCACTGCAGGAACGATTCGGTTTGGTAGAATTATGCTCTGAAAGGCACAGTAACAGGCTGATTGCGAGGTTTGCCATCGCGTTGAGGAGGCATGGCTGGTGGTAGGAAGATAGATCTACCTACTCCATAGTCGTATGAAGCAATGATGACAGCGAGGTCAAACCCCCCGAGCTAAACCAGCTGGGTTTAGCTTGCTTACATAATATAAAACCAATAAACAAACATGAATAAACCGCTAACGCGTTTTAAACACGTTTATAGTAGAATAAACGGTTTTATTCTACCCCTAGGGGCAGCCATAACGACGGTTTAAGGGATACGGTGTTGAGGTTCAATCAAGCTCAGCGGAATCAATTCCGCTCCTTATCGATAAGGATGTCCTGGCGGCATTGGGTCCCTTGGCACATTGACTTTTCTACCTAGAATAAGGTAGTGAAGTCCTCTCACCAAATTCCATTTCCGTCTTTGGACTGCAGCTTGATAGGGCTAAGAATTCGGAACGGGAGAACTCTGTTTCATCGGCGAGTCAATCTGCCAATTTGTCGACGATAACATCAACAACAACAGAATACCGCCTTCTGTCGAGTGTAGCTTGTCCAACACTAAATTGCAATCTTATCCATTGCACTGAAATCCATCATGAGTGCACAGCAATCATTGCAAACCACGCCTCCCGAAAGCTTCACGAGTCCACCAACGCCTCCTGCGACTGAGGAGAGAACCTCGACATCTATCCCACAGATTCTTGCAGCGGTTAGACGACACAGAGACGGATATAGACTGCCTGCTGACGAACACTGGCTTCGATTTTCGTTAGATGTGTATCATTACAGAGATCTTCAGCGCCAGCTCCGAAAAGTCATTCTATGGGATCACTACGTACACAAACTTCGGTATGTAAAGGGCACTCATTTACCGCTACTTGGCTAATGCGATGGCAGACACGATTACTTCCCGTCGGCTAAGTTATATGTCCTCCGAATGCCGGGTTCATTGCACGAAAGCCTCGAATCTTATATCACGCTAGAGGTCCTACTTCAGTTACGCACAATTGCTCAGAGCGGCAGTCCTTCAGCGATATTTGCAGGAAACATAGAGAACAGTGCATCTACAGAAATTAACTTTGAGGATACGAACTACGGTCCACATGAGCCAGACGCCTCGTTCCAACCTTATGAAGCACAATATCCAGGCGTCATCCTTGAATTGTCCTACTCGCAAAAGAAGAAGGATCTGTCACGTTTAGCAAATGAGTATATTCTTGGGTCAGATGCCAATATCCGCGTCGTAATCGGCATCGATGTGGAGTACAAAGGAAGCAAGAAGGCATCCATTTCAATCTGGCGTCCACATATTGGAGTTAATGATGTGGGAGAGAAAGTATTATTCGTTCTGCAGACAGTTACAGACCAGGTATGCTCGCCAATAAACCTTCGAAAAAGCGATATCTTGTCTAACGCTACTAGCTCTTCCGCGACGATGTTGGAAACCTTGTTCCTGATCCTCAAGCAAGCCTGCAACTGCGAATCGAGGACTTTGGTACTGAAGCTTTTGGTGCGAAATTCACTGATCTGACCCAAAGCATATACATCTCGGCGGAAACGTTATTTAACTTTCTCGAGCGCGCCGAAGCTAAAGCGAGGAGACTGAAACAACGTGAAGGGCTGGTCAGGAGCACCAAACCTTGGGTAAGAAAACGGCACAGAGACATTACACCATCAGAGCATCTTGATCCAGACCGGGAAGGCATATTCGCAGAGCAAGAGCAGAGGGCAGTGGAGAAGGCTATGATGGATGACGTTTCTTACAAGGCCAGCGCTTCAGAGGCAGAGTTGGAGTAATGCATGCTCTTTATCTTCACGAATACCTTTGAGGAGATACTGTAATGGTAGGTAGACATCATGAATTTGGAAGCACCGGGTGGATCGGTTGCTGGAAACATTCATTTTATTCATCACATTCCATTCACATCAAGCGGTTGCTACATGACACATTGATTGCGCAAGCCATCTATAGATTGTGAGAAACCACTCGACTCCACTCGACTCTTGCGTATGAATGTCGTAACCTCCCATCCGACTAAATCATACTGGAATGGTCCACTAATATATAGCCCTACGTCGACAGCTCCATCAAACGAAGCTGGGCGCTATCTGATCGTTGAACAGCCACATATCCGCAGTCATCCTGTGATATGGTACCGAAGTACCGACTTTCCAGCTGGTACTTCGGGTGAGCGGATTTGAAGGTCTTCATAAGAATAAGTCTTGTTAAACACCGTCCTCCTCTTCACTCTGCTTCTCTGTCGTGCGATATAGCTTCTCTTGCCCGCGAATCAAATCACGGCGTCGAACGTAGTCTCGGAGCTCTCCCAACCCTCCTTGATATTGAGGCCAAATCATTAAAGGATTCCCTAAACAATCTCTTCCCTCGACTAACATCTGTATCGCTACCTCGTAGTATGAATCGATCTTTGAATATGAATACTTTGGCAATATCGGAATGAATCGCACAGCATCTCGATGATGCCATTCAAGGTAATTTCGAAGTCGAAGTTGGACTGCAAACCCTTTTTTTGGTGTTGGCGAGATGGGGACGTAGTCGCTGTCTTCCTTCAATATTGAGGTAATCTGAAGGAGTTAGCAGATGACTATTTATCGTTGTATCCGAAAGTCTAGTTCAGTTTTCGGGTTTTAGCGAATTTGGCGGGGAAAACCCACAAATCAGCCTCAAATTTGGTGCAAATAGAGCAAATACCTAGATATCATCC
>JAABVA010000025.1_pt1 | contig 186433 bp, 150 predicted proteins | sample 5560331 | NCBI WGS metagenome assembly JAABVA01 (sample SAMN12812661, study PRJNA571458) | rock metagenome | isolation source: Antarctica rocks | place: Antarctica: Victoria Land, Mt New Zealand sud | collected 2016-01-07 | reverse complement strand
TCCCGCGGATGCCCTTCAGCTCGGTCGGATCTGTCCCTTAGCAAGACACATCCTCCCAGGCCAGAAGGGCATTCGTGCGTTACGACCCGCGTTCAGCAACAACCACGACGGTGGATCCAGGCTGAGTCCAGCCGACGGATGTACACCTCGACGGCCCGGTCGCGATGCGACCGGGCCTTCGGCGTCTCGGCGGTCCGGTCCGGCTCGCCCGGTGGGCATCGCGCTCACGGGCTGTAGCGAGTGCGCCCTACGGTCCGCGGCCCGAGCAGCTCACGACTGCTCCGGCTCGCCGGGGACGGGCCGGCCTGGCAGTGCGCGCACCAGTAGGTGAGCCGCTGTCGGCCGGTGCCCGCGGTCGGGTCGACGAGGCGGCCGTCGGTGTCCTGCAGATTCGTGGACACCGGGCCGCCGCAGCGGAGGCAGCGCTTCTGCTCGAAGACGAAGTGCCACCGGCCACGCCGGGTGTCACCGGTGCTCACCTGCAGCGCCCGGTCCTTGTTGAGGTTCAGCAGTCGGTGGCTCAGGTCGACCACCCGGGCAAGGTCGGCGACCGATGACGTCGGCGTCCATGGGGTGATTGCCGCGAGGAAGCACACCTCGGTCCGATACAGGTTGCCGAGCCCGGCCAGCACCGTCTGGTCCAGCAACGCCGCACCGATCGCCCGCTCGCCCTGCGCGACGAGGTTGGCGCTGGCCCGGGCGGGGCTCCAGTCGGCGCCCAGTACGTCCGGTCCCAGATGGCCGACGAGCTGGGCCTCTGCCGAGGTCGGCACCAGGTCCACGACGGGCAGCCGGTAACCGACCGCGTCGTAGCCGGCCGTGCCGAGAACGGCCCGGATCTGCCAGGCCGGGCCCCCGTGCCACCGGTCGCCCGGGCGGTACAGGTGCCAGGTTCCGTCCATCCGGAAGTGGGTGTGCAGGGTGAGGCCGCCGGAGAATCGGAACAGCAGGTGCTTGCCGACCGAGACCACCTCGTGCACAACCCGGCCGGCGAGGTCGGCGGTGGCGTAACGGGGGACCCGCAGGTCGGCCGTGGTGAGCACCTGCCCGCCCAACGCGCTGTTCAGGTTCCGCCCGGCCAGCCAGACGGTGTCACCCTCTGGCACAGGTCCCTCCCGGCCGGGCTGCCCTCGGCGACGGGTCCGCGGCCATGCCGGCCACGCCGGCCATGCCGGTCACGACCGCAACCGCAGCCCGCGAGGGGTGGCCCGGAACCCGGCGTGCTCCAACACCTGACCGAGGGCGGAGGTCAACACGTGCTCGCCGTCGGCCTTCTCGACCGTCAACCGGCCCAGGGCGCCGTCGCGCACCGCGAGCGCGAGGGCGTCGGCGGCCGGTCCGAGCCTGCCGGCGTCGTCGGACCAGCTGAGCAGTGTCTTTCCACCCCGCTCGACGTAGAGCGCGAGCTCGCCGTCCACCAGCACCACCACCGCCCCTGCCTTGCGCCCGGGACGATGACCGCCCGGGTGTTCGCGCTGCGGCCAGTCCAGTGCCGCGCCGAACGGGTTCGCCGGATCGGTCGCGGCCAGCACGACCGCCCGCGCCGGCTCCGACGGTCGCGGCCGCCCGACCTGCCCGGTGTCCGGCCCGCGGTGGGCCCCGCTGTGGCGGGCGTCGGCGGGGGACAGCCAGGGCGCCGTCGGAGAACCGGCCGCCCCCTCGGTGGTCAGCGGCCCGGTGGTCAGCGGCCCGGTGGCCCGCGGCCCGGTGGCCCGCGGCCCGGTGGCATCGGAATCCGCGGCGCGCAGTCGGTCGACGGCACCGGTGGCGCCGAACTGTGCGGCGCCGAGCCCGGTGACGAAGTACCCGCGTCGGCAGCGGCCGGACTCCTCGAACGCGGCCAGCACCCGGTAGACCGCGGCGAAACCGCCGGGTACCCGTTCGGCCTGCACCGAGCCGCGGGTCACCACACCGTGGCGATCGAGCAACGACTCGGCCAGCGCATGCAGCCGCCGGGTCGGGTCGGTGTCGACCTCCCCGGTCAACGCCCACCTGCCGCCGACGTCCGGCGGGGTCGCCCGCGAGGGCAAGCGGACGCCGGGCCGTCCGTAGCGCGTCCGCCGCGGAGGACGCCGCGAACCCGCACCCGCGGCTGCCCGGCGCCCGCCCACCAGCGCTCGCAACGGCGCGAGGGTGTCGTTGGTCAGGTGCCCGGTCCAGACCAGGTCCCAGACCGCGCCGGTCAGTGCCTTGTCGTCCGGGCTGTCCCCGCCGGCGGCGACAGCACTCGCGAGCTGGCGGAAGAAGTAAGCGCCGCCGCCGGCGAGCGCGTCGAGCACGGCCCGGGCCAGCGGCGTCAGGTCCGCCACCGGGTCGGGTTCGGGCAACGTCAGGTGCGCGGTGTCGGCGACGTGCAACGAAACCCATCCGTCGGAACCGGGCAGCGACCCTTGGCCGGCCCACACGACCTCACCGCTGGCGGTGAGCTCGTCGAGCAGACCGGGGGCGTAGCCGCGGACCCGGCTGGGCAGCACCAGCGTCTCCAGCGCGGACGCCGGCAGCGCCACGCCGGCCAACTGCTCGACCACGCGCAGCAGCCCGTCGGCGCCGCTCAGCTGTGACCGCACGTGTTGCCACGCGGGCAGGAAACGGCCGAGCGCCGGCTGCTCGACCGGCTCGATCTCCTTGCGCAGGACGGCCAGTGACCGGCGCCGGAGCAGCCGCAGGACGTCGGCCTCGCACCACTCCCGACCCTGACCTGCGCCCGCGAGCGGGTCCGCGCCGTGGTCCGGACGTCCGACGGCTGTCCCCGCCGCCTCCGCGGCGAGCGCACGGAGCCCGTCGACGGCCTCTGTCGGCAGGAAGTCGCCGGTCGCCACCCGCCCCCGGGTCGCCAGGCGCCGCAGCGTCTGCTCCACGACCGCGACGCCGAGTCCGTAGCGGGCGGCCACCGCGGCGGCGGTGAACGGCACGTTCACCCGGGCGTACCGCATCACCAGGTCCGCGACCGGGTCCTCGACGGGCTCGGTGAAGACCTCGGGGACCCCGACCGGCAGCGGCACACCGAGGGCGTCGCGCAACCGACCGGCGTCCTCGACTGCGGCCACCCGCTCGACGCCACCGATCCGCACCCTGATGACCCGGCGGGCGGCGGACAGGTCGGCCACCCGGTCCAGTGCGGTGTCGACGTCCTGGTCGACGCTGCGGGCGGCGATCTCGCCCACCGACAGCGGGCCGAGCCGGCGGACCAGGTCCGCGATGCCCTCGGCGTCCCGGACACGACGGTCCTCGGCAACCCGCTGCAGCTCCGACTGGGCGGTCACCACCACGCCCGCATCGAGCAGTTCACGCAGCTCCGCCTGCCCGAGCAGTTCCGCCAGCAGGGAGGAGTCGAGGCTCAGCGCGGCGGCCCTGCGCTCGGCCAGCGGCGCATCCCCCTCGTACATGAACGCGGCGACGTAGCCGAACAGCAGCGACCGTGCGAACGGCGACGGCTGGGGCGTCTCCACGTCGACGATCCGGACCCGGCGGGCGGCCACGTCGCGGAGCAGACCGGTCAGTGCCGGAAGGTCGTAGACGTCCTGAAGGCACTCCCGGACCGCTTCCAGGACGATCGGGAAGCTGCCAAACCGGCTCGCCACCTCCAACAGCTGGGCGGAGCGCTGCCGCTGCTGCCACAGCGGACTACGGCGACCCGGGTCGCGGCGGGGCAGCAGCAGAGCCCGAGCGGCGCATTCCCGGAAGCGGGACGCGAACAGCGCCGAGCCGCCGACCTCGGCGGTGACGATCTGCTCGACCTCCTCGGCGGCGAGCGCGATGATCTCCGCGCCGGGCGGCTCGGCCTCGGTGTCCGGCAGTCGGAAGACCATCCCGTCGTCGGAGTGCATGGCCTGCACGTCGACGCCGTAGTGCTCCCGCAGCCGGGTGCCGACGGCCAGGGCCCAGGGCGCGTGCACGGGGGCGCCGAACGGTGAGTGGACAACCAGCCGCCAGTCGCCGAGCTCGTCCCGGAACCGCTCGACGACGATCGTCCGGTCGTCGGGCAGGTGACCGGTCGCCGCTCGCTGCTCGGCGAGGTAGGCGACGAGGTTGGCCGTCGCGTTCTCGTCCAGCCCGGCTTGCCGGCACCGCTGAGCCGCGGCGGCCGGGTCGTCGTTCACGAGAGCACCGGTCTCGCGGACGAACGCGCCGATCGCCGCACCGAGCTCCACCGGCCGGCCGAGGGAGTCGCCGTGCCAGTAGGGCAGCCGGCCGGGCTGGCCGGGCGCGGGGGAGACCAGGACGCGGTCGTGGGTGATGTCCTCGATCCGCCACGACGACGTGCCCAGCGTGAAGACGTCGCCGACCCGGGACTCGTAGACCATCTCCTCGTCCAGCTCGCCGACGCGGGACGCCTTCTCGCCGACGAGGAAGACCCCGAACAGTCCGCGGTCCGGAATCGTGCCGCCGCTGGTGACGGCGAGCCGCTGTGCACCGGGCCGGGCGGACACCGAACCGGCGACGCGGTCCCAGACCAGGCGGGGCCTCAGTTCGGCGAAGTCCTCGGACGGGTACCGGCCGGACAGCATGTCCAGCACCCCGTCGAAGGCGGACTGGGGAAGCGTCGAGAACGGTGTCGCCCGCCGGACGAGGCCCAGCAGGTCGTCCACCGGCCAGTCCTCCATCGCGGCCATCGCCACGATCTGTTGGGCCAGGACGTCCAGAGCGTTGCGCGGCACGGTGAACTGCTCGATGAGCCCAGCCGCCATCCGCTCGACGACCACCGCCGTCTGCACCAGGTCGCCCCGGTACTTGGGCAGCACGACACCGCTGCTGACGGCTCCGACCTGGTGCCCGGCCCGGCCGATCCGCTGCAGCCCGCTGGCGACCGAAGGCGGCGACTCGACCTGGACGACGAGGTCGACCGCGCCCATGTCGATGCCCAGCTCCAGGGAGCTCGTGGCGACCACGGCGGGCAGCTGGCCGGTCTTCAGGGCCGTCTCGATCTCCGAGCGCTGTTCCCGGCTGACCGAGCCATGGTGGGCCCGGGCGAGCTCCGGCGGGGCACCGGCCGAGGAGCCGGACTGGGCCGTCGTCGCCGCGGCGGTCAGGTCCGGTTCCAGGCTCTGCCCGGTCACCCGTTCGCGCGCGATCTCGTTGAGCCGGCCGGTCAGTCGCTCGGCCAGCCGCCGAGAGTTGGCGAACACGATCGTCGAGCGGTGCGCCGTGACCAGGTCGACGATCCGTTCCTCGACCGCCGGCCAGATGGACGCGCGCTGACCGTCACCGGCGGCGGAGCCGGCGAACTCACCGGTCTGCTCACCGAGGGCCGCCATGTCCTCCACCGGGACCACGACCTGCAGGTCGAACCGCTTGGTCGAGGGTGGCTGGACCAGCGTGACGGGCCGGGTGCCGCACAGGAACTGCGCCACCTGCTCCGGCGGGCGCACCGTGGCCGACAGCCCGATCCGCTGCGCCGGCTGCGGGAGCAGGGCGTCCAACCGTTCCAGCGACAGCGACAGGTGAGCCCCGCGCTTGGTCCCGGCAACCGCGTGGATCTCGTCGACGATCACCGTCCGCACGCCCCGCAGCGACTCCCGGGCTTTCGAGGTGAGGATGAGGAACAGCGACTCAGGAGTCGTGATCAGCACGTCCGGTGGCGCTGTCGCGAACCGTCGGCGCTGCTCCGCGGGCGTGTCGCCGGACCGCAGCCCGACACTGACCTCCGGTACGGGCAGGCCGAGCCGCGTCGCGGCCTGGCGGATGCCGGCGAGCGGTGCCCGCAGGTTCCGTTCGACGTCCACCGCCAGGGCCTTGAGTGGGGAGACGTAGAGCACGCGGCAGCGGTGCAGCTTGTCCTCCGGGGGCGGGTCCGTCGCTACCCGGTCTAATGCCCACAGGAACGCGGCCAGCGTCTTGCCCGAACCGGTCGGGGCGACCACCAGCCCGTCCCTGCCGGCGGCGATGAACTCCCAGGCACCGGCCTGCGCTGGGGTCGGCGCGTCGAATGCGCCGGTGAACCAGGCCTGGGTCGGGGCGGAGAACGCCGCCAGCGAGGCCGCCAAGTCCGGCTCAGCCGCTCCGCTGGTGTGCCGCGCGCCCGCGGCGGTGCCGCCCCTCGCTGTCATCGCCCCATCCTCGTGGCCGCCACCGACAGAACGCGGCCCGACCGTCGGTGGTCGGCGGCCGCTACGGCCCCCCGGCGGTCGCCTAACGTCCTGCGCCGGCCCCGACCGGTGCCCACGTCCGTCCACCGTCCACCGACCGCCACAGCCCGTCGGTCCCAGTGCCCCCTGACGCATCCCCGGCGGCGATCGCGAAGCCCCGCCGCGGCGTACTGAAGCCGACCCACAGCACGGTGCCGATCCCGCCGCGGGCCGCCGTGCCCGTTCCGCTGCCTCCGGTCACCCGCAGACCGGTCGGTCCGCCGTACACGAACCCGGCTCCGGACCCGGTCGGCGCGGCGACCACGCTGTTGCTCCCGCTCGCATCGGTTCTGGTGAAGGTCGCACCACCGTCGGTCGAGACGAACCCCTGGCCCTGGCTTCCGGTCGCGCACCATGCGAGCACGGTGGCGCCGGCCGCGGACACCCGCCCGCCGAGGTCCGCGGCACATGGTCCGCGGACGCTGTCGAAGGTCCGGCCACCGTCGGTCGAGCGCAGCGTCCGGTCGCCGGAGACGACGACGACCGTTGCTCCGCTGGTCGCCAGGTGCGGGACGGTATCGGTGAACCGGTTTCCGCCCAGCGCCTGCCGCAGATCGACCCCGCCGGCGTCCGCCCGGCCGAGGGAGTAGCCGCCAGCGGCCGTGTGCAGCAGGACGTAGCCGGCGCCCGGCCCGGCGGCGACCTCGAGGACCTCTGCGTTGGCCGGCCCGCCGGTACGCCACGTGCGGCCGCCGTCCGCGGTCGCCCAGAAGCCGCCGCCGGCGGCGACGAGCCCGTGGGTGGAGTCGGAGAACGCGACGGCCGGCCTGTCCTGGCCGCCGACCGGCCCGTGAGCCGCGTCAGGGAGCACGACCGCGCCCCACGAGGAGCCACCGTCGGCGGTGGTGAGCAGTCGGACCCGGTTGCGCCCATCGGTGCCGAGGACGAACCAGCGGTCGGTCGAGGTGGCGGAGAACGAGGTCGGCGCGAAGTCGGCGGGAAGGCGTGCGTCCCTGCCCGGCGCCGGCGAGCCGTCGGTGGAGGTAGCAGTCGCAGTGGAGGTGGCGTTCCCGGTCGAGGTGGCGTTCGCGGTCGACGGGGCCGACTCGGCTCTCGTCGAGGTCGAGGTCGAGGTCGAGGTCGAGGTCGAGGTCGGGGTCGGGGTCGGGGTCGGGGTCGAGGTAGCGGTCGGGGCGGGGCGCGTCGGTTCCGGCGGCCCCGAGGTGACCTGCCCGCTGCCCTGTTCCAGGGTCCCGGCGGCGGTGGGCCCGGTGCCGGAGTCGGTAACGGCAGGGCTGTTGGCCGCGCTCCCGCACGCCGCGGCCAGGACCCCGGCCACGACGGCCACGACGGTGGCCGGGAGCGCCCGGCGGAGGCACCGCGTCGACCTGTTCGTCACGACGCGGCCGTCCCTGCCGGGCTGGGTCGGTGAGGTAGGCATGTGCGCTCCCCGGTGGCGGTGTCGTCGGACGGCGCCCGGTCGGGCGTGGTCTCGTTGTCGTCCCGTTCGGATGAGCGGCAGCGGCCGGTGGTTCCCCGCCGGGTGGCCGGTTGCGTGGCGCGACCACCGTCGGCGGACGTCCTGGCCGGGGCGGCCGATACTCACCGGATGCGGGTCAGTGAGTTCTGGGTGCGGCTGGAGCGGCAGCTCGGGCGGACCTTCGCCGAGTCCTGGGCCAGTGACTTCGCCATCGGGGACCTCGGCGGACGGACCGTCCGGCAGGCGCTGGCGGACGGGGAGGACCCGAAGTCCGTGTGGCGGGCGGTGCACACAACGTTGCAGCTGCCCGACCGCGAGCGCTGACGACAACCTGCTCCGCGCCGCGCGCGACAGCTGGCGTGTCATAGGGGTTTCGAACACCCGTTCGGTCTACTGTCTGGTCCAGACAGCACGTCACGTTCGTCCACAGCCGGTCCGGATCCCGCCCGACGGCCACCGGCGGTGGCCGTGCTCCACATCTCGTGGCGGCCGGACGGTCCTGTCGGAGCGCGTGCCTAACGTCCGAGTCCACCCACCAACGCGGGCAACGCCCGCCGATGCAGGACGGACAACTGCCATGACTGCTGACCGTGAAAAGGCCCTCGGCACGGCCCTGACCCAGATCGAACGACAGTTCGGCAAAGGGTCGGTCATGCGCCTGGGCGACGAGGGTCGGGCGCCCGTCGAGGTGATTCCCACCGGGTCGATCGCCCTCGACGTCGCACTCGGTATCGGCGGTCTCCCGCGCGGTCGGGTCGTCGAGATCTACGGTCCGGAGTCGAGCGGTAAGACGACGCTCGCGCTGCACGCGGTCGCCAGCGCACAGCGTTCCGGCGGGATCGCGGCGTTCATAGACGCCGAACATGCGATGGACCCCGGATATGCCGCGAAGCTGGGAGTCGACACCGACGCGCTGCTGGTGTCCCAGCCCGACACCGGTGAGCAGGCACTGGAGATCGCGGACATGCTCATCCGGTCCGGCGCGCTGGACATCCTGGTCATCGACTCGGTAGCAGCCCTGGTCCCGCGCGCGGAGATCGAGGGTGAGATGGGTGACAGCCATGTCGGTCTGCAGGCCCGGCTGATGAGCCAGGCGCTGCGGAAGATGACCGGCGCGATCAGTGGGTCGAACACCACTGTGATCTTCATCAACCAGCTGCGGGAGAAGATCGGCGTGATGTTCGGCTCGCCAGAGACCACGACCGGGGGAAAGGCACTGAAGTTCTACGCCTCCGTGCGGCTTGACGTCCGCCGGATCGAAACCCTCAAGGACGGTCCCGACGCGGTCGGCAGCCGGACGCGGGTCAAGGTCGTCAAGAACAAGATGGCGCCGCCGTTCAAGCAGGCAGAGTTCGACGTGCTCTATGGCGAGGGGATCTCCCGCGAGGGTGGTCTGATCGACATGGGTGTGGAACACGGGTTCGTGCGCAAGTCCGGGTCCTGGTACACCTACGACGGCGATCAACTGGGTCAGGGCAAGGAGAATGCCCGAGGATTTCTGCGGGACAACCCCGACCTGGCCGACGAGGTGGAAAAGCGGATCAAGGAGAAGCTCGGCGTCGGCCCGCGGGTCGACGTGCCGGCCGAGGCGGCCGCACCCGGGACCGATCTGGAGTTCTGAGGTGGCGCAACGCCCGCGTGCCGGGTCGGCCGGACATCGCCATCAGGCCGACCAGGCCGGGCTGGGTCGGAAGGGCCCGGCTGGGCTGGGTCGGGAGGGCCCGGCGACGGTGAGCGACTCGGCGGGGCGCCGTGGTTCTCACAGGTCCGGTGATCCCGGCGGGCCTCGTAGCACCGGCGGGCCGGGTAGCACCGGCGGGCCCGGGGAACCTGACGACCCGGAACGCGCGTATCGGGTCGCGCGGGAGATCGCGCTCCGGAAGCTCGAAACACGCGACCGGACCCGCGCCGAACTTGCGGATGCCCTCCGTGCCCGGGCAACCCCGGAGACCGTCGTCGAGGCCGTGCTCGACCGGCTCGGCGACGTCGGACTGGTGGACGACACGAGGTTTGCCATCTCCTGGGTCGAGTCGCGGCAGCGGACCCGGCGGCTCGCCGGCCGGGCGCTCACGGCTGAATTGCGTCGCCACGGCGTTGCCGACGCGGTGGCCGCGTCGGCGGTCGGCGGCATCGACCCGGCGGCGGAGGAGCACGCGGCCTTCCAGCTGGCGAGGGAGCGAGTCGCGCGCTCCAGCGGACTGGCCCAGGAGGTGCTGACCCGGCGGATCGTCGGCCAGCTGTCCCGACGTGGCTACGACGGCGCGTTGTCCTTCCGGGCAGTCCGTGCGGCACTGGACCAGTCCGGCCGGCCGGCCAGCGACCATACCGATGGCAGCGACGAGACCGATGACGTCGGGGGCCGCGCCAGCGCGGGCGAGGAGGGTACTGGCTGACCTGCCGCGGCGAACAGGGTCTGACCTGCAGCTGCCGGACATCGAATGCGGGAAACGGGCCGTCCGCGCCACGGTGAGCCGACCTGCCTTGACCCGGGTGACGTCGGTCTCCATACTCGGCCCGTTCACCTGCTCGTCATCCGAAGCCCGGGGCGACCGATCGGTCACCCGTACCTCGATATGTACGGTCCTCGCATTCACGGTCCGTTTCCGCTCGCCCGCGAACCCGATCGACGTAGTCGCAGAGGGACGGCGTCTGCGGTCCCCGACGTCGTCCGCGGGCACGATCCGCCACGACGTCGGCGGAGCCGGACCTGCTCGGTCGCCGTGTCCGACCACTGGGCGCGGACGGACCAGGGGTGTGGCCGGTCCGGATGCCGTGCGGTTTCCGACCGGCAGCCGCCGATCGGGTCGGCGACGGCTGGAGTACCCGATGACCACCCGTGTGGCGGTTGTCCTCGTGGCCGCGCTCGTTCTGCTCGCCGGCCTCGTGGGGACCGTGTTGCTCGCCGTCCTCCGTGCCGTTCAACGCCCGCAGTCGCCAGTGGCCCGGGACCGGTTCGAGGGGTCGGCATCGGCGGACGCCGAGCTGGCCGAGCTCACCCGGGAGCGGTCGCGGGCCACCGAGGAACTACAGGCGGCCGAACGCGAGCACGCTGCTGCCGGCGCCGCCCTGCGGGAGGCGCGTTCGGATGCCACGGACCTGATCCGGTCCGCAGAGACCGAGAGTGCCCGGACTCGGGAGACGACCGAGATCGACGCGGCCAGAATGCGGGAGGCCGCCGAATCGGCTGCCGCGGAGCTGAGCTCCGCGCGTCAACAGCTGGCCGCAACCCGGACCCGGCTGGACACCCTGCAGGCGGACCTCGACGCGCGGCAGCGTTCGGCCGGCGAGCAAGAGGCGCAACGTGCAGACGAGGCTCAACGTCGCGAGTCCCGGCTCGACGGGGAACGCTCGCGCCTGGACGGAGAGCAGACACGCCTCGACGGGGAGCAGGCGCGCCTCGACGGCGACGTGGCGCGGCTCACGGCTCGGGTCGCCGTCGTCGAGGCACACCAGGACGACCTCGCCGAGCGGGAGCGAGCGCTGCTGGCGGCGACGGCGGAACACACCTCGGAGCTGGAACGCATCGCCGGGCTGACCGCCGACGCGGCGCGCCGGGAGGTCCTGACCGCCGCGGAGGCGGACAGCAGACGAGCAGCCGCGATCCTCGCCCGCGACATCGAGGCCGCCGCCCGCCGATCCGCGGACCGCACCGCCCGGATGGTCGTCACGTCCGCAATCCAGCGGGTCGCCTCGGAGCAGACAGCAGAATCGGTGGTGTCGACCGTCTCGCTTCCCGCCGAGGAGATGAAGGGGCGGATCATCGGTCGCGAGGGCCGCAACATCCGCATGTTCGAGCAGGTCACGGGCGTGAATGTCATCATCGACGACACGCCCGACACGGTCGTGCTGTCCTGCTTCGACCCGGTGCGCCGCGAGGTCGCCCGGGTGACGCTGAACGCCCTGGTCGCCGACGGCCGCATCCACCCGCACCGGATCGAGGAGGCCTACGCGTCCGCCCAGCGCGAGATCGCCGCGCTCTGCCGGCGGGCGGCGGACGACGCGCTGGCCGACGTCGGCATCACCGACCTGCATCCGGCCCTCGTGGAGGTGGTCGGCCGGCTGAGATTCCGGACCAGCTACGGCCAGAACGTATTGCTGCACAGTGTCGAGGCCGCTCATCTGGCCGGGGTCATGGCCGCCGAGCTGGGACTGGACACCGCACTGCTGCGGCGGTGTGCCTTCCTGCACGACATCGGCAAGGCGCTCACTCACGAGGCCCAGGGCAGCCACGCGATGGTCGGGGCCGAGCTGGCGCGGCGCCATGGTGAGCACCCGGAGGTCGTGCACGCCATCGAGGCCCACCACAACGAGGTCGAGCCGCGCACCGTCGAGGCGCTGCTGACCCAGGCAGCGGACGCGATCTCCGGCGGGCGCCCCGGGGCACGGCGGGAGTCCCTGGAGGCCTACGTCACCCGACTGACCCGACTGGAGGAGATCGGGCTGGCCCATCCGGGGGTGGAGAAGGTGTTCGCGATGCAGGCCGGGCGTGAGGTCAAGGTGATGGTGGTGCCGGACCTCGTCGACGACCTGGCAGCGCAGGTGCTGGCCCGCGAGATCGTCAAACAGGTCGAGGACGAGCTCACCTACCCGGGTCAGATCAGGGTCACCGTCGTCAGGGAGAGCCGGGCCACCGAGATCGCCCGCTGATCGGTCACCGACCGACCGTGCGCGCCCCGGTGGTCACCCGGGCGCAGGTCGGGGGGAAGCCATCGGTCGCCGGTCCGCGTTGCAGCGGCCATGAGCCTGCTCTTCGATCCCTTCGACATCCGCGATGTGACGCTGCGAAACCGCATCGTGGTGTCCCCGATGTGCATGTACTCCTCCCCGGCGGACGGGTCGGTGACCGATTGGCACCGGGTCCACCTGCCCAGCCGTGCGGTCGGCGGCGCCGGGTTGGTGTTCACCGAGGCGACCGCCGTCACCAGCCAGGGCCGCATCAGCACCGCCGACCTGGGCATTTGGGACGACGGCCACGTCGACGGGCTGGCCGACATCGTCCGGATGATCCACGCCGCCGGCGCCGCCGCGGGGATCCAGCTCGGCCACGCCGGCGCGAAGGCCGACGTGCCGGAGGGTGCCGTCGCCCCCACCGACGCCCCGCTGCTCGGGCACCCGAGGCCGACCGCCCTGACGGCGGACGGCATCGCCGAGGTCGTCGCGGCGTTCGCCGCCGCCGCGGTCAGGGCCCGGGCCGCCGGCTTCGACGTGGTGGAACTGCACGGTGCGCACGGCTACCTGCTCAACCAGTTCCTGTCCCCGTTGACCAACACCCGCGAGGACGAGTTCGGCGGGGACGAGCGCCGACGCGCCCGCGTCCTGCTCGAGGTCGTCGATGCGGTCCGCGCCGTCTGGGACGGCCCGCTGTTCACCCGCCTGTCCGCCGACGAGTACGCCGCCGGAGCCAATCGCATCGAGGACTCCGTGGCCACCGCCCGCCTGCTCGGCAAGGCCGGCGTCGACCTGGTCGACGCAAGCTCCGGCGGCATCACCGCGCAGGCACCAGAGGTCTTCCCCGGGTACCAGACCCCGCTCGCCGCGCGCATCCGCGCCGAGGCCGGCGTGGCGACCGGTGCCGTCGGGATGATCGACACCCCGGAGCTCGCCGAGTTCGTGCTGCGGTCCGGGCAGGCCGACCTGGTCATCCTCGGCCGGGAGATGCTTCGCGACCCCTACTGGCCGCGCCGCGCCGCTGCCGCGCTCGGGGACACCGACCGCCTCGCCGTCCCGGAGCAGTACCGCCGGGCCTGGTGAAGCCCCGTCGGGCCTGGTGACGCGCCGTCGGCCGGGCGCACGGCCGGGCCCTGCGCCCGGGGCTCGGCCTACCCTGGTCGGCGCGCCCGGGCCAGCCGGGCACTGAGCGCCCGCGCGAGCCGGGCCCCGATGCATCCGGAGGTCGACGATGTCCACCCTGGCCGACCCGGCGCACGCACCGGGTACAGCCGAATCGCCGCGGACGTTCGAGGTGCGCACCTACGGCTGCCAGATGAACGTGCACGACTCCGAGCGCCTCGCCGGGGTGATGCTCGACGCCGGGTACGCCGCGGCCGAGCCGGGTGCCACGGCCGACGTGGTGGTCCTCAACACCTGCGCGGTGCGGGAGAACGCCGACAACCGCCTGTACGGGAACCTCGGCCACCTGGCGTCGGTCAAGGCCGAGCGGCCCGGGATGCAGATCGCGGTCGGTGGGTGCCTGGCGCAGAAGGACCGGACCGAGATCATCCGGCGGGCGCCGTGGGTCGACGTCGTGCTCGGCACCAACAACCTCGGCTCGTTGCCGGCGCTGCTGGACCGTTCGCGGGTCCGCGAGCAGGCGCAGGTGGAGATCCTCGACGAGCTCGAATCCTTCCCCTCGACCCTGCCGACCCGACGCGAGTCCAGTTCGACCGCCTGGGTGTCGATCAGCGTCGGGTGCGCCAACAGCTGCACGTTCTGCATCGTCCCCAGCCTGCGCGGCAGCGAGAAGGACCGTCGGCCCGGTGACGTCCTGGCCGAGATCCGTGCTCTCGTCGCCGAGGGTGTGATCGAGGTCACGCTGCTCGGACAGAACGTCAACAGCTACGGGATCGAGTTCGGCGACCGGGCCGCGTTCGCCAAGCTGCTCCGGGCCTGTGGCGAGGTGGACGGCCTCGAACGCGTCCGGTTCACCAGTCCCCATCCCGCGTCGTTCACCACCGACGTGCTGGATGCGATGGCCGAGACGCCGAACGTCATGCCGAGCCTGCACATGCCGCTGCAGTCCGGTTCTTCCCGGGTGCTGAAGGCGATGCGCCGCAGCTACCGCCGCGAGCGCTACCTGCGGATCATCGACGACGTCCGGGAGCGGCTGCCGCACGCCGCGGTGACCACCGACATCATCGTCGGCTTCCCCGGCGAGACAGAGGAGGACTTCGCCGAGACCCTCGACGTCGTGCGGCAGGCACGGTTCGCCAGCGCCTTCACCTTCCAGTACTCCCCGCGCCCCGGCACCCCGGCGGCGACGATGCCGGACCAGGTTCCGGCCGCGGTGGTCACCGAGCGCTACGGCAGGCTCGCCGCGCTCGTGGACGACATCGCCTGGGCCGGGAACCGTGCTCTCGTCGGCGCGGAGGTCGAGCTGCTGGTCGGCGAGTCGGGTGGGCGCAAGGACGGCGCAACCGCGCGACGGTCCGGCCGGGCACGGGACAACCGGCTCGTCCACTTCGCCGGGTCCCAGCCGTCCGGCACCGATCGCGACCTCCGGCCCGGTGACGTCGTCCGGACGACCGTGACCGCGGCCGCGCCCCACCACCTGATGGCCGACGGAGCGCTGCTCTCGGTCCGACGGACGCCGGCCGGCGACGCCTGGCAGCGCAATACCGGCCGGGCGCCGACGGTCACGCCCGGCTCGGCCGACCCCCGGCCGGGTACCGTTTCGCTCGGCATACCGGGTATCCGCATGCCGGGTATCGGCATGCCGGGGGTCGGTCCCGGGCGGCTCCCGGTCGGCCCGCGCGCCTGAGCGTGCCCGCCGGGGCGCCGACCGTCGCGATCGTCGGGCCCACCGCCACCGGCAAGAGCGATCTCGCGGTGCAGCTGGCGCTGCGGCTCGGCGGCGAGGTCGTCAACGCCGACGCGATGCAGCTGTACCGGGGGATGGACGTCGGGACCGCGAAGCTGCCCCCCGTCGAGCGCCGCGGGATCCCGCACCATCAGCTGGACGTGCTCGACGTCACCGAAACCGCCAGCGTCGCTGCCTACCAGCGCGCAGCCAGAGCGGCGCTCTGCGACATCGCGGCCCGGGGGCGGCTGCCGTTGCTGGTCGGGGGATCGGGGTTGTACGTGTCCGCCGTCCTGCAGCCACTGGACTTCCCGGGCACCGACCCCGAGCTCCGGGCTGGTCTGGAGGCGGAACTGGCCGCGGCTGGCGCCACCGCCTTGCACACCCGGCTCGCGGACCTCGACCCGGACGCCGCAGCGGTGATCCTGCCGACGAACGGCCGTCGGATCGTCCGTGCGCTGGAGGTGATTGCCCTGACCGGCGCCCCGTTCCGTGCGCGTCTGCCTTCACCACCCGCGCCGGCCGACCTGGATCCGGTCAGGACGCGGCCGGCGACGGTGATCGGGCTCGACCTGGACCGGACAGTGCTCGACGCGCGGATCACCGACCGGGTCGATCGGATGTGGCGGTCGGGCCTGGTTGCGGAGACCCGACGGCTGGTGGCCGCCGGTCTGCGGCGTGGGACGACGGCGCCGCGGGCGCTCGGCTATGCGCAGGTCCTCGACCTGCTCGACGGCCGACTCGACGACCAGGCGGCAGTTGCCGCGACCGTGGCCGCGACCCGGCGGTTCGCCCGGCGGCAGCAGTCCTGGTTCCGCCGCGACCGGTCGACCGTCTGGCTGCCCGCGGACGCACCGGACCTGTTCGACCGGGCCCTGGCCGGCGTGCTCTCGGCGCCTAGCGTGACCGCATGACCGCCGCCGTCGACCCGATGCGACCTGGACCCGGCCGGACGCGGCCTGCCGGCGGTGCCACCCCAGCGGTCGTCGTCTGGGCGAAAGGGCACGGAACGCGGAACGACTTCGTACTGCTCGACGACCCGGACGGTCACGCGTTCGGCGATCTGGACCCCGCCTTGGTCCGCCGGCTGTGCGACCGCCGCGCCGGGGTCGGCGCCGACGGCGTGCTCCGGGTGATCCGGTCGGCGGCCCTCGCCGGTGCCCGGACCGGCGCCGACCAGCCCGAATGGTTCCTGGACTACCGGAACGCGGACGGCACCACGGCGGAGATGTGCGGCAACGGCGTCCGGGTGTTCGCCCAGTACCTGGTGGCGACCGGCCGGGCCGCGCCCGGGCTGCCGGTGCCGATCGGGACCCGGGCGGGGCTGCGGACGGCGAGACCCGTCCCGCGGTCGGCGGACGCGCCGTCGAGTGGCTGGTGGTCGGTGGACATGGGCCCTGTCGACCTGGCGCGCTACCGGCTCGACCGCACCCCGTTGACTGTCGCTGTCGACGGGGTGGAGATCTCGCAGTCGGCGGTCGGCGCAGACGTCGGCAACCCGCATGCGGTGGTGCTGGTGACCGACCTCAGCCGGGCCGGGAGCCTGGCGCAGCCTCCGCGGGTGACGCCGCCCACCGTGTTCCCCGAGGGCGTGAACGTCGAGTTCGTCCAGCGCACCGGGCGCAGCTCGTTCGCCATGCGGGTGTACGAGCGGGGCGCGGGCGAGACCGAGTCGTGCGGCACCGGGATCTGCGCCGCCGCGGCCGTCCTGTACGCCGACGGGGACCGTTGGGACGGCCGGGCGGGGGACCCGACGGTGACCTACGACGTGTCGGTTGCGGGCGGTGGGCTCACGGCCGCGGTCACCTCACTGGGCCCGGACCGCTACGGGGTCACCCTGGCCGGTCCCGCGGTCCTGGTCGGCACCGGCGAACTCACCGGCTGACAGGACCCGGCACGGTCGCGCCCTGGGCGTAACTGCCTCCTGCGCGGGGCCCGCGGTGTCACCATGGATGGGCACGACACCCCAGCCGTCGGACCCGGAAGAGTCGCCTTGACCCGAGTTGTCGCACCGTCCACCGCCACCGGCAACGCCGCCGCTGTGCCCCCCGCCGAACAGCCCGGCCCGCCCCGCTTCCGCCTGTTGACCGGGCAGCGGAGCGACAGTTCCCGGGCGGCGTGGGCGAGGGTCCGGCGGTGACAGACCCGGGTCCCGTCGACCGGATCCCGAACGCGGACCGGCAAACCGACGGCGACCGGCAGACCGACGGCGACCGGCAGACCGACGGCGACCGGCAGACCGACGGCGACCGGCAGACCGACGGCGACCGGCAGACCGACGGCGACCAGTGGGACCGGGAGGACCGGCGGGCCCTGCGCCGGGTCGCCGGCGTCGGCAGCGCCACCGAACTGGCCGACGTCGGTGAGGTCGAGTACCGGCAGCTGCGCCTGGAGCGGGTCGTGCTCGTCGGTGTCTGGACCTCGGGCGGCGCCGAGGAGGCGGAGCGGTCGATGGCCGAGCTCGCCGAGCTGGCCCGCACCGCCGGCTCCACGGTCCTGGATGCCCTCGTCCAGCGCCGTGACAAGCCGGATCCGGCCACCTACATCGGTTCCGGCCGGGTGCTGGACCTCAAGGCGGCGGTGGAGGCGACGGGTGCCGACACCGTGATCTGCGACGGCGAGTTGACCCCCGCCCAGCTGCGCACCCTGGAGGACCGAGTCCGGGTCAAGGTCGTCGACCGGACGGCGCTGATCCTGGACATCTTCGCCCAGCACGCCTCGTCCAAGGCCGGCAAGGCCCAGGTGGAACTCGCCCAGCTCGGTTACCTCATCCAGCGCCTGCGTGGTTGGGGCGGCAGCCTGTCCCGCACCGGTGGCGGCATCGGCACCCGCGGTCCCGGGGAGACCCGGCTGGAGACGGACCGTCGGCGGATCACGGCGCGGATGAGCCGGCTACGCAAGGAGCTGGCGAACCTGACCGACACCCGCCAGGTCACGCGGTCGACACGCGGGCGTCGGGCCGTCCCGGCGATAGCGATCGTCGGCTACACCAACGCCGGCAAGTCCAGCCTGCTCAACCGGCTCACCGGCGCCGGCGCGCTGGTGGAGGACGCTCTGTTCGCGACGCTGGACCCGGCCGTTCGCCGGATGCGGACCCCGGCGGGCCGGCTCGTCACCATCGCGGACACGGTCGGCTTCGTCGCGCACCTGCCGACGCACCTGGTCGAGGCGTTCCGGTCCACCCTGGAGGAGGTCGCGGTCGCCGACGTCGTCCTGCACGTCGTGGACGGCACCTCGCCGGACCCACGACGTCAGCTCGCCGTCGTCCGCCAGGTGCTCGCCGACATCAGGGCCGAGGCCGACAAGTCGCGCAGCGGCAGGCACGCCGTGCCCGTTGCGCCGGACCAGCTCCAGATCGTGGTGGTCAACAAGACCGACCGGGCCGACCCGATGGCGCTCGCGGCGCTGCGCCGCGAGGAGCCCGGGGCGGTGCTGGTCAGCGCCCGGACCGGGCGGGGGATCGAGGCGTTGCTCGACGCCGTGGACGGTGCGCTGCCGCAGCTGCCCCGGTCGGTCGACGTCGTCGTGCCGTGGGAGCGGGGCGACCTGGTCGAGGCGATCCGGCGCACCGGTGACGTGACCGACATCGACTACACCGAGCAGGGCTCCCGGGTTCGCGCTCGGGTGGGGGAGAAGCTGGCCGGGGCGCTTGCGCCCTACGCCGTCTGACCCCCCGGCCGTCCTCGGCTGACCACAGATCCGAGGCGCGGGCGGCGCCGACTTCCCAGCTGGGAGACTGCCGCGATGGGTGCCGAGGACGAGCTGGCGCTCGACGCGCTGACCGCAGTGGTCAGTGCGATCCCCGGCGGTGTCGTGCGGGACCAGCAGCGGGCGATGGTCCGCGCCGTCGCCGAGAGCATCGCCTCCGGGGACCACCTGCTCGTCCAGGCCGGCACCGGGACCGGGAAGAGTCTGGGCTACCTGTGCGGCGTGCTGCCGGCGCTCGTCGACCGCCCGACCGCCCGGACCCCCGCCCGACCGTCGGAGGGGGCACGCCGGCACCGGGTCGTGGTGTCCACCGCGACGCTCGCGCTGCAACGTCAGCTCGTCGAGTCCGACCTACCGCGGCTGGCCGAAGGCCTCCGGGCGAGCGCTGCCGCTGCTGGGCGCGGGGCTGAGCGGCCGGCCGTGCCGGCGCCGAGCTACGCGGTGCTGAAGGGCCGGTCGAACTACGCCTGCCTGCACCGGGTACGCGAGGGGGTGCCCGACGAGCAGGGCGAGCTGGCGCCGGCGACGGCCTACGGCCCGCTGGGCGCCGAGGTGCTGGCACTGCGGGAGTGGGCGCAGCGGTCGGCCGCCGGAGCCGAGCCGGTTCCCCCCGGCGGGGTCCGTGGCGACCGGGACGCCGCACCCGAGCACGGTGCCCGCGCATGGCGGCAGGTGTCGGTGACCGCCCGGGAGTGCCTGGGCTCGAGTTGCGCCTACGTCGCCGAGTGCTTCGCCGAGCTGGCCCGGACCCGCGCCGCCGCGGCCGACGTCGTCGTCACCAACCATGCGCTGCTCGCCGTCGACGCGGTCGAGTCCGTCCCCGTACTGCCCGAGCACGACCTGCTGGTCGTCGACGAGGCACACGAGCTGGTGGCGCGGTTCACCGCCTCGGCCAGCGGCGAGCTCTCCGTCGCGGCCGTCGAGCGGGCGGCGCGCCGGGCCGATGCCGTTGCCGTGGACGAGGGAGCGGCGCAACCACTGGCCGACGCCGCGCTGGCCCTGTCCGCCGCGCTCGACGGTGTCGCCGGCGAGATCCGGCTGGAGATCGCCGGCACCCCCCTACACGCGGCGGCGGCCGCGGTGCGCGACGCGGCCCGGTCCGCGCTCAGCTCGCTGCCCGCGGTCCGCGGCGGTGACGACCGGGCCGACGCCGGCGCGCCGGCCGCGATCAGGGCCGCCCGGGCCGCCCTCGACGAGGTGTTCACGGTTGCCGACCGGGCGGCCACCGGGTCGGCCGGCGACGTCGTCTGGGTCAGCGACCGACCGACCGGACCGGTGCCGGGACGCGTGCTGGCCGTGGCGCCGCTGGGAGTCGCGGGACTGATCCGGGACCGGGTGCTCGCCCGCGCGACGACCATCCTGACCTCGGCCACCCTGACCGCCGGTGGCAGCTTCGAGCATGTCGCCCGCTCCGTCGGGCTGCGCGCCGGCGAGCAGCGACGGACGGCGTCCGGGCCCCCGGGTGCCGCCGCCGGCGGGGACCCGGAGCCCTGGTGGGCCGTGGACGTCGGGTCGCCGTTCGACCACCGGCGCCAGGGCATCCTCTACACCGCAGCCCACCTGCGGCCGCCGGGTCGGGACGGCATCGGCCCGGACATCCTGGCCGAGATCGTCGACCTGGTGGGTGCCGCCGGCGGCGGAACGCTCGGGCTGTTCAGTTCCCGGGCGGCGGCGGTGGCTGCCGCGGCCGCTGTCCGGGACGCCCATCCAGGGCTGCCCGTCCTCGCCCAGGACGAGGGCCATCTGGCCCAACTGGTCCGGGCCTTCGTCGCCGATCCCGCCGCGAGCCTGTTCGGGACGCTGTCGCTATGGCAGGGACTCGACGTCCCCGGCGACACCTGCCGGCTCGTCCTCGTCGACCGCATCCCGTTCCCGCGGCCGGACGACCCGGTCCTGGCGGCGAGGGCCCGGGCCGTCGAGACCGCGGGCGGGAACGGGTTCCTGGCGGTGTCGGCGGCACACGCGGCACTGCTGCTCGCCCAGGGCGCGGGCCGGCTCATCCGGCGCAGCACCGACCGGGGAGTGGTCGCGGTGCTGGACAGCCGCCTGGCCACCGCCCGCTACGGGGGCTACCTGCGGGCGTCGCTGCCGCCGCTGTGGCCGACGACCGATCCTTCCGTCGTCCGCGCCGCACTGGGCCGGCTCGCCGCCGGTGCGGCGGCCCGCGGTGCTGTTGATTCTGTTGGTGCGGTCGGCGTCGCGACGGACCGCCCGTAGCGTGGCGCCGTGCCGACCCTCCTCGTCCCGGTGTCCGGCCTGCGGACGGGCGAGCTCGCGATGAGCGCACTGCCTGGTGCCGTCCGCGTGGCGGTCACGACGACGGACGGCCCGGCGATGCCGCTCGGCGCGCGGATCGTCGTCGTCGTCGTTCTGCTGGCGGTGGCCGCCGCGACACTGGCGACCGTCCTGCTCGGCCGCACCGGCCGACTGCGCCGGGACGGCCGGGCCGGGGTGCGCACACCGTCGGCGCTGGCCAGCGACCGCGCCTTCGCACTGGCAAATCGGACGGCGGCCCCGTTCCTCGTGATCGCAGCGGTCGTGGCACTGGTGTCCGCGGTCCTCGTCGGGGCGACCGGACTACGGGGCGCCGGGGGGCTGCCAGCCCTGATCGGGTGCGGGATCGTGATCGGCGGCTTGCTCGTGCTGGCCGCCGCCCGCGCCGACCGCGCGGCCCGAACGGTGCCTGCCCCGAGCACCCTCGGTCCCCGCAGCGGCGGGGGAGTCAGTCGACGCGGCGCAGGACCGCGGTGACCTTGCCCATCACGGTCGCGTCGTCGCCGGGGATCGGTTCGTAGGCCGGGTTCTGCGGCAGCAGCCAGACGTGCCCGCCGCGTCGGCGGAAGGTCTTGACCGTGGCCTCCCCGTCGATCATGGCGGCGACCACCTCGCCGTTCTCGGCCACCGGCTGCTGACGGACCACCACCCAGTCGCCGTCGCAGATCGCGGCGTCGATCATCGAGTCCCCGACGACCCGGAGCAGGAACAGCGTCCCCTCGCCGACGACCGCGCGGGGCAGCGGGAACACGTCGTCGACCGCCTGCTCGGCCAGGATCGGCCCCCCCGCCGCGATGCGGCCCAGGACGGGGACGAAGACCGGCGCGGCGACCTGTTCACCGTCCGGTCCTTCTGCCGGAACCGGCCGGACCGCGCGCAGACGCGTTCGGGGGCGGTTCCCGTCGACCGGTACGGACCCGACGGATTCGGGTCCGTTGGCCGCCGGTGTCGCGCCGGCGATCTCGGGACCGGGGTCCGGTGACAGGACCTCCAGGGCGCGCGGACGATTCGGATCCCGCCGCAGGAAGCCCTTGCGCTCCAGCGCGACGAGCTGGTGGGCCACGCTGGACGAGCTGGTGAGGCCGACCTGTTCGCCGATCTCGCGCATCGACGGCGGGTAGCCGCGCCGGTCGACGGCGTCCCGGATGACCGCCAACACCCTGCGCTGGCGCAGGCTGAGCCCGTCACCGGTCTCGACCTCGTCCGGGTAGAGCTCGACCACAGCCGCGGCCCGCGGGCGTCCGCGGCGCCCCGTCGGCCCGGAGCGCGCCGCCGGCCCGGAGCGCGCCGCCGGGACCCGGGTCCCCGGACCGCGGAGGTCCCCGCTGTCCTCGCCGGTCCCGCCGATGTCCCTGGTCCCGCCGATGCCCCCGGTCCCGCCGATGCCCCCGGTCCGGCTGCCGTCGGGGGTGCCGTCGTGCCCATCCGTATCGCGTGCCACGTCCCGTCCTCCCCGAGCTGAACCGCTGGTCACTGGCCTGCCCGCCGGGTCCGATCCACTCGGCGTGGCGCCGACGCTAGCCGTCCGGACCGGGCGAATCGGACATCTGTTCGAGCGTGTCATGGACTTTGTCGGACCGTCCGGGTAGACAGTCGACCAGGCGTTCGATCGAACGTGCGTTCGACAGACGAGTGGCCAGCCGAGCGGATGGCCACCGAGGAGGTCCCATGTCCACCTGGGTCGGTGCCGGTCCGGTCGGTCTGCCACTGGTCGGCGGCGGGCGACGGCCCGCCGCCCGCCCCCCTGTCGGTCCGGCCGTCGGGTCCCGCCGCCGGGGTCGACGGCGGCATGGCGTCGGGGTCGGCCGGCGGTCCGGCGCCCGGCTGCTGTTGACCCGGCGCGGCCGGCTCGTCGTCGGGGCGCTCGCCCTGGCCGTCCTCGCCTCGTCGGCAGTGCTCGGCCGGCTCTCCCTGTCCGGCGAGGCCGGGACCCCGGTCGTGGAGATGCCCGTCGCACCCGAGCTCGACCCGGCGGCCGGCGCACACGCCGCCGCCCGTGCCGGTGTCGCCGGCAGGGTGAGCTCGGCGCATCGGTCGAGCGGATCGCGGCTGGCCGAGCGGGCCGTCGCCGGTCGCGCGCCGGTCCCGGCGGGATGGTCGGTCGTCACCGCGACGACGGGGGACTCGCTGTGGTCTCTTGCCCGCCGGTCCGTCCCGACCGCAGACACCCGGGACGTGGTCGAGCGCATCGTGGAGCGGAACGGGCTGCTCGGCACCGACATCGACGCCGGTGACGCGCTGCTGGTGCCGGCGCCCTGACCGGCCCAGGGGCTGGGATGCGGGCAGCCGGGAGCGGTCCGCTGCGGCTGATCCCGGCAGTCGCGGACACAACCGGGCGGGTGTTCCCGGCTACAGTTCCCCCGCATGTCGGCTGTGGCGTGCCGGACGGGTTCCGCGCCGCGCCGTCGGGACCGGGGGAGCGCGGGGTGATCTGTCCCTACTGCCGGACCCCGGACACCCGCGTTGTCGACAGCCGGACGGCTGAGGACGGCGGGGCGATTCGACGCCGTCGGCAGTGCACCGCCTGCGAACGGCGGTTCACCACTTTGGAGACCGTGACGTTGGCCGTGGTCAAGCGCTCCGGTGCCACCGAGCCGTTCAGCCGGGAGAAGGTCCTCGTCGGGGTCCGCAAAGCCTGCCAGGGCCGACCTGTCACCGAGGACGACCTCGCTCTGCTCGCGGTCGAGGTGGAGGACGCGATCCGCTCCCGCGGGGTGGCCGAGATCCCGAGCCAGCAGGTCGGCCTGGCGATCCTGGAGCCGTTGCGACGGTTGGACGAGGTGGCGTACCTGCGCTTCGCCAGCGTGTACCGCAGCTTCGACTCCCTCGACGACTTCGTGGCCGAGATCGCCCGGCTCCGCCCGGAGGTTCCGGCGGCAGCTGCCGCCCGCTGACCCCGTCCGCTGACCGCGCCCGCTGACCCGGCCCGCTGACCGCGCAGGCCGATCGACTCCGGTGAACCGCCGCTGGCGCCTGGCCGCGTAAGCCGGCTGCGGCCCGACCGGCTCAGGCCGACCTGTCGTAGGCGATGAGAGCGCGTGAGATGCGGGCCTCGGACACCGGAACCGGCGTGCCTAGTGCCTGCGCGAAGACGTTGACGCGCAGCTCCTCGACCATCCACCGGGCGGCAGCGAGTTCGGTCGGAACCGGCTCCCCGGGTGGGAGGGCGGCCACCCGCTGGTCGACCTGTGCGGTGACCGCCGCGATACGCGCGAGCCCACGCCGGTCGCCTGCGACGTCCGCGGGGAGCGCCTGGACGCGGCGGTGCGCGGCGCGCACGTAGCGCAGCAGGTCCGGTAACCGGTCGACGCCGGTCCGGGTGACGAAACCCGGTGCCAGCAACCCCTCCACCTGGTCGCGGACGTCGGACAGCGACGGGACCAGCGTCAGGCTGGTGGTTCCGCGCAGCTCTCTGGCGAGGGACCGGTTCACCACGAGAATCCGCTCGACGACTTCCAGTGCCGCCCTGGTCCGATCGGCGAGCTCGGCGGCGACGGCGTCGCGGAGCCGCTCGAAACCGGCCCGACCCCGGACCGGACCGCCGTACGCCGCGACCGTCGCGTCGACGGCAGCGCCGGCGCAGTCCTCGACCAGCACCCGCGCAGAACCGTCCGGGTTCGCCGACAGGGTCAGGCGCTGGGCGTTGGTCAGTCCGTCGAGTACGACCCGCGCCGGGGACCCGACCGCCACCAGCAGCAGCCGACGCAGGCCGGCGCGGGTCGCGGCCGCCGCCGCCGCCGGTGAGGCGAGGACCCGCAGGTCCACCGCGGTGCCGGCGTCCACCAGCGCCGGGTGTCCCTGCACGCCGTCGCCAGGCCCCGGCATCCGGAAGGTGACCGGTAGGTCGCCGAAGTCCCAGTCGTGCAGGCCGGACCGCTCGATGCTCCGCGCGGCGGCCGCGATCGATCGCTGGGCCGCCGGCGCGAGCCGGTGCTGCAGCGCCGCGAGGTCTTTGCCCTCACCGACGACCCGCCCGTCGGCATCGGCGATCCGGAACGACGGCCGCAGGTGCTCCGGCAACCGCGCGGTGTCGAACGCGTCGACCGGAACCCGTACGCCGGCGAGGCGGGCCAAGGCCGCGGACAGCGCCGGAAGCAGCGGTCCAGCCGGGTCGCCGAGCACCGGCAGTACCCGCGAGGCGACGTCGGGGGCGGGGACGAGCTCCCGGCGCAGCGACTTCGGTAGGGACCGGATGAGCTCGGTCACCAGCTCGCGGCGCAGCCCCGGCACCTGCCAGCCGAACCGCTCGGGCTGGACCTGGTTCAGCGAGGCCAGCGGAACCGTCACGGTGACCCCGTCGGCGGCCGCGCCAGGCTCGAACAGATACCCCAGTGGGAGGGTCAGCTCTCCGCTGGACCAGCTCGTCGGGTAGTCGGCCTCCCGGACCGGCTCCGCCGCCGGGTTCACCAGGTCCTCGACGCTCAGGTCGAGCAGGTTCGGCCGAGAGCGACGCTCGTGCTTCCACCAGGTGTCGAAGTGGCGCCCGGACACCACCTCGGCACCGACCCGCGCGTCGTAGAAGGCGAACAGCGTGTCGTCGTCGACGACGATGTCGCGCCGCCGGGCGCGGTCCTCCAGCGCCTCGACCTCCTCGAGCAACTCGCGGTTTGCCGCCAGGAACCGGTGCGGACTGCGCCAGTCGCCCTCCACGAGCGCGTGCCGCAGGAACAGCTCGCGGCTCAGGTCCGGATCGATGGACCCGTAGTGCACGGTGCGGGCGGCGACGACGGGCAGCCCGTAGAGCGTCACCTTCTCGGCGGCGACGACCGAACCGCGCCTGCCGGACCAGGACGGTTCGCTGTAGGTGCGCTTGACCAGGTGCCCGGCAAGAGGCTCGACCCACGCCGGGTCGATCGTGGCCGCGACCCGCCCGCGCAGCCGGTTGGTCTCGACCAGCTCGGCAACCACCACCCACGCGGGCGGTTTCTTCGCCAGCGGCGTGCCCGGCGTGAGCACGAACCGGGCCCCGCGCGCACCGCGGTAGTCCCGCGCGTCCCCGTCCCACGCGCCGACATGCGAGAGCAGCCCGGCGAGCACTGCCTGGGTCACCAGTGCCGGGCTGCCAGGCTCGTCGGCGACCGGCATGTCCAGCCGGGCCAACACGTCGCGCAACTGGGAGTAGAGGTCCTGCCACTCCCGGATCCGCAGGTGGTGCAGGTACTGCTCGCGGCACATCCGGCGGAACTGACTCGACGACATCTGCGAGCGTTGCTCTCGTAGGTAGCGCCACAGGGTCAGGTAGGACGCGAAGTCCGACGCCGGGTCGGCGAATCGGGCGTGCGCTGCGGCGGCGGCCTCGCGGTGTTCGACCGGGCGTTCCCGCGGGTCCTGGATGGACAGCCCGGCAGCGAGGACCGCGGCCTCACGAACGCAGCCCAGCCGTCGCGCCTCCACGATGATCCGGCCGTACCGGGGATCGACGGGCAGCTCGGCGAGAATCCGGCCGGTCTCGGACAGTCGCCGCTGCCCGGCGGGGGCCGACTCGTCGAGAGCACCGAGCTCGTGCAGCAGCTCCACACCGTCCCGGATCGCTCGGGCCTCCGGCGGCTGGACGAAGGGGAACGCGGCGATGTCGCCCAGACCGAGTGCGGTCATGGACAGGATCACCGAGGCGAGGTTGGTGCGCAGGATCTCCGGGTCGGTGAACGCCGGCCTGGCGAGGAAGTCCTGCTCGCTGTACAGCCGGATGCAGATGCCGTCGGCCACCCGCCCGCACCGGCCCGCGCGCTGGTTTGCCGAGGCCTGCGAGACCGGTTCGATCGGCAACCGCTGGACCTTCAACCGCGTGCTGTACCGGGAGATCCGCGCGGTCCCGGGGTCGACGACGTAGCGGACGCCGGGGACGGTCAGCGACGTCTCGGCGACGTTGGTCGCCAGCACGACCCGACGCCCGGTGTGCGGGGCGAACACCTTGTGCTGCTCGGCGGCGGACAGCCGCGCGTACAGCGGGACCACCTCGGTGTGCCGCAGGTCCAGCCGGCCCAGTGCGTCGGCGGTGTCCCGGATCTCCCGCTCGCCGGAGAGGAACACCAGGACGTCGCCGGGGCCCTCGGCGGCCAGCTCGGTCACCGCGTCGCACACGGCCTGCGTCTGGTCCCGTTCGCTGTCCCGGGCGGCGACACGCGAGCCCGCGCCCGCGCGTGCTGAGCGAGCACTGCTCTGGCCCGGAGGTCTCACGCCCGGCTCCGGCCCCGCCTCGTCGTCGTCCTCGTCGTCCTCTGCCTCGACGACCAAGGGCCGGTAGCGGATTTGCACGGGAAACGTCCGCCCGGACACCTGGACGACCGGCGCGCCGCCGAAGTGCCGGCTGAACCGCTCGGTGTCGATGGTCGCCGAGGTGATCATGACCTTGAGGTCCGGCCGTTTCGGCAGCAGCTGGGTGAGGTAGCCCAGCAGGAAGTCGATGTTGAGGCTGCGTTCGTGCGCCTCGTCGACGATCAGGGTGTCATAGGCAAGCAGCAGGGGGTCGTGTGCGATCTCCGCCAGCAGGATGCCGTCGGTCATCAGTTTCACCAGGGTCTGCGGTCCGGTGTGGTCGGCGAACCGGACCCGGTACCCGACGGCGGCGCCGGTCTCGGTGCCCAACTCCTCGGCGATCCGGTCCGCGATGGTTCGGGCTGCCAGCCGGCGGGGCTGCGTGTGTCCGATCAGGCCTCGGACGCCGCGGCCGAGTTCCAGGCAGATCTTCGGCAGCTGCGTGGTCTTCCCGGACCCGGTCTCACCGGCGACCACGACGACCTGGTTGTCGCGGACCGCGGTGAGCAGGTCCTCGCGTCGCGCGCTGACCGGCAGTGTCGCCGGGTAGCTGACGGCGGGCACGGCAGCCCGGCGCCGGATGATCCGCGCCGAGCCGGCGTCGATCTGCCGGGCGAGCTCGGTGAGGGCGGCCTGCCGCTTCGGGGCGTCCCGCAGCGACCGGGCTCGCTCGAGGCGCCGACCCAGCCGCGCGGCGTCGGCGATCGACACCTCGTCGAGCCGGTGGGCCAACCCCGGAACCGTCAGGCTGGCAACGACCTCGGCGGGAACAGACATGGCACGTCGAGGCTAGCCGCGGTCCGTTCCGCACAGGCTGGGCCAGGCCTGCCCCTTTCGCGGCCGACACGGCGAGCTCCCCAACCCGCCAGGGCGGGTGGACAGCGGCGTGGTCGACCATCGGCCGGCCGGCGCCCTCAGTCGCGCGCCTTCGCGGTGGCCCGGGCGTTCGCCTTCTCCAACGCCTGGACGAGCTGGTCCTTGGTCATCGAGGACCGGCCGGGCACGCCGAGGCGGCGGGCGAGAGCCTGCAGGTGAGCCTTGGAGGCGTTGGCGTCGACCCCGCCGGCGGTCTCCCGCGGGTGGTCGCGCTTGCCGGGCCCGCTCGGGCGGGCGGCCTGGGGGTCACTGGGACCGCTGGCCTGCTTCGGCTCCCAGTGGTCACCGACCTTCTCGTGGGTGTGCTTCAGCGCGCCGAACGCGACCCGGTGGGCGGCCGCCTCGTCGCCGTCATAGGTCTGCTCTGCCGACGCCAGCGTCTCGCCGAAGGTGTCCTGCGCCTTCTCGTCCGACCGCGCCACGGTCGACGGGAGTGCCGCGCGTTGCTGCTCGGACAGGGCCATGGCCCCAGCCTCGACGCGACCCGGCCCGCCGGCAAGAGGCAGCTGCCTCAGATCCGCTGGCCGCCTGCCCACCCGGTCTTGTCCAGCGGGCGGGCACCGACGAGCTCCGTCAGGCGGGCAACCAGGACACATGGCCGGCGAGCAGTGCGTAGCCGACGAAGGCGACGATGTCGATGAGGGTGTGCGCGACCACCAACGGCATCACCCGACCGGTCCGGCGGTACACCGCCGCGAACACCACCCCCATCACCGCGTTCCCGACGAACGCGCCGAACCCCTGGTAGAGGTGGTAGCTACCGCGCAATACCGCCGAGAACGCGACCGCCGGGCCGAGCCCTACCCCGGCCGCCCGCAGCCGCGTGAGAACGAACCCCACCACGATCGTCTCCTCCAGCACGGCGTTCTCCGCGGCCGAGAGCACGTACACCACCCAGGACCACCACTGTGCCGGCAGGTTCCCGGGGTTGACGGTGACGGCCAGCCCGGCCGCGTGCGCACCGAGATAGAGCAGCAGCCCGGGCACGCCGATGGCAGTTGCGAGCAGTGCTCCAAGGGTTAGGTCGGTCGCGGGCCGGCGCCGGTCGAAGCCGATCCGGCGGCAGGCGACCGCCCAACCGGCCCGGGTCCCGGCGACGAGCGGGCCGCCCAGCAGGTAGAGCGCCAGCACTACCGGGGCGAGCGAAAAGGCGAGCGACGCGAGCTGCCGCAGCAGGTCGAATACCGGCACCGACGACAGCGAGCGGTGCAGCGGTGCGGTCCCGGCGCGCAGGCCCCCCGGGGCGGTCAGCACCTGCGCCAGTTGCAGCACCGCCGACACCGCACTGGCCCCGAGGGATAGCGCGAGCACCAGCCACACCTGGGTCCAGGCGTCCCGACGGACCGGCGCCGCCACGTCGCGCCGGTCCAGTCGCCACACCTGCCCGAGCCGTGAGCGAGCAGTGCTCACCAGGCCGGGTCCACCGGACGTGACCTGGCTCACCGGACGATGTTGACCAGGCGCCCGGGCACCACGACCACCCGTCTGGGCTCGGCGTCGCCGACCAGCTCCGCGATCCGCGGCTCGGCCAGGGCCGCCGCCTGCACGGCAGCGCGGTCGGCGTCGGCCGCGACGGTTACCCGCGCCCGGACCTTCCCGTCGACCTGCACCGGGTACTCGACCGTCTCCTGCACCAGCCACCTCGGGTCGGCCGCCGGGAACGGCGCGTAGACCACCGTCGTGTCGTGGCCGAGGCGTGCCCACAGCTCCTCGGCCAGATGCGGGCACAGGGGAGCCAGCAGCAACGTCAGCGTCTCGGCGACCACCCGCGGCGCACCGACCTGCGCACCGTCGACGCGCGAGGCGACCACCTCTCTGGTGACGTGGTTGACCAGCTCGATCAGCTTGGCCGCCGCCGTGTTGGGGCGCAGGCCCTCGTAGTCGGCGCCGACCCCGGCGATGGTGCGGTGCAGGACCCGCTGCGTCGCCTCGTCCGGCTCGACGTCGCGGACGACGGTCGCCCCGGTTCGCTCGTCGACGACCAGGCGCCACAGCCGCTGCAGGAAGCGGTGGCTGCCGACGACGTCGCGGGTCGACCACGGCCGGGAGTCGGCCAGCGGGCCCATCGACATCTCGTACAGCCGGAACGTGTCGGCGCCGTAACGGTCGCACACCTGGTCCGGGGTGACGACGTTGCGCAGGCTCTTGCCGATCTTCCCGTACTCGCGGGTGACCGGCGCTCCCTGGTAGGTGAATGTCCCGCCGGACTCGACCACGTCCTCGGCGGGGACGTAGAACCCGCGGGCATCGGTGTAGGCGTAGGCCTGGATGTAGCCCTGGTTGAACAGCCGGCGGAACGGCTCGGCGGAGCTGACGTATCCCAGGTCGTGCAGCACCTTGTGCCAGAACCTGCTGTAGAGCAGGTGCAGCACCGCGTGCTCCACGCCGCCGACATAGAGGTCGACGCCGCCCGGGTCGCCGACCCGGCCTGTCCCGGCACCACGACCCGGGCCCATCCAGTAGCGCTCCAGGTCCGGGTCGGCGAACACCGCGGTGTCGGTCGGGTCGGTGTACCGCAGCGCGTACCAGCACGAGCCGGCCCAGTTGGGCATCGTCGAGGTCTCGCGGCGATAGGGCCTCGGGCCGTCGCCCAGGTCCAGGGTGACCTGCACCCAGTCGGTGGCCCGGGCCAGCGGCGGCTGCGGGTCACTGCCCGCGTCGTCCGGGTCGAAGGTAGCGGGGGAGTAGTCCGCCACCTCCGGCAGCTCCAGCGGGAGCATCGAATCCGGTAGGTCGTGGGCGACCCCGTCGGCGTCGTAGACGACCGGGAAAGGCTCGCCCCAGTACCGCTGGCGGCTGAACAGCCAGTCCCGCAACCGGTACTGCACCACCGGCTCGCCGTACCCCCGGGCCGACAGCCACGCCGTCATCGCCGCCTTGGCCGAGCCGACGTCCATCCCATCCAGGGTCAGCTCGTCGTTGGCGGAGTTGACCGCCGCGCCGTCACCGGTCCACGCGCCCCCGGCGAAGTCGGCCGGCGGGGCCACTGTGCGGACCACGGGCAAGCCGAACCGGTCGGCGAACGCCCAGTCCCGCTCGTCCTGACCGGGCACCGCCATGATCGCGCCGGTGCCGTAACCGGCCAGGACGTAGTCGGCGACGAAGACCGGCAGCGGTGCACCTGTCGCGGGATTGGTCGCGACCAGGCCCGTGAACACCCCGGTCTTCGCCCGCTCCACTCCGTCGCGGCCGGCCCTTGCCCGAGCGGAGCTCTCGGTCGCGGTGGTTGCCGCGCGGTAGGCGGTGACCGCCGACGCCGGGTCGGCCGCGCCGGCCGTCCATGCAGCGACGGTGTCCGCCGGCCATCCGGCGGGCAGGTCGTCCAAGATCGGATGAGCGGTGTTCACGACCATGAACGTCGCGCCGAACAGGGTGTCCGGCCGGGTGGTGAAGACCTCCAGCGGGACCGGGTCACCGCGCTGGGCCCCGGCCACGTCGAACCGGATCCGGGCGCCCGCCGACCGGCCGATCCAGTTGCGCTGCATCGCCACGACCGACTCCGGCCAGTCCAGGGAGTCCAGATCATCCAGCAGGCGCTGGGCATAGGCGGTGATCCGCATCTTCCACTGGCGCAGGTCCCGGGTGAACACCGGGAAGTTGCCCCGCTCGCTGCGGCCGTCGGTGGTGACCTCCTCATTCGCCAGGACCGTGCCCAGACCGGGCGCCCAGTTCACCGGGGCGGTGTCGGCGTAGGCCAGTCGGTACCGGTCGAGCACCGCCTCGCGCCCGGCCAGGGAAAGGTCCGCCCACGACGCCCCGGCCGGGACCTCCGGCACGTCGGCGGGCACTGCTCTCGCCCCGTCGGCGAATTGCCGCACCAGCTCGGTGACCGGGCGCGCGCGTCCCCGGCCGCCGTCGGCGTCCGTGTCGTACCAGGCATTGCGGAACCGGGAGAACATCCACTGGGTCCAGCGCAGGAAGCCGGGGTCGATCGTGGAGACGCGCCGCGACTCGTCGTGGCCGAGCCCGATGCGCCGGAACTGGCGCAGGTAGACCTCGATGTTGGCCTCGGTCGACCCCCGGGGGTGGGTGCCCGTGCGGGCCGCGTACTGCTCGGCCGGCAGCCCGAAGGCGTCGAAGCCCATCGTGTACAGCACGTCGTGGCCGGTCATCCGCTGATGCCGGGCGTAGACGTCGGTGCCGATGTAGCCCAGCGGGTGTCCCACGTGCAGCCCCGCCCCGGACGGGTACGGGAACATGTCCATCACGAAGCTCTTGGCCGCCGGGTCCGCCCCGTCCGTGGGGTCGGCGGGGTCCGTGGGGTCGACAGCGTGAGCGGGGTCGGTGGGGGCAGGGTCCGGCGTGCGGTAGGTCTGCTCCTCGGCCCACCGCCGCTGCCAGACACCCTCGATCGCGTTGGCCAGCTGCCCGGTGTAACGGAACGGTGGGGCGGCCTGGTCGGACGGGGTGCCGGCGACGGGATGCGCGGTGGTCGCCGCAGTGGCCGGGCCCTCGGTGGTGGTCACTGGACTGGTGTCCCTCTCTCGCGCGGTGGTGCGCCGGAACCGCCTCCGGACACGACGAAGCCCCCCAGCCGAAGCATGGGGGGCGCCGCCGCACGAAGCGCCGTACGGCGGGTCAGTGCGGCTCGGGAAGCCGTCGACCGACGATGTTCGGCATCGTCCGAGCCTAGACCCGGGCCGTCGGCGGCCCCGTCGGCTCAGCCGTCGCTGCCGAGGGTGACCTGGGCGGTCGACGTCCGTCCGCCGCGCAGGTAGGTGACGCTCACCTTGTCCCCCGGCCGGGACGCGCTCCGGATCGTGGCGACGAGTGTCTCGGAGTCCGGGATCGGTGTGCTGTTGATCCGGGTCACCACGTCGCCGGTCTGCAAGCCGCCCTTGGCGGCGGCGCTGCCGGAGTTCACCTGGACGGTCGCGCCGTTGCCCAGGCCGTTGGCCGCGTTGCTGTCCTGGGCGCTCACCCCCAGCTGGGCGTGGGTTGCCTTGTCGCCCTTCTCCAGCTGGGCCACGATCGGCTTGAGCTGGTTGACCGGGATGGAGAAGCCGAGCCCGATCGACCCTGACTGGCTGGAACCGCTGGTGCCGGACAGGGACGCGATCGCGGAGTTCAGACCGATGAGGCGTCCCTGCAGGTCGACCAGCGGGCCACCGGAGTTCCCCGGGTTGATCGCCGCGTCGGTCTGCAGCGCGTTGATCGTGTTGGCGGCCGGGGCCGATGTGGACCCCTGGCCCGGCTGGCTCTGCCCGAACGGGTTCTGGCCCTGGCCGTCGCCGGGGGTGGGGTCGGGGGCCGTGGTCACCGGCCGGTTCAACGCCGAGATGATGCCGGTGGTGACGGTCCCGCTCAGGCCCAGTGGGGAGCCGAAGGCGATCACCTGCTGGCCGACCCGGATCGACGAGGAGTCCCCGAACGGGATGACCTGCAGCACCTTGGCGGTCTTGACCCGGATCACCGCGAGGTCGGTGACCGTGTCCCGGCCGACGATGGTCGCCGGGGCGCTCGTGCCGTCGCTGAAGGTGACGGCGAGGCTGCCGCCGGCGGCCGCGCCCGCCACGACGTGGTTGTTGGTCAGGATCAGACCGTCCGAGCTGATGATCGCGCCGGACCCGGTGCCGCCGGACTGTCCGGACCGCTCGGTGATCTGTACGACCGTCGGCGTCACCGTGCGTGCGATCGACTCGACCTGGGTCTGGGTGTTGGTGGTGTCCGAGGCGGGGACGGCCGAGGTGGTGGCCAGTGAGCTGACTGCGGCGACGCGCGACCCGTTGTCGGCGGAGTTGCCTGCCGCGTACCCGCCGAGCGCTCCCGCGCCGCCGCCGACCAGGGCCGCCGCGAGCAGAGCGGCAGTGCCGGAGACCAGTCCGCGTCGTGATCTACGCGGCGCCTCGGCCACCGCGACCGGCTCCGCTCCCCACCGCTGACCGGACCGGCTGTCCAGGCTCGGCTGGCCGGTGTCCGCCGGCTGTCCCCACGCGGCGTCGGGTCGCCGGTCGTCCCGCTCGGTGAAGGACGGATAGGACTCGGATGGCGGCGGTTGGTCGCCGCGGTACTGATCGCTCATGGGTCAACCTTGACCCGCGACGCTGAGGACCCGCTGAGCGGACACCGAGAGCTGGGTGTGAACCGCACCGGCCGACTGGTCAGCCCGAGCCGGGAAACACCAGGTTGAACCGCGCGCCCCCGCCCGGTGCCCGCTCGGCGCGGACGCTGCCGCCGTGGCTCTCGACGACCTGGCGGACGATCGACAGACCGAGCCCGGTCCCGGGCGTCGAGCGCGCGGTGTCCGCCCGGTAGAAGCGGTCGAACACCCGCGGCAGGTCCGCCGGCGCGATGCCGGGGCCCGAGTCGGTCACCCGGACCACCCCGCGGCGCAGCTCCACCGTCACCGTCCCGTCCGGTGGGGTCCACTTCGCGGCGTTGTCGAGCACGTTGACGACCGCCCGCTCCAGCAGGGCCGGATTGCCGAGCAGTGTCCAGTGCTCGACGTCGGTCCGGATGCGCAGCCCGGGCGCCCGGCGGCGGACCCGCTCCACCGCCCGCTCGACGACGTCGGCGAGGTCGACGTCGACTGCCTCGGCGTGTTCGTCCCGGGAGAGCTGTACCAGGTCGTTGACGAGCCCGGACAGCTCCTCGGCCTGCGCGCGTAGGTCGGTGAGCATCTCGGTCCGATCCGTCGGCTCCAGGGTGGGCATGAAGTCGGCAACCGCATGCCCGGCATCGAGGGCCCGCTGGCGGTCGGCCAGGACCGTCTCTGCCTGCAGGAGCAGGTCCAGGTTGGTGCGCATGCTGGTCAGTGGGGTCCGCAGCTCGTGCCCGGCGTCGGCGACGAGGCGGCGTTCCCGGTCCCGGGACTCGGCGATCGCGGCGAGCATCCGGTTGAAGGAGTCGGCCAGCCGGGCGACCTCGTCGTGGCGGCGGGCCGGGGGGATGACCAGCGGCTCCAGCCGGGTCGTCCGGGCGACCTGTTCGGCAGCGGTCGTCAGCTCCGCGACCGGGCGCAGTCCGGCGCGGGCAACACTGTACCCGGCGATCCCGGCGGCGACCACGCCGGCGGCGCCGATCGCGCCGAGGACGAGTGAGAGGTTCTGCAGCGTCTCGACGGTGTCGCTGGTCGGCCGGGCGAGGACGAGGGCCACGCCCGGCTGGCCGGGCCGCGGCACCGCCGCGACCCGGTACATGGTCGTCCCGATCCGCAGCGAGCGCAGGGACGTCCCGGCAGTCCCGGCCGCCACCTGCTGCTCCGCGGCCCCGACGATCGGCTGGCCGGGGGCTACGAGGACGACGGTTCCGTTCGCGGTTCGCTCGATCAGCGCCACCTGGACATCGACCCCGAGGGTCACCGCCGGCAGGTTGAGCAGCGTCTGGACGTTCGACGCCGCCGCGGTCGCGCGCGCGCTGTTCAGCAGTGTCGTGTCCAACTGGCCGTACAGCTGGGACCGGACGACCAGGTAGGACACTGCCGCGGCGAGCGCAACCGCAACCCCGACCGCCACAGCCGTGAGCACCGTCAGCCGGGTCCGCAGGTCCAGCCGGCCGCGTCTGGCCCGCCGGATCCGGCGGACCCGACTGCCCACGGCCGGCGCGATCGGGGCCCCGGCCAGCGGCCGTACCGCCGGAGCGCTCACGGCGGTCCCTCGCGTAACACGTAGCCGACGCCGCGGACCGTGTGGATCAGTCGCGGTTCGTCCTCGGCCTCGGTCTTGCGCCGCAGGTAGCCGACGTACACCTCCAGGGAGTTGGCCGTCGTCGCGAAGTCGAACCCCCACACCTCTTCGAGGATCCGCTCCCGGGTCAACACCGTCCGCGGATGGCGCAGGAACATCTCCAGCAGCGCGAACTCGGTCCGGGTGAGTCGCACCGGCCGACCCGCGCGGGTGACGTCGCGGCTGGCCGGGTCCAGCGTCAGGTCGGCGAACGCCAGCGTGGGGTCGGCGGTGGGTGTCGGGGCGGCACGGCGGCGGAGCAGCGCGCGCAACCGGGCGACGAGCTCGGGGAGCGCGAACGGCTTGGTGAGATAGTCGTCCGCGCCGGCGTCGAGCCCGGCCACCCGGTCAGCGACGGCGTCGCGGGCGGTGAGCGCGAGGATCGGCAGGTCGTCGCCGCCGGCCCGCAGGATCCGGCAGACCTCCAGGCCGTTGACCCGCGGCATCATCACGTCCAGGACGAGGGCGTCCGGGCGGGATCGGTGCAGCTGCGCGAGCGCGTCGGCGCCGTCCACCGCCACCGCGACGTCGAAGCCGTTGAAGACCAGCGAGCGGCGCAGGGACTCGCGGACGCTGCGGTCGTCCTCGGCGACGAGCACCTTCGGCGCCGGCCGACCCCGCCCGCCGCCGGCGCCGAGGGACACGGGGCCACCGGGGCCCATCGGGTTGCCGGGGCTCGTCGGGTTGCCGGGCCCCGTCGGGCTTCTGGGGCTCATCGGGTTTCTGGGGGAGCCTCGACCCCCGGTCGGCGGGATCGGGCCGCTGCGCGGGACGGTCACCGGTCCAGTGTCGTCCGGGCACGCGGCGCCACCGCGTTGATCGACGGCGCATCCGGCAGAGCTCGGCAGCCCGAATCAGTGCCGGCTCCGCCCCGTCGGCACAGCGTCGCAGGCAAGTAACGGTTCGGTGACGATGATTTCCGCATGGACAAGGGGCGATCTTCGTCGGTAGGGTGACTCCACGTAGTCGCACAATCACACGTCGTGTCATCCGTTCGCGGACGCTCGCCGGGGCAGCAGAGGCACCAGGTCGCGGCTCGCGTCACCGCGGATGTGGTCCTGCCCCACCGGTCGCGGTTGCCGACGAACGCCTTAGCGGCGGGTCCGGGGCGTCCGGTCCCGCGATCCCCTGGCCGTCCGGAGGAGAACGACATGGCTGTCACCCGCGTGCGCAACGCACCCGCCGTCGACTATGGCTGGCAGGAGAACGCAGCCTGTCTGGGTACCAGCGGCGAACTGTTCCTGGGCCCGGACGACGAGCGCCCGCGCGAACGGACGCGGCGCGAGGCGCTGGCCGTCGTCCTGTGTACGACCTGCCCGGTCCGCCGCGAGTGCCTGGACCATGCGCTGACCGTCCCCGAGCGACACGGGGTATGGGGCGGCACGACCCCGAGCGAGCGGTTGGAGATGCGCCCGAGCGCCTACTACGCCGCCGGCGCCTGAGCCCGCCCGCGTACGCCGCCGGCGCCTGGACCTGACGGTGTCCGCTGGCGAACCGGCGCGAGGCTAACCTCACCGACGCGGCGCGACCGAGCTCCGCGGGAACCCGGCCGGGTGCGGTGCCCCGGTCCTGGAGGCGGGGGGAAGCGTGCCGATCGTCGTCGCCTACACGCCAAAGCCGGAAGGCCGGGCCGCCCTGCGGACCGCGGCCGCCGAGGCTGGGCTCCGCTCGGTGGGGCTCGTGGTCGTCGTGGCCATCAGGGTGCCCAACGGCTCGGGGTCGGAGTCGGGCGGGGTCGATCCCGCCACCGTGAGCGACGAGGCGATCGCCGGGCTGCTCGGGGGCGACGCGCCCGAGTACTCGGTGGTGCGCTTCGCTGACAGCTCCGATCCGGCCGATGACATCATCACCGCCGCCGACGACTCCGAAGCGGACGCCATCGTCATCGGTCTGCGACGCCGCTCGCCGGTGGGCAAGCTCATCCTCGGGTCGACGGCCCAACGCATTCTGCTGGACGCATCGTGCCCGGTCATCGCCGTGAAGGCCGACGCCGAGGACGACGCCGCGGCGGCACGGTCCTGAGCCGCGACCGGTCGCGGCGGGCACTTACCGAGCCGCCGCGCAGCCGGTCCACGGTTACGCCCGGGCGCACCCGGCACCGGTTCGACGGGCGGCGCCGCGGCGGTCGATGCCCGACAGGTCCACCGGCGCCGTGCCACAATCGAGCGGTCGGCCAGGGCAAACGGCCGGGCACCTGGCCGGACCCCCAGCTGCCCGTCGCCCCGTCTCGCCACTTGGTGGGAGCCCGGCCCCATGCCCCGGTAGCAGACCCCGCGTTCCGTCGAAAGGTGCTCCGTGTCGTCCCACGCCACTCCCGAGGACCAGCGCACCATCCACCCGGACTCCCGGGCGGATAGGCGTGCCCTGGCCGCCTCCGGGCGGACCGCTCTCGTCGTCGCGCAGGTGTCCGACGAGCATTCCTCGGACACCGAACGCGCGAACGGGCACACGCGTTCCCGGACGGCGACTCTCGACCCGGTGGCGTACCACCAGCCCAACGGGACTTCAGGTGACGAGTCGCCGGGCAACGGGATCTCAGGTAACGGGACGCCTGCGGTTGCCGAGCCGGAGCCCACGGCCAAGCCCGTCGCGAAGCGGCGCACCCGGTCGGCGGCGGCCAAGGTCGCCCCGGTCGAGAACGGATCTGCCCACAACGGCACGGCCGAGAACGGCACCGCGAGCACCGTCGCCCCGAAGCCGGATTCCGCCAAGGCGCCCACGGCCAAGTCCACGACGGTGAAGTCGGCTGCTGCGAAGTCCAGTGCTCCGAAGCCCAGTGCGGGGAAGTCGACCGCGGGGAAGTCGGCTGCTGCGACATCGGCGAAGACGACGGCGGCGCCCAAGAAGGAGGCGCCGGTCGGTAAGACCGGGGTGAGTGGAGACGACGCCGAGGCGGCCCCCGACGAGGCGGTCGAGGAAGCGCCGGAGCTGGGCGATGAGGACATCGACGCGCCCGCCGACATCGCCGCGGACCCCGAGCTGGCCGAGGTCGAGGCCGACGCCGCGGTCATCGAGGTCGACGCCGAGGTGGACGGCGAGGCAGCAGCCGCTGTGGCCGCCGTTCCCGCGACGGCCGGCGCCGTGACCGGGAAGGTGAACGAGAGCGAGTCGTTCGTCATCTCCGACGACGACGAGGACGAGCCCGTCCAGCAGATCGCGTCGGCCGGTGCAACCGCGGACCCGGTGAAGGACTACCTCAAGCAGATCGGCAAGGTCCCGCTGCTCAACGCCGAACAGGAGGTCGAGCTCGCCAAGCGCATCGAGGCGGGCCTGTTCGCCGACGAGAAGCGGGCCGCGGAGGCGACGACCCCGATCGAGCTGTCCGTCGAGTTCCAGTGGATCGCGATGGACGGTCGCAAGGCGAAGAACCACCTCCTGGAGGCAAACCTGCGCCTGGTGGTGTCGCTGGCCAAGCGTTACACCGGCCGGGGAATGCTGTTCCTGGACCTGATCCAGGAGGGCAACCTCGGGCTGATCCGGGCGGTGGAGAAGTTCGACTACACGAAGGGCTACAAGTTCTCCACCTACGCCACCTGGTGGATCCGGCAGGCCATCACCCGGGCGATGGCCGACCAGGCACGGACGATCCGCATCCCGGTGCACATGGTCGAGGTCATCAACAAACTCGCCCGGGTACAGCGGCAGATGCTGCAGGACCTCGGTCGCGAGCCCACGCCGGAGGAGCTCGCCGTCGAGTTGGACATGACGCCGGAGAAGGTCGTCGAGGTCCAGAAGTACGGGCGCGAGCCGATCTCCCTGCACACCCCGCTCGGCGAGGACGGCGACTCCGAGTTCGGTGACCTCATCGAGGACTCCGAGGCGATCGTGCCGGCCGACGCGGTCAGCTTCACCCTGTTGCAGGAGCAGCTGCACTCGGTGCTGGACACGCTGTCCGAACGCGAGGCCGGCGTCGTCTCCATGCGGTTCGGCCTGACCGACGGCCAGCCGAAGACGCTGGACGAGATCGGCAAGGTCTACGGGGTCACCCGCGAACGGATCCGCCAGATCGAGTCCAAGACGATGTCCAAGCTGCGCCACCCCTCCCGCAGCCAGGTATTGCGCGATTACCTGGACTGAGGGGCTGGCTCGACCTTGGGACGGAGCTGCTGGACTCCTGGTTGCCGCACCTGCGGGCCGAGCGAAAGTTGCCGGCCACGCTGGTCTTTAGCGACGGGCTGGGCCGGTCACCGCCCGATCTCGACACTTGGTTCTCTGCCGCTTCAACGCGTGCTGGTCGACAAGGGCGAGTTGGGCGCCAACCCACGAGCTGACCGCCGAGCGGACCGCGAACGGCGGCACACCGAGGGAGTTCGCCGACGTGTACGGGTCGGTGTGGGGGACCGCAGGCACCGGCTCGGTGCTCCTGCTCGACGGCAAGGCGCGGGGCCTGGCGGGACCGATGGCCGGGGTGCGCGCGGTGCAACGCGCGTTCGGGTGGCTGTTCACGGGTCGCGCCGGGTTCCCCTGGCCGTACGGCGGCTGGGACCTGCCGTGGCTGCTGCATGTCCCGGAGGTGCGTCCGTGGGAGACGGGTCCGGCCGGCACCTGGGGGAACCGGGTCGACAACACCGGCGGGTACCGGGACGACGACTGGCTCGCGGAGTCCTTCGGGCGGCTGCTGCGGACCATGGCCGGCGGCAGCGTCTGCCCGACGCCCTCGGAGACGCTGACCCGGTTCGGCGAGGCGTGAGAGTTCCGGCACCGCGCAGCAGCGGCGGCCCGGAGTTCGTGGCCGAGCTCACCGCGCGCGGCCGGAAGTAGCCGGCCGACATGACCGTCCCCGGCCGTCCGTATGCCTCAGCGCCGAGTCGCCTCGAAACCGATGGGGTCCGGCAGGCAGACTCAATGGAGCTTGTGCTCGGGCAGGCGGCGGACACCCGTGAGACAGTCGGCCGCCCCACGCGGCGCACGACGGGGGCGACCACGAGGCATCGGACACCGGCGCGTGACCCACCTCGCGTGCGCGTCTTCGATCGGGACGGCTGGCTCGTCTGGCTGGGCAGATAGCAGGTGATGGGACGCCGACATGCCGTGTGGCTGGGCCGCCCGGTGACCCAGCTAGCCCGCACCGGACACCACAGCGCCCCACCCGCCAGCTCGGCGGGTGGGGCGCTGTCGTGCATCTGGAGCGACCCCCAGCCTGGGCACTTCTCTGGCAACGTCTTGGCCGTGAACGGTCCACACGTGTTCTGGGTCGACGATCTCGGCGTCTCGGACGACTGCCGCCGTCACATCGCCGAGAAACACGAGCTCACGGCGGACCAGGCCCGATCGGCTGTGCGTTGGGTCGAGGACCTCGTCGGGAGCTGGTCACCCGACGAGATGGGTCGGCTGCGTGCGATCGTCGACGTCACGATCGACGACCAGCCGGGGCTCCTAGTGATGTACCCAGCCACCGGCGAGCCGATGTCGCCGAAGGCGGTCAGGTGGCGGCTCCGAACTGTCTACCTGCTGTAAATATGTCAACACCGGCCGGCCTCGTCTCGACGGGTGGGCTGGTCGGGGAGCACTATCGGTTGCATGACCGCTCCTCACGCGTACGGCGACGAGTTCGGGCCAGACGAGCCGCTTGACGACGTTCTCTCGGCTCGAGCGAACGGTGAGCCGATGATCAGTAAGCGACCCCAGGCCGGGCTGCTGCACGTGGTTCCGAGCAACGCCGTCCGAGGCGGGGACTTCTACGACAAGATCGTGTCGGTTGCGGCCGACGGTGACTGGTCGATCGATGATCGCCCTGCCGAGTTGGTCGCTGTCGGCACTCGCTGACGCGTGGCCGCCCCGCGCCCGCAACGCCTGCACGTCGACGTCCTCCTCGCTGAACGGACAACCAACAGCCCCAACGGGACCGTCAACCTGCTCGGGGCCGGGTGGAGCACCATCCAGCGGTCTGGCCCGCTGGTAGGACCGATGTCGGTCGTCGCGTTCCTCAAGGTCCCGTACGAGCTCTGCAACCGGGACGTCCGCGTCGAGCTGTCACTCGTCGATGAAGACGGCTATGTCGTTGTCGCTGGTGAGCAAGAGCTCCGGATCACGCAGGTCTCGCGGTTCAGCCCGCCGCCCGGCGCCCCCAACGGGACCGGAGCAACCGGTTCCGTGTCCATCGAGTTGTCCCCCGGGATTCCCTTGACGGACGGGCGCGGGTACCAGTGGCGGGTGGCTGTGAACAGCCAGCACGAGCCTGAGTGGCAGGCGGCGTTCTGGGTTGCAGCAGCCCCTCAACCGCCACAGCTCGGCAGTGGGCCGACCGCACTGCCGCAGTTGCCGTTCGGTCCCAACGCCTGAGCCACCCGGTACACCGTCCGCACGTCGACGCCGACCTGGTCGCGACGGCCTGCCGGGTCGCCGTGCCGGCGACACGGCCTGCCGGGTCGCCGTGCCGGCGAGCAGCTCCCGGATCCGCTGGTCGCGGGCGGCCCACCACTCGGCCAGCTGGTCGGCGCGCCAGCGGCGGTCCCAGCCGAACATCCGGGCGACGCCGGCTGCCTCGCCTGCAGGTCCGTGCCGCTCGAGCCGGCTGCGTCCAACCCCGAGGAACAGCACGGCCTCACAGGTGGTGATCCAGCCGATCGGGTCGACGTCCGGCCGCCCGTGCCCAGCCTGGCGGACCAGCCACAGGACCGAGCGCGGCTTGAGCCCGACGGCGTCCGCATCGCCCGCACCGGGACCCCGGCCGCCCGGCGCTGCTGCACCGTCAAGCCGAACCGGACCAGTCGTGCGTGCACCGGCCCTCCGCGTGCAGGTCGACGAGGTCCGCGGCCTGGTGGTCCAGCAGGACCCGCGGGTCAGCGGCGCTCACCGGGCCCGGATGCCGAGGTGCGGGCTCGGGCTGCGCGGATCATCCTCAGTCGATGAAGCAGACGCGACCGTGGATGGCTCGTCCCGGCCGACCGGGGGACCAGTACCGCTGGACCTACACGGCGACCTTCGAGACCGGAGAGGTACGCCCTGACGGTCGACCGGAGACCACCACGCTGAGTCGCGAGTACCGGGGTGACTCATGGAAGGCCGCTACAGCCGCGGCCCTGGCGGACGGGACGCCGCCGCCCGAGTAGGTATCCGCGAGCCACCCGTCCTGGTGATCGGCCCGGCCCGCTCCGGCCGGGCGGGCCGGGCATCACCGGGTCGCAGTCGTCCGCCCCGCACCCGTCGCTGTGCAGCGACCAGTAGTGCCGGCACGTGGGACAGGCAGGCGCGTCCATCGCGCGGCTCGCCTGATGCTGACCTGCAGGGGGTGCTGGTCAGCACAGCGGACAGCCGTGCCTAGTGCGCGACTACCTGGACTGATCGGTCCGGCCATCCGCGGCGAGGTCACGCCCCCCTCGCATCAGGTCGACGACGTGGGCCAGCGTCTGGTCGTTCCCGACGTTGCCGGCGAACACCACGTAGGGCATCCCGACCACCTCCGGCGCGGCGTGCACCGGCTCGAGCACCGACACCTGGCCGGGCAGCAGTTGTCCCAGCACGGTTGCCCGCCGGATGCCGAGACCGTCCACCGCGACGTCGTGGGAGGTGATGCCGCCCTTGGCGACCACCCAGGACGGTCGGGCCGCGCGCGCGCCGCGGACCACCTCGGCGAGCGCGTGCGATGTCGCCCGCGCGATCGCCAGGCTGGCGTCGCGGTCGGCGCCCAGCAGCAACTCACGGCTGGTGGACAGCAGCACGTCGGACCCGCCGAGCCCCGCAGTCACCCGCTGGGCGGCATCGGCCACGTGGCCGTCCCGGCGGCGGCCGTCAGCGACCGCCCGGACGTCGAGCTCCACCTCGGTGAACCCGCCGCGGGCACGGGCAGCCGCGAGCTGCCGGCTGCTCAGGCCGACGTGGGAACCGACGACGAGCAGCCCGTGTCGGCCCGGCGCGGCCCGGCGCCCCGCCCCCACCTGCGCCGCGGACAGCGGTTCCTGCGGTTCCAGGCCGGCCAGCGCCCGCACGAACGACGGCCCGGTCCGGTGCAGGAAGGACCGGCCCGCAGCCTCCGCGGCCAGCAGGCCCAGCACGACGACCTCCAGATCGGCGTACTCGGTCGCGTTCACGACCACGATGCGGCCGTAGCGCAGCCCGGACAGCACCTCGGTGACCCGCTCGGGTCCGCCTCGGCGGATGTCGGCCAGGCTCAGTGCCGCGACGTCCGCAGGCCGCAGCCGCCCACCGCTGCGCTCGGCGACGAACACGCGCAGGTCCGAGGCGGTGTAGCCGAACGTGGCATCCTGCGCGAACTCCGTCTGCCCCACCGGCACCAGGTCCCCGTGCACCCGTGCCCAGTGGACGTTCCCCGCGGTCACCCGGCCCGCCTCCAGGAACGCCGGCACCAGCAGCACCCCGTCGTAGCCGGTACCCAGGACACGTCGGCGGGCGTGGCCCAGAGCCGTGATCTCGGCCAGGACGTGACCGCGCAGCGTGGAGTCGCTGCGGCTGACGACGTCGATCGGTCCACCCAGTCGCCGACCGAGGTCCAGCAGGTCGCGGCCCACCCGCAACGTCAGCTGGGCCGCCTCGGCTTCGGGCAGGCTGCGGGTGTTCGTCAGTGCGAAGCAGGTCGCGCCGACCCCGGCCAGTCCGGCGGCGAGCTCCGCGGACTCCAGGACCGTGACCACCGAGACGCCGTGCACTGCCTGCGAACCGGTTGGGTCGTCGTCCAGGACAGCGGTTCGCCGGCCGGTGGCCGCCCGCGCCCGCCGGATGTCCGCGCGGGCGCCGGGGACGACCAGCGGCGCCGGCAGGGCGGCGAGTACATCGGCGGCCGCCGGCAGCGAACTCACGAGACCTGCAGCCCACCGTTGATGTCGTAGGTCGCCGCGGTGACGTAACCGGCGTCCTCGCCGAGCAGGAACGCCATCAGCGCCGCGACCTCGTGGACCGAGCCCACCCGGCCGACGAGCACATCCGCGGCCAGCTGCTCCTTCCGCTCCTCGGTGAGCGGGCCGCCCATGATGTCGGTGTCCACCGGCCCCGGAGCCACACAGTTCACGGTGACGCCGTACTCGCCGACCTCGCGGGCCAGGGCGCGGGTGAAGCCGATCACCGCTGCCTTCGACGCGCTGTAGGCGACCTTCGAGTAGGTACCGCCGCCGCGCTGGGCAGAGATGGACGAAACGCTGACGATCCGGCCGAGCCGGCGGTCGACCATTCCGCGCAGCACCCGCTGGGTGACCAGGTAGGTGCCCCGCATGTTGACGGCGAACACGCGGTCCCACTCGGTCGGGGTCACCTCCAGGAAGGGCGTCGGTGAGCTGATCCCCGCGACGTTTGCCAGGGCGACGACCGCCGGCAGCCGGGCCTCCACCTGCAAGATCGCCGTGTCCACCGACGCCGGGTCCGAGACGTCGGCCGCGACGCCGAGTGCCGGTGCGCCGTGTCGCTCGGTGAGCCGCGCCGCCACGTCGGCGCAGGCGGCGGCATCCAGGTCCAGTACCGCCACGGCCCAGCCGGCGCCCGCGAGCCGGTCGGCCAGCGCTCGCCCGATGCCGCGGGCGGACGCCGCGCCGGTGACGACGGCGGTGCGCTCGGCCGGGAACCGCCCGGCTGGTCCCGGCGCGCCGGCGTTCGGGGCGTCCTCGTAGGTCATTGTCATGGTCTCCCGCCGGGCTCGGGCCGGCCCCGCCGAGGGGGCACGGCGCCCGATGCGTGCACAGCAAAACGGGATGCTACGGCCGGCCCGGTTCCACGACGACCGGCTGCACCGCAGCCACCGACTCCCGGTGCGCGGGCGAACGTCCGCTGGGACCGTCGGCCGCTCGGCCCGGTAGCTGCACTTCTGTGTTGCCGAGAGGTAACGCCATGTAAACAGTCCGCGATCCACCCGATCGGCCGGCTCGGCGATTGACACCGCGGGCTCGGAGTCGCCAGGTTGATCCCCGCGTGTATCCCGTATACAGCCCGGCGGCTGGGGAACGCGCCCACTGTCGGCGGGACGTGGCCAGGGGCTGCCTCACCGACCGACCCGACGACTCCGCACGACCACCGCCCGGCCCATGCCGGGAGTGGTCGGCCAAACTTGCAGGAGGACCCGCGTGACGCTCACGCACCCCCGCACCACGGCCGCCGCCGTCGCACTGGCGGTCGCCGTCGTACTGGCGGCCTGCTCCGGAACGACCGGGTCGAACACCGCCAAGTCGTCGGTCGCCGCAGACGGTGCGACCTACGGCACGCTGCCCGCGCAGAAGGGGACGCCCACCGACGGCGGCGTCGTCCGTGTCGCGCAGTTCCCGGGCGCCGGGCCGAACTACATCTTCCCGATCACCCCGGCCGCGAACGGCTCGGTCTACAACATCTACCAGTTCCAGAATCTACTGTTCCGTCCGCTCTATGCCTCGAGGGTGGGCACCCAGCCGAAGATCGACCCCAAGGAGAGCCTGGGGGGTGAGCCGGCATTCTCCAACGGCAACAAGACCGTCACGATCAAGCTGAAGGACAACTACACCTGGTCCGACGGCAAGAAGGTCGTCGCCGACGACGTGGTCTTCTTCATCGCCCTGCTGAAGGCCGCCGTCAAGGAGAGCCCCGCGAATTTCGGCAACTACACGCCCGGTTACTTCCCGGACAGCGTGGCCAAGGCCGAGGCGACCGATCCGACCACCGTGACGCTCACGCTGACCAAGCCGTTCAACCCACAGTTCTTCTACCTCAACCAGCTGACGTTCATCACGCCACTGCCCTCGACGGCGTGGAACCGCGCCGCGGTCGGTGGGCCGGCGCTGGACTGGAAGGTCCCGGCGAACGCCAAGAAGATCTACGACTTCCTCGCCAAGCAGGCGGGCAGCCTGGCAACCTACGCGACCAACCCGCTGTGGCAGGTCGTCAACGGCCCGTTCCGGCTGACCGCCTACAACCCGAACACCGCGGCGCTGAGCATGAAGCCGAACCCGAAGTACACCGGCCCGCAGAAGGCGCACATCAGCGAGCTGCAGCAGGTGGCGTTCACGTCCGAGGCCGCCGAGTTCAACCAGCTCCGCAGCGGCAACCTCGAGATCGGCGCGGTCCCGTTCACCAGCCTCGCCCAGGTGCCGACCCTGCAGCGCAGCGGCTACACCGTCTACGGGTTCCCCAGCTTCGGGTTCAGCTACACCCTGTTCAACTTCAAGAACACCACCGGGAACTTCAACAAGATCATCGCCCAGCCCTATGTCCGCCAGGCACTCGTCCACCTGCAGGACCAGCAGGCGCTGATCAAGGGGGTCTACCGCAACGCCGCCGCCGAGTCCTACGGCCCGGTCCCCGCCGTGCCGAAAACCGAGTTCACCCCCGACAACGCGACGACGAACCCGTACCCGTACGACCCCGCCGTCGCCAAGAAGCTGCTCACCGACCACGGCTGGGACGTCGTGCCCAACGGGACCACGACCTGCAAGACACCCGGGTCGGGGCCGAACCAGTGCGGTGCGGGCATCCCGGCGGGGACACCGATGTCGTGGAACCTGTTCTATTCCAACCAGCCGGCGACCACCGGCCAGCAGGTGACGGCGCTGGTGTCGGCCGCCAAGCAACTCGGCATCACCATCACCACCTCCTCGAAGACCTTCAACTTCCTCATCCAGAACTACAGCGACGTCTCGGCACCGTCGAACATCAACAAGTGGGCGATGATGAAGTTCGGTGGGTTCTCGGTGTCGAATTATCCGACCACGAACCAGATCTTCAACACGACGGGTTCGTACAACTTCGGCGGGTACAGCGACCCCCAGGCCGACAAGCTCATCCAGAACTCGGTGTTCGGCAGCGATCCGAAGGCGGTGTCCAAGGAGGCGGCCTACATCACCACGGCCGCGCCGGCGATCTTCCAGCCGAACACCTCCAACGTGCTCGCCATCAGCACGAAGATCTCGGGTCCGCCGGACAGCTTCTCCAACATCACCCAGTACCGGATGTCCCCGGAGTACTGGTACTTCACCAAGTAGGTCCGACACGCCCCGGCCGGGCCGCCCCAGGGCGGCTCGGCCGGTGGTCAGGAGAACGGAGTCCCGGTCATGGTCGGATACCTGGTGCGCCGGATCGGCGTGTCCGTGATCGTCGTGCTCGGCATCTCGATCCTGGTCTTCCTGCTGCTGCACACCATCTCCAGCTCCCCGGGCCGGGCGGTGCTCGGCGTGCAGGCCACTCCCCAGGCGGTCGCCGCCTTCGACCACGCCAACGGGTACGACCGGGCGGTGCCGCTGCAGTACCTGAGCTATCTCGGAAACCTGTTGCACGGAAACCTCGGTTACTCCTACAAGCTCAACCAGTCGGTGGGCGCGCTGTTGCAGCAGAATGTCGGGCGCAGCGCGGTGCTCACGGCGATCGCGCTGTTCCTGGCGGTCGTGATCGCGATCCCGCTCGGTATCGCCCAAGCGGTCAAGCGCAACACCGCCATCGACAACGTGCTGACCGCCACGGCCTTCACCCTCTACTCGATCCCGGTGTTCTTCCTCGCCCTGGTGCTCATCGCCGTCTTCTCACTCAACCTCAACGTGTTCCCCAGCCAGGCCAGTCAGGCCGACACCGTTCTCGGCGTGCTGCGGGACCCGGCGTCGATGGTGCTGCCGATCGCCACCCTGACGGCGGTGTCGGTTGCCGCCTTCTCCCGGTACATGCGCTCCTCGGCCCTGGACAACCTGGCGCAGGACTACATCAAGGTGGCCCGAGCGAAGGGCCTCAGCGAGCGCCAGGTGATCAGCCGGCACCTCGTCCGCAACTCCTGCCTGCCGGTCATCACCCTGGTCGGGCTGTCGTTGCCGGCCCTGCTCGCCGGCAACCTCATCGTCGAGACGGTCTTCAACTACCCGGGTCTGGGGCTGCTGTTCTTCAACAGCCTGCAGAAGGAGGACTACCCGGTGCTGCTGGCCTACAGCCTGATCGTCGGGGTGCTGACCGTGGTGGGGAACCTCGTCGCGGACCTTGCGCTCGCGGTCACCGACCCCCGGATCCGGCTGGCGTGACGGTGCCAGCCGTGCCAGCCGTGCTCCCTGTGCCCGCAACCATCCGACACCCCGCCAGGAGCAGCCATGGTCGCTGAACTGGAACAGCTACCGCCGGCCGGTCGGCCTGCGCAGATCGCCGACGCGGGGAACGTCCGCGCCCGGACGCCCATGTGGCGGCTCGCGCTGCGCTCGTTCATGGAGAACCGCCTCGCCGTCGTCGGGGTCGGACTGATCGTCGCGTTCGTCGCGTTCAGCTTCGTCGGCCCGGTCTTCTACCGGACCAACCAGTCGGACACCGACATCGCGAACACGTTCCTGCCACCCGGTAACGGTCATCCGCTCGGCACCGACAGCTACGGGTTCGACGTGCTCGGCCGGATGATGAAGGGCGGCCAGGCATCGCTGGAGATCGCGTTGCTGTCCGCGCTGATCGCCACCGTCATCGGGACGCTGTGGGGTGCGGTGGCCGGCCTGGTGGGCGGCGTGGTGGACGCGCTGATGATGCGGGTCGTCGACGTCCTGCTCGCGATCCCGTTCCTGTTCATCGTGCTGATCATCGCGACCCGGTTCGACGCCTCCGTGCTGAGCCTGAGCCTGCTCCTCGGGGCATTTTCCTGGCTGGTGCCCGCCCGGCTGGTCCGCGGCGAGGTGCTCACCCTGCGGGTCCGGGACTTCGTGTCGGCCGCGCGGGTGATGGGGGGGACACAGTGGCGGCTGGTCAGCCGACACCTGGTGCCCAACGCCCTCGGCGTCGTCATCGTCAACGTCACGTTCCAGATTGCCGACGCTTTGCTGGCCGTGGCCGCCCTGGGATTCCTCGGCTTCGGCCTGAACTACCCGAAGGTCAGCTGGGGCGACATGCTCTCCGACGGCATCAACTACCTGCTGAGCGGCTACTGGTGGCTGATCTACCCGGTCGGTCTCTGCCTGGTGCTCGTGGTGATGGCCTTCAACTTCATCGGTGACGCGCTACGCGACGCGGTCGACGTCCGCCTCCGCAAGCGCTGACCACCTGCCCACACCGAATCCGAGGAGCACCTGTGGTCCGCGCACTCGAGATCAATGGCCTTTCCACGCACATCCAGCTGAGCAGGTCCGTCGTCCAGGCCGTCGGTGAGGTGTCCCTGCACATCGACGCTGGGGAGACCCTCGGGCTGGTCGGGGAATCCGGCTGCGGCAAGTCCATGACCGGGTTGTCGGTGATGGGTCTGCTGCCGCCCGGCGGGCGGATCGTCGCCGGCTCGGTCAAGGTGGAAGGCCGCGAGCTGGTCGGGCTGCCCGAGGCCCAGTTGCGCCAGGTCCGCGGCAACGACGTGGCGATGGTGTTCCAGGACTCGATGACCTCGCTGAACCCGACCCGCACCATCGGCTACCAGGTCGCCGAACCGGTGCGCCGGCATCTCGGCGCCAGCCGGGCACAGGCGGTGGACCGGGCCACCGAGGTCCTCGGCCTGGTGGGCCTGCCGCAGCCGAAGCAGCGCCTGGAGGACTACCCCCACCAGCTCTCCGGCGGCCTGCGCCAGCGGGTGCTGATCGCGATGGCGCTGGCGTGCAACCCCAAGGTGTTGATCGCCGACGAACCGACCACCGCACTGGACGTGACGATCCAGGCCCAGATCCTCGCCCTGCTGGACGACCTGAAGGACCGCCTGGGGATGGCGGTGCTGCTGATCACCCACGACATGGGTGTCGTCGCCGGCCGGGCCGACCGGGTCAACGTGATGTACGCCGGCCGGATGGTCGAGGCGACCGGCACCCGGGAGCTGTTCGCGCACATGCACCACCCGTACACCCAGGCGCTGCTGGCCTCGATCCCGCAGCTGGACCAGGACAGCGCCGAGCCGCTGTACACGATCCCGGGTATCCCGCCGGACCTGGCCGCCCCGCCGGCCGGTTGCCGGTTCGCGGACCGCTGCCCCCGGGCGACCGAGCAGTGCCGGACCGAGGAGCCGCAGCTGGCCCAGGTCGGCCCGGCGGAGCATTCGCCCGTCGGGCACCTGGCCGCGTGCTGGCACCCGGTGGACGGGCCGGTCCCGCACCGCGCGCCCGACCCCGCCGTCGTCGCCCACCGCGCCCAGCTCGCCGCCGAACGCACCCGCGACGTCCGGCTGCTCGACGTGCAGAACCTCGTGCGGGAGTATCCGGTGGGCGCCGGGGTCGTGCGCCGGCGGTCCGGCAGCGTCAAGGCGGTCTCGGACGTCTCGTTCAGCGTGAACCGCGGTGAGACGTTCGGGCTGGTCGGGGAGTCCGGCTGCGGCAAGTCGACGATCGGCCGGATGGTCGTCGCGCTGGACAAGCCGGACGGCGGGACGGTGATCCTCGGCCGCGACGACCTGGCCTCGATGCGCGGTGCCCGGCTGCGGCGCCGGCGCCGTGACCTGCAACTGATGTTCCAGGACCCGCAGGCGTCGCTGGACCCGCGGGTCCGGGTGGGCGCCACGCTGCGGGAGCCGCTGGCGATCCAGGGCATCGGCAGCCGCAAGGAGCAGGACGCCCGCGTCGAGCAGCTGTTGGGCGAGGTCGGGCTGCCGGCGAGCTCGGTGGAGCGCTACCCGCACGAGTTCTCCGGCGGACAGCGTCAACGCATCGGCCTGGCCCGGGCGCTGGCGTTGAACCCGCAGCTCATCGTCGCCGACGAGCCCGTGAGCGCGCTCGACGTCTCCATCCGCTCGCAGGTGCTCAACCTGATGAAGCGGCTGCAGGTGAGCCACGACCTGTCCTACGTCGTCATCTCCCACGACCTCGCGGTGGTGAAGTACCTGGCCGACCGCATCGGGGTGATGTACCTGGGCAGGCTCGTCGAGGTCGGGCCCAGTGAACGGGTCTACGCCGCGCCCGCCCACCACTACACCGCCGGCCTGATCGCGACGATCCCCGCCCCCGACCCGGCGGCGGAGTCGGTCAGCCCCGACGCGGTGATCCGTGGGGAACTGCCGAGCCCGGTCGACCCCCCGTCCGGGTGCCGGTTCCGGACCCGTTGCCCGGCGGCGCGGGACCTGTGCGCCCGGGTCCAGCCGCCGATGCGCCCGTTCGGCGACGACCACTGGGCCGCCTGCCACTTCCCGCTGCAGCGCCCGACCGCCATGCTCGGCGAGCCGCCCGGCGCCGACACGGCACCCGACACCCTGACAACCGACGGCGGCGGCGCCCCGCCACCCGACAGCCACGGCGCCCCGACTGACCTGGCCCCGATTGGCGGTACCCGCGTTGCGCCCTGACCAGATCGACCTCCTGCTCACGCCGTCTGCCCCGACCCTGCACCCGGCCGGGGACCGTGCCGTCGTCTCCGTCGTCCGGCCCGACGTCGCGACCAACGAGTACGTCGGGCAGCTGTGGACGGTTCCGCTCGCCGACGGCGCCCCCGTCCGGTTGACCCGGGGCCACCGCGACACCGCTCCCCGGTTCTCCCCGGACGGCCGGCTGCTCGCGTTCCTGCGCGCGGCTCCCGCCGGCAAGCCCCAGCTGCACGTCGTCGCGGCCGACGGCGGAGAACCGGTGCAGCTGACCGACGCCCCGCTCGGCGCCGGCGAGCCCCGCTGGTCCCCGGACGGGTCTCGGATCGCCTACACCGCGCGCGACCCGGAGCCGGGCCGCTACGGCACCGTCGACGGCGTCGGGCCCGACGCCGAGGACCCCAGGCTGATCACCGACCTGCAGTACCTGCAGGACGGTGTCGGCTACGTGGGGGACCGCCGGACGCAGGTGTTCGTGGTCGACGTGCCGGACCTGCAGGCGGACCCCGTCGGCGCCGGACCCGCCGGAGCCGGACCCGCCGGCGCCGGGATCTCCGGACCGACCCGCGTGACCGAGGGCCCGTTCGAGACCGCCTCGGTCGCCTGGAGCCCGGACGGGAACCGGCTCGCGTTCGTCAGCGCGCGCCACGCCGGCCACGTCGACGACCTGCGGTGCGACGTCTGGACGTGCAGGCCGGACGGAACGGACCTGGTGCGGGTGACGCCGACCACCCTGACCGCCGACGAGGTGGCCTGGTCCGCCGACGGCACCACGCTGTGGCTGCTGGCCAGCGACCCGGGCCCGGACGGCCTGGACTTCATCGCCCGGCACAGCGGCCTGTTCTCGGTCCCGGCCGACGGGTCGACACCGCCGGCCCGGCACACCGACGCCGAGACGATGGACCTCGGTGAGGTCGGCTCCCACCTGACCGTGACCGGCGACGGTGTGCTGGTGCAGAACCGCACCCGTGGCTCGGTCGAGCTGCTGCGCGTCGGCGGTGGCACGGCAGGAGCTCCGGAGGTGGTGCTCGGTGGCCCGCGGTGCGTCGTCGGCCAGGCCGCCGTGAGCACCGCGACGGGGACCGTGATCGTCGCAACCGTCCAGACCCCGGACTCACCCGGTGAGCTGGTGGTGGTCGCGCCCGGTCCCGAGCGGCAGGTAACCGACTTCGCGGCTGCGCTGCGCGACGGCCCCGGGGTGCGGCCGCTGCACGAGATCACCGTTCCCGCCGACGACGGGTATCCCGTGCACGGCTGGGTGGTCGTGCCCGGCGGGCCGGGTCCGCACCCGGTCCTGCTGGACGTCCACGGCGGCCCGTTCACCCAGTTCGGCTGGCACGTCTACGACGAGGCCCAGGTGCTGGCCGCGGCCGGCTATGCGGTCGTGCTCGCGAACCCGCGCGGGTCGGCCGGGTACGGCCAGGCCCACGGCACGTCCATCGTCGGTGCCCTCGGGCAGCGCGATGCCGGTGACCTGCTCGACTTCCTCGACGGTGTGCTCGCCGACCCCGGGTTCGGGTTGGACCCGGACCATGTCGGGGTGCTCGGCGGGTCCTACGGCGGGTACATGACGGCCTGGCTGATCGCGGACCCCCGGTCGGCGGACCGGTTCGCGGCGGCGGTCGTCGAGCGGGGGTTCCTGGACCCGGAGTCGTTCGCCGGGACCTCCGACATCGGCTGGTTCTTCGGTGGGGCTCTCGTCGGCACCGACCCGGCCAAGGTCCGGGCGCAGTCACCGATGGCGGCGGTCGACCGGGTGCACACCCCGACCTTCGTCATCCACTCCGAACGGGACTACCGCTGCCCGCTGGAGCAGGGCCAGCGGTACTTTGCCGCTCTGGTCCGCCGCGGTGTCGAGGCCGAGTTCCTGGTCTTCCCCGGGGAGAGCCACGGGCTGACCCGGGAGGGCCAGCCGCGCCACCGCCGCCAGCGCTTCGACGCCGTCCTGCGCTGGTGGGCCCGGCACCTGCCGACGCCCGGCAACCAGCCAGAGCCGGCCACCGCGGAAGCGGAGACACAGTGACCGTCCGACCCATCCGCCTGTTCGGCGACCCCGTGCTACGCCAGGTCGCCCAGCCGGTCGTCGCCTTCGACCGGGAGCTGGCCGACCTGATCACCGACCTGACCGACACGATGGTCGACGCCGACGGCGGCGGGATCGCCGCGCCGCAGATCGGCGTCGGCCTGCGGGTGTTCACCTACCGCGTGGAAGGTGAGATCGGTCACGTCGTCAACCCGGTCGTGGAGCCGGTCGGCGAGCAGGTGCAGCTCACCCCGGAGGGGTGCCTGTCCATCCCGGGGCTCCCCTTCGACTGCAGTCGGCACCTGCAGGTCGTCACCACCGGGTTCGACCTGCACGGGGAGCCGGTGCGGGTCGAGGGCAGCGGCCGGATGTCGGTGATCGTCGAGCACGAGACCGACCACCTCGACGGGATCCTGTTCGTCGACCGGCTGGACGCGGCGACCCGCCTGCTCGCCGAGCAGGCGATCCGGGAGGCCGAGTGGAGTGGCGGACGGGTGCCGGAGATCCGGGTCAGCCCGCACGCCCCGCTGCAGTCCGTCAGCTGACCCGGCACCGGCCCGTCAGCTGACCCGGCACCGGCCCGTCAGCTAACAGACCACAGACGCCGAGGGCGGGCCCACCTCGCTGGTGGGCCCGCCCTCGGCGGTGTCGCTGCCGGTATGCCGGCGGCTCAGCGCTCCTCGGCGCCCGCCGTCGCCCTGGTGGCGTGCAGCCGGTCGGACTCGTCGTGGATCTTCACCGCGACGCCGTCCAGCTTCGGGCCGTACTCGCGCCGGTGGTGGGCACAGAACAGCAGCTCCCCGCCGCTCGGGAGGCTGACCCGGGCGTAGGCCTGCGCTCCGCAGCGGTCGCAGCGGTCGCTGGCGCTCAGGGTCTCGTTGGCGGTCAGTGTTGCGTTCATGTCGCGTTCCCCTCTTCTGCGTCGCGCCGGGCCGATCCCCCACCGGGTGCGGGCCATCCCGGCCGGCGCCATCCTGCGGTGGCGCCGTCGTGCGGTGGTGCGTGCTGGCCGCCTCCCCATACAAGCAGGCTGGGCGCCCAGCTGGTGCGCGGGCCGCGCAGACGCGCGCACGCATGTGCCCGAGCCGTCTGTGACGCATCCGCGGACCCGTGCGTCGTCGCCTGCTGAGAACGCCGTGACCGGGGAGGATGTTCCGTGGGGACAGACGCGCCGGCGATCGGCGCAACCCGAGACCCCGGACCGCAGAACCGGCACCCGGCAATCCGGACCCGACGACCCGCAGGAGGCCCAGTGGCGGCAGAGCCGACGGCGGCCCCGCGCGCGACGGCGGCGCCGGGCCGCGCGCAGCCGGGCTACTCCGCCCGCGACCTGTCCGTGCTGGAGGGCCTGGACGCGGTCCGCAAGCGCCCCGGCATGTACATCGGGTCCACCGACGCCCGGGGTCTTGCGCACCTGCTGTGGGAGATCGTGGACAACGCCGTCGACGAGGCACTCGGCGGACACTGCGACGCGATCACGGTGACCCTGCACCCGGACTCCTCGGTCGAGGTCGCCGACAACGGCCGCGGGATCCCGGTGGACACCGAGCCGACCACCGGGCTGTCCGGGGTCGAGCTGGTGCTGACCCGGCTGCACGCCGGCGGGAAGTTCGGCGGCGGCTCCTACACGGCGACCGGGGGTCTGCACGGCGTCGGCGCCTCGGTGGTGAACGCCCTGTCCGCGCGGATGGACGTCGAGGTCGACCGGGCCGGGAAGACCTCGGCGCTGAGCTTCCGGCGCGGGGCTCCCGGGGTGTTCACCGACCCGCCGCAGGGTCCGGGGCCCGACGCGCCGTTCACCGCCCGCGGCGGCCTGCGGGTCGCCGGGCGGGCCCGCCGCGGGCACACCGGCACCCGGGTCCGCTGGTGGGCGGACCCGCAGGTGTTCCCCGCGGCGGCGGTACTGGCCGTCCCGGATCTGGTCGAGCGGTTCCGGCGGACCTCGTCGCTGGTCGCCGGGCTGTCGATCACGTTGGTGGACCGGCGCGATCCGGCCGCCCCGCTCGAGCAGACGTTCCTGCACACCGGCGGCATCGCCGAGTTCTGCGCGGACCTGGCCGCCGAGACCGGTGACGCGGACGTCTCCGCGGTGTGGCAGCTGGCCGGATCGGGCACGTTCACCGAGACCGTGCCGGTCCTCGACGAGCGCGGGCACCTGGAGTCGCGGGAGGTGGAGCGGACGTGCGAGGTCGACGTCGCGCTGCGCTGGGGTGCCGGTTACGACACGACCGAGCGCAGCTTCGTCAACGTCGTCGCCACCCCGGCGGGCGGCACCCACCTCGCCGGTTTCGAGCACGCACTGCTGCGGGTGCTGCGTGAGCAGGTGACGGAGAACAGGGTCCGGCTCAAGGCCGGCAGCGACCGTCCCGAGAAGGACGACGCGCTGGAGGGCCTGACCGCGCTGGTCTCCGTCCGGCTGGCCGAGCCGCAGTTCGAGGGCCAGACCAAGGAGGTGCTCGGCACCGGCCCGGTCCGGGGGATCGTGGCCGACGTGGTCCGCCGCGAGCTGACCGCGCGGCTGACCGCCACCCGCGGGCCGGGCCGCGCGGAGGCGGCCGCTGTGCTGGACAAGGTCGTCGGGGCGATGAAGACGCGGATCGCCGCGCGGGCGCACCGCGACACCGCCCGGCGCAAGACGGCGCTGGAGAACAGCGCTCTGCCGCCGAAACTGGTCGACTGCCGGACCAACGACGTCAGCCGTTCGGAGCTGTTCGTCGTAGAGGGCGACTCGGCGATGGGCACCGCGAAGGCGGCGCGATGGGCGCAGTTCCAGGCGCTGCTGCCGATCCGGGGCAAGATCCTCAACGTGGCGAAGGCGAGCGTGTCCGACATGCTCGCCAACAACGAGTGCGCGGCTCTCATCTCCGTGTTGGGCGCCGGGTCCGGGCGGACCTTCGACCTGTCTGCGGCCCGGTACGGGCGGGTCATCTTCATGTCGGACGCGGACGTGGACGGCGCGCACATCCGCTGCCTGCTGATGACCTTGTTCTTCCGCTACCTGCGCCCGATGGTGGAGGCCGGGCGGGTGTTCGCCGCGGTGCCGCCACTGCACCGGATCGAGATCGCCCGGCCGCCCAAGGGCGAGGACCGCTACCTCTACACCTACTCCGAGGCCGAGTTCACCTCCGCGGTCCGCTCGCTCGGCCGGCGGAATCTGACCGTGAAGGGGACACCCCAGCGGTACAAGGGACTCGGCGAGATGGACGCCGACCAGCTGAAGTCGACCACGATGGACCCGGCGACCCGGACGCTGCGCCGCATCACCGTCGCGGACGCGGTCGCCGCGGAGGCGACGATGGACCTGTTGATGGGGTCCGAGGTCGGCCCGCGCCGGGACTTCATCATCGACGGCGCCGCGGCGATCGACGCTGCGCAGCTGGACGTCTGAGGTGCGCGTCGGCGTCGCGGGGCTGGGCCGGATGGGAGCGGTGCTCGCGCACCGCTTGCTCGACGCCGGGCACGAGGTCAGCGTGTGGAACCGCTCGGCCGGACCCGTCGCCGAGCTGACCGAACGTGGGGCGGCCGCGGCCGGGAGCCCCGCAGACCTGGCTACGGCGGTCGACGTGGTCGTCGTCCTCGTGCACGACGACGCCGCGGTCCGCCGGGTGTGGCTGGCCGGTGACGGCCTGCTCGCCGGGGCGGTGGCCGGCACCCTGCTGGTGGAGAGCAGCACGGTGCGGGTCGACACCGTCCGCCAGGTCGCGGCCGCCGCCGCAGCCGTGGGCGCCGCGGTGGTGGACGCGCCGGTGTCCGGCACCGTCGCGCCGGCCCGGGCCGGTCAGCTGCTCGGCCTGGCCGGCGGGACGGCCGCGGACGTCGCCCGGGCCGCCCCGGTGCTCGACGTGTGGTGCCGCCGGGTGGTGCATCTGGGCCCGTTGGGTGCCGGGATGGCGACCAAGCTCGCCCTGAACATGGGGATGGCCGCGATGTGGGCGGCGCTGGGGGAGTCCTACGCGCTCGCCGGCGCCCACGGGGTCGACCGGGCGGCGTTCACCTCGGTGCTCACCGACTCCCCGCTGGCCAGCCCGTCGGTGCTCGCCAAGACCGCACTGCTGAGCTCGCCCACCGTGCCGACCGGCCAGGTGCCCAGCTTCGACGTCGCGGGCGTCCGCAAGGACCTGGTGGCGATGGTCGCGACCGCGGTGGGCGCCGGTGTGCCGGCCGCGGTCGCCGCGGCAGCCCTCGCGCAGTTCAGCGGCGCGGTCACCGCCGGCTTCGGCCCGGCGGACCTTGTCGCCGTCGCCGACTACCTGCGCGACGCCAGCGCGCCGACCGGCGGCTGAGCCCGGCCTTTCCCGGGACCGCCGGCGGCCGGGACCGGCTCACCGGACCCGGCGGCGGCTCACCGGACCCGGCGGCGGCCGGGGGCAGCCTGGCCGAAGCCGCGGAGCAGTGGGACCCGGGACTCGGTGTCGGTCAGCGCCCCGTGCAGTCCCAGCAGGGCCAGCGACTCCGAGCGCTGGCGCGCCGGGTCGACCAGCGCGACCGGCGCGTGCGGCACCGCCAGCACGTCCGGCAGCCGGCGCTCGACCTCGGCGTCCACCACCGGCCCGAACCAGCCGGCGGCGACCGCCTCGTCGCCGGTTACGACGGAGCACTGCTCTCCAAGCAGGTCGACGAACGCCGTCAGCACGTCGGCGGCCGCGCCGGGACGGGCGTAGGCGTAACGGGCCCGCGGCTCCCCGCCCAGGTGCGCGACCCCGTCGAGCAGTCCCGGGACCGCGCGCAGGTCCACCCGGTGGCCCGGATCCACATCGACCATCCCGTGGTCCCCGGTGACGAACACCGCCACGTCGGCGGGCACCGACTCCAACAGGCGCCCCACCGCCGCGTCCACCCGCTCCAGCTCGTCCGTCCACTGCCCGGACTGCCACCCGTGCACGTGCCCGGTCTTGTCCAGGCCCTCCCAGTACAGGAGCACCAGGCACCGGTCGGCTGCGCGCAGCAGGTGGCCGGTCAGCTCGACCCGCTGGTCCAGCGTCCCGGCCGCGGCGAACCGGGGCCCGCGCAACGCCGCCGTCGTCAGTCCGGAGCCGTCGAACAACGCGGGGGCGACGTGGGCGACGTCCACCCCGGCCGCACGCAGCGTCTCGAAGACCGTCGGGTGCGGCTGCCAGCGCCGGGGGTCCACCGCCGGGTCCCAGGACAGCTCGCTGAACAACACGTCCCGGTCCGGGTCGAGCACCTCGGTGCCGACCATCCCGTGCCGCCCCGGGGGCAGCCCGGTGCCGATGCTGGCCAGGCTGGTTGCCGTCGTCGTGGGGAAGCCGACCGCCAGCACGTCCGGGGCGCCGCTGGCGTCGGCGGCGGTGTCGGCGAGCAGCCGGCGCAGGGTCGGGGCGTGCCCGGTCCGGGCCCGCAGACAGACCTCGCCGAGCCCGTCGACGAGGACGACGACGGTCCGCCGGGCCGGTGGCAACCCCCATCCCGGGTCGGGGCGGTCGGTCGACGGCACGCCGAGGGACGCGGCGACCGCCGGCATCAGCTCGGCCAGCGACGCCGAGCCGTACGGCGGCGCGGCCGGTAGCGCGGGCGGACGAAGAGCACCGGTCACAGCAGAGCACCCGTCACAGCAACGTACCCGTCTCCCGGGCGGTCAGCTCCCCGGCCACCGCGGCGACGCCGGCGCCGAGCGCCACCCCGGGTCCGTCGCGGCGTCCCTCGACCCGCTCGGGCAGCGTCACCGGGACCCCGGTCGCGGACACCGGCCGCAGCGGCGGGACGGCGACCGCGGCCAGCAGCATCTCCTCACCGGCGCCGAGCCGGTGGCAGCGCACCCCACCGGTCGCCCGGCCCTTGGCCGGGAACTCGGCGAGCGCTGTCACCTTCACCGAACCGGACACCGCCGCCCCGAGGGCGCCAGGGGCGGTCGCCGCACGACCGCGGCGGCGCGCCGGGGCGGCCCCCGCGACGGTCAGCACCTGTGCCAGCGACAGGTCCACCGCATCGACGAGGGCACCGCTCACAACCCGTGCACCGGCGGACAACCGGATGCCCGTCATCCCGGCCGCCCCCCGGCCCTGGGGACGGACCGCATCGACGCCGAATCGCAGCAGCTGCGCGTCGGAACTGACCAGCACGACCTCACCGCCGCCGGACTCCCCGGTCGGGGCGGCCCCGACGACCGTGTCGCCGTCGCGCAGCGCGATCACCTCCCAGCTGTCCCGGTCCCCGGCGCGTTCCGGCGCCACCCGCTTCACGATCCCGCCGGCCGTCGCCAGGAACAGTCCACCCGCGTCCGGCTCGTCGTCGGTGGCCAACCGCACCAGGGCCAGCGGCCGCTCGTCGTCGGCCAGGGCGACCATCTCCGTTGCCGACACCCCGCCGCCGAGCGCGGGCAGCGTGGCCGTCGGCGGTAACGCCGGCAGGTCGACGACGCCGAGCCGGTGGACCCGGCCGGCGGAGGTGACCAGGCCCACGGTGCCCCGGATGGTCGCCTCGACGACCCCGGCGACCGCGTCGTGGCGGACGCGTCGGCCGCCGCGGCCGAGTGGACCCGTCCCGGGAACCCGGGCGAGCAGGCCGGTCGCGGACAGCAGCACCCGGCACGGCTCGTCGGTCAGCTCCAGCGAGGCAGGCCCGCGCGGTCCCGGCCGGGCCGCCGGCACGGCGACGTCGACCAGCACCGTCCGCCGGGGCGTGCCGTGGCTGTCCGCGACCGCCACCAGTTCCTCGGACACGGCGGTGCGCAGCAGGCCCTCGTCGGCCAGCAGCGCGTCGAGCTCGCCGATCGTCGCGGTCAGCTCGTCCCGCTCACGCTCCAGTTCCAGCCGCGCCAGCCGGGTCAGCCGGCGCAGCGGCAGCTCCAGGATGGCGTCCGTCTGCACCCGTGACAGGTCGAACGCGGCCATCAGCCGGTCCCGGGCGGTGGCCGCGTCGTCGCTGGCGCGGATGACCGCGATCACGTCGTCGATGTCCAGGGTCGCCAGCAGGAAGCCGTGGACCAGGTGCAGCCGGTCGGTCGCCCGTGTCCGGCGGAACGCGCTGCGCCGCCGGACCACCGACAGCCGGTGGTCCAGGTAGACGTCCAGCAGCTGCACCAGTCCCAACGTCTGCGGGCGCCCGTCGACGAGCGCGACCGCGTTGATGCCGAACGTCTCCTCCAGCGGGGTGAGGCGGTAGAGCTCGGTGAGCACCGCTCCGGGGTCGAAACCAGAGCGGATCTCGATCGCCACCCGGGTGGCGGTGCCCTCGCCGTGGTCCTCCACCGCGCTGATCCCGGCGATCTTCCCGGCGCGCACCAACTCCGCGATCCGCGTCTTCACCCGGTCCGGGCCGACGCCGTAGGGCAGCTCGGTGGCGACGATTGCCCGGCGGCGCGCGGTGATGTTCTCCACCGATGTCGTCGCCCGGATGCGGAAGGTGCCGCGCCCGGTCTCGTAGGCCTCGCGGATGCCGTCCAGCCCGACGATCGTTCCGCCGGTGGGCAGGTCCGGTCCGGGCAGGTGGCGCATCAGCTCGTCCAACGAGCAATGCGGGTTGGCCAGCCGGTGCCGGGCGGCGGCGACCACCTCGACGAGATTGTGCGGGGCGATGTTGGTGGCCATCCCGACCGCGATCCCGGAGGCGCCGTTCACCAGCAGGTTCGGGATGCCGGCGGGCAGTACCGCCGGCTGGGTCTGCTGACCGTCGTAGTTGGGCACGAAGTCGACGACGTCCTCGTCCAGGCCCGCGGTCATCGTCATCGCCGCCTGCGCGAGCCGGCATTCGGTGTACCGGTACGCCGCCGGGCCGTCGTCGGGGGAGCCGAAGTTGCCGTGCGGGTCCACCAGCGGCACCCGCAGCGACCAGGGCTGTGCCATCCGGGCCAGCGCGTCGTAGATGGCCCCGTCGCCGTGCGGGTGCAGCGTGCCCATCACGTCGCCGATGACCCGCGCGCACTTGACGTGCGGGCTGTCCGGGCGCAGGCCCATCCGCGCCATCCGGAACAGGATCCGGCGCTGCACCGGCTTCAGGCCGTCACGGGCGTCCGGCAGTGCCCGGGTGTGGATGACCGAGTAGGCGTACTCCAGGAAACTGCTGCGCATCTCCGCGGACACGTCGATGTCCACGATCCGCTCGGTCACCGCGCCGTCGCCGTCGCCGTCGGCCGGCCCGAGGCCCCGGTCACTGCCGCCCGCGCCGTTGCCGCTGCCCCTCGTGCGTGCCATGGGACCATTGTCGAGATGGCAGCCGACGTACCGCGGACCGGCCTCGCGGGCCGTGTCGCCGCCGTCGCCGACCGGGTGCTGGCCCCGGACGCCGCCGCGGTCGATGCCGGCACGGTCCGGCGCAGCTCGCTGGACGCCCTGGCCACGACCGGCCTGTTCGGGATGGCCGTCGGCCCCGGGCTCGGTCCCGACATCGGTCCCGGGGTCGGGGCGGCCGAGGTCCGCGAGGTCACCGAGCTGCTGGTCGCCGCCGACGCCGCGACGGCGTTCGTCACCGCCCAGCACCACCTGGTCGCCCGGTACGTCGCCAGTGCCCGCACCGGGCTGCGCGAGCGGCTCGGACCCGACCTCGCGGCCGGCCGGCTGATCGCGGGGCAGGGCTTCTCGCAGCTGCGCCGGCCCGGGCCGCCGGCGCTGCGCGCCACCCGGTTCGACGGCGGCTGGCGGTTCGACGGGACGGTGCCCTGGTACACCGGCTGGGGGCTGAACGACGTGTGTCTGCTCGCCGGGCGGACCGGCGCGGACCCGGACGAGGCCGTGTTCGCGGTGGTGCCGGCCGTCGCCGGGCCGCACCTGTCGGCCTCGGAACCGATGGCGTTGCTGGCGATGTCGGCCACCCGCACCGTCGAGCTCGCCGTCGACGGGCTGCGGGTCGGCGACGACGACGTGGCCCGGGTCCTGCCGATGGCGCGGTGGGCGGCCGCCGACGCGCGCCGCACGCCGAACGCGAACCCCGCCGTGTTCGGCGTCGCGCGGGCGTCGCTGGCCGGCCTGGCGGAGCGCGACGAGGCTCACGTGCCCGGGGTGTCGGCCGCCGTCGCGGCGTTCGGCTCGCGGCTGGTCGACGTCCGGGCCCGGGCCTACCGCCTGCTGGACGACGTGCCGGACGACGAGGCGCTCGACGAGCGGCTGGAGCTGCGGGTGCGGGCCTTGCAGCTGGCGCTGGACGTGACGGCGGCAGAGGTCGCCGCGTCCGCGGGCGCGGCGATGACCGCCGGCTCCCCGGCACAGCGCCACGCCCGCGAGGCGCTGTTCCTGTCGGTGCAGGCCCAGACCGCGGACGTGCGCGGCGCGACGGTGGCCGCGCTGGCCGGCTGAGGCTCGACAGGCCCCGCCGGTCCGGTCGAGCCCGCTCAGCGCCTGGTGGTGCGGTCCCGCCGGGAGCGGACCGTCGGACCCGACGCCGGCCGGGCCGGCGGCCGCCGTCCGGCGCTCGGTGCGCTGCCGGGCCGCCGGTCGGCCGGCGCGGTGGGGACGTGCCCGGCGTGCTGGCGCCGCGCCGCCCGCCCGCTGAGGACCGCGGCCGCCGGCCCGGCGACCCGGCGGGCCGCCACCGGCGCCAGCACCGCCGCGGCCGCCAGCATCCCGGCCACCGCCGACTGCCAGAAGGCCCGGTGCGGACCGACCGCGTCGACGAGGTGGCCGGCCACGGCCGAGCCCAGGGAGAACCCCGCAACCAGGAACGAGGTGCCCAGCGCCATCGCCTCGGTCAACCGGGCCGGCGGCGTGCCGGCCTGGACGGCGGAGGCGATCGCGACCAGCGCGGGCGCGATCGTCAGGCCCACGACGAACCCGGCCAGCGGCAGCCAGCCGACGCCGGGCACGAACGGCAGCACCAGTGTCGCCAGGCCCAGGGTGGTGACGCAGATCCGCACCCGGCGCACCGGTGACATCCGCCATTCGATCCCGCCCACGACCAGCCCGGCGATCAGGCTGCCGCCGGAGAAGCAGGCCAGGATCAACCCGGCCGACCCGCGCTCCCCGGCCGCGGAGGCCGCCGCGACGGTGACCACGTCGATGCTGCCGAAGATCGTGCCGACGGTGAGCTGGACGACGAACAGCGGTATCAGCGCCAGGTAGGGCAGTCGTACCCCCGCCCGCGAACCCGTGCCCGTCTGCCCCGGGGCACCGGCGACGGCCGCGGCAGGCCCGGTGGGCGGCTGGGTCCGGCGCTGCGCCGCCATCAGCAGCGAACCGGTGACGCCGGCGACCGCGGCGACCACGAACGGCAGCAGGGGATCGATCTGCGTCGCCAGGACCGTCGTGAGCACCGGCCCGGTGACAAACACGACCTCGTCGAACACCGACTCGACGGCGAAGGCCGTCTGCAGGCGCCCACCGGCCGGATGAAGCATGCTCCACCGCGACCGGGCCAGCGTGCCGGTGGTCGGGCTCGCCGCGCCGACCAGGGCGGCGAGCACGGCGAGCACGGCGAACGGTGCGCTGGTGCGCAGCGCCGCGATGAGCCCGACCAGTGACGCGGCGAACACCAGGGTGGTCGGGATCAGCAGTCGGGCCTGGCCGATGCGGTCCGCCAGCCGGCCCTGCAGCGGCCCGCCGACACAGCCGGCCAGGGCCAGGATGCCGACGACGGTCCCGGCGAGGGCGTAGTTGCCGTCGGCGGACAGGACCAGCACCAGGGCCAGCCCGATCATCGCGACCGGGAGCCGGCCGAGCAGCCCGGACAGCGAGAAGGAAAGGGACCCGCTCGGCTCGAAGGCCGCGCGGTAGCGGTTCAGCACAGCTTCTCCAGACGCGGCACAGCGGCACGCGGGCGTCCACGCGGGGACCGGGGCTGCTCCCGCTGCGGCGGGGGAGCGGGATCGAGGCGACGACCCGTCACGCGCCCCGGGTGATCCGGGCAGGCGTCGTGTCTGCCATCATGCCCGACCGCGCCTGGGACCGACCGGGGAAATGCGTGCCGGGGTCGCGGATCACAGCGCCGCGGCGCATCACGGAGCCCGCAGGTCCAGCTCCAGCTGGTCCCCGAGACTCCCCGCAGGTCCCGCCGCCGCAGGTCCCGTCGCCACACTCCCCGCCGCCGCACGCCCCGTCGTCGCACTCCCGCCCCGGCGCGCCGGGAGACTGCCGACCGGCCAGGACTCGCCGAGCAGGGTGTCTCGGTGCATCGCCCCGGCCAGCCCGTGCCGGCGTCGCAGGGGTGCGACCCGGTCGGCGAGCTCGCGGGTGTAGCCGCGGTCGGCGTAGGAACCCCGCCGGTACAGCTGGGTGTAGGCGGGCACGAGGTCCGGTCGTTCGGCGGCCAGCCAGCGCAGGAACCACTCGCGCGCGCCGGGTCGCAGATGCAGGGCGAGCACCGTGGCTCCGGCCGCTCCGGCTGCCGCTATCGCGGACAGCGTCGCGTCCAGTGCCTCGTCGGAGTCGGTCAGGAATGGCAGGACCGGCGCGACCATCACCCCCACCGACAGGCCGGCGTCGGCGGCCCGGCGCACCAGGTCCAGGCGGGCGGCCGGTGTCGGGGTGCCCGGTTCCAGGCGCTGCTGGAGGTCGCCGTCCACCAGCGCGATCGACACACCGAGGCCGACGGGCACGTCCCGGCCGACGGCGGCGAGCAGCGGCAGGTCGCGGGCCAGCAGCGTGCCCTTGGTGAGCACCGACAGCGGGGTGCCGGAGCCGGCCAGGGCCCGCAGGATCCCGGGCATCAGCCGGTAACGGCCCTCCGCGCGCTGGTACGGGTCGGTGTTGGTGCCCAGGGCCACGTGGTCGCGCCGGCCCCGGCCGGACCCGAGCTCGCGGGCGAGCACCTCGGCCACGTTGACCTTCACCACGATCTGGCTGTCGAAGTCGGACCCGGCGTCGAGGTCGAGGTAGGTGTGGGTGTTGCGGGCGAAGCAGTACCGACAGGCGTGGGTGCAGCCGCGGTAGGGGTTGACCGTCCAGCTGAACGGCATCGGCGAACCCGCGGGCACCCGGTTCAGCGCGGACTTGGCGAGGACCTCGTGGAAGGTGATCCCGGCGAAGTCCGGCGTCCGGACCGTGCGGACGAGCCCGGGGATCGACGTGCCGCCGGCTGCACCACCCGGCCCGTCGTCACCCGCCGCTCCGGCGCCGCCGCCCAGATCGAGCATCGCGTCCCGGTCCGCGTCGACCCGCTGTCCCTGCCACCGCATGGCACTCATCGAACACGTGTTCGACCGGTGGCGCCAACCGGGCGGCGGAGCGGGCACCATTGCCGGTCGTGACCGCCTTCGACGACGTGCTCGCGGCCAACGACACCTACCAGCAGACGTTCGCCGACTCCGGGCTGCCCGGTCGGGCCGCCCGCGGGCTCGCGGTCGTGACGTGCATGGACTCCCGGATCGATCCGCTGGGCCTGTTCGGTCTCGCACCGGGCGACGCCAAGATCCTGCGGACCGCGGGGGCCCGGGTCACCGACGACGTGCTGCGCAGCCTGGTGCTGGCCCACCACCTGCTGGGGGTCGAGCGGGTGATGGTGCTCGCGCACACCGACTGCGGAATGACGAAGGTGTCCGACGAGCAGGTGCATGCCGCGGTCCGGGCGCGCTCGGGGATCGACAGCCGCAGTGTGGAGTTCCAGACGATCGAGGATCCGTCTGCCGCCTTGGCGCGCGACGTGCAACGGATCCGCAGCTCCCCGTACCTGCCGGACGCGATGCCGGTCGCCGGCGGCGTCTTCGACGTGCACACCGGCGCGGTGACCCTCTTCGTCGTCTGATGGCCGGTGTGTCTGTGACGGCTGCGCATCGACGCCGAGCGGGAGCCCCTCCGTTCGGCTGATGGCGGCGGGATCTGCATGGTGCACCGGCGGGAAGGTCGCTCGCCGGGACCCTTCGCGCGGTTAGCCTCGACGGGTGGACGCGCCGAGCCCTGCCGGCGCCGACCGGACCGCGTACCCGGGCCACTGGGAAGCCGACGTGCTGCTCACCGACGGCACCGTGGCCCACCTGCGGCCGATCCTGCCGGCCGATGCCGACCTGCTCGTCGCCTTCTACGGCCGGGTGTCGGAGGAGAGCAAGTACCTGCGGTTCTTCGCGCCCTACCCCCGGCTGACCCGCCGTGACATCGTCCGGTTCACCGACGTGGACAGCACCGACCGGGTCGCGCTGATCGTCACCGTGGGCCCGGACATGGTCGCCGTCGGGCGCTTCGACCGGGCGGGCACCGTCGGCACCCCGGCCGGGCGCCGGGCCGACGTCGCCTTCCTGGTCGAGGACGCCCATCACGGGCGCGGCCTGGCGAGTGTGCTGCTGGAGCACCTGGCGGTCATCGCCCGCGAGCTCGGCATCACCGCGTTCGTCGCGCAAGTGCTGCCGGAGAACGAGCGGATGACGCGCGTGTTCGCCGACGCCGGGTACACCGTGCGGGACCGCACCGAGGACGACGTGCTCGTCCTGGACTTCCCGCTGCAGCCGACCGCGAGCTCGGTGGCAGTGACGCAGGCCCGGGAGCAGCGCGCCGAGGCCCGCTCGGTGGAACGGATGCTCCGGCCGGCCGCGGTTGCGGTCGTCGGCGCCAGCCGCGAGGTGGACAAGGTCGGCCACCAGCTCGTCCGCAACCTCGTCGCCGGCGACGTCGGCGTGCCGGTGCACCCGGTCAACCCGGAGGCGACCGTGGTCGCCGGCATCCCCGCCTACCGCCGGGTGCGCGACATCGCCGGTCCGGTCGACCTGGCCGTGGTCGCCGTCCCCGCCGAGCGGGTCGCGGAGGTCGTCGACGACTGCGCGGCCAAGGGTGTGCACGCCCTGGTGGTGATCTCGGGGGGCTTCGCCGACGCCGGACCGGACGGTGAGCGGCTGACTGCGGACCTGCTCACGCGGACCCGACGGTCCGGGATGCGGGTGGTCGGGCCGGCCTCGCTCGGCATCATCGCGATGGCGCCGGCCGGGTCGCTGAACGCCTCGCTGGCCGCGACCGTACCGTCGCCCGGCCGGATCGCCATGTTCAGCCAGAGCGGTGCTCTCGGCATTGGGATCCTGCAGCGGATGCGGTTCCGGGCGCTCGGGCTGTCCAGCTTCGTCTCCGCCGGCAACCGGCTCGACGTGTCGGTCAACGACATGCTGCAGTACTGGGACGACGACGAGAGCACCGATCTGATCCTGCTGTACCTGGAGTCGGTCGGGAACCCCCGGAAGTTCAGCCGGCTCGCCCGCCGCATCGGCCGGCACAAGCCCATCGTCTCGGTCCGCGTCGGCCGGACCCTGGAAGAGGTGCCCGTCGTCGGGCGCACCGGACCCGGCGTGGCCGGACGCGAGGAGGTCGAGGCCGTGTTCGGCCAGGCCGGGGTGATCCTCGTCGACACCGTCGCCGAGCTGTTCGACGTCGCCTCGGTCCTGGCCACCCAGCCGCTGCCGCCGAGCAGGCGGGTCGCGGTGATCGGCAACTCCCGCGCGCTGAGCCGGTCGATCGCCGACGCGGCCGTCCGGTCCGGGCTGGATGTCGGCGAGGGCCCGAACGTGCTGCCCAACGGGGCCGGACCCGAGGAGTTCGCGGCAGCGTTGACCGAGGCCGTCACCGACCCGTCGGTCGGCTCGGCCGTGGTCTTCGTGGCCCCGACCCTGGAGGTGGTCGAGGCCGACGTCGCCGCGGCGATCGCCCGGGTCGCGGCGACCTCTGCCGCCGAGCGCACGACGATCGTGAGCGCGACCCTCGGAGCGGTCGACCGCCGTGCCGTGGACCAGGCACGCGGGAACGGGCCGCCCGCGCGCGCCGTGCCGGTGTTCTACTCCGCCGAGGAGGCGCTGCGGGCACTGGCGGCGGTCGTCCGGTACTCGCGCTGGCGGAGCGGCCCGGCCGGCCGGGTGCCGGAGGTGACCGGGGTCGACGTAGGCGTCGCCAGGGCCGTGCTCGGGCGGGCGCGGTTGCGGGCAGCCGCCGACGACGGGCCGGACCGGCGACTGCTCGCTGCCGACATCGGCGAGCTGCTCGCGGCGTTCGGGATCCGGCTCGAGCCCGTGGTGTCGGTCGACGACGCGGCCGCTGCAGTGGCGGCGGCGGCGGCGATGTGGCGGGCCGGCGCGGCCGCGGTGGTGCTCAAGGCGGCCGCGTGGCACCTGCGGTCCAGCCCGGACCAGCGCGACGTGTGGCGCAACCTGACCGACGCCGGCGACGTGCGGGAGGCGTTCACGGCCATGGCCGGTACCTACGGCGGCCCGCGGCTGGCCCGCCTCGTCGTCCAGGCCCAGGCGCCACCGGGCGTTCCGGTCTCGGTCGACCTGCGCCAGGACCGGGCGTTCGGGCCGATCGTGTCCTTCGGCGTCGGCGGCGTGGCCACCGAGCTGCTCGGGGACCGCGCGCACCGGATCCCGCCGCTGACCGACCGGGACGCGGACACGATGATCAGGCAGATCGGGGCGGCGCCGCTGCTGTTCGGCTACCGCGGCGCCGAGCCGGTCGACACCGCCGCGCTCGCCGGCCTGCTGCACCGGGTCTCCGCGCTCGCCGAGGCGCTGCCGGCGGTGACCGAGCTGGCGCTGGACCCGGTGCTCGCCGGACCGGACGGTTTCACGGTGCTGCGGGCCTCGGCCACGGTCGCCGGACTCGCCGAGCGCCCGGACAGCTTCCGACGCCAGCTCCCGACGACCGTCGGCTGACGACCCCCGACGACCGTCGGCTGAGGACCCCGACGACCGTCGGCTGACGAGGGCCTCCGAGTTGATCGCAGGGAAGTGCGGGCCCGGTGCCATCATGGCCCGGTGACCGACTCGGGGCGTCGAGACCTGACCGAGGCGATCCGCGTCGCCGGGTACTACCCGGAGGTGGTGTCCGACGCGGTCGACATCGCACTCGGCCGGGAGGCGGTGGCCGAGTGGCTGCTGCACCACGAGCCGACGCTGGACCGCGACGGGGTCTTCCGCCATCTGACGGTGCTGGTGCTCACCCCGTCCCGGCTGGTCCTCGTGCACGTCGACGAACACGACGCCGACGAGCAGGTCACCGTCCCGTACGCGACGACCTCGACCGAGACGGTGCCCCTGCACCGGGTCAGTTCGGTGGTGGTGGACCGGATCGTCGCCCGCCCGGCCACCTACGTCCGCGGGGCGATGCCGCTGGAGGTCGTTGTGTCCGTCGGGTGGGGCGGCGGGCAGATCGAGCTGTCCCCGGCCAGCTGCCCGGACCCGGACTGCGACGCCGATCACGGATACACCGGAACTCTGGAGTCCGAGGACTTCTCCGTGCGGATCTCGGCGGCCGGCGACGGGGCAGGCGCGATCGAGCAGGCGCTGCGGTTCGCCCGGGCACTGTCCACCGCGATCCCGGTGGGCGCGGCCGCCCCGGTCGACGTCCGGACCTGACCGTCGGGTGACCGGCCGCTGACCCGCGTCGCGGAGTCTCGTCCCCGCCCGCGCGAGCCCGCTCAGTCGCCCTTGCGGCCGAACATGATCTCGTCCCAGCTCGGCACGGCCTGACGGCGGTTGCGGACCGGCGTGCGCTCGGGTACCTGCTCCGCCGCTTCGGGCCCATCGGTTGCGGTTGCCGCTACCGGCTCAGCTACCGGCTCAGCTGCCGGTGCCGCCGGCGCCGCCGGCTCGACGGCTGCCGGCTCGAAGGTCGCCGGCTCGAAGGTCGCCGGACGGGTCTCGGCCGACCCGGTCGGCGGGCGGCTCGGCGTGCGTTCGCGGCGCCCGAAGGTCCGGGGTCGCGACGGCATCGGCCGGGAGCGCTGCTCACCGGACGCTTCCGTCACCGGTGTCGGGGCCGGCATCTCCGGCCACCTTCCGGCGAACGGCACGTCGATCGTCGCCTCGTCACCGTCGATGCCGGCCCCGGCCCCGGCCCCGTCGGTGGTGGCGTCGCTCCGGTCGGCCGTGGGCCCGTCTGCGTCCGGGAGCGGTGCACCGTCGCGGCCGATGCCCTCCGGCCCACGGACCTGCGCCGCAGCGGCGAGCTCGGCGGCGACCATCGCATCGAACGCGTCCGCAGGGGCGAGAGCCCGGGTTGCGCCCGCGGCTGCGACCGACGCCGGTCCGGGGTGTGGTCCACCCGGGCCTGCCGTGTCGCCGGCGATCCAGCGGGCGTCGTCGTCGTCGGCGATCGCCGTCCGCGTCGCCGGGTCGAAGCGGAAGGTCGCGGTGCGGTCCCGGCTGCCGCCGCGGTAGGCCGTCGTCACCACCCACCCGCCGTCGGTGCGCCGGCGGGCGTCCCAGGCGACAGTCGTCGGGTCGACACCGTGCGCGGACAGCTTGGCCGTGACCGCGTCGTCCAGGCTCAAACCACCGGGCTCGGAGCGACGGTGCAGCGGATGGCTGCGGGCCTCGTCGACGACGTGCTCGCGTTCGGCCAGTACCGGCGCCGCGAACCGCAGGACCCGGTCGACGGGGATGCCGGCCACGCGCGCGACCTCCTCGGGCGTCTCCCCGGCCCGGATCCGGGCCTGGATGTCCCGGGGCCGCAGCGAGGACTCGAACTGGATCTGCAACTGCCCCAGCCGCGCCCGGTCACCCCGGGTCGCCGCCCGGAGCCGGTCGTCGAGCGCGATCGTGAACTCACCGGCCGGTTCGCCGCCGTCCCCGGCAACGGGCGGTGACGCCGCGGTTGTCGACTGCGGTGATCCCGCGGTGGTCAACACGACGTGGGTGCCATCCTCGCTGATCCCGACGACCGTCAACTGGCGCATGCGACCCCTCCGCGGACGACGACGGCCCCAGGCCCGCCGATCGCCCCAGTCTCACCGACGCCGGTGCACCGGCCACCCGGCGCGCCCCGGGCTAGCCCCGCACCGGCCCCGGACCGGCCCCGGACCAGCCCCGCCGGGCGCACGTCGGCGGCGACGGAGACGATGGTGCGGTGCCGACCGACCTCTCGACCGCCGCCCCCGTGGTCCCGACCACTGACTCGACCGAGCCCTACGACGCGGTCCTGCTGTTGTCCTTCGGCGGCCCGGAACAGCCGGCGGATGTGCTGCCGTTCCTGCGGCGGGTGACCGGCGGTCGCGGGATCCCCGACGAGCGGTTGGCGGAGGTTGCCGAGCACTACCAGCACTTCGGTGGCCGCAGCCCGATCAACGACCAGTGCCGGGCGCTGCTGGCAGCGATCCGCGCCGACCTCGCCGGTCACGGGCTGGGCCCGGCCGTCTACTGGGGCAATCGCAACTGGGACCCCATGCTGGCCGACACGCTGCGCCGGATGCGGGCTGACGGGGTCCGGCGCGCCGCGGTGTTCGCGACCAGCGCCTACGCGTCCTACTCCGGGTGCCGCCAGTACCGGGAGGACCTCGCCGCGGCCACCGCCGAGGTTGCCGCCGACCCGGGACCGCACGGGCACCCGGTGCCGGTGTTGGACAAGCTGCGGCACTACTTCAACCACCCGGGCTTCGTCGAGCCGACCGTCGACCTGGTCACCGCGGCGCTGGACCGGCTGCCGTCCGAGCTGCGCGACGCCGCCGAGCTGGCGTTCGTCACCCACTCCATCCCGACGGCGATGGACGACGGGGCCGGTCCGCGGGGCCGGGCCTACTCCGGCCAGCACACCGGCATGGCGGTGCTGGTTGCCGGCCGGGTCGCGGAGCGGACAGGTGTCCGGCGCCCGCACTCCCTGGTGTTCTGCTCCCGGTCGGGGCCGCCCGGCCAGCCGTGGTTGCAGCCGGACGTGAACGACCACCTGCGGGAGCGGGCCGCCGCGGGGGTTCGTGCGGTGGTCACGGTCCCGTTCGGGTTCGTGTCCGACCACATGGAGGTCATCTACGACATCGACGAGGAGGCCGCGGCCACCGCCGCCGAACTCGGCCTGGCCCACGTCCGGGCCGGGACCGTCGGCACCGACCCCCGGTTCGTGGGGATGGTCCGCGAGCTGGTGCTGGAGCGCGCCGCTGCCGACCGTGCGCTGACCGGGGGCCGCCCGGCACCGGCGCGACCGGCCGAGGGCAGTTGGCCGGCCTCGTACGACATCTGCCCCGCCGGCTGCTGCCCTAATGCGCGCGGCCCGAAGCCGGCCCTGTGCGGACTGGACCCCGTCGCCGCCTGAGAGGCTGGCCGGGTGACCTCGACCCCGATTCCTGCCACTCCGGACACCGGCCCGGACCCCGCGGAGCTCGCCTCCCTGGCCGAGTCGGTCGCCGTCGAGGCCGGTGAGCTGGCGCTGCGGCACCGGCGCACGGGTATCGAGCTGGCCGGGACCAAGAGCAGCCGCTCCGATGTCGTGACCGCCGCGGACCTCGCCGTCGAGCAGCTGATCCGGGACCGGATCGCCGCGGCCCGGCCCGGCGACACGGTCCTCGGCGAGGAGGGCGGGAGCCAGCCCGGCGCTGCCGGGACCTCGGGTGGTTCCCCGGCCGCGGCGGTGAGCTGGGTGGTCGACCCTATCGACGGCACCGTCAACTACGTCTACGGCATCCCCGCCTGGTCGGTGTCGATCGCGGTCGCTGTCGGTGGTCAGGTCATGGCCGGTGCGGTCGTCAACCCCATGACCGGTGAGGTGTTCACCGCCTCGGCCGGCGGCGGCGCGAGCCTGAACGGGGCGCCGCTGCGGCGCGGGGGCGACGTGCCCGACCTCGCCGTCGCGCTGGTCGGCACGGGTTTCGGCTACACCGCGGCCAACCGGGCGGTCGACGGCTGGGTGGTCGGCGAGCTGCTGCCGCAGGTGCGCGACATCCGGCGTATCGGGTCCGCGTCACTGGACCTGTGCATGGTCGCCACCGGGCAGCTGGACGCCTACTACGAGCGCGGCCTGAACCCGTGGGACCACGCCGCGGGCGGTCTGGTCGCCGCGGAGGCGGGGTACACCGTCGCCGGGCTGGCCGGCGCACCAGCCGGCCGGGCGTTCCTGCTCGCCGCGTCACTCGGGCTCTGGGAGCCGCTGCACGACAGCCTGGCGACGCTGTTCGCCGATCCGCGGGGAACCCGGCCGGCGGCCTGACCGGTAGGCCGCCGGCCGGCTCGGTCGGGTCCGGCCACCGGAGGGCTGGAAATCCCGGCCGATGTGGTGCAGTATTCGCGCTCCGGACGGCGAGGGCATGGATCGGCGCGGCCGCGCGTTGTCGGCCTGACACCGGATGCGGGCGCTGTCCGGAACAGGGTTTCCTGACAGCGACGGCGCCGTCCGGTGCACCATCCCCGGCGCTGCACGGTCCCGCCGGGGCGAGCCGCAGAGGTGGAGAGAGAGCAGCAGTGGCAACCGATTACGACGCCCCCCGCAAGACCGACGACGACCTGTCCGAGGACAGCATCGAGGAGCTCAAGGCCCGGCGCGTCGACAAGGGCTCGAACGCGCTGGACCAGGAGGAGGACCCGGCCGAGAGCTTCGAGCTGCCCGGCGCGGACCTGTCCGGGGAGGACCTGTCTATCCGGGTCGTCCCCCGCCAGGCCGACGAGTTCACCTGCACCAGCTGCTTCCTGGTGCACCACCGCAGCCAGCTGGCCAGCACCGACGGCACCGCCCTGATCTGCCGCGACTGCGCCGCCTGACCGGACAGTTCAGCCGGGGCCGGACGCCTCACCCGGGGCTGGTGCCGCGCGCGCGGGCGACCGCGGCGACCACCAGTTCCGGTGTGGCGGTCGAGACGAACCAGTAGGGCGTTGGGTCGCCCGGGTCGGCCAGGTCCAGCCGCACCGCGCGGGCGCGCCAGCCGCGCAGGACATGAAACGCCCGCGGGTCGTATTCGGCGCCGCGCAGCACCCGCGCCTGGTCCCGGTCCAGCGCCGCCGCCCGGACCACCGCCGTCAGGTCCAGCCGCCCCGGTCCGGCGGCGAGCACCGGGCCGCCGGACCCGACCGAGACCCGCAGCACCGTCCGTCCCGCCGCAACCAGTCCTGCGGCCCCGATCAGCATCGTGACAACCGCTCCGGCGGTCGCCGGGCCTAGGCCCGCCGCCACCCAGAACACCCACCCGACGGTGCCGGCCAGGCCGGCGGCGAGCACCCACCACGACCACGGTGGCGCCAACCGCTCGCTGTACAGGACTTCCACGGTGCGAGCCTGACATCCACCCCGCATGTCCCATGCAGCGGCACCGAACCGGAGGAAGCGTTGTGACGCCGTTCGAACAGGTCGCCGAGTTCGCCGCGGCCTTCGGTGTGCGGACCAGCCCGGTCCCGTCGTCCGCGGGGCTCGGCGCGGCGGACGAGGAACTGGCGTTGCGACGCCGCCTGCTGGACGAGGAGGTCGGCGAGTTCGCCGATGCCGTCGCCGAGCGCAACCTGACCGCGGTCGCGGACGCGCTGGCCGACATCGTCTACGTCGCCTGCGGCACGGCCGGCCTGTTGGGAATCCCGTTCGACGAGGTGTTCGCCGAGGTGCACCGCGCGAACATGAGCAAGCTCGGACCCGACGGGCGACCCGTCCTGCGGGCCGACGGGAAGGTCCTGAAGGGCCCCGGCTACGTCCCCCCGGATGTGGCTGGGGTGCTGGCCGCCGCCAGGCGGCGGGGAGAACGGCGCAGGTAGGGTCGCGGCGCATCCCCGCCCGTGGCGGCCAGCCACCGGAACGGCTTCCGCCCGACGTCCGAAGGAGACCTGCCGTGCCGCTGTTCCGTCGCCGTCGCGAACACGGCCCGGACACCGCACCGGACGTCGTCCCCGAGGGGCTGCCGCCGAGCGGCGACCCCACACTTCCCGCGGCGACAGCGGAACCCGCGGCGCAGTCGGTGGGCGAAGCCGGCGAGCCCGGCTCGGAATCGGCCCCGGAACCGGTAGGGGAGGCCGGGCCCGTCCCCGCCGGCCCGGTCGACGTCTCGACCCTGACCGCGGCGGACCGCGCCGGCCGCCTCGACCTCGGCGCGCTGCTGCTGCCCGCGCCGGACGGCGATCTGGCCGGTCTGGAGGTGCAGCTGCAGGCGGACGAGGAGTCCGGGGAGGTCCTCTCCGTCCTGGTCGTCGACGGGGCGGAGGCGGCCGTGGAGATGCGGGCCTTCGCCGCGCCGCGCTCGGAGGGACTGTGGGACCAGGTCCGGCCGGAGATCGCCGACGGCGCGCACAACGCAGGTGGACAGACCGCCGAGGCGCTCGGGGCGTGGGGCATCGAACTGCTGGTCCAGGTTCCGCTGACGCTGCCCGACGGCCAACAGGTGCTTCAGGTCAGCCGCATCGCCGGGATCGACGGTCCCCGCTGGTTCCTGCGGGCGACCTTCCTCGGCCGTGCCGCCGTCGAGCCGGACACCGCCGGCCGGCTGCAGGCCGCCGTCGAACAGGTCGCCGTCGTCCGGGGGACCGGCCCGATGGCCCCCCGGGACCCGATCCCGCTGACCGTGCCCGGGCAGCAGCCGGGCGGCCCGCTGCCGACCCCGGACCAGGCAGGCGGACGCGAGCCACTGGAGCCGTTCCAGCGCGGTCCGGAGATCACCGAGATCCGGTGACGGGTACTCCCCGGTGACCCCGGCCCCCGGGCCTGCCGGCCGGCCCGACAGCCGACCCGGGCCCCGACCCGACCGCCACGTGCTGCTCGGCATGCTCGACCAGGTCGGCGGCGTCGGTGCGGCGATCGACTCCGCGCTGCCGGCGATCGTGTTCGCCCTGGTCTACGCCGCCAGCGGCCGGTCGTTGCGCGCCGCGGTCTGGGCCGCCCTGGCGGTCGGTGTGGTCCTGCTCGTCGTCCGGCTGGTCCGCCGGGAGCAGGTGCGCAACGCCGTCGGTGGTTTCGTGGCCGTCGTCGGTGCGGCCGCACTCGCCGCGGTGACCGGGCGGGCGGAGAACTACTTCCTGGTCAGCCTCGGGCGCAGCGTCGCCCTGCTGGTCGGGTACGTGGTGTCCAACCTCGTCCGCTACCCGGTCGTCGGGCTGGTCGTGGGGCTCGCGCGCGGCAGGCCGACGGCGTTCCGCACCGATCCGCACCAGCTGCGCGCGTACACCCGGGCGACGTGGATATGGGTCGGCCTGTTCGCGCTGCGGCTGGTGGTCCGGGTGCCGCTATACCTGACCGGCCAGGTCACCTGGCTCAGCGTCACCGATGTCGTCATGGGGTGGCCGCTGTTCGGGTTGACGATCCTGGCGACCTACCTGTACCTGCGCCGAGCCCTGCACGCCGAGCACTGGGCCGACGCCCGGACAGCGATCCTCGCGCGCCGGCCGGGTGTTGCCCCGGCCACGGACCAGCCACCGCCCGGGTCGACCCCGCCCGGTTCGACCCCGCCCGGTTCGACCCCGCCCGGTTCGACCGGGCCGGACCGGCCGTGACCGGCATCGGCGAGCTGCTCAGGCTCGACGTCGGCGCCGTCGCGCACGGCGGGCACTGCGTGGCCCGGCACGAGGGCCGGGTCGTGTTCGTCCGGCACACCCTGCCCGGGGAAGAGGTGACGGCCCGGGTCACCGGGATCGGTGGCGCCGGCCGGCACCTGACCGCCGACGCCGTGCAGGTGCATGTCGCGGCCCCCGGTCGCCGGGAGCCCGCCTGTCCGTGGTCGGGTCCGGGCCGGTGCGGCGGCTGCGACTGGCAGCACGCGGACCCCGCGACCCAGCGCGACCTCAAGGCGGCGGTCGTCGCCGAGCAGCTCCAGCGTCTCGCCGGCATCAGCCGGGAGGTGGTCGTCGAGGCCGTGCCCGGCGACGCGGACGGGCTGGGCTGGCGGACCCGCTCCCGGTTCGTCGCCGACCGCGCCGGCCGGCTCGGGCTGCGTGCGTTCCATTCCCACGACGTGGTCGCGGTCGGGGACTGCCCGATCAGCCATCCGGACATGGCGGTGCCGGAGCTGGCCGGCCGGTCCTGGGCGCCGAGCTCCGAGCTCGACGTGGTGGTGGACGGGGCCGGCTCGCGGCTGCTGCTCGGCGGCCGGCCGACGCGCCGTGGCGGACCCCCCGCCCGCACCCGGCCGGGCCACGACGTCCCCGCGCTGGTGCACACCGCTGCCGGACGGGGATGGCGGGTGACCGGTGCCGGCTTCTGGCAGGTGCATCCGGGCGCGGCCGACGCGCTGGCCGGCGCGGTTGTCGAAGGGCTGGCGCCGCGGGACGGGCACAGCGTGCTCGACCTCTACGCCGGCGTCGGGCTGTTCGCCGGTGTGCTGGCGCGCCTGGTCGGACCGACCGGGCGGGTGACCGCGGTGGAGTCGGACCGCACCGCGGTGGCCGACGCCCGGGTCAACCTGCGAGACCTGCCTTCCACCCGGGTGGTGCCGGCGCGGGTGGACGCCTCCCTGGGCATGCACCTGCCGCGGGACCCGCAGCTGCCCCGCGGGCCGGTCGACGCCACCCCGCACGTGGACCTGGTGGTGCTGGACCCGCCGCGGACCGGCGCCCGCTCCGCCGTGGTGCACGCGATCACCGCACTCACCCCGGAGCGGGTCGCCTACGTCGCGTGCGACCCAGCCGCCCTGGCCCGCGACCTCGCCACCTTCGCCGCCGACGGCTACCGCCTGACCGGGCTGCGCGCGTTCGACCTGTTCCCGATGACGCACCACGTCGAGGTGGTGGCGACCCTGGGCAGGCCGGAGCCCGGGCCGTCCCGGCCGGCTCCCGAGGTATCTTGACGTCAAGACACTTTCCGGCGCGGTGGAGGTATCGACGATGAGCCTGGACAGCTTCGGCGCACGCGGGACACTGCAGGTCGGCGAGAGCCCCTACGAGGTGTTCCGGCTGGCGGCCCTACCGGGCGCCGACGCACTGCCGTACAGCCTGAAGGTGCTCGCGGAGAACCTGCTGCGCAACGAGGACGGCGCCGACGTCACCGCGACGGCGATCCGCGCGCTAGCCGGCTGGGACCCGGACGCCGAGCCGGACACCGAGATCGCGTTCACCCCCGCCCGGGTGGTCATGCAGGACTTCACCGGCGTGCCCTGCATCGTTGACCTGGCCACGATGCGCGAGGCGGTCACCGGCCTGGGCGGGGATCCGGCGCGGGTCAACCCGCTCGCGCCGGCCGAGCTGGTGATCGACCACTCGGTGGTGATCGACGTGTCCGGACGCGCCGACGCCCTGGAGCGCAACATGGCGATCGAGTACGAGCGCAACCGTGAGCGCTACCAGTTCCTGCGCTGGGGCCAGGCCGCCTTGGACAACTTCCGCGTCGTCCCGCCCGGGACCGGGATCGTCCACCAGGTCAACCTGGAGTACCTGGCCCGGACCGTGATGACGCGGGAGGTGGCCGGCGGGGCGGGATCGACGGTGCTGCAGGCCTACCCCGACACCTGCGTCGGGACCGACTCGCACACGACGATGGTCAACGGCCTCGGCGTGCTCGGGTGGGGCGTAGGCGGGATCGAGGCGGAGGCCGCGATGCTCGGCCAGCCGGTGTCCATGCTCATCCCCCGGGTCGTCGGGTTCCGGCTGACCGGGTCGGTGCCGGCCGGGGTCACCGCGACCGACGTCGTACTGCGGATCACCCAGATGCTGCGGGCCCACGGCGTCGTCGGGAAGTTCGTCGAGTTCTCCGGCGAGGGCGTGGCCGCGGTGCCGCTGGCCAACCGCGCCACCATCGGCAACATGAGCCCGGAGTTCGGGTCGACGTGCGCGATCTTCCCGATCGACGAGGTGACGCTGGACTATCTGCGCCTGACCGGACGCACCGCGAACCAGGTAGCCCTCGTCGAGGCCTACGCCCGCGAGCAGGGCATGTGGCACGACCCGGCGCGGGCGACGCGGTACTCGGAGTACCTGGAACTGGACCTGGGCACCGTCGTGCCGGCGATCGCCGGGCCCAAGCGCCCGCAGGACCGGATCGACCTGACGGATGCGAAGGCCGCGTTCCGAGCGGTGCTCCCGACGTATGTGAGCGATGCTCCGACGACAGCGACGCAGGGCAGCGGCGGCGTGGTGTCCGCCGCCGACGAGGCGTCGGCGGAGTCGTTCCCCGCCAGCGACTCCCCGGCCGCCGCCGGTTCGGCTGGGGGGAGCGGTGCCGCGGATCCCGCGGACGCCCCCGCCGAACCAGGCACGGCGCGCGCGGCCAGCCGACCGAGCCGACGGGTCCCGGTCACCCTCGCCGACGGCGCGACCGTCGAGCTGGACCACGGCGCGGTCGTCATCGCCGCGATCACCTCGTGCACCAACACCTCCAACCCGTCGGTGATGGTCGCTGCGGGCCTGCTGGCCCGCAACGCGGTCGACGCCGGTCTGGTCAGCAAGCCGTGGGTGAAGACCAGCCTCGCGCCGGGGAGCAAGGTCGTCATGGACTACTACGACCGGGCCGGTCTCACGCCCTACCTGGACAAGCTCGGCTTCAACCTGGTCGGCTACGGGTGCACGACGTGCATCGGCAACTCCGGCCCACTGCCGGCGGAGATCAGCGCCGTGGTCGGCGAGCACGACCTCGCGGTGGCGGCAGTGCTGTCCGGCAACCGCAACTTCGAGGGGCGCATCAACCCGGACGTGAAGCTCAACTACCTCGCGAGCCCGCCACTGGTGATCGCCTACGCCCTCGCCGGGTCGATGGACGTCGACCTGACGACGGAACCTCTGGGCACCGGCCCCGGCGGCCGGCCGGTCACGCTGGCCGACATCTGGCCCACAGCGGAGCAGGTGCAGGCCGTCGTCGACGAGTGCATCACCGCGGAGATGTTCAGCACCGACTACGCCGACGTGTTCGCCGGCGACGAGCGCTGGCAGACGTTGCCCACGCCGACGGGAAACACCTTCGCCTGGGACGAGACGTCGACCTACGTTCGCAAGCCCCCCTACTTCGACGGGATGACGCCGGCGCCGGCGCCGCTGACGGACATCACCGGCGCGCGGGTGCTGGCCCTGCTGGGCGACTCGGTGACCACCGACCACATCAGCCCGGCGGGATCCATCAGGGCCGACAGCCCGGCGGGGCGCTACCTGTCCGGGCACGGCGTCGACCGCGCCGACTTCAACTCCTACGGCTCCCGCCGCGGCAACCACGAGGTGATGATCCGGGGGACGTTCGCGAACATCCGGCTGCGCAACCGGTTGCTGCCCGGCGTCGAGGGCGGCTTCACCGCGGACTTCACCGACGGCGGCGCGCAGGCCACCATCTACGACGCATCCCGGCACTACGCCGCGGCGGGCACACCGCTGGTCGTGCTCGCCGGCGCCGAGTACGGCTCAGGATCCTCCCGTGACTGGGCCGCCAAGGGCACCGCTCTGCTCGGGGTGCGAGCAGTGATCACGACCAGCTTCGAGCGGATCCACCGGTCGAACCTGATCGGGATGGGCGTGCTGCCGCTGCAGTTCCCCGACGGGCAGTCGGTGGCGGCACTCGGCCTGGACGGGACGGAGACCTACGACATCACCGGCGTCTCGGCGATGACCGACGGTCCGGTCCCGGCGACGGTCCCGGTGACGGCGACCCGCGGCGACGGCTCGACGGTCCGCTTCGACGCCCGCGTCCGGATCGACACCCCCGGCGAAGCGGCCTACTACCGCAACGGCGGGATCCTGCAGTACGTCCTGCGACAGCTCGCCGCCCGGTGAGCAAGCTCGGTCGGAGCGGGCGTCAGTCCGGCAGGGCGGCGGCGATCCGCTCGGCGTAGCCGACCGCCTCGGCCTCGGAGGCGTACCGGTGTCGCGGCCAGAAGAAGCCGCGCAGCCCGTCACCCTTGGTCCTGGGGACGACGTGCACGTGCAGGTGCGCCACGGACTGGCTGACCCGGTTGTTCGTCGCGACGAAGGCGCCCCCGGCCGGCAGTCCCACCCGGACGGCGCCGGCGATCTCGCGGACGGCGCCGTAGAGGGGGGCCAGCAGATTGTCCGGCAGCTCCTCCAGCGTCTCCAGGTGCCGGCGCGGCACGACGAGGACGTGGCCGGGGAACACGGGGCGGACATCGAGAAACGCCACGACGTGCTCGGTGCGCAGCACGACGTGTGCCGGCGCCTGCCGGTGCACGATCGCGCAGAACTGGCAGTCCGGCTCCCCCGACTCCGGCCTCGCCGCCGTGGTCACGGAACGTTCCTACACCCGCACGCCGGGGATGCCCACCGGACCCGACACTGCCGTGGCGCGGGGCGGCGCATCGACGGGTGCCCGCGGCGCGGGGCGGCGCACCAACAGGTGCCCGTGGCGCGGCGCTGCACCCGCCGTACGCTTCGACGACGCCCGGGTGTCGTGACGGCCCGGCGTCGTGACGACCGAGTGTGGTCCACACCATCTGGGAGGCTCGAGGGATGCGGTTGCTGTCGCGGATCGCCACGCCCGCCGACCTGAGGCGGCTGCGGCCGGGCCAGCTGCCCGCGCTGGCGCGGGAGATCCGCGAGGCGCTGGTGCAGACCGTCTCCCGGACCGGGGGACATCTCGGGCCGAATCTCGGTGTGGTCGAGCTGACCATCGCCCTGCACCGGGTCTTCGACTCCCCGACCGAGCCGATCGTGTTCGACACCGGTCACCAGTCCTACGTGCACAAGATGCTCACCGGTCGGCTGGACAGGTTCGACACCCTCAAGAGCCGGGGCGGGCTGTCCGGCTACCCCGACCGCGCCGAGTCCGAGCACGACGTGATGGGCAACTCCCACGCCTCGACCGCGCTGTCCTACGCCGACGGGCTGTCCCGCGGCTACGTGGTCCGCGGTGAACCCCGCACGGTCGTCGCGGTGGTCGGGGACGGCTCGCTGACGGGGGGAATGGCGTGGGAGGCCCTGAACAACATCGCCGCGTCCCGCCGGGCGGTGGTGATCGTCGTCAACGACAACGGCCGCTCCTACACCCCGACGGTCGGCGCGCTGGCCCAGCACCTGACCACCCTGCGCACCCACCCGCGCTACGAGCAGGCGCTCGGCGCGGTCCGCGGGGTGCTGGACCGCACGCCGATGGTCGGTCGGCCGATGTTCGACGCCCTGCACGGGGCCAAGAAGGGCATCAAGGACGTCCTGGCGCCGCAGGGGATGTTCGAGGATCTCGGGCTGAAGTACGTCGGGCCGGTCGACGGCCACGACGAGGCGGCCGTCGAGCGGGCACTACGCCGGGCCAAGGGGTTCGGCGAGCCGGTGCTGGTGCACGTGGTCACCCGCAAGGGCGAGGGGTTCGAGCTCGCGCTGGCCCACGAGGAGGACAATTACCACTCGCCCAAGCCGTTCGACCCGGTCACCGGGCTCGCCCGGTCGGTGGCGCCCGCGGACTGGACGTCGGTGTTCCGCGACGAGCTGGTCCGGGTCGGCCAGCAGCGTCCGGACGTGGTCGCGATCACGGCGGCGATGCTGTACCCGACGGGGTTGGACGCGTTCGCCGCGCTGCACCCGGACCGGGTGGTCGACGTCGGGATCGCCGAGCAGCACGCGCTGACGTCGGCCGCGGGAATGGCGCTGGCCGGGCTGCACCCGGTGGTCGCCGTCTACGCCACGTTCCTGAACAGGGCGTTCGACCAGCTGCTGCTCGACGTCGCGTTGCACGGGTGTGCGGTCACGGTGGTGCTGGACCGGGCCGGGGTCACCGGGGACGACGGGCCCAGCCACAACGGCGTCTGGGACCTGGCAGTACTGCAGGTCGTGCCCGGCCTGCGGATCGCGGCCCCGCGTGACGGGCGCCGGCTGCGCGAGCTGTTCGCCGAGGCGGTGGCGGTCACCGGCGGCCCGACGGTGGTCCGGTTCCCGAGGGGCGCGCTGCCCGACGAGGTGGAGGCGCTGCACTCCGTAGGCGGGGTCGACGTCCTCGTGGATGCGGACCCCGACTGTCGGGACGTGCTGCTGGTCGGCGTCGGGGCGATGGTCGGGGTGTGCCTGGACGCCGCGTCCCGACTGCGGGCCCAGGGCATCGGGGTGACGGTCGTGGACCCCCGCTGGGTCAAGCCGGTGCCGGACGCGGTCGTCGAGCTCGCCCGCGGCCACCGGCTGGTGGTGACCGTCGAGGACGGCGTGCGGACCGGCGGAGTCGGCGCGGCCGTCGCGCTGCGCTGCACCGACGACGATGTGCCGGCCCGGGTGCGGACCGTCGGGCTGCCCGCGGTGTTCCCGCTGCACGGCAAGCGGGCACAGGTGCTCGCCGAGGCCGGCCTGACCGGTCAGGACGTCGCCCGGGACGTCGCCGGCTGGGTGTCCGCGCTCGAGCCCGAGCCGGCTGCCGAGAGCCCCGCTCCCACCGAGCAGGATCCAGTGCGCTCGGAGACCATGGAGCCGTGACAGACCTCGGCTACTTCGGCCCGGACAGCGTGACCTGGCGGGTGCTCACCGACCCTGCGTGCGGGGTGGGCGGGCTCCGGTCACTGCTGCTGCAGGCTTTGCACCCACTGGCGATGGCTGGTGTCGAGGAGCACTCGACGTTCGCCATCGACTTCTGGGGCCGGATGCAGCGCACCGGGGAGTACGTGCTGACCGTCGCGTTCGGGACCACCGCGCAGGCTGACGCCGCCGCCGAGCGGGTCCGCCGGATCCATCCGCACGTGGCGGGGGTGGACCCGATGACGGGGCAGGCCTACCGCGCCGACGACCCGGAGCTGTTGCGCTGGGTGCACGTCGCGGAGTTCGAGAGCTTCCTGGACTGCGTCGTCCGGGCGGGCGCCCCGCTGACGCCGGACGACGTCGACCGCTACTACGCCGAGCAGGTGGTCGCCGCCCGGTTGATCGGGGTGGACGACGTCCCGGCCTCCGCTGCCGAGGTCGCCGACTACTACCGCGACGTCCGGCCCCGGCTGCGTTCGTCGAAGGTCGCCGACAGCGCGTCGGCGCGACTCCTGTTCAACCCGGTGCCCCGTCCGCTGGCCCTTGCCCAGCCGCTGTGGACGTCGGTGACCGGCCTCGGACTGGCGACCCTGCCGGGGTGGGCGCGGCGGATGTACGGACTACCCGGGTCGCGGCTGACCGACCTGGCCGCCGACGCCGGCCTGCGCGCGGTGCGGTCCGCCGCGCTGCGGTTGCCCCGCTCGGTGCGGCTGGGCCCCGTCGCTCGGGACGGCCTGTCGCGGGCCGAGGCCGCCGGCGCACCGTTGGCCGCCTGAGCCGGCCGTTCGACGCCTGACCCGGCCGGGCGCTGTCAGCCCTCCCGGCGGTACCAGCACGCGGCGGGCTCGACGCGGTGCAGGCGGAAGCCGACCCGTTCCAGCAGCCGGCGCGACGCGAGGTTGTCCGGCACCACCTGCGCGGTCAGCACCGTGGCGCCGCCGGGCCCGAGCGCCCAGTCGCTGAACGCCGCGACCGCCTCGGTCCCGTAGCCGCGCCCGCGCGACGGTGCCGCCAGCCCGTAGCCGATCTCCGCCACACCGTCGGCGTCCGGGCCGCCCTTCCACCCGAGGTCGCCGATCACCTCGCCGATGTCGCGGGCGACGACCACCCGACTGCCCCCGTCGGCGGCGTCGTCCGACTCCGGCCGCGGGGACAGGCGCATCCCGTTCACGGTGCCGGCGGTCGGCCACCCCGGCGCCGCGCGAAGGCCGGCCGGGAGCGTCGTGAGGTCACCTGACACCACGGCGTCGACGACCGCGCCGGTGACCACCAGCAACTCGAGCCGCTCGGTGGTGAGCGCGGGCACGCTCACGTCAGGGCCTCGGTGAGGAGGTCCGCGGTCAGCTGCACCTGCCAGGGTCGGGCGCCGTGCTCGGTCAGCCACGCACCGACACGGGCGCGGTCGTGTTCGGCGGGCGGTGACCAGCAGAGCCGGCGGACCAGGTCGGGGCTGAGCAGGTTCTCCACCGGCAGACGCAACTCGGCGGCCAGCGCGAGCATCGCCGGCCGTGCGAGCCCGAACCGGCCGGCCGCCGCCGGCTCGCGGTCGGCCCACACCCGGGTGGGCGGCGGCTCCCCGGTGCGCAGGTGCGCCGGCGGCAGCTCGTCCTCGGCCAGCGCCGCGGCGTGCTGCAGCGCCGCGAACCACGTCGTCGCGATCGCCCGGTTGGCGCGCCCGGCGAACACGGGCAGCTTCGTCAAGTCGGCCACCGACTCCGGCTGCTTGGCGGCAGCGTCGACGATGGCCCGGTCGGGCAGGATCCGGCCGGGCGCGATGTCCCGGGACCGGGCGATCTCGTCCCGGGCCAGCCACATCTCGCGGACGGTGGCGAGCTGGCGTGGCCGCCGCAGCGCGTGCATCCCCGATGTCCGGCGCCACGGGTCGACGCGGGGCGGCGCCGGGGGAGCGGCGACCAGTGCGGCAAACTCCTGGCGGGCCCACTCGTCCTTCCCCGCGTCGGCGAGTTGGCCGGCGAGCGCGTCACGCAGGTCGATCAGCAGCTCGACGTCGAGCGTGGCGTACACCAGCCAGTCCGGCGGCAAGGGCCGCATCGACCAGTCCGCCGCCGAGTGCTCCTTGCGCAGGTTGGTCCCCAGCACCTCGGTTGTCATCGCGGCCAGGCCGACCCGGTCGAAGCCGAGCAGCCGCCCCGCCAGCTCGGTGTCAAACAGGGTGACCGGGCGCAGGCCGACCTCGGCGAGGCAGGCGAGGTCCTGGTTGGCGGCGTGCAACACCCACTCGGCGTCCCCGATCGCCGCGCCGAGGACCGACAGGTCCCCGGTGGGGATCGGGTCGACCAGCGCCGAACCGGTTCCGGCCCGGCGCAGCTGCACCAGGTAAGCCCGCTGTGAGTAGCGGAACCCCGACGCCCGCTCCGCGTCCAGGGCGACCGGGCCGGTCCCCGCGGCGACCCGGGCCGCGAGCCCGGCCACCTCCGACGCGGCCGACAGCACCGGCGGCACCCCGTCGCGCGGCTCGGTCAGGACCGGGACGGCGTCGACCTGGACGACCTCCGCTACCGGCTCTTCGACGGACCCTTCGGGCCGCACACTCACCGGGTGCGGCTCAGCCGGGGGCCGGTCCTGCCCACGGACCGGATGGAGACGACGGACGGGGCGGCCGGCGGGAGACCGGCGGCGGAGCACAGCAGGTCCGACCAGGCCTCGACGTGCTCGGTGCACCGGCCGACCGGTGACCACGACGCCCGCAGCTCCACCTCAGCCCGGCCCGGGTCGTCCGCCATCCCGCCGAACCCCTCCGAGGCCACCCGGGTGACGGTTCCGCTGACCGCGGTGTACTCCGCGGCCCGCTGGTCCAGCGCGTCGGTCAGCCAGGTCCACGCGACCTCGCACAACAACGGGTCGGCGGCCATGTCGGCCTCGATCTCGGCCCGGGCATAGGCGACGAAGCGGAACGTCCCGGCCCACGCCTCATGACCGGCCGGGTCGTACAGCAGGACCAGGCGCCCGGTGCCGACCTCGTCCCTGCCGACGACGACGTCCGCGGTGAGTGCGACAGCGTGCGGCGCGAGCCGGGTGGGCGCCGTCGCCTCGCTGACGACGACCTCGGGGCGGGCCCGGGCCCGGGCGACCTCGGACAGCGCGGCCGCGAACGCCGCGGGCACCGGGCGGGACGGCCGCGGGTCGGTCTCCCGCGAGGTGGCCATGCCGGGCAGCGTACGTCCGGGCAGCGGCGGGACGGGGTCGGCGACACGCGGTCTGACGTGCCACGATCGAGCGTGACCGCCGCTCCCGTACCGACCGCTGCCGCCCCCGTGCCGGCACTGGTGCGCGCCGCGCGGGGCCAGGCGGGCGACCGGCCGCCGGTGTGGTTCATGCGCCAGGCCGGGCGGTCGCTGCCGGAGTACCGGCGGCTGCGCGAGGGCACGGCGATGCTGGCGGCCTGCTCGGACACCGCGACGATCGTCGAGGCGACGTTGCAACCGGTCCGGCGGTACGGGGTGGATGCGGCGATCCTGTTCAGCGACATCGTGCTGCCCCTGGCGATCGCCGGTTTCGGCGTGACCATCGAGCCCGGCATCGGCCCGGTGGTGGCCGAGCCGGTGCGCGACGCCGCCGGCATCGAGCGCATCCCGGTGCCCACCGACGACGACCTGGCGCCGGTCGCGACCGCGATCACCGCTCTGGTCGGTGAGCTGCGCGGTACCGGGGAGGTCGCGGCGGGCGGCACGCCGCTGATCGGCTTCGCCGGAGCACCGTTCACCGTCGCCAGCTACCTGGTCGAGGGTGGACCGTCGAAGGACCATGCGCGCACCAAGGCACTGATGCGCAGCGACCCGCAGACCTGGCACGCGCTGCTCGCCCGGCTGGCCGAGGTGGCCGCAACGTTCCTGCGGATGGAGGTGGACCACGGCGCCGCCGCCGTCCAGCTGTTCGACTCCTGGGCCGGGACGCTGACCGACGCCGAGTACCGCAGCTTCGTCCTGCCGCACTCCAGAGCGGTGCTCGCGGCCGTCCCCGAGGTCCCTCGCATCCACTTCGGGGTGGGCACCGCCGAGCTGCTGGGGTCGATGGCCGACGCGGGTGCCGACGTGGTGGGGGTCGACTGGCGGACGCCGCTGGACACCGCGTCGGCCCGGCTGCGCGCGGCGGGCCACGACGTCGCGGTGCAGGGCAACCTGGACCCGACGCTGGCGTGGGCGCCGTGGCCGGTGATGGAGCGGGAGGTCCGGCGGGTCGTCGCCGAGGGCCGGTCGGCGCCCGGGCACATCCTCAACCTCGGTCACGGGGTGCTGCCCGGAACCGACCCGGACGTGCTGGCCCGCGTCGTCGACCTCGTGCATTCCCTTCCGCAGTGATCGGCCTGCCGGAGTGATCGGCCCGTCGGGGTGAGCCACCTGCCACGGGTGGCCGTCGTCGGTGGCGGCATCGCCGGGTTGGCCGCCGCCTGGAAGCTGCTCGGCCGGGCCGACGTCACGGTCTACGAGCTGGCCGCGCGGGTGGGCGGCAAGCTCGCCGTGACCGAGCTGTCCGGGGTCTCCGGCCCGGTCGCGGTCGACGCCGGATCGGAGTCGGTGCTCGCCCGGCGGCCGGAAGCGTTGACGCTGGCCCGCGAGGTCGGCCTCGGCGAGGACCTGGTGTTCCCGGCGACGGCCGATGCGCGGGTCTTCACCGGCGGTGGGCTGCACCGGCTGCCGCCCGGCACCGTCCTCGGGGTGCCGACCAGGGTCGACGCGCCGGGGATGGACGGGTTGTTCGGCCCGGCGGAGCTGGCGCGGATTGCCGCGGAGCCGGACCTGGGCCCGGACGGGCTGACCGCGACGCTCGCCGCCGGCGGCGACGTGGCGATCGGTGAGCTGGTCGGTCGCCGGATGGGGGATGCCGTCGTCGACCGGCTCGTGGAACCGCTGCTGGGCGGGGTGTATGCCGGCCGGGCTCGGGAGCTCTCGCTGCAGCTGACCAGTCCCGCGCTGGCCGCCGCGCTGCGGACGGAGCCGTCCCTGCTGCGCGCCGCGGCCGCGGTGGCCGGTCTGCCGGTCGCCGCCACTTCGGCCTCGCCGGTGCCCGCGGGAACGGTGCCCGTGGGCACGGTGCCCGCGGGCCCGGTGCCCGCGGGCACGGGAACCCCGGTGTTCGCCGGGATCCGCGGCGGCATCGGCCGATTGCCCGTCGCCGTTGCTGAGGCGCTGGCCGAGCGGGGCGTCGCGGTCCGGGACAGCACCGCGGTGCGGGGGTTGCGCCGGACCCCGGACGGTTGGGCGCTGACTGTCGGACCGGTGCCGCGCGAGCGGGTCGAGGCGTTCGACGCGGTCGTGCTGGCGGTGCCGGCCCCCCCGGCGGCCCGGTTGCTCGGGTCGGTCGCGCCGGCGGCGTCGGCCGAGCTGGCCGGCATCGCCTACGCCTCGGTGGCGCTGGTGCACCTGGCCGTCCCGGCGGCGGTGGGCGCCGGTTTGGCCGGCAGCTCCGGCGTGCTGGTGCCGCCGGTCGAGGGGTTGACCGTCAAGGCCGCGACCTGGTCGAGCCTGAAGTGGGACTGGGTGCGCGAGGGGGCGCCGGACACGTTGGTGCTGCGGGCCTCGGTCGGGCGGGCCGGGGACGAGGCGGACGTCGCGCGCCCGGACGGCGAGCTGGTCGACACGGTGCTGGCCGACCTGAGCAGGCTCACCGGCGCCGGGTTCGACCGGGCCGCGCTGGTCGACGCCCGGGTCACCCGGTGGGGCGGTGGCCTGCCCCAGTACCCGGTCGAGCACGCCGCGCGGGTGGGCCGTATCCGGTCGGCGCTGGCCGGCTACCCGACGCTGGCCGTGTGCGGGGCGGCCTACGACGGCGTCGGGATCCCGGCGTGCATCGCCTCCGGCCGAGCTGCCGCCAGCGCGCTCGTCCTCGACCTCCGACCGTGACCCAGCCGGCCCTGACCCAGCCGACCCTGACCCAGCCGGGACGTCAGAAGCGCGACCGCCGTAGCCCGCGCCGCGCTGAGGTCCCGTTGCCCGAGGAGCTCGGTGCCGCGCGGCTGTCCGCGTTGGTGCCGAACTACGCCACCGCCTGGCAGATGGACCACCTGACCACCTGAGCTTCGACGACTCCGGTTGTGGCGACTGTCCACCTGCGCACCGAGCTTGGCTGCGAGGCGCCCGTCGGCCCAGCTCAGCGGGAGTTCGCTTGTGAGCTCGGTGCGAATATGTCCGGCGGGTGGCTGACGGGGACGGTGTGCGTCACACACGCGCCGTCGGCGATCAGGTGGAGGGAGAAGGCGGTGGGCTCGGCCACGGGACCGGTCGGGTGGTCCGACCTCATCGTCAACGAGGTCTGGCGGTACGTGCTCGGCGCGGTCGTGAGCACTGTTCCGGCGAACCCCGCGGTGATCGGGCGGTGGACGTGGCCGGCCACCACCCGGACGACGTTCCTGTGTGCGCTGATCACCGTGGCCAGGTCGGCGCCGTCGGCCAGCCGGATGCTGTCCAGGAAGGGGATTCCGACGGCGACAGGCGGGTGGTGGACGGCGACGAGGGCCGCGGTGTCCGGGCGCCGGGCGAGCACCCGGTCCAGCCAGCTCAGCTGTTCTGCGCCGAGCCGGCCGCCGAGACGGCCCGGGTCGAGCGAGTCCAACGCCACGAGGGTCGTGTCGGGGGTCTCGACCGCGTACGAGGCCCGGTCGGTCCCGTCGAGGTAGCGGGTGCCGGCGAACGCGTCCAGCAGTGGGTCGCGATGATCGTGGTTACCCGTCATCACGTACACCGGCACGGGAATCGGGTCGAGCACCTCCCGCAGCAGCTCGTACTCCTCGGGCCGCCCGTGCTCGACCAGGTCACCGGTGATCAGGATGCAGTCCGGACCCGGATCCAGCGACAGCGCCCGCCGGAGCGCCTGCCGCAACCCGAGGACGGGCTCGGCGGTCGGCGTCCCGGCCACGATGTGTGGATCGCTGAGCTGTGCGATGAGCACCGGCCGCCCTTCCGAACCGTCGACCCCGATCCGGCGCTCAGGCTCCAGTGGACCCGACCGGCTCCAGGGTCATGCTGACCGAGTTGATGCAATACCGGTCGTCGGTCGGCGTGCCGTAGCCCTCGCCGGAGAAGACGTGGCCGAGGTGGCTGTCGCAGGTGGCGCAGCGCGCCTCCACCCGCCGCATGCCCAGGGTGCTGTCCTCGATCAGCGTCACCGCGTCGGAGTCGGTGGGCGCGTAGAAGGACGGCCATCCGCAGTGGCTGGCGAACTTGGTGTCGCTGCGGAACAGCTCCGCCCCGCACGCCCGGCAGTGGTACACGCCGACCGTCGTGGTGTTCTCGTACTCGCCGGTGAACGGCCGCTCGGTGGCGGACTTGCGCAGCACCGCGTACTCCTGCGGGCTCAGCTCGGCACGCCACTCCGCATCGCTCTTGACGACCTTCGCTCGGGTCTGGTCCATCCGCCGAAGTTAGTCGCGCGCGGGGCCGGTCGCCGGGGATCGCCGGTACCGCAGGAACAGGGCGCCGCCCTCGGTGCACACCGAGACCAGGTCCAGCCCGGTCACCGTTGGGGCGGGCCCGGTTGCGACCCGGCTCGCCGGCCCGGCGAGAACCATCGGCGACACGGTCATGCACAGCTCATCCAGCAGGCCGGCACCGACGACGGCGCCGAGCCACCGTGGGCCGCCCTCGCACAGCACCCGTGGCAGTCCCCGGCCGACCAACGCGGCGATCGCGGCGGCTGGGTCGACGCGGTCGCCGGGCAGCACGACGACCGCGCATCCCGCCCGGGCGATCCGGCCCGGCGGTGCCGCCTCCGTGGTCAGCAGGACGGTCGACGGGTCGGCGTACAGCGCGGCATCCAGTTCCACGTCCAGAGCGGTGCTCACAACGGCGATCGGCGTCCGGCCCGGCCGGTAACTCTCGTGGGTCGCGGTTCCGGACCCGACGAGCACGACGTCGGCGGCACGTCGCTGCACCACCAGCAGCGCCCGGTCCGCCGGTGAGGAGATGCTGCGCGAGTCCCCGTCCGGCCCGACCGCCGCCCCGTCGGCGGTGGCAACGACGTTCGCCCTGACCCATGCCGACCCGTCACCCGGCAACAGGTGCGCGTAGAGCGCGGCCAGGCCCACGTCGTCCAGCTCCGCGGCCGGGCCAGGGAACACACGGTTCAGCACCTCGCCACCCTGTCCTACCGGGTTACCTTGACCGGGTGCGACCGCTGATCGGGATCACCACCTACCGCGAGCATGCCCGCTGGGGGGACTGGGACGACTCCGTGGTGCTGCTGCCCGCGACCTACCCGACCGCGGTGGCTCGGGCCGGCGGTGAGCCGGTCCTGCTGCCGACGGGCACGTCGGGCCGTGAGGTCGTCGCCCGCCTGGACGGTCTCGTCCTGTCCGGCGGCCCGGACGTCGACCCCGCCCGGTACGGCCAACAGCCGGGACCGCACACCGGAACGCCGCGCACGGACCGCGACGAGACCGAGGCCGGCCTGCTCGCCGCAGCGCTGGACGCCGGCGTGCCGGTGCTTGCGGTCTGCCGGGGGATGCAGCTGCTCAACGTCGCGCTCGGCGGCGACCTGATCCAGCACCTGCCCGACGTTGCCGGCGTGGGCGCGCACGACGGGGGCCCGAGGGAGTTCGCCGACCACCAGGTCCGCACCCTTCCCGGCAGCCGGGTCGCCGCGCTGGTCGGCGACCGCGTCGGCGCGCACTGTCACCACCACCAGGCGGTGGGCACGCTCGCACCGTCGCTGCGGGTCACCGCGACCGCCGAGGACGGGACAGTCGAGGCCGTCGAACGCGCCGGGGACGGGTTCTGCCTGGGTGTCCAGTGGCATCCGGAGGCCGGCGCCGACGGCCGGCTGTTCGAGGCTCTGGTCGCCGCTACGCGCGGCTGACCACCGAGGCCAACGTCACGCTGTTCAGACCGCCGCCCCGGGTTCGAAACCGGGCGCGCAGGCCGGTCGTCGGGTCCGCCCGACCCCGGGTGTCCGCCTGCGGTATTGACACCGGGGACCGGCAGGTGTCCACTACGCGGGCTACACACAGGCGTCAGAACTCACGAGGAGTAAACGATGCAGGTCAAGCACCGCACCGTCAGGTCCCTGTCCGTCTGCGCGATCGGCGTCCTCACCGGGTTCGCCGCCGCCGTCCCCGCCCAGGCGGCGGACCATCACCGCCCGGTGATCCACCGGGTCAGCGGTGACGCCGCGATCCGTGCGGCCGCCAGTGCCGGGGACACCGCCGTCATCTACACCGACGTGCCGACGAAGATCGAGGTCGGGTCCCGGATCACCCGGATCCCGTTCGGGGTCGGGACCCGGCGGCCGACCACCGACATCGCGGTCCAGCTGTACGACAACGCCGGGCGCGGGTTCCCACTGATCGATGACTTCGACTTCAGCGAGGCCCCGGTGTCGTTCTGGCGTGAGCAGGACGAGTTCTACGGCTTCCAACTCGCCGTGTACGGCAACTACACGTGGGACATCGCGGCGACCGGTTCGGCGGCGGACGGGTACCCGAACTACGAGGCCTACTTCGCCGCGAGCGTCCGGGCGCACTCGCTGCTCGGCTTCTCGACCGGGCGGGTCGGCAACAACGTGACGGTGACCGTCGCGACCCGGCTCTACAACAACGTGGCGGACAAGTACCAGGGCTGGGCCGGGCGCGGCGTGTACCTGCAGAAGCAGACCGCCGGCGGCGCGTGGGCGAACGTCGGCGGCATCACCACCGATGCGCGCGGCAACGGGACGAAGACGATCGGCACCGGGGCCGGTGTGTACCGGGTCTACGACAAGGACACCGCGACGGTGTGGGGCCAGGTGTCCGCACCGCGCCGATCCTGACCGTCCTGCTTAGCGTGGACCGGCAGGCTCCCGAGCCCGAGTCTCACCCGGGCCCGGGACGTCGGAACCGACGACGTCGCCTCAGCGAAAGAGGACGAGCGCCGCGCCGACAAGGTCGGCGACCGCGATCGACCCGAACAGCAGGTAGCGGACCTGGGTGACACTTGCGGTGGGATGGCGTCGCCCAGCCATCGTTGCCGTGGTGTTGAGTCGGCGATCGTCGGGGATCCCGAACGCGACTTCAAGGCGCCGCATCCGGTCACGGGCCACCCGGTAATACCGGTGCTGGGTGTGCGCGGCGAAGTAGCTCATGACGGAGGCAACCGCGCCCAGAGCAAAAACCAGCACGGACAGGACGTTGACCCTGGCGGCGAGTCCCACTGCTGCAGCCAGGATCGCCGCGTTGAAGCCGAGGAAGTACTGGGTCCGCGACCAGTTGTGGAGCACCTGGAATCGGTACTCGTCGATGGCCGCCTTGTAGATCTCGGCGTGCGTGAGACTGCTGTCCTCGGCGTCGACATCCCGGATCCGCGCAGGCTCGGACATGGTCCGACGCTACCCGCGGGTCCCTCGCCTCCCGTTCAAGTCGCCGTTTGCCGCTGCACGCCTTCGAGACCGCTGCGGGTCGTCGTGGTCCGCACCGGGACGGCACCAGCCACGAGCAGAACCGGCGTGAGCCCCTCCCTCGGGTGAGAGCAGGTGCTCGTGGCGTGTCGGGTGACCGGGTGGCGGCACCCGTCAGTCGGGCGCGTCCTCGCTGCTCACCCGGCGTTTGCGGCTCGGCTGCACCCGCAGCGGTTCGCCCGGCATCTTCGGGGAGCCGACCCGCTAAACGTTGTGCTGACCTGCGGAAACGCAGGTGAACCGGGAGCGTTGTGCGCCCGGTTATCGGGCGAGTCCACGGGCTCGCCACGGCCAGCAGGAGGAAGCGTGTCCATCACCACCGAACAGCGCCAGGACGTCGACGACCTGACGGAAGAGTTCCGCCAGCTCGCCGTCACCGACCCGACGGGCCGGACGTTGCTCGAGCGGGCTCACGAGCTGGCCCAGGCCGCTCACGGTGACCCGGCGGTCGGGCGGCCGGTTTGGGCGGTGCGGTCAGAGGACGTCACCGAAGTGGTCGACCCGGACCAGCGCACGGTCATGCACAACAGCTGCCCGGCATCCTGGCCCGGTGACCGACGCTGATCCTCCCATCCTGCTCGACCACCAGGCCGCGGAGCTGGTCGACCTGCACGCCGAGGGCCGGCGGACGGGCCACTGGTCCCGGTTCGCGCCGACGGTGCAGCAGCGGCGGGCCGCTGGGGTTTCGGTGGGGGCGATCGCGGACGCGGTCGGGGTCGACGTGCGAACTGTCTACCGGATTGTGCGTGATCTGTCGTAGGTCTCTGCGAGGATCGAACGCATGTTCGACACAGACACACCATCGGATCAGCGCGACGAGGCGGAGCGACCCTCCTACCATCCGAGTATGACAACGACCGCGGGTCAGGTCGCCGCAGAGATCCGTCATGCTGTGCCGACCGCGCGCTCGTCGAAGTGGAAGCTGCACAAGCTCCTGTACTTCTGCCAGGGCCACCACCTCGCCCAACTCGGCGAGCCGCTGTTCTCGGACGCCCTGGTCGCATGGGACAACGGGCCGGTCGTCAGCTCGCTCTGGGGCGCCGAGAACTACGGGCCGCCGGTCGACGTCGACGGGCGCTCCCCGTCGAACCTCGACGAGGGCGCGCTCAACACGATCGGCTACGTGCTGAGCCGCTACGGGCGCTTGTCCGCGCGCGACCTGGTCAACCTGACCCACAGTCAGGCCCCCTGGCAGGACGCTGACGCGGAGCGGCGGCGTCGGGGCGCGAGGTCCGCTCCGATCGCGAACGACGCGCTGCGGAGTTACTTCAGCGACCCCATCGACACGGACTCGGACGCTGAGTACAGCGAGCCACAGGTGGACGAGGCGGCCGTCGTCGCGTTCCTCGAGGAGGCGCGCAAGCTCTCCGGCCAGTCCACGGCACCTGACAACTACGCGAGACTGCGGGCGCTCGCAGCAGCTCGGTGACCGAAGCGCCTGAACGCGAATGGCGGCTCCAGGGCTTCGAGGATGCCGTCCTCCGCTGGTATTCCATCGATGACCCTCCACCCGATCTCAGCCTGCTCGTCACTGACTGGTGGTTCACCAGGCTCGATGACCCGTTCGCCGGCGCCCAGCGAGACCCTCAGCGCGAGAACGGGTGGTACACCCAGGTTCCGGGCTCGGCGGTTGACGGCCATGCGGTGCTCTGCAGCTGGGTCATCTCGGTGTCCGAGCGGACCGTGACGTGCGACGCGATCGCGCTGCTACCCCTCCCGATCCTCTGAGCTGAGGCCTGGCGCAGCTGCGCCGGCCGGGTCGTGAACGCACGAAGCGCCCCACCCGCCGTGCCGGCGGGTGGGCGCTGTGGTGTTCGGGTCAGTCAGGTGCCCTTGTAGTCGAGGGCCTGACGGAGGGTGTGCAGGGGACGGACGAGGTCGGGGTGGGCGTGCGGACGGTCTACCGAGCGGCGAGCCGGTTGCGCTAGATCATCAGGAAGAAGGCGGTCTTCAGGCGCTTCAACGTCGTCAGCACGACGATGACCAGGTGCAGCAGGGCGGCGGTGGCAAGGCCGGACCAGAACCGGTTCACGTGCCCGCCGTCCCAGGCGGAGATCCCGGCCAGGGAATCGTGAGCAGCAGCGTGAATCCGGACGCGTACGCGACCCCGGCTCGCAGGTCGTTGATCAGCGTGACGATCTGGCTGCCTGCGGTGAACCGGGGGTCCTCGCTGAGCACCGGGACGGGCGCCGGGGGAGCGGTGGGTGCGGTCAGGCCGTCCATCGGGTTCGCGGCCAGCTCGCCCTCGACCACGAGCCACGAGCAGAACCGGTGCAGCCCGTTCCACCGGGTGCGGACGGTGCTCACGGCGTTGCGGGTAAGCAGGTCGCCGAGCCACTCACGGATCGCCGAGCGGGTGAGCTGGTCGAGCGTCGCCGGCCGGCCCTGTGCTGTCAGCCACTCGGCGTAGAACCGGACGGACATGTCGTAGAGGGTCGCGGTCCGCTCGGCCTTGCCGTCTGCCCGCAGGCTGCGCCGGAAGCTCGCAGCGAGGTCGTCGAGACGCTCGCCGGCCGAGGCGGCCGACGTCAGGACGGCAGGCACGTCTAACAGGTTATCCGGTGAGCCAGCGATGTGCCCTTGCGTTCACCCGGTCAGCCGGGCGCATCGTCGCTGCTCACAGGGCGTTTGCGGCTCGGCTGCACCCGCAGCGGTTCGCCCGGCATCTTCGGGTACTCGGGCGGGTAGGGGAGGTCCGCCTCGCCGTTGTCGCGCTCGTCCCGGCGCGCCAGCTCCAGCAGCGGTTCCAGGTCCGCCCCCTCGGCGGCACCGACCGGCGCATGCAGGTCGCCGACCTCGGCGTACCGGGCGGGCATCGAGAACACCGTGAAGTCCGCCGGGTCGATGTCGTCCAACTCGGCCCAGCGCAGCGGGGCGGACACCTTCGCCCCCGGCCGCGCGCGGACCGAGTAGGCCGAGGCGATGGTGCGGTCCCGCGCCATCTGGTTGTAGTCGACGAAGACCCGTACGCCGCGGGTCTCCTTCCACCAGTTGACCGTCACCTGCTCCGGCATGCGGCGCGACAGCTCCCGACCAACCGCGATCACCGCTCTCCGGCACTGGGTGAACGACCAGTCCGGCCGGATGGGCACGTACACGTGCAGGCCTCGCCCCCCCGACGTCTTCGGGTGGCCGCTGTACCCGAGCTCGGTGAGCAGGGCTCGCAACTCGTGCCCGGCGGTCCGCGCGTCGGCGAAGTCGGTGCCCGGTTGCGGATCCAGGTCGATGCGCAACTGGTCCGGACTCTCCAGCAGGGGCGTCCGGACCGGCCAGGGGTGGAAGGTCAGCGTGCCGATCTGCGCCGCCCACGCGACGACGGCCACCTCGGTCGGGCAGATCTCGTCCGCGGTCCGCCCGCTCGGGAACCGGATCTCCGCGGTCTGCACCCAATCGGGAGCGCCCTTGGGCAACCGCTTCTGGTAGAAGCCGTCGCCGGAGTTGTCCATCCGCGTCGAGAGCCTCGCTTCCGGCGACCAGCCGCCCGGCCACCGCTCCAGCGTCGTCGGCCGGTCGAGCAGTGCTCCGAGGATCCCGTCGCCGACGGAAACGAAGTACCGCACGATGTCGGCCTTGCTCACCGCCGGGTGCCCGTCGGCCGCGGGAAAGATGACCCGCTCCGGGCTGGTGACCCGCACGCTGCGCCCGCCGACCTCCAGCTGGATCGGTGCCCCCGCCGTCTCGCGGGCCATCAGCAGCCCATCAGCCGGCGTCCGCCGACCCGCGTCCGCTCGACCCGCGCCCGGCCGGTCCGCGTCCAACGCTCTCGGGATCGGCGAACACCTGCGGCAGGTCATACCGGACCGGGACGTCCAGCTGGTCGTAGGTGCAGGAGCGGGGCTCCCGGTCCGGACGCCACCGGCGGAACTGCGCCGTGTGCCGCAGGCGATCCCCCTGCATCTGGTCGTAGGCGACCTCCAGCACCCGCTCGGGCCGGAGCGGGACGAACGACAGGTCCTTCGTCGAGTTCCACCGGGACACGTTCCCCGGCAGGCGGCCGGCGCCGTCCGGGGGAGCGGCCCACGCACCCCACGGATGCTCGCCCAGCCGCTCCGGCGGCACCTGGAGCCCGGCGAACTCGTCCCACAGCTCGGCCCGGCGGGCCATCGGGTACGACGCGGAGACGCCGATGTGCGCCAGCCGTCCCTCGCCGTCGTACAGCCCGAGCAGCAGCGAACCGACCAGCGGCCGGTCCTCGGTTGACGCCTTGTGCGGGCGCAGCCCGGCCACGACGACGTCAGCGGTCCTCTCGTGTTTGACCTTCGTCATCGCCCGGACGTCCGGCTGGTAGGGCGCGTCCAGCGGTTTGGCGACGACCCCGTCCAGACCCGCGCCCTCGAACACCGAGAACCAGTCGGTGGCCAGTTCCAGGGACCGGGTCGCCGGAGTGAGCACCGCACCGGGCGGCGACGGGGGCAACACCGGCAGCAGCTGCTCCAGCGTCCGGCGGCGTTCGGCGAACGGCAGCGCGGTCAGGTCGACGTCGGCCAGCGCCAGCAGGTCGAAGGCGACGAACGCGGCCGGCGTCGCCTCGGACAGCATCCGCACCCGGCTGGCCGCCGGGTGGACGCGCTCCTGAAGACGCTCGAACTCCAGATGGCCGGCGACCGGGACGATGATCTCGCCGTCGACCACGCAGCGGCCGGGCAGTGCGGCCCGCAGCACCGGGAGCAGTTCGGGGAAGTACCGGGTCATCGGCCGCTCGTTGCGGCTGCCGAGCTCGACCTCGTCGCCGTCGCGGAACACGATCGTCCGGAACCCGTCCCACTTCGGCTCGTACAGGTAGTCCCCGGCCGGGATCCGCGGGGTCGCACGAGCCAACATCGGCGCGACGGGCGGCATCACCGGCAGGTCCATCCCCGACAGTCTGCCCGGGGGGCGCGCATATGGCGTGCGTACGGTCACGGCGTGCCGCCCGGACCTACGGTGACGGCGTGCCGCCCGGGAGCTTGACCGACCGGATGCCGGCGGTGCAGCCGGCGCGCGCACTGGCCGACCTTGTCGTCCCGCCGTCGTTCGCCGGCGCAACGCTGGCCAACTTCCTGCCCGACCCGGCGCATCCCAGCCAGGCCGCCGCCCGCGACGCGGTCGCGGCGTTCGCCGTCGACGTCGGGACAGCGACGCCCGGTGGTGGGCAAGCACGACGCCGCGGCCTGCTCCGGCGCCCGGTTCCGCGGACCGGAACCGGGATCTACCTCGACGGCGGCTTCGGGGTCGGCAAGACCCACCTGCTCGCCGCGGCGGCCCACGCAGCCGTTGACTCAGCCGCGCATCCACCCGGGCAGGGCGGCAGGGTCGCCTTCGGCACATTCATGCAGTACACCGCTCTCGTCGGCGCACTCGGCTTCGCCGCCACCCGGAACGCACTGGCGACGATGGCGCTGGTGTGCATCGACGAGTTCGAGCTGGACGACCCGGGCGACACAGTCATGATGTCGACCCTGCTCGGCGCGCTTGCCCAGGCGGGGGTCTACCTGGCCGCCACCTCCAACACGCTGCCCGGGGCGCTGGGGGCGGAGCGCTTCGCCGCCGAAGACTTCGTGCGGGAGATCCAGGGGCTGGCCGACCGCTTCAGCGTCCTGCACGTCGACGGCCCCGACTACCGCCATCGGGAGAACACTCCGCGGGCCGGGTCGATCGCCGCGGCCGACCTCGCCGCGTGGGCAACGGCCAACGACGCTTGCGCCGACGACTTCGGAGCGCTGATCACCCACCTCGGCCGGGTCCACCCCGCCGCTTACGGGGAGCTGGTCGACGGGGTGCGTGCCGTGGCCTGGCGCGACGTCGAGACCATCGAGGACCAGAACGCCGCCCTGCGGCTGGTCGTCCTCGTCGACCGGCTCTACGACCGGGGCATCCCGATCGCGGCGTCCGGCACCACGCTCCCGGAGGTCTTCGGCCCTCAGCTGCTGGCCGGGGGGTACCGGCTGAAGTACGGGCGGGCCCGGTCGCGTCTGGCCGCGCTCGCGGCAGTCGGCGCCCGTCCGGACTTCCCTACCGACGCCGGCCCGAGTTCCTTACCGAACAGTGACGGAAACGCCGCGTCGACTCCCGCGAGGCGCGTCGACTCCTAATCTGCGACCGTGACGACCAATGTGCGCGACGCCCGAGCACGCCGTCCGCGGCTGCCCGCCGTACCGGCAGAGGCTCCCCGGTGGTGGCCCCGTTTCGACGGGCGACTGCACGGCGAGGCGATCACCGCCCGGGTCGGCCGCCTGGTCGGGATCGCGTTCGGCCTCTGCTTCCTGACCGGACTGATCAGTCACGTGCACCAGAACGCGCCGACGTGGTTGGTCATCCCGGCCACGCCGGACTGGGGCTACCGACTGACGCAGGGCGTCCACGTCATCACCGGGCTCACGCTGATCCCCCTGCTGCTGCTGAAGCTGTTCAGCGTCTACCCACGATTCTGGGAGTGGCCGCCGCCCGCGAGCATCGCTCGCGTCCTGGAGAAGGCGACGATCGGTGTCCTCGTCGCCTCGGCGCTGTTCCAGCTCGTCACCGGGTTCCTCAACACACTCGCCTGGTACCCGTGGCACTTTGGTTTCGTGCAGACCCACTACTGGGTCTCCTGGGTCGTGGCCGGCTCGATTCTGCTGCACATCGGCATCAAGCTGCCGGCGATCCGACGCGGCCTGGCCACGCCGCTGGAGAGCAGGGAGGCCGGATCGGACGAGGTCGGCGACGCCGGCGACACGCCTACCGACACAGCTCCCGACACACCTACCGACACGCTTACCGACACAGCTCCCGACGAGGTCAGGGGCGCCCGGTGAGCGTCCCGAACCGGCACGTCCCCACCCCACCGAGCGCCCGGCCCACCCCACCGGGTGCCCGGGCCGCTGGTGGATCCGACCGCGGCGGGTTGAGTCGCCGCGGGCTGCTGCTCAGCGCGGGGGCCGGGGTGGGCATCGTCGGGCTCGCCACGGTCGGTCAGACCGTCACACCGCTGAGCGGACTGGCCGTGCTCGCCCCTCGTGATCCCGGTTCAGGCCCGCAAGGCGTGGCCATCAACCGGACGGCCGAGGCCGCGGGCGTGGTGAAAGCGGCCCAGGACCCGGGGTACCGGTTCACCGTCGACGGGCCGCGTGCGCTGTCCATGACCGCCGACGAGCTGGTCGCGGCCGACGCCGTGACGGCGTCGCTGCCCATCGCCTGCGTCGAAGGATGGAGTCGCGGCGCCAACTGGCGCGGGATGTCGTTGAACGCTCTGCTCGCCCGAGCGGGGATCACCGACAACAGGACGGTGCGCGTGGTGTCGATCGAGCCCGCTGGCGCTTACCGGACGTCCGACATCGGCCGGAGCCAGCGCGCTGGTGCGGTGCTCGCGACGCACCTCAACGGCCAGCGGCTGACCGTTGACCACGGCTACCCCCTCCGCCTGATCGCTCCGGACCGCCCCGGCGTCCTGCAGACCAAGTGGCTGACCAGGGTCGAGGTGTGACCGTGAACAGTCCGATGCCGGATCCCCTGGGATCGGGCCACCGGCCGCCCGGCGAGGGCGGTGTCAACTCCCCGGTCGCTCCGGCCGAGCGCGTGGGGCCGATGCGCCTGCTGCTGGGCCTGGTCGGCGTCGCCGGCATCCTGTTCGGTGCCTGGGGTGTCCTCACCAACCAGGGCACCAGTCCGCCGCTGGCGATCGTCCCGTGGTGGATAGGGGTGGTCGTGCTGCACGACGGAATCATTGCCCCGGTGACCATCGGGCTCGGCTGGCTGATCACGCACCTGCTGCCGCGTCCGGTGCGCGCCCCGGTCCAGGCCGCCGGTGTCACCGCCGGCCTGATCGCCCTGTTCGCTGTCCCGCTGCTCCTCCGGCAGGGTCAGGGCTTCCCCGGCGGAACGCTGCTCACCCGGAACTACGCCGCCAACGTCGTTGGCCTGCTCGTCCTGGTCATCGCCGTCGTTGCCGTCGGCTCCGTGGTGCGAGCACTGCTCCGACGACGCGTACCCGTGCGCACCGACCCCGTCGATCCACGCTGACGTGGGTAGCGCCGTCCGGCTGTGAGCAACGTTCCCATCGCCGAGCACGCGTTCCTGTCCGATGCGCGATCCGCGGCCCTGGTCACCCGGGAGGGCTCGATCGACTGGTTGTGTCTGCCACGGTTCGACAGCCCGTCGGTCCTAGGCCGGTTGCTGGACGACGAGGCCGGCCACCTCCTGCTCCGCCCAGCGGACCCCGCGGCTGTGCCCACCCGCCGTTATCTTCCGCAGAGCCTGGTCCTGCAGACGTCGTGGGCGTGCGCGTCGGGTGAACTCGTCGTCCACGACGCACTCGCGCTCGGCATCCGTGAGCGCGGCCACGATCTCGGCCGCACGTCCCCGGGGGTGCTGCTGCGGCACGCCCGGTGCACCAGCGGCCAGGTCGAGGTCGTCCTCGAGTGGGCACCGCGCCCGGAGTTCGGCCTCGTGCACCCCCGGCTGCTCCCGGTCCACGGTGGGGTCGTCAGCCACGGCGGCGCCACGCAGCTGTTGCTGTCCACCGACGTCGCGCTGGCGGTGTCTGCGGCAACCGCCGGCGGCCGGGTCACGCTCACCGAGGGCGGGGAGCTCGCCCTGGCCGTCGAGCAGGCCGACGCCTGGGCGGACCTGCCGCGGCCGTGGACCAGGCGCCAGGTCCGGCGGCGGATCGAGGAGACGCACACCGCGTGGCGCAGCTGGTCCGACCTGCATCAGCGCTACCGCGGCCCGTTGCAGCACCTCGTCCACCTCAGCGGAGTCGTCCTCCAGGGCCTGACGTATGCCCGCACCGGAGCGATTCTTGCCGCGCCCACCACGAGCCTGCCCGAGGGGGTCGGCACCGGCCGCACGTGGGACTACCGCTACACGTGGGTCCGCGATGCGAGCATGACCCTGCGCGGGTTGTGGGTCGCCGCATGCCCGGAGGAGGCCCGGCGGTTCTTCGCCTTCCTTGCCCGTGCGGCCGCCACCCAGCTCGACCGCGGTCTGCCGCTGCAGATCATGTTCGGCATCGGCGGCGAGCGCGACCTGTCCGAACGCGAGCTGCCGCACCTGACCGGATGGCGGGCCAGCGCGCCGGTGCGCGCCGGCAACGACGCGTGGACCCAGCGCCAGCACGACGTCTACGGCGCGTTGCTGGACGCGGCCTACGTCCTGCGTGAGCAGCTCGGTGAGCTCGAGGAGCCGACGCGCGCGCTGCTCGTCGCAGCCGTCGAGAAGGTCGTCGCGACCTGGCAGACACCTGACCAGGGCATCTGGGAGATCCGTGGCCCGGCGCGGCGCTACCTGCACAGCACACTGATGTGCTGGGTGGCGCTGGACCGCGGGATCGCCCTGGTCGAGACGCTGAAGGCCGCCGACCGGGTCCAGCGGTGGGACGCGGTCCGCAGCGAGATCAGGGCGGCCATCCTCACCGACGGGTGGAACGAGGGAGTCGGCGCGTTCACCCAGAGCTTCGGCTCGCCGGTGCTGGACGCGGCCACGGTGCTGGTCGGGCTCGTCGGCCTGCTTCCGCCGCACGACCCCAGGTTCGCCGCCACGATCGACGCGGTGCTGGCCGGACTGAGCGATGACCGCGGCCTTGTCCTGCGCTACCGGGACGACGACGGTCTGGCGGGGGAGGAGGGCAGCTTCCTGCTCTGCACGTTCTGGCTCGCCGAGGCCCTGGCCGTGTCCGGGCGGATCGAGGAGGCCGAGACCCTGCTGCGGCGGGCCGCCGGTTACGCCAACGACCTCGGGCTGCTGGCCGAACAGGTCGACGCAACCGACGGCGCGCTGCTCGGCAACTACCCGCAGGCGTTCAGCCATCTCGGGCTGGTCCTCGCCGCGCAGGCGCTCGCCGAGGCGAAGACGCGTGCAGCCCTGCAGGCCGGGCATGCACCGGGCGATGGTCGAAGGACATGACCGTCGACCCCGACGGGGGTTCAGCCCAGCGCGAGGACCGCCGCACCGGCACCTGGAAGTTGCACCGTCCCGTCGGTGACGGTCGTCGCGGGGTCCCACGCGGCCAGCACAGTTGCGGTCGCACCTGTGGGCAGCAAGCCGGGCGGCAGCGCCACCAGTGCACCGCTCTCACCGAAGGCGGCGACCGTGAGCACCGATCCGCGACGCAGCCACAGCCACTGCTGGCCTCGGTCGGTGCGAACCTCGACCTCGCCGACGATGCCTGTCCCGAGGTCGGCGTGGGACTTGCGCACCCCGATCAACGTCCGGTACCACTCGTACATCCGGCGGTGGTCCGGCTGCTCCAGCTCCGACCAGTCCAGCCGGGAGTCGACGACCGTCTGCGGGGACTGGGGGTCGGGGACCTCGGCGACATCCCAGCCGTGGCCGGCGAACTCCGACCGGCGGCCGGTGCGGACCGCGTCGCCCAGCGCCGGGTCGGCGAAGGAGGTGAAGAACTGCCACGGAGTGCCGGCCGCCCACTCCTCGCCCATGAACACCATCGGCACGAACGGCAGCGCGAACAGCACGGCGGCGCCGGCGGCCAGTCGACCGGGCGGGACGGTCGCGGCCTGCCGGTCACCGACCGCGCGGTTGCCGATCTGGTCGTGGTTCTGCAGGAACGCCCAGAAGCGCGCCCCGTCGGTGGCAGCCGGGTCGACGGCCCGCCCGTGCACCCGCTGCCGGAACTGTGACCACGTGCCGTCGTGGAAGAAGACCCGCGTCGCGACCTTGGCGACCGCGGCGTACGGGTCGACGGCGAAGTCGGCGTAGTAGCCGGCCGACTCACCGGTCACCAGCGCGTGCAGCGCGTGGTGGACGTCGTCGTCCCACTGCGCGTGCACGCCGGTCCCGCCCTCGCCGGGAACCACAGTCGCTCGTCCTTCGCCGGGAACCACGTTCGCTCGTCCTTCGCCGGGGGCCAGCGGCGTCCTGCCGTCACCGGCGGTACCGGCCCGCCGGGCGGTCAGCCCCGGGTTGTTCGTGTCGTTCTCCGCGACCAGCCACCTGCGCTGGCCGGTCGCCGCCGACAGCTCGTCGGTCTCGGCGGCAAGTTCCTCCAGCACGGGCAGGGCACGTCCGTTCTCGAACAGGGCATGGGTGGCGTCCAGCCGCAGCCCGTCGAGGTGGTAGTCGCGGAGCCACTGCAACGCGCTGGTGAGGATGAACGCGCGGATCTCGTCCGACCCCGCGCCGTCGAGGTTCACCGCCTCGCCCCACGGGGTGGCGTAGCGGTCGGTGAAGTAGGGACCGAAGGAGGCGACGTAGTTCCCGCTGGGGCCGAAGTGGTTGTAGACGACGTCGAGGCAGACCGCGAGGCCGAGCCCGTGCGCGGCGTCGACGAAGCGCTTGAGCGCGTCCGGCCCGCCGTAGGGCTCGTGCACCGCGTGCAGGTCGACCCCGTCGTAGCCCCACCCGGCGGTCCCGTCGAACGCGGCGACCGGCAGCAGCTCGACGACGGTCACCCCGAGCTCGACCAGGTGCGGCAGCCGGTCGATCCCGGAGTCCAGCGTGCCCCGCTCGGTGAACGTCCCGACATGCGTCTCGTAGACGACCGCATCGGCCGGGTCGATGCCCGCCCAGCCGTCGTCGGTCCAGCTGAACCGCTCGTGGGAGTAGACGGCGCTGGCGGCGTGCACCCCGTCGGGCTGCCACCGCGACCGGGGGTCGGGCCGGGGGTCCCCGCCGTCGACCCGGAAGGCGTACCGGGTGCCGTGCCCGGCGGCGGGGACCTCGACGGACCACCACCCGCCCTCGCCCCGGGCCATGCCGAGACTCTGCCCGTCGACGTCGACCCCGACGGTGGCTGCTGCTGGTGCCCAGATGGTGAGAGAAGTCACGGGAGGACAGCTTCCTGGAGTCGACGGGTGGATCGCGAACCTGGGACGGGCTCAGCCGGTCCGGGTCAGCAGGGCGACGGGCAGCCGGGCGAGCAAGCCCGCGAGCGGTGCTCCCGCCGGCCCGGCGGCCACGACGGCACCGGTCAGCAGGTCGGTCCAGGTGCCCACCGGCAGGTGCAGGACCGCCCCGCCGAAACCGCCCGTGGAGGCCAGCGCCGTAGGGAAGCGGGTGACGACGGCGGCCACGTCCGGGCCGCGCAGGAATCCCACCGCGTGCGGGGTCCCGGTGGCCAGTGCCGTGTACTCCGCGCCCGCCAGTCCCGGTCGGTCCCGGCGCAGCCGCAGCGCCCGCGAGGTCACCAGCAGCTTCTCGTCGTCGAGGTCGCCCGGTTGCCCGCCGGCGTCGAGGCGGGCGAGCCTCGCGCGGCGCTCGACGAAGTCCACCGGCCGCCGGTTGTCCGGGTCGACCAGGGACAGGTCGACGAGCTCGGTGCCCTGGTAGACGTCGGGCACGCCCGGCATCGTCAGCTGCACCAGCTTCTGGCCGAGGACGACTGCCCGCGTCGCGTCCGCCGCGGCGCTGGCGAACGCGGCCAGGTCGGCGAGCAGCTCCCCGTCCGCCAGCAGCGCGTCGACGTACCGGCGCAGTCCGTTCTCGAAGACCTCGTCGGGTGCGGTCCAGGTGGTGCGGATCTTCGCCTCGCGGGTCGCCTTCTGCAGGTAGGCGTGCAGTCGGTCCGCGGCCAGCGCTCCGGCGGTCTGCCACGGCGACGCCGCGTACAGGCTCTGCCAGACCAGGGACTCGGTGGCACCGTCGAGCACCTCCGGTCGCGCCGGACGCATCCGGTCCCGCCACCGCGAGAGCGCTGTTCCCCATTCGTCCGCCATCCCGGCCAGCACGACCAGCCGTGCCCGGGTGTCCTCGCTGCGCTTGGTGTCGTGCGTGGACAGTGTGGTCATCCCCGACGGGTGGGTGCGCGCGCCGTCGGCTGCCCAGGCGTGGAAGGCATCCGGCTCCACCCCGAACGACGACGGGTCCCCACCGACCTCGTTGAGCGCGGACAGTGGGTACCAGCGGTAGAAGGCCGTGTCCTCCACGCCCTTGGCCATCACCGGTCCGGCTGTCTGCTGGAACCGGACGCAGAACTCGTCCCGTGCGGCATCACGGCCGACGCGGTTCAGCGCCAGCTCGGCGAGGAAGTCGATCTCGGCCGCTCGGCCGGGGAGCACCGCTCGCGCCGCCTCCACCGCGGTGGCGACGACGTGCACCGCCTGCTCCGGCGCCGGCTCGCCGGGGACCACGTAGCCGCGGTAGACCGGGCAGCCGACGAGCAGCTCGACGGTCGCCTCCCGAAGTCCCGCCCCAGTCAGGTCCCGGCGGTCCGCGGCGGCGACCGCCGAGGAGATCCGCACCAGCCGCGAGACCTCCGCGGACAGCATCACCGAGGCCGCGTACCGCTTGGCTGCGGTCACGGTGGCCGTCCAGGACGGCCCGTCGCCGGTCAACGCGGCCCACTGCGCCAGCAGCGGCCCCGCACCGGCCGGGTCGACGAACAGGCCCTGCACCCGGTGCAGCGTGTCGTACCCGGTGGTCCCGGCGGTCGGCCAGTCGGCGGGCAGCTCCTCGCCGTGCTCGACGATCTTCTCCACCACGACCCACGCGCCGCCGGTGGCGTCGGCCATCCGGCGCAGGTACCCGCGCGGGTCGGCCAGCCCGTCCGGATGGTCGATACGGAACCCGTCGATGTCGCCGGCGCGCCGTCTGGCCAGCAGCACCTCGTGGGTCGCCTCGAACACCGCCGGGTCCTCGACCCGGACGGCCATCAGCGTGTCGACGTCGAAGAACCGCCGGTAGTCCAGTTCCGCGTCGGCGACCTTCCACCAGGCGAGCCGGTAGTGCTGGGCGTCCAGCAGCTCCGGCAGCGGCAGGTTCTCGGTGCCCGGGCGGACGGGGAACACGTGGTCGTAGTAGCGGACGACGGTGGACCCGTCCGGCCCGTCGGCGGCGACCGTCAGCTCGCCTGCGGCCAGCACCTCGTGCAGCGGGTTACCCAGCACCGCCATCAGCAGCCGGTCGTTCCCGGCCGCCCAGTCCACGTCGACCCAGCCGCCGTAGGGCGAGTCGGCGCCGTCGGTGAGCACCGACCACAGCACCCGGTTCGCCGACTCCGGTGTCGGGATCGCCATGTGGTTGGGCACCACGTCGACCACCACGCCCAGGCCCCGGGCGTGCGCGGCGGTGACCAACCGGTCGTACCCGGCGTCGCCGCCGAGGTCGGCCGAGAGTCGGGAGTGGTCGAGCACGTCGTAGCCGTGCATCGAACCCGGAACCGCCTGCAGCACCGGCGAGAGGTAGACGTGGGTGACGCCCAGGTCGGCCAGGTGGTCGATGACGCCCGCGGCATCGTCGAACCCGAAGCCGGCGTGCAGCTGCAGGCGGTACGTCGACCGGGGGACCGCGCGGTCACTCGGAGCAGTGCTCACCGGCTCAGACCGCCGCCCGCTCGAGGATGAGCATGCTGTGCCCGGGGATCATCAGCTTCCGCCCGGCGCCGAGCACCGGCGCGGTCGCCGCCGCGACGGCGGGGACCGGCGGCCCGGTCACGACGACCGAGGTGTCGATCCGCCCGGACCAGCCGGCGCCGTACTTCTTCGGCGGCAGAGTGAACCGGATCGGGTCATCGGAGGCGTTCAGCAGCAGCAGGAAGCTCTCGTCGGTGATCCGCTCACCACGTGGCCCGGACTCCGGGATCGCGTCGCCGTTGAGGAACACCGTCACGGCCTTGCTGAACCCGGAGCTCCAGTCACCGTCCACCATCTCGGTCGCGTCCGGCTTCAGCCAGCCCACGTCGGGCAGGCCGAACTCGTCCTTCCCGCCGTCGAAGAACTTCCGGCGGCGGAAGACCGGGTGCTCGGCGCGCAGCTCGGCGACCATCTTGACGAAGTGGGTCAGCCCCGTGTCGGCCTTCGACCAGTCGATCCAGGACAGCTCGTTGTCCTGGCAGTAGCCGTTGTTGTTGCCGTTCTGCGTCCGGCCGAGCTCGTCGCCGTACACGATCATCGGCACGCCCTGGCTGGTCAGCATGGTGGCCAGGAAGTTGCGCTGCTGCTTGGCGCGCAGCTCCACGATCTTCGGGTCGTCTGTCGGCCCCTCGACGCCGCCGTTCCAGCTGCGGTTGTTGCTCTCCCCGTCGTTGTTGCCCTCGCCGTTGGCCTCGTTGTGCTTCTCGTTGTAGGACACGAGGTCTCGCAGGGTGAAGCCGTCGTGGGCGGTGACGAAGTTGATCGACGCCAGCGGCCGGCGCCCGTCGCTCTGGTACAGGTCGGAGGAGCCGGTCAGCCTGGCGGCGAACTCGCCGAGGCTTGGCTCGCCGCGCCAGAAGTCGCGCACGGAGTCGCGGTACTTGCCGTTCCACTCGCTCCACAGCGGCGGGAAGTTGCCCACCTGGTAGCCGCCCTCGCCGATGTCCCAGGGCTCGGCGATGAGCTTGACCTGGCTGACGATCGGGTCCTGCTGGACCAGGTCGAAGAAGGCCGACAGCCGGTCGACCTCGGCGAACTGTCGGGCGAGGGTCGCGGCCAGGTCGAACCGGAACCCGTCGACGTGCATCTCGGTCACCCAGTACCGCAGCGAGTCCATGATCAGCTGCAGGACGTGCGGGCTGCGCATCAGCAGCGAGTTGCCGGTGCCGGTCGTGTCCATGTAGTACCGCTTGTCCTGGTCGACAAGGCGGTAGTAGGCGGCGTTGTCGATTCCCCGCATCGACAGGGTCGGGCCCAGGTGGTTGCCCTCGGCGGTGTGGTTGTAGACCACGTCGAGGATCACCTCGATACCGGCCGCGTGCAGCTCGCGGACCATCGCCTTGAACTCCTGCACCTGCTCGCCGTGGGTGCCGGTGGAGGCGTACTCGTGGTGCGGGGCGAAGAAGCCGATCGTGTTGTAGCCCCAGTAGTTCGACAGGCCCTTGTCGACCAGCGTCGAGTCGTTGACGAACTGGTGCACCGGCATGAGCTCGATCGCGGTGATCCCCAGCGAGCGCAGGTGCTCGATCGTCACCGGGTGGCCGATCGCGGCGTACGTGCCGCGGATCTCCTCCGGGATGTCCGGGTGGGTCTTGGTCAGACCGCGGACATGCGCTTCGTAGACCACCGTCTCGTGGTAGGGCCGCCGGGGGAGCCGGTCCTCCTGCCAGTCGAAGAAGGGGTTGACGACGACGGCGAGCATCGCGTGCTGCAGCGAGTCCGTGTCGTTGAACGAGTCCGGGTCCCTGAAGTTGTAGCTGAACAGCGACTCGTCACTGTCCGGCTGCCCGTTGATCGCCTTCGCGTACGGGTCCAGCAGCAGCTTGGCCGGGTTGCACCGCTGGCCCTGGGCGGGGGCGTAGGGGCCGTGCACGCGGAAGCCGTACATCTGGCCGGGGCCGACCCGGGGGAAGTAGCCGTGGTGGACGAACGCCTCGCGCTCGGGCAGCTCGACCCGCCTCTCGGTCCGCGTCCCGTCGGCGCCGACATCGATCAGGCACAGCTCGACGCTGTCGGCCATCTCGGAGAAGATCGCGAAGTTGGTCCCCGCCCCGTCATACGTCGCGCCCAGGGGATAGGGCGTCCCGGGCCAGATCTCCACCACGCGTGCTCCTCGAGTTGCTGTGTCGCTCGACATTCCTGGACTGGCGAAATCACCGGCCGCAGCGCCGCGGACGATCGGGGTCATGATCGGACAGCATTCGACCCGGCGCCTGACGGTGCCGGGTCGAGGATGTGCCGGTCTGATGAACCGGGCCGCGGGCTGGCCGCGGGTGGTGGGCGATACTGGGATCGAACCAGTGACCTCTTCCGTGTCAGGGAAGCGCGCTACCGCTGCGCCAATCGCCCGTGCTCACCGACGCTATCCGGCCGACCGAGGTCGGTGCCGAGGTGGAGACGGGATTCGAACCCGCGTACACGGCTTTGCAGGCCGTTGCCTCGCCTCTCGGCCACTCCACCGGCCACTTCACCGGACTGCCAATTCCGACCGGAACCGCAGCCACCGGGCCGGGAACCGGACCCCGTCGCATGGGCCCGGACCGAGCGGACGACGGGACTCGAACCCGCGACCCTCACCTTGGCAAGGTGATGCGCTACCAACTGCGCTACGTCCGCGTACGCCGGGCACGCAGGGCCCCGACGACCCGCGAACTCTAACCCATGCCGCACCGGTCCAGACGACCCGCACCCTCGCCGACGCACCTGCGTGGGGGAGGGCTCGGGTATCGTGTCGGCGCGACGGCGGCGTCCGTCAGCGGGGGCGATTAGCTCAGCGGTAGAGCGCTTCGTTCACACCGAAGAGGTCACTGGTTCGAGACCAGTATCGCCCACCCCGCACCTCCCGCCCTGGCTGCGGAGCCGGCCCGATCCGGCCGTCCGGCGGTGCCCCCGTCGATAGGCTCGCTGCGCCCCGGCCGGTCGGTCGCGGTGCCGACGGGGGGAGCGCTCAGGTGTCCGACGTGCAGATCCGCGTGCTGGACCGAGACGGCACCGCCGTCCAGCGATCGGTCGCGGCGGGGAGCACGGCGGGCGAGGTGTTCGTCGACGACCGCGGTGTGGTCGTGGCCCGCGTCGACGGCGAGCTGGTGGACCTGTCCACCCAGCTGTTCGATGGCGTGACCGTCGAGCCGGTCGACCTCACCGACCCGGACGGGCTTGCGGTGATGCGGCACTCCGCGGCGCACGTGACCGCCCAGGCGGTGCAGGCGTTGTTCCCCGGTACGCGGTTGGGCATCGGTCCGCCGATCCGCGACGGCTTCTACTACGACGTCGACCCGGCCCGGCCGTTCACGCCGGAGGACCTCGCGGCGGTGTCGAAGAAGATGCGCGAGATCGTCAAGGCCGGGCAGCGGTTCCGCCGGCGGGTGGTGACCGCGGCCGAGGCGGCCGGGGAGCTGGCCGACGAGCCGTACAAGCTCGAGCTCGTCGCGCTGCACAGCGACGACGTCGCCACCTCGGGCGGGGACTCGGGAGCCGCGGCCGCCGAGGCCGCCGACGGCGCTGGCGTCGAGGTCGGGGCCGGCCCGTTGACGATGTACGACAACCTCGACCGGCGCGGCGAGGTCGTGTGGACCGATCTGTGCCGCGGGCCCCACGTGCCCACCACCCGGTCGATCGGCGCGTTCGAGCTGCTGCGGTCCGCCGCGGCCTACTGGCGCGGCAGCGAGCTGAACCCGCAGCTGCAGCGGATCTACGGCACCGCGTGGGCGACCAAGGAGGAGTTGCGCGCGTATCTGGAGCGCCAGGAGGAGGCCGCCAAGCGCGACCACCGACGCCTCGGCGCGGAACTGGACCTGTTCAGCTTCCCGGACGAGATCGGCTCCGGCCTGGCCGTCTTCCACCCCAAGGGCGGTGTGCTGCGCCGGACGATGGAGGACTACAGCCGCGACCAGCATGCGGCGGCGGGGTACGAGTTCGTCTACACCCCGCACATCACCAAGGGCGCACTGTTCGAGACCAGTGGGCACCTGCAGTGGTACGCCGACGGCATGTTCCCGCCGATGCACGTCGATGCCGAGTACGACGCCGAGGGGAATGTGAAAAGGCAGGGGCAGGACTACTACCTCAAGCCGATGAACTGCCCGATGCACAACCTGGTCTACCGCTCCCGCGGCCGGTCCTACCGGGAGCTCCCGCTGCGGCTGTTCGAGTTCGGGTCGGTGTACCGGTACGAGAAGTCCGGCGTCGTGCACGGGCTCACCCGGGTCCGCGGGATGACCCAGGACGACGCGCACATCTACTGCACGCCGGATCAGCTGGACGGTGAGATCCGCTCGCTGCTGGAGTTCGTGCTGCGCCTGCTTGCCGACTACGGACTGACCGACTTCTACCTGGAGCTGTCCACCCGCAACGACGCCAAGTACGTCGGCACCGACGAGCAGTGGGAAACCGCCACCCAGGCGTTGCGCGACGCGGCCGAGCGGACCGGACTGGAGCTGGTCCTCGACCCGGGCGGGGCGGCGTTCTACGCGCCGAAGATCTCCGTGCAGGCCCGCGATGCGATCGGGCGCACCTGGCAGATGTCCACCATCCAGGTGGACTTCCAGTTGCCCGAGCGCTTCGACCTGCTCTACACCGCAGCCGATGGCAGCCGGCAACGCCCGTACATGATCCACCGGGCACTGTTCGGGTCGATCGAGCGGTTCCTCGGGGTGCTCACCGAGCACTACGCCGGCGCCTTCCCGCCGTGGCTGTCCCCGGTCCAGGTCGTCGGGATCCCCATCACCGACGAGCAGGTCGGTTACCTCACCGACGTCGCTTCCCGGCTGCGGGCGGCCGGCATCCGGGTGGAGGTCGACGCCTCCGACGACCGCATGCAGAAGAAGATCCGCAACGCGCAGAAGCAGAAGGTGCCGTACATGCTCATCGCCGGCGCCCAGGACACCGCGGCCGACGCGGTCAGCTTCCGCTATCGGGACGGGACGCAGAAGAACGGCGTGCCGGTCGGGGATGCCGTCGCAGAGATCACCGACGCCGTCGCCCGGCACACCCAGGTCTGAGCCGCGACGATGAGTGGTGCTCGCACGGCGGTGGTGGTCGGGTCCGGTCCGAACGGATTGGCCGGGGCGATCACGCTCGCGCGCGCCGGTCTGGACGTCACGGTGCTGGAGGGAGCCGACAGCGTCGGCGGCGGGATGCGTTCGGCACCGTTGACGTTCCCGGGGTTCACCCACGACGTCTGTTCGGCGGCGCACCCGCTGGCGATGGCGTCGCCGTTCATGCGGAGCATCGACTGGGCGCGGCACGGTGTCGAGTTCCTCCAGCCCGCGCTGCCTTTCGGGCAGCCGCTGGACGGCGGCCGGGCCGCGCTGGCGCACCGGTCGGTCGAGGAGACCGCAGACGGGCTCGGTCCGGACGGTGCCGTGTACCGGCGGCTGCTCACCCCGCTGGTCCGCGATGCCCTGCCGCTGGCGGACGCGGTGCTGGGCTCGGGGTTCCGGCCGCCGGTGCCGCACCTGGCAGCGATCGCCCGGTTCGGGGCCCGGTCCGTGCTGCCGACGGCCCTGCTCGCCCGGACGTTCCGTGGGGATCTGGCACCGGCCCTGCTGGCCGGAGCGGCCGCGCACTCGACGCTGCCGCTGACCGCGCTGCCGACGACGCCGACCGGGCTGCTGCTGATACTGCTGGCACACGCGGTCGGCTGGCCGGTCGTCCGCGGCGGCACCCAGCAGATGGCCGACGCCCTCGTCGCCGAGCTCACTGCTCTCGGTGGACGGCTGCACACCGGAAGCTGGGTCCGGTCCGCGGCCGACCTGCCATCGGCGGACATCGTGCTGTTGGACGTCAGCCCGCGAGCGCTGCTCTCGATCTACGGCGAGGCGCTGGCGCCCCGGTACGCCCGCGCGGTGGAGCGGTTCCGGTACGGGCCGGGGGTGTGCAAGGTCGACTTCGCGCTGTCCGGCCCGGTGCCGTGGACCGCCCCCGGGCTGGCCCGGGCCGGCACTGTCCATGTGGGCGGTACCTGGCAGGACATCGCCGAGTCCGAGCGGCAGCCCACGCGGGGACGGCATGCGGAGCGGCCGTACGTGCTGGCTGTCCAGCCGGGTGTCGTCGACCCGACGCGGGCGCCGGCGGGCCGGGCGACGCTGTGGACCTACTGCCACGTGCCGAACGGCTCGACGGTGGACATGGGCGACCGGATCACCGCCCAGGTGGAACGATTCGCTCCCGGGTTTGCTGCCACGGTGCTGGACCGGACCGTCTGCACGGCGGCGGCCGAGGAGGCGCACGACCCGAACTGGGTGGGTGGCGACATCTCCACCGGCGCGATGACCGTCCGGCAGACCCTCGCCCGGCCTGCTGCCCGCTGGGACCTGTACCGGGTGCCGCTGGCCGGTCGGGCTGGTGCGGCTGCCGCGTCGGCCGGCACGTGGCTGTGTTCGTCGGCGACCCCGCCCGGGCCGGGTGTGCACGGGATGAGCGGCCATGTCGCCGCGGTTCGTGCGCTCGCCGCAGCCGGCGTCCCGACGCCGACCGGAGCGGCCCGGGCCGGAACCAGCGCAACGGACTGAGCCGGGCGGGCGCCGGTGCCATGGATCGAGCGTCGGTCCTTGCCGCGCTCGAACCCCGAGCCGGGCCGGCCGGCGAACCCCGCAGAGCCGGGACACCGCGCCCTGCCAGGCTCGCCGTCGGGGTCCGGACACGCCCGGCGGTTAGTCTCGGGCCGTGGATGCCACGCCGGAGCAGCCGCGGGAAGATCCCACGCCGGCCGACGTGCGGCCCGGCGTCGACGACATCGCCGATCCGGTGGGTCCGGTCGACTCCGGCCTCGACGCTCCGCCGGCCGGTGCGGTCGGGGTGCCGGACCAGCTGGAACGCCTGTGGACCCCGCACCGCCGCGCCTACATCGGCGGTCAGGACAAGCCCACCGGCCCCGGCCCGGACGACGGCTGCCCGTTCTGCGCCGCGCCCCGCCGCGACGACGTCGACGGGCTGATCGTCGCCCGCGGCGAGCGGGTCTACGCCGTGCTCAACCTCTACCCGTACAACTCCGGGCACGTGCTGGTCTGCCCCTACCGGCACCTGCCCGACTACGACGGGCTCGACGCCGCGGAGACCGCCGAGTTCGCCGCCTTCACCCAGACGGCGATGCGGGCGCTCCGGCGCGGTTCGGCGCCGCACGGCTTCAACATCGGCATGAACCAGGGCGCCGTGGCCGGCGCCGGGATCGCGGCGCACCTGCACCAGCATGTCGTCCCACGCTGGGGCGGGGACGCCAACTTCATGCCGGTCATCGGCCGGACGCGGGTGCTGCCGGATCTGCTGCGTGACACGCGAGCAATGCTCGCGGCCGCCTGGGCGCAGGTCGGCTGATGCTCGCCCGCGCGCGCACCTTCTTCACGGCGGTGTTCACCCCGCTGGCGAGACTGCTGCTCCGGGCGGGCATCGCACCGAACGCCGTGACGGCCGTCGGGACGATCGCGGTGTGCGCGACCGCGCTCGTGCTGTTCCCGATCGGTCAGCTGTTCTGGGGTTCGCTGGTCATCACCGTCTTCGTCATCTCCGACACCGTCGACGGCGTGATGGCCCGGATGAGCGGCCGGTCCTCGACGTGGGGCGCCTTCCTCGACTCCACCCTGGACCGGTTCGGTGACGCCGCCATCTTCGGCGGCCTGCTGCTGTGGTTCACCCGTGGCGGGGACGATCCGGTGCTGGCGGCGGTGACCCTGTGGTGCCTGGTGACCGGGTCGGTCACCAGCTACATCCGAGCCCGGGCCGAGGCGCTGGGGATGACCGCCGAGGTCGGGATCTCCCAGCGGGCCGACCGGCTGGTCGCGGTCCTCGTCGGTGCGGGGCTGTCGGGGCTGGGGGTCCCGTTCGTCCTGCCGGTGCTGCTGTGGCTGCTGGCTGCCGCCAGCGGGGTCACCGTCGTGCAGCGGCTGGTAGTTGTCCGTCGGCAGGCACGAGCGCGGGCGCCCGCCGAGCCGGCCCGGGAGGGTTCGGATGCCCGCTGAGCTGCCGCCCGCGGTGCGTTCGGCGCTGGTGACCGGTGGCTACCGCAGCGGGTGGTGGGCGGTGCGGCGGATGCCGGAGTCCACCGCGCGAGCGCTGTTCTCCCGGCTCGCGACCGACGTGCACCGCCGGCGGGGCCGGGCGGTCCGCCAGCTGGAGCAGAACCTCGCCCGGGTGGCCCCCGGCGCGAGCCAGGCCGAACTGCGCGCACTGTCGCTGGACTCGCTGCGCAGCTACTTCCGGTACTGGTGCGAGGCCTTCCGGCTGCCGGTCACCGATGCCGCGGAGGCCGCCGCCCGGGTGGACGTCGCCAACCCGGAGCGGCTGCTGGACCCGATGCGCGCCGGCCGTGGCGCCGTCGTCGCCCTGCCCCACATGGCGAACTGGGACCTGGCGGGGGTCTGGTCGGTGCATGCCGGGATGCCGGTCTCCACCGTCGCCGAGCGGGTCCGCCCGGAGGCGCTGTTCGAGCGGTTCTGCACCTACCGCCGGGCGCTCGGCATCGACGTGCTCCCGCTCAGCGGGGTGGATGGCGGCCCGCCGCAGGCGGACCCGACCGTCGTGCTCGCGTCCCGCCTGCGGGCCGGTGGGCTGGTATGCCTGCTCGCGGACCGGGACATCTCCGCGCGGGGCCAGCGGGTCCGGCTGCTCGACGCGCCGGCCCGGATGCCGGCCGGTCCCGCGGTGCTCGCGCGGCGGACCGGTGCCGCGCTGATCCCGGTGACGCTCTGGTACGAGGGCGAGCGGATGCGGATGCAGCTGCACCCGGAGGTCACCGCCTCCGCCGGGACCCGGCTGCGCGACGCGGTCCCGGCGATGACCCAGCAGGTCGCCGACGTGTTCACCGCGGGCATCCGCGAACATCCCGCGGACTGGCACATGATGCAGCGGGTGTTCGTCGACTCCTCCGGCCCGCCGGTCTCCGCCGGCACCGTTCCCGGCACGATTGCCGGGAGTGGGCCGGGTGCCGGGCCAGGCACGGCGTTCGAGGTCCCCGCACCCGACGCGGCCCCGTACGGCGCGCGGGCCCAGGGCTGATGCGCGTCGGTCTGGTCTGCCCGTACGGGCTCGACGTCCCGGGCGGGGTGCAGAACCACGTGCGGGATCTGGCCGTCCACCTGCTGCACGCCGGCCACGAGGTGTCCGTGGTGGCGCCGGTCGACGACCCGGGAACGCTGCTCCCGGACTTCGTGGTGCCGGTCGGGGGAACTGTCGCCGTGCCCTACAACGGCTCGGTGGCCCGGCTCGCGTTCGGCCCCCGGGTGGCCGGCCGGGTGCGGCGCTGGGTCCGGGACGGGCAGTTCGACGTCCTGCACGTGCACGAGCCGGCCAGCCCCAGCCTCGGGCTGCTGGCATGCTGGGCGAGCACCGTGCCGGTCGTCGCGACCTTCCACGCCGCGAACCCGAGGTCGCGGGCCTGGTTCGCGGCCTCGTCGATCCTGCAGACTGCGCTGGACAAGATCACCGCCCGCATCGCCGTGTCCGAGCAGGCGCGGCGCACGATCGTGGACCATCTGGACGCCGACGCCGTCGTCATCCCGAACGGGATCTTCACCGCGCCGTTCGCCATGGCCCGGCCCGCCCGCCGCGATCCGGGGGCACCGCCGACGGTTGTCTTCCTCGGCCGGTTGGACGAGCCGCGCAAGGGCCTGGACGTGCTGCTGGCCGCGGTGCCGGCCATCGTTGCGGCCTGCCCGGACGTCCGGGTGCTGATCGCCGGCCGGGGGGACGCCGCCGGCCGGGGCGACAGCGGCGGTCGGGCGGGCGGCGGTCCGGGCGCCCACCCGGCCGTGCAGTACCTGGGCGGCATCGACGACGAGCAGAAGCTGCGACTGCTGGGTACCGCCGACGTGTACGTCGGCCCGCACACCGGGCAGGAAAGCTTCGGCATCGTGCTCATCGAGGCCATGGCCGCGGGTGCGGCGGTGGTGGCCAGCGACCTGCCCGCGTTCACCGACGTGCTCGACGGTGGCCGGGCGGGGCTGCTGTTCCCGACCGGGGACGCCGGCGCGCTGGCCGCCGCGGTCGGGGGGTTGCTGACCGATCCGGTCCGGCGCGAGGCGCTCGCCGCGGCCGGCCGAGGAGTGGCCGCCCGGTACGACTGGTCGGTGGTGGGTGAGCGGATCGAGGCCGTCTACGACATCGTCCGGGACCGGGTCCCGACGAGGCTGTCCGCGCCGGCGGGTCGATGACCGGCATGGATGTCGCGCTGACGATCCTGGTCTGCGCGCTGGTGCTGTTCGCCATCGGCGCGAGCCTGAGCTGGCGGGCGACCCGGCTGGACAACCTGCACGCGCGGGTGGACGTGACCCTGGCGACCCTGCAGGCGCAGCTGGCGGCCCGGGCGGCCAGCGCCGTCGACCTGGCGGCCGGTGGGCTGCTCGACCCGGCGACGGCGGTCCTGGTCGCCGACGCCGCGACCCGGGCGCGGACCGCGCTGCGGCGGCCGTCGGCCGGGGATCCGATTTCCGTCTGGTCCGACCGGCCGGTCCGCCCGGTCGGCCCGCCTGCGCAGACTGCGCTGACCCGGGCGCTGCACTCGGCCTTCGACGACCCGGACGACGTGGCGGAGCTGGCCACCGCCGAGGACGCCACCGAGGTGCTCGACGACCTGCTGGAGTCCTGCCGCCGGGTGGAGCTGGCCCGCCGGTTCCACAACGACGCGGTGGAACTCGTCCGGGCCCGCCGTCGTGCCCCGGTGGTCCGGGTGTTCCGGCTGGCCGGGCATGCCCGGGTCCCGGACCCGGTCGTGTTCGACGACTCCGTCCCGGACGGTCTCCTCTCCGCGCTGCCGCCGGCCCCGGCCGGTTCGGCCCTGCCGCTCTAGGCGACCGTCTGGCGGCCGGTGAGCTCGCCGACGTGGCCGGCCGCGGCCAGGGCGTCGGCGTGGGTGACGTACAGCGGGGCGAAACCGAACCGGACGATGTCCGGGCGCCGCAGGTCGGTGATCACGCCGCGGCGCTGCAGGTCCCGGCTCAGCCGCGGGGCGTCCGGAACGCTGATCGACACCTGGGAGCCGCGCTCGGCCGGCTCCCGCGGGGTGAGCACGGCCACCGACGGCGCCAGCTCGTCCAGCGCGTCCAGGAAGAAGCCGGTTAGCGAGAGCGATGCTCGCCGGATGTCGACGACGTCCAATCCGTCGTACGCCGAGAGCGCCGCTCCGAGAGCGGTCATCGACAGGATCGGCGGGGTGCCGATCCGCATCCGGGCGATCCCGGCGTCGGGGGAGTGCGCCGTCTCCATCGCGAACGGATCGGCCGCGGACGTCCACCCCGGCACGGGGTTGACGACGTTCGGCAGATGTCGCGCGGCGACGTAGACGAAGGCGGGCGCCCCCGGCCCGCCGTTGAGGTACTTGTAGCCGCAGCCGACCGCCAGGTCGACGCCGGCGTCGTCCAGCCCGACCGGCAGCACCCCCGCGGAGTGGCTCAGGTCCCAGACGGTCAGCGCACCGGCGGCGCGCGCCACCGCGGTCAGGCCGGCCAGGTCGTGCAGCCGGCCGGACCGGTAGTCCACGTGGGACAGCGCCAGCACCGCGACCTCGGCCCCGCGCTCGGCGAGCACCGCCGGCACCGCGGCGACGTCGACGGCCACCAGCTCCAGCCCGCGGCTCCCGGCCAGGGCGTCGAGCACGTAGCGGTCGGTGGGGAACGACGCGGCGTCGGTGAGCACCACCCGCCGGTCCGCGCGCAGGTCGAGCGCGGCCGAACAGGCGGTGAACCAGTCCACGGTCGTGGAGTCGGTCGCGACGACCTGTCCGGGCGCCGCCCCGACGAGCCGGCCGATCCGGTCGCCGAGCCGCAGCGGCAGGTCCCACCAGCCGTTGGCCTCCCACGAGCCGATCAGGTCGGTACCCCACTGCCTGGTCACGGCGTCGGCCACCGCCGGCGGCACCGCCCGGGGCAGCGCGCCGAGGGAGTTCCCGTCCAGGTAGACCACGCCCGGCGGCAGCTCGAACAGCTCCCGGGTGCGGCGCAGGCCCGAGGCGGCGTCCAGCTCGGTCGCGCGGCGGCGCAGCTCGGCAGTTGTCACAGGCCGTGACGCTAGCCGTCGGCGGTAGCCTCGACCCGATCTGCCAGGCGCGCAGCGAGCGCACGACCCGGAAGGTGGGACGCGATGTCCGGCCACTCGAAGTGGGCGACCACCAAGCACAAGAAGGCGGTCGTCGACGCCAAGCGCAGCCAGGCATTCGCCAAGCTGATCAAGAACATCGAGGTCGCGGCCCGCGCCGGCGGCTCGGACATGGCCGGCAACCCGACCCTCTACGACGCCGTCCAGAAGGCCAAGAAGACCTCGGTGCCCAACGACAACATCGACCGGGCGGTCAAGCGTGGCGCGGGCGAACTGGCCGGCGGGGTCTCCTACGAGACGATCATGTACGAGGGCTACGCCGCCGGTGGGGTCGCGCTGCTGATCGAGTGCCTGACCGAGAACCGCAACCGGGCCGCGTCGGAGGTGCGGGTGGCCGTCACCCGTAACGGCGGGACGATGGCCAGCGCCGGCTCGGTCGCCTTCCAGTTCACCCGTCGCGGGCTGATCGCCGTCCCGAAGTCGGGTGCGCTGACCGAGGACGACGTGTTGGCCGCGGTCCTGGACGCGGGTGCCGAGGAGGTCGAGGACACCGGCGACGCGTTCGAGGTGCTCTGTGAGCCCGTGGACCTGGTCGCGGTGCGTACCGCGCTGCAGGACGCGGGGTTGGACTACGACTCCGCCGATGCCGCATTCGTCGCGGCCACGACGGTGTCGGTCAGCGCCGAGGACGCCGGGAAGGTGTTCCGGGTCGTCGACGCACTCGAGGAGCTCGACGACGTGCAGAACGTGTACAGCAACGTCGACGTCCCGGACGAGGTCCTCGCCCAGGTGGGTTGACGAAGTCCTCGCCCAGCTCGGCCGAGCGCCGGCCCGTTCGGCGCGCCTGACCCGTGCCGCGTCTCCCCGCCGATACCGTCTCGGTCCGAACACCTGTTCGGGCGCGTGTCGACCAACCGGGGGAACCGCCAGATGCTCGTGCTGGGTGTCGACCCGGGCCTGACCCGCTGCGGCTTCGGCGCCGTCGCGGGCGTCGCGGGTCGGCGACCCGAACTGCGCGAGGTCGGCGTCGTCCGGACCCCGGCCGCCGACGAGCTCGGCGCCCGCCTGGTGGCACTGGACGTCGCGGCTTCGGACTGGCTGGACAGGCACCGCCCCGACGTGGTCGCCGTCGAGCGGGTGTTCGCCCAGCACAACGTCCGAACGGTGATGGCCGTCGCCCAGGCCAGCGCGATCGTCATCGCCGCGGCGACCCGGCGGGGGGTCCCGGTCGTGCTGCACACCCCGAGCGAGGTGAAGGCGGCGGTCACCGGATCCGGGCGCGCCGACAAGGTCATGGTCACCGCCGCGGTCACCCGGCTGCTCGGGCTGGCGACCGCGCCCCGGCCCGCCGACGCCGCCGACGCGATCGCGTTGGCGCTCACCCACCTGTGGCGCGGGACCGGCAACGCCCGCCTCGCCGCCGCGGTCGCCCGGGCGGCACGGTGATCGCCTCGCTGCGGGGGACCGTCACCGAGATCGGGCCGGACTCGGCGGTGCTCGAGGTCGGCGGCCTCGGCCTGCGCGTGCAGTGCGCGCCGGACACCCTCGCCGGGCTGACCGTTGGGCGGTCGGCGACGGTCCCGACCGCGCTGGTGGTCCGGGAGGACTCCCTCACCCTGTTCGGGTTCGCCGACACCGACGAGCGGGTCGTTTTCGACCTGCTGCAGACGGCGACCGGAGTCGGGCCGCGGCTGGCCCAGGCCGTGCTGGCGGTGCTCCGGCCGGACGACGTCCGCCGTGCGGTACTGGCCGAGGACCTCGTCACGTTGACCAAGGTCCCCGGCATCGGCCGAAAGGTCGCGCAGCGGCTGGTCCTGGAACTCGGCGACCGGCTCGGCCCACCGGTCGGCGGCGCGGTGGCCGGCCCGCTCCTCGCCGGGCCGGCGTGGCGCGGCCCGGTGCACGCCGGCCTGGTCAACCTCGGCTGGTCCGCGCGCGAGATCGACCAGGTGCTCGACGAGCTGACCGACAGCGGGACGCTGGCGGCCGACGCCGGGGTCCCCGATGCGCTGCGCGTCGCCCTCGGCAGGCTCGACCGTGGCTGACGCCGACGCGCCCGGCGCAGAGCGGGCCCTGGTCGAGCCGGACGCGACCCCCGACGACGTCGCCGTCGACACCGCGCTCCGGCCGCGGACGCTGGACGAACTGGTCGGCCAGCAGCGGGTGCGCCAGCAGCTGTCCCTGCTGCTGGACGCGGCCCGGTCCCGGGGCACGGCTCCGGACCACCTGCTGCTGGCCGGACCGCCGGGACTGGGCAAGACGACGATGGCGATGATCGTCGCCGCCGAGCTGGGTGCGCCGATCCGGATCACCAGCGGTCCCGCGATCCAGCACGCGGGCGACCTCGCCGCGATCCTCAGCTCCCTGACCGCGGGCGAGGTGCTGTTCCTGGACGAGATCCACCGGATGAGCCGGCCCGCGGAGGAGGTGCTCTACCTGGCGATGGAGGACTTCCGGGTGGACATCGTGGTCGGCCGCGGGCCGGGCGCGACGTCCATTCCGCTGGAGCTGCCGCGGTTCACCCTGGTCGGCGCCACCACCCGGTCCGGGCTGCTGCCGGCCCCGCTGCGGGATCGGTTCGGGTTCACCGCCCAGCTCGGCTTCTACGACGACGGGGAGCTGGCGACCATCGTCACGCGGTCCGCCGGCTTGCTCGGGGTGGCCCTGACCGCGGACGGTGCGAGGGAGATAGCGGGCCGTTCCCGCGGCACCCCCCGGGTCGCCAACCGCCTGCTGCGCCGGGTCCGCGACTTCGCCGAGGTGCGCGGCAGCGGCATCGTCGACGCGCCCACCGCACGGGCGGCACTGGAGGTCTACGAGGTCGACGAACGCGGCCTGGACCGGCTGGACCGAGCCGTGCTCGACGCGCTGTGCGCCCGGTTCGGCGGCGGTCCGGTGGGGTTGTCGACGCTGGCGGTGGCGGTCGGTGAGGAGACCGGCACGGTCGAGGAGGTCGCCGAGCCGTTCCTGGTGCGGGAGGGCCTGCTGGCCCGGACCCCGCGCGGCCGGGTTGCCACCGCGGCCGCGTTCGCCCACCTCGGGTTGGCCGTCCCGGAGTCCGCCGGCCTGTGGTGACGGCGTTGCCGCGCGTGCCCGTCGAGTCCGGATCGGGTCACGGTGATCTCGCGGTGCGCGGTTAGAGTGGCGCCCGGGCTCGGCGGAGTCCATCATCCGCGGGCGCCACCCCGGGTGCCGCGGTGGCGGTGCCCCCGACGAGACGGACGCCCTGGCGGCCGTCGGCAAGGACTGATCTCCCCGTGAGAAGCCTTGGCAGCCTGCTGCCGCTGATCGTGCTGGCCGTGTTGTTCTACCTGCTGCTCATCCGGCCGCAGCGCAACCGCGCGCGGCAGGCCCAGGCACTGCTGTCCAAGGTCGGCGTCGGGGACACGGTGATGACCTCCGGCGGAATGTTCGGCACGGTTGCCGAGGTCGAGGACGACGCGGTCCTGCTCGAGGTGTCCCCGGGCGTGGAGGTGCGCTTGCTCAAGGGGGCGATCCAGCGGATCGTCGCCCCGGCCGAGGACGTCGCCGCCACCGACGATCCGGACCTGCTCGACGAGGAGTCGGACCGGGCCGCCGACCACGTCGGTCAGGTCCGCGACTCCGGTCAGGTCCGCGACCTAGGGCCGGCCGACGACGTCGGGCCGGTCCATCCGGTCGGCGACTCCGGACCGACCCGGCCGGCCGGCGCGACGAGGGCCGACGGCGACCTGCCGGCGGACCGCCGCTGAGCGTGAGCCGTCGTGACGGTCCGCCGTCGCAGTGGCTACCGTCGATCGGGTTGCTCCGTCGGACGCGCAGGTCCCAGTCACCTGGGGTCCCGTCGCTGGATCGGCAAGCGCCCGGATCCCAGCCTCCCGGGCGCCAGTCCGGGCCGTCCCGCGCGTAGGAAGTGGGTTCCGTCGTGTCCACAGCCGCCTCCACCCGGCGCGCCCGCCGGCCGGGCAGTCCGTTCCGCCCGCTGTTGGCGCTGGCCGCACTGCTTGCGGTCCTGCTCGGCGCGGTGGCAATCGTCGGCAGCTGGACGCCGCGGCTCGGACTGGACCTGCGCGGGGGGACCAGCCTGACGCTGCAGGCGACGCCGTTCACCGGCGGAGGGCAGGTCACGAACGAGGCGATGACGCAGGCGCAGTCGATCATCAGCTCCCGGGTCAACGGCAGCGGTGTCGCGGAGTCCTCCGTCGTCCGGCAGGGCCGGACGCAGATCGTGGTCCAGGCACCCGGCGCCGACCAGTCCGAACTGCGCCGGCTCGTCGGGACGACCGCCGAGCTCAACTTCCGGCAGGTGCTCGGCATCGCGCCGGTGGCAGCCGCTCCGGCGCCCCAGCTCACGCTGAGCCCGACCCCGAGCGCGTCCCGACCGGCTGCGCCCGCCACGCCGGCTGCGCCGGCGCCCACCGGCGCCCGGACGAGCCCCGCCGCCTACCGGCCGTCGGGCCCGACGGCCGGAAGCGGCCGGTTCGCCATGGTTGCCGCACTGCCCGCGGCAGCGTCACCGACCCCGGCGCCTGCCCCGGCGGCCACCGCCCCGGCGCCGGCCCCGACCGCCCCGGCCCCGGTCCCCGGCGGGCCGGCCCTCGGACCCACCCTTCCGGCGCCGGCGCCCACCGCCCCCGCGGCGACACCCCTGCCGAGCCTCGGGCCGAACACGCCCGTCGCGCAGGTGCTCGCGGCGACCATCAGTCCGGCCGTGCCCCAGGCGGTGCTCACCGCGTTCGACGCCTTCACCTGCAACAAGCGGCCGGCTGGCACGGCAGCGCCCGCCGGGCAGTTCCTGATCACGTGCGACCGGGACAACGCGGCGAAGTACCTGCTCGGCCCAGCCTTCATCCAGGGCACCGATGTCAACTCCGCCGCCGCCGTCCTCGCGCAGCAGGGCGGCGGGTGGGAGATCAACGTCAACCTCAAGGGCGGCCGGGCGACCGACATCCTGCGGGAGGCGACCACCCGGCTGGTGTCACTGCCCCAGGACACGGTCACCACTCAGCCCGGCCAGCCCACGAGCAACTTCGCCATCGTGCTCGACGGGGTGGTGCAGTCCGCCCCGTACATCCAGGGCCCGATCCCCGGCGGGAACGCCAGCATCAGCGGGTCGTTCACCCAGCAGTCCGCCCAGCAGCTGGCGTCCATCCTGAAGTTTGGGGCGCTGCCGCTCCGGTTCGTGCCACAGACCGCGCAGACCACCTCGCCGACCCTTGGCGGAGAACAGCTGCGGTGGGGGCTGATCGCCGGCGGAGTGGGCCTGCTGTTGACGATTGCCTACGCGATGCTTTACTACCGCGCGCTCGCCGTCGTGGTCGCCGGGTCCCTGGTGGTCGCGGCCGCGTTGAGCTACCTGCTGGTCGTGTTCCTCGGCGGTCGGATCGGGTATGCGTTGAGCCTGCCCGGCATCGCCGGCTTCATCGTGTCCATCGGGATCACCGCGGACTCGTTCGTCGTCTACTTCGAACGCCTGCGCGACGAGATCCGGGACGGCCGGTCGCTGCGGACAGCGGTGGAGACCGCCTGGACCCGGTCGCGGCGGACGATCCTGTCCGCGGACTTCGTGTCCCTGCTGGCGGCCGTGGTGCTGTTCGTGCTCGCCATCCAGGACGTCCGGGGCTTCGCCTTCACCCTCGGGCTCACCACGATCGTCGACATCGTCGTGGTGTTCCTGTTCACCAAGCCGTTCATGTCGCTGCTGGCCCGGACGCGGTTCTTCGGCCGCGGACACCGGTGGTCCGGGCTGGATCCGGAGCACATCGGCCGCCGCCTGGACCGCCCCGGCCCCGGACCCCGCGGTGGCCAAGGGTCGGGCGGGTCGGGCTCGCGCGGCACCGGGTCCGACGGCTACCTCGACCCGGCCGACGCGGCCCGGGCCCGGGCGCGCGCCCGGGCCGGCGCGAGTGCGCTGACCACACAGACCACGCACGCCGGATCCGTGCCGGCCACTCCGGCACGAGAGAACTGAGGCGCCCGCCATGGCCGGACACAACTCCCTCAGTTCGCGGCTGTACCGCGGCGAGCTGTCCATCGACTTCATCGGCCGCCGCCGCCTCTGGTACGCCATCAGCGCCGGGCTCGTCCTGCTGGCGCTGGTCGGCCTGTTCACCCGTGGCCTGAACACCTCCGTGGAGTTCCGCGGGGGCAACGACCTGCGGATCAGCGTCCCGGCGGGCAGTTCCGCCAACGAGCAGAACGTCCGCTCGGCCATCGCCGCCCTCGGCATCAAGGGCGCTAGCAATCCGACCGTCAGTACTCTGCGCGGGGTCGACACCACCATTCGGGTCACCACGGCCGAGACGCCCGACACGGACACCACCCGCATCCAGGACACGATGGCCAAGACGGTCGGTGTCCAGCCGTCCGCGGTCAGTGTGTCCTCGATCGGTGCCTCGTGGGGCCGGGACATCACCCGGACAGCGGTGACCAGCCTCGTCGTCTTCCTGGTCCTGGTGATGGCCTATCTGGCACTGGCCTTCGAATGGCGGATGGGCATCGCCGCGATCATCAGCCTTGTGCACGACCTGATCATCACCGTCGGCATCTATGCCCTCGTCGGGTTCGAGGTGTCGCCGGCGACCGTGATCGGCGTGCTGACCGTCCTCGGCTATTCCCTGTACGACTCGGTGGTGGTTTTCGACAAGGTGCGGGAGAACACCCGCAACATCGCCGCCCGGTCCGACACCACCTACTCGATCTCGGCGAACCTCGCGTTGAACCAGACGCTGGTGCGCTCGATCAACACCACGATCATCGCGCTGCTGCCGATCGTGGCGATCCTGGTGATCGGGACCGCGGCCCTGGGACCCGGCGTGCTGCAGGACCTGTCGCTGGCACTGACCATCGGGCTGACCGCGGGTGCCTACAGCTCGATCTTCCTGGCGACCCCGCTGCTGGCGCAGCTTCGGGAGCGCGATCCGGCCATGGCTGCGGTGCGCCGTCGGTACGCCGCCACCCGGGCGGGGGCGTCGACGGCCGAGGTCCAGCTCGCCGGCACCCGCACCTGACCTGTCCCGATCCGAGGAGACCCGTGACCGACGCTGTGCTGCCCCTGCTGCTGCCGCTGATCCGCGACGTCCCGGACTTCCCCAAGCCCGGCGTCGTCTTCAAGGACATCGGACCGCTGCTGCGGGACCCGGTCGCCTACGCCGACACGGTGGCCGCGCTGGCCGCGGCGGCCCGGACGGCGGTGACCGGCCGTCAGGACGGGGCCGCCGGCGGACCGGGCGCGGCAGTCGGGGACGACCCGGGGTTCGACGTGGTCGTCGGGATCGAGGCGCGCGGTTTCCTGTTCGGGGCGCCGCTGGCGCTGCACACCGGCACCGGCTTCGTCCCGGTCCGCAAGGCGGGCAAGCTGCCCGGCCGGACCGTCGGCACCTCCTACTCGCTGGAGTACGGCGAGGCGACGATCGAGATCCAGGACGACGCCATCCGCTCCGGCGACCGGGTCCTGGTGGTCGACGACGTCCTCGCCACCGGTGGGACGGTCGCGGCGTCCGTGGACCTGGTCCGCCGGTGTGGGGGGACGGTGGCCGCGGTCGTGGTGCTTATCGAGCTGGGCTTCCTCGACGGGGCGACCGCGCTGCGCGCCGCGGGCTACCCCGGGCCGCTGGTCAGCCTGCAGAAGGTCTGAGCAACTCCCGCCGGCAGCCCTCCTAGACTCGGCGGTCAGGCCCGACGACAGGAGCGCCCGTGGCACAGGATGCTGTCCCGGCCCTGCCGGCCCCCGTCGCCAGTCCGGCGGCGGGCGAGCCCCCGGCGGGCGCCTCGCGGGTTCGCGCGCGGCTGGCCCGGCTCGGCGCCGCCCGGTCCACGGCGAACCCGGTCCTCGACCCCTTGCTGCGCACGGTCCGGAACGGGCATGCCAAGGTCGACACCGCGCTGGTGGAGCGGGCATACGCCGTCGCGGAGCGCTCCCATCAGGGCCAGTACCGCCGCTCGGGTGATCCGTACATCACCCACCCGCTCGCGGTCGCGACCTTGCTCGCCGAGCTGGGAATGACCGAGCCGACGCTGTGCGCCGCACTGCTGCACGACACGGTGGAGGACACCGAGTACTCCCTGGACCAGCTGCGCGCCGAGTTCGGCCCGGAGATCGCCCAGCTGGTCGACGGGGTGACCAAGCTGGACAAGGTCACCTACGGCGACGCGGCGCAGGCCGAGACCGTACGGAAGATGGTCGTGGCGATGAGCCGTGACATCCGGGTGCTGGTCATCAAGCTCGCCGACCGGCTGCACAACATGCGCACGCTGCACCACCTGAAACCGGAGAAGCGGGAGCGGATCAGCCGCGAGACGCTGGAGATCTACGCGCCACTTGCCCATCGGCTCGGGATGAACACGGTGAAGTGGGAACTGGAGGATCTCGCCTTCGCCACGCTGAACCCCAAGGTCTACAACGAGATCGTCCGGCTGGTGGCAGATAGGGCGCCCAGTCGCGACGAGTACCTGGCCCGGATCGCCGACGAGGTTCGCGCGGAGCTGGCGGCCGACAAGATCCGCGCCACCGTCAGCGGCCGGCCGAAGCACTACTACTCCGTGTACCAGAAGATGATCGTCCGCGGCCGAGACTTCGGGGAGATCTACGACCTCGTAGGTATCCGGGTGCTGGTGGAGACCGAGCGCGACTGCTATGCGGTGCTCGGGGCGATGCATGCGCGGTGGAGCCCGATCCCGGGCCGGTTCAAGGACTACATCGCGATGCCGAAGTTCACCCTCTACCAGTCGCTGCACACGACGGTGGTCGGCCCGGAGGGCAAGCCGGTCGAATTGCAGATCCGCACCTTCGACATGCACCGCCGAGCCGAGTACGGCGTCGCCGCGCACTGGAAGTACAAGGAGATCGGCGGCCGCCCGGCGCCGGACAAGGCCAAGGGCGCAGCCGCGGGCAGGGGTGGCCCGGGCCGGGACGACCCGTCGGACATGGGCTGGTTGCGGCAGGTCATGGACTGGCAGCGGGAGACAGCCGATCCTGGGGAGTTCCTGGACTCGCTGCGGTACGAGATCTCCGCCAACGAGGTCTACGTGTTCAGCCCACGCGGTGATGTCTTCGCCCTGCCGGCCGGGTCCACGCCGGTGGACTTCGCCTACGCCGTGCACACCGAGGTCGGCCAGCGGTGCATCGGGGCGCGGGTCAACGGTCGGCTGGTCCCGCTGGAGTCGACGCTGGAGACCGGTGACGCGGTGGAGGTGTTCACCTCCAAGGCGGCCAACGCCGGGCCGAGCCGGGACTGGCTGACGTTCGTCCGGAGTCCGCGGGCCCGCACGAAGATCCGGCAGTGGTTCACCCGCGAGCGCCGGGAGGAGGCCATCGAGACCGGGCGCAACGCGATCGCCCGGCAGATGCGTAAGCAGGACCTGCCGCTGCAGCGGCTGCTCTCGCACGAGGCGCTGAACGCGGTCGCGCAGGAGCTGCGGTACACCGACGTGTCCGGCCTGTACGCGGCGGTGGGGGAGAACCACGTCTCCGCCGCGACCGTGGTGGTGCGGCTGGTGAAGGTGGCCGGGGGCGAGGAGGGCGCGACCGAGGACCTCGCCGAGGCGGTCACGATGCCGCCCGGCTCCGGCGACGTCGGTCGGCTGCGTCCAGGCGGCGACCCCGGCGTGGTCGTTAAGAACGTCGACGACGTCTGGGTGAAGCTGGCGCGCTGCTGCACCCCCGTGCCCGGGGACGACATCTTCGGGTTCGTCACGCACGGCAGCGGTGTCTCGGTGCACCGGACCGACTGCGTGAACGTCGACTCGCTGCGTGCCCAGTCCGAGCGCGTCGTCGAGGTCGCCTGGGCGCCCACCAGCTCCAGCCAGTTCCTGGTCGCGATCCAGGTCGAGGCGCTGGACCGGGCCGGTCTGCTGTCCGACGTCACCCGGGTGCTGTCCGACCAGCACGTGAACATCCTGTCCGCGTCGGTGACCACCGGGCGGGACCGGGTCGCCAAGAGCCGGTTCATGTTCGAACTCGGCGACCCCCGCCACCTCAACCAGGTGCTGAAGTCGGTGCGCGGCATCGACGGGGTGTTCGACGTGTACCGCACGACCAGCACCAAGCCGACCGAACAACCGGTGGCCCCCGTCGCCGAGTGCATGCCCGTCGCCGAGTGAGTAGCGGTCGCCGAGTGACGCGTCAGCCGAGCGCGCGGCTGTAGCGGACCTCGGGCACAGCCCGGCCGCCGCCGCGGGGGGTGAACGGCGCGAGCACCCCGGCCGGCTCCTCGTCGATGAACCCGGCCGCGGCGTACCGGCGGCGGGCGCGGGCGTTGTCGCGCAGCACCCACAGCCGGGCGACCGGGTGTCCGTCGGCCCGCAGCTGCGCTACCGCGTCGGCCAGCAGTGCCGAGCCGACACCGCGGGACCACGCCGACGGGTCGACGTAGACGGCCATCACCTCCCCGTCGGTGGGGCCGAGCGGCCAGGCCGGGTCGTCGCCGTCTGATCGGTAAGCGCCGATGGTCGCGAAGCCGACCACGGCGCCGGCGACCGTCGCGACCCGGCGGCGCGGTCCGCTGTCCCAGTCCGCCAGCCACCGCGCGGCATCGGCCGCCGGGTCCAGCGCCGCCAGCACGGCGTCGCCGAGGATCCCCGCGTACCCGGCCCGCCACCCCGCGACCCGGACCGCCGCGATCGCCGCCGCGTCGTCCTGCACCGCGTCCCGGACCGTCAGCTCGTCCCGCACCGCGTCCTGGTCCATACCGGCTATCCTCGGCCTCCACAGGCACCGATCCGGTCATCACCGGGGAGCCGCCGGGAGAACGGGCGCAGCGGTCACGCGGCGTCCCAGTAGATCCGGCCGGGACGGCCCGTCACAGCCGACTGAGCGGGCCGGGTCAGCTCACCGGCCAAGCGGGGTGGTACCGCGTCCCGCCGGGCGGTCCGGCGGTGGCGTCCCCGCACAGGCGACACGCGTGTGCGGAGACGGATCGAATGGCGTACCCCAGAGTCGACCTGTCCGGCGGTGGCGACGGCCGGGTGCCGGCGCAGCCCTCGTTCCCGCGGCTGGAGAGCGCAGTGCTCGCGGCCTGGGACGCCGACGGCACCATGCAGGCGTCCATCGACAACCGCGCGACCGCCATCGAGGGCGGCCGGGACTTCGTGTTCTACGACGGGCCACCGTTCGCGAACGGCCTGCCGCACTACGGGCACCTGCTCACCGGGTACGCCAAGGACGTGGTGCCCCGGTACCGGACGATGCGCGGGGACCACGTCGAGCGCCGGTTCGGCTGGGACTGCCACGGCCTGCCCGCGGAGCTGGAGGCCGAGCGCGAGCTGGGCATCACCGTCAAGGCCCAGGTCGCCGAGCTCGGGGTCGAACGGTTCAACGAGGTCTGCCGGTCTGCGGTGCTGCGCTACACCAAGGAGTGGGAGGCCTACGTCCACCGGCAGGCCCGCTGGGCCGACTTCGACCACGACTACAAGACGCTGGACGTCACGTACATGGAATCGGTGCTCTGGGCGTTCAAGCGCCTGTACGACGCGGACCTGGTCTACTCCAGCTACCGCGTGCTGCCCTACTGCTGGCGGTGCGAGACCCCGCTGTCGAACACCGAGCTCCGGATGGACGACGACGTCTACACCCAGCGGCAGGACCCCGCGGTCACCGTCGGCTTCGCACTGGAGACCGGGGAACGGCTGCTGGCCTGGACGACGACGCCATGGACGCTGCCCAGCAACCTCGCGCTCGCGGTCGGGCCGGACATCGACTACGTCACCGTCGCCGGTCCGGACGGGCAGCGTTTCACCCTGGCCGAGGCCCGGGTGACCGCCTACGCCCGCGAGCTCGGGGAGGACCCGGCGGTGCTGGACCGGATGACCGGGGCGGAGCTGCTCGGCCGGCGGTACACCCCGCTGTTCGACTACCTCACCGACACCGAGCGGTTCGACACCGGGAGCGCGTTCCGGGTGATCGCCGCGGACCATGTCACCACCACCGACGGAACCGGGGTGGTGCACATGGCACCGGCGTACGGCGAGGACGACCAGCGGGCCTGCGAGGCAGCGGGCATCCCGACGATCCTCACCGTCGATGACCGGGCGCGGTTCACCGACGTCGTTGCCGACTTCGCCGGCCAGCAGGTGTTCGACGCCAACCGGGGCATCACCGCCCGGCTCCGGGAGATCGGAGCACTGCTCCGCGCCGAGAGCTACGAGCACTCCTACCCGCACTGCTGGCGGTGCCGGACGCCGCTGATCTATCGGGCCGTCGCGAGCTGGTTCGTCGCCGTCAGCCGGATCCGGGACCGGATGGTGGAGCTGAACCGGTCGATCACCTGGGTCCCGGCCAACGTCCGCGACGGGCAGTTCGGCCACTGGCTGGCCGGGGCACGGGACTGGAGCATCAGCCGGAACCGCTTCTGGGGCACGCCGATCCCGATCTGGACCTCCGACGACCCGGCCTACCCGCGGACCGACGTCTACGGCGGCCTGGACCAGATCGAGGCCGACTTCGGGGTCCGCCCGACCGACCTGCACCGGCCGTTCGTCGACGAGCTGACCCGGCCGAACCCGGACGACCCGACGGGTGCCTCGACGATGCGCCGGGTTCCGGAGGTGCTCGACGTCTGGTTCGACTCCGGGTCGATGCCGTTCGCCGCTGCCCACTACCCGTTCGAGAACGCCGAGCAGTTCGAGTCCCGCTACCCGGCGGACTTCATCGTGGAGTACATCCCGCAGACCCGCGGCTGGTTCTACACCCTGCATGTGCTGGCCACCGCGCTGTTCGACCGTCCCGCGTTCAGCACCTGCGTCGCGCACGGCACGGTGCTCGGTGACGACGGCCGCAAGATGAGCAAGAGCCTGCGCAACTACCCGGACGTCAACGAGGTGTTCGACCGCGACGGGTCCGATGCCATGCGGTGGTTCCTGATGAGCTCGCCGGTGCTGCGCGGTGGGAACCTCGTCGTCACCGAGGCTGGCATCCGCGAGGGCGTCCGGCAGGCGCTGCTGCCGCTGTGGAACGCCTGGTACTTCTTCAGCCTGTATGCGAACGCCGAGGGTGTCGACGCGCGGACCGACGCCTGGGCGGCGACCGGGCAGCTGGACCGGTACGTCCTGGCCAAGACCAGAGCACTGGTCACCGACACGACCACCGCTCTGGACGGTTACGACATCGCCGGGGCGTGTGCCGGGGTGCGGGACTTCCTCGACGTGCTGACGAACTGGTGGATCCGCCGGTCCCGGGACCGGTTCTGGTCCGGGGACCGGGTGGCGTTCGACACCCTGGCGACCGTGCTGGAGACGGTGTCCCGGCTGCTGGCCCCGCTGCTGCCGCTGACCGCCGACGCCGTGTGGCGGGGGCTCACCGGCGGCGCGTCGGTGCACCTGGTCGACTGGCCGTCGCCGCCGGCGCCATCGGACCAGGCTGGCGAGGCCGCCGCCGACGCGGCGACCGACGAGGTGCTGGTCGCCGCGATGGACAGCGCCCGCGCGGTCTGCGGCGCGGCGTCGGCACTGCGCAAGGCGCGTGGGCTGCGGACCCGGCTGCCCCTGCGCCGGCTCACCGTCGCCGCCCCGGACGCCGGGGCGTTGGCCGGGCTCACCGACCTGATCGCGGAGGAGGTGAACGTGAAAGAGGTGACGCTGACCACCGACATGGCCGGGCACGCCCGGTTCGAGCTGACGGTGCTCGCCCGGGCGGCCGGTCCGCGCCTGGGCAAGGACGTGCAGACCGTCATCCGCGCGGTGAAGGCGGGCGACTGGACCACCGGCGCGGACGGCACCGTCACCGCGGCGGGCATCGACCTGCTGCCGACCGAGTACGAGCGGCGGCTGGTGGCCGCGGACCCGGCGGGGTCCGCCGCGCTGCCGGGCGAGGCGGGGGTCGTGGTGCTGGACGTCGAGGTGACGCCGGAGTTGGCGGCCGAGGGCGTGGCGCGGGATGTGGTCCGCGTGGTCCAGCAGGCCCGGCGCGAGGCCGGGTTGGACGTCTCGGACCGGATCGTGCTGCGCCTCACGCCGGGGTCTGTCGAGGTCGCCGCCGCGGTCGAGGCGCACCAGACGTTCATCGCCACCGAGACCCTCGCGGTGCAGGTGAGCACCGCTCCGGTCGGTGCCGTCGACGGGGACATGGTCGCGGCCGAGGTGAGCCGGGCATGACGGACACCGGTGCGGACGCCAGGGCCGGGTCGGATGTCGGGCCCGGGTCGGATGTCGGGCCCGGGTCGGATGTCGGGCCCGGGTCGGACGTCGGGGACAGACCGGGCGCGGGCGCCGTCGCGGTCGCCGCGGGTCGGCCGCGCCGCGCCCTGACGTTCTCCGTCGCCGTCGGCTGGCTGCTGCTGGACGTGCTCACCAAGCTGATCGCGGTCGCCGAGCTCGTCCCGGGCCGGCCGGTCGACGTGGTCGGCGGGGTCGTCCGGTTCGATCTGCTCCGCAACCCCGGCAGCGCGTTCAGCCTGGCGACCGGCTACACGGCCGTGTTGTCCCTGGTGGCGGTGGCGGTGATCGTGGTGGTGGTCCGGATCGCGTCGCGGCTGCGCAGCACCGTGTGGGCGCTGGCGTTCGGGCTGCTGCTCGGCGGCGCGCTGGGCAACCTGTCCGACCGCGTGTTCCGGGCGCCGGGACCGCTGCGCGGCCATGTCGTGGACTTCATCGCGCTCCCGCACTGGCCGATCTTCAACGTCGCCGACACCGGCATCACCGTCTCGGCCGTGGTGATCGTCGTGCTCAGCGTGGTGGGCCGCTCCTACGACGGCACCCGCGTGCGGTGAGGTGGGTCGTCGCGACGCTCGTCGCCGCGCTCGCCGCGGCGGTGACCGTCGTAGCGCCCGGTGCGTTCGGGCTCGCGGGGACGGCCGGCTGGGCGCAGCTGGTGACCCTGCGGGGCCTGGTCGGGGTCACCGCCGGGGTCGTCGGCCTGGTCGGTGTGCTCGGCGTCGGCGTGGTCGGTGCACTCCGATCGCGCCGGACGGGTCAGCGCCCGCGGCGCTCGCCCGGGCTGCTGCTGGTGGCCGGCCTCGGCGTCCTCGGTCTGGCGGTGGCCGCCGCCCAGACGGGAATCCTGAGCGCCAGGGGAACGGGGACCGACCCATTGCCGGATGCCGGGCGCTCCGACGGGCAGCTCACGGTCGTCGTCGCCAACACGCTGGTCGGAGCGGCGGAGCCCGGACCGTTGGCCGAGCTGGTCGCCCGGGTCGGCGCCGACGTCGTGTCGCTGCCGGAGACCGACCCGGCCGCCGGCGCGCGCATCGCCGCCGCGATCGCCTCGCGGGGCATCGCGGTGCACGTCTTCACCGCGCCCGCCGTAGGTCCGGTGTCGGCGACCACCCTGCTCGTCGCGGACCGGCTCGGCCCGCACCTGGTCGTCACCGGCCCCGACGGAGGCCCCGGAGCGGTCGCGGTCCGGCCGGTGTCCGGCGAGGGCCCGCTGATCGCTGCCGTCCACCCATTCCCCCCGTTCGGGATCGCGGCGACCGCGACCTGGCGGCATCGGGCCCGCCAGGCGGTCGACGTCTGCCGATCGGTCCCGGACGCGGTCGTCGCCGGAGACCTCAACGCGACCCCGGACCACCCGGCGCTGCAGCACCTCGCGCCGTGCGTCGACGCGGCAGCCGAGCGGGGTGCGGCAGCGGCCGGGACGTGGCCGCAGAGTCTCCGCCCGTCCCTGGCTGCGCCGTTGGACCATGTGCTCGTGACCGGGGCCTGCTGGGCGGTGGTCGCGTTCTCGACCGCGGCCCTGCCCGGTTCGGACCACCGCGCCGTCGTCGTCCGGCTGGCCCGCCGCTGACCGGCTGACCCGCCGACCGGCTGACCGGCTGACCGGCTGACCGGCTGACCGGCTGACGCGCGAGCTGACCCGCTGGCACGCTGACCGGATGACCGCTGCGTTCCCGTCGGTGCCCGGACTCGTCATGCGCGACCACACCGTCGACGTCCCGCTGGACCACGCCCGCCCGGACGGGGAGACGATCAGCCTCTACGCCCGCGAGGTCCGCGCCGCGGAGCGGGCCGGGGACGACCTGCCCTGGCTGCTGTTCCTGCAGGGCGGTCCCGGCGGCGCCTCACCCCGGCCGACGGCCCGGACCGGCTGGCTGGCCGAGGCGGTGCAGCACCACCGGGTGCTGCTGATGGACCAGCGGGGCACCGGCCGGTCCACCCCGGTGACCGACCGGACCCCCGCCGGGTTCACCGACGCCGCAGGGCTCGCTGACTACCTGGCCCTCTTCCGCGCCGACGCGATAGTCCGAGACGCCGAGGTGCTACGGGCCTCCGTCGCCGGGGGCGCCCGATGGACGACGCTGGGCCAGAGCTACGGCGGGTTCGTCACGTTCACCTACCTCTCGCTCGCGCCGGCCGGGCTGGACCGCTGCCTGGTCACCGGCGGCATCCCCGGACTGACCGCGACCGCCGAGGACGTCTACCGCCGCACCTGGCCGCGGGTGATCGCGGCCAACGCCGAGCACCACCGCCGGTTCCCCGGCGACCGGGCGGTGCTGAACCGGCTGCGCGACAGCCTGCGGGTCCAGGTGGCGGCCGGGGACCCGGTGAGGCTGCCCGGCGGGGACCGGCTGACCGTGGCGCGGCTGCAGGCGATCGGCATCGTGCTCGGGATGGGGGACGGCTCGGCGCAGCTGCACTACCTGCTGGAGACGGCGTTCGACGGCCCCGAGGTGGCCACCGCGTTCCGGGTGGAGGTCGAGCGGCGGACCCGGCACGTCGCCGAGCCGCTGTACGCGGTCCTGCAGGAGCTCGTCTACTGCTCGGGAACCGCGTCCCGCTGGGCCGCCGAACGGGTCGCCGCCGAGTTCGGCGAGGTCTCACCGGACGCGCCGGACCTGCTGCTGACCGGGGAGATCATGCCGTCCTCGGTGTTCGCCGACGAGGCGGCGATGGCCCCGTTCGCGGCGGCCACCGGGCTGCTCGCGCAGCGGTCGGACTGGCCCGCGCTGTACGACCTCGGCGTGCTGGCCGGCAACGAGGTCCCGGTCGCGGCCGCGGTCTACCTCGACGACCCCTACGTCGAAGCCGGCCTGTCCCTGCAGACCGCCGCCGCGGTGCCCAACGTGCGGACCTGGGTCACCAACGAGTACCTGCACGACGGCATCCGCGCCGACGACCGCGTCTTCGGCCGGCTGTACGACATGGCCACCGGCCGCGCCTGACCGGCCGGGTGCGACCGGCCGCGCCTGACCGGCCGGGTGGGATCGGCCGGGTGCGATCGGTCGGGTGGGATCGTGGGGTGGTGACGAGCTCCACGGCCGGCGGGCAGACGCGTTCGCTGCCCCTTCCGGAGGGGCTGGCCGGGGAACGCGTCGACGCCGGCCTGGCCCGGCTGCTCGGGCTGTCCCGGACCCGGGTCGGAGACCTCGCGGCGGCCGGACTGGTCCAGCTCGACGGCGTCGCGGCCGGCAAGTCCGACCGGCTGCCCGCCGGGGCCTGGCTGGAGGTGCAGATCCCGCCGACCGGTCCCGGCTCGGCCCCCCCGCCGTTGGCCGTCGTCCCGCAGCAGGTCGAGGGCATGCGGGTCGTGCACGACGACGACGACCTGGTCGTGGTGGACAAGCCGGTCGGCGTGGCGGCGCACCCCAGCCCCGGGTGGACCGGGCCCACCGTCGTCGGCGGCCTCGCTGGTGCCGGGTTCCGCATCAGCACCTCCGGCGCGGACGAGCGGCAGGGGATCGTGCACCGCCTGGACGCCGGGACGTCCGGGCTGATGGTCGTCGCCAAGAGCGAGCACGCCTACACCGTGCTGAAGCGGGCGTTCCGCGACCGCACGGTGGACAAGGTCTATGCCGCCGTCGTCCAGGGCCGGCCGGACCCGTCCTCGGGCACGGTGGACGCCCCGATCGGCCGGCACCCGTCCGGGGACGCCCGGTGGGCGGTGGTCGCCGAGGCCGACGGCGGCAAGCGCAGCGTCACCCACTACACGACCGTTGAGGCGACCCGGCGGGCCTCGCTGCTCGAGGTGCACCTGGAGACCGGACGCACCCACCAGATCCGGGTGCACATGGCCGCGCTGCGCCATCCCTGCGTCGGTGACCTGATGTACGGCGCGGACCCGACGCTGGCCGCCCGGCTCGACCTGCACCGCCAGTGGCTGCACGCGGTCCGGCTCGGCTTCGACCACCCGTCCACCGGGCAGCACGTGGAGTTCGCCGCCGAGCCGTCGCCGGACCTCGCGCACGCCTGGGAGCAGCTGCGCGACGGTGACTGAGCAGGCCCACGACCCCGTCGGCCGGCGGCTGCGCTCGATGGGTGACCGGCACCGCGGCCATCTCGCCGATGTGGCGGCCGTCGCGGTCGACGAGGGCGGCGGCTCGCTCGAGCCGGCGCGGGACGGCGCGGTCGCGGTCAGCTGGGCCGACCTGGGCGACCGGCTGGTGGTGCAGGTACACGCGCCCGGTGGCGGCGGCCGCTTCGACACCCCCGGGCGGACCACCGAGGACGCCGACCTGGTCGAGGCGCTCGTCGACGCGGTGGTGGCCGGCCGGGCCAGCGGCCTGACCGCACGCCACCACGCCCGCGTCGAGCTCCGCCTGGCCAGCGGTGTCATCTCCGACGGCGACGCCGCGGGCTGGCCCCGGCGGGCCACCCGGGTCGACTTCCGCGCCTACCGCGAGCGCACGCCGGTGGCCGCCCGCCGCCGCTGACGTACGCACGGCCGCCCCGCCCCCTGTCCGGCACAGACAGCCGGGCGCCGCCAACGGGCCCTTCGAGTCGGGGAAAGCCCGTCCGATGTCTGTGGCGGACGACAGGCCGGCCCGGCAGGCGCCGGACACGCGAAGCGGCCTGCGGGAACCGAGCGACCGGGAACCCAGTGGGTGCTCGCGCCTACGCTCGCGGGGTGCCGGACAGCTTCGTTCACCTCCACGTCCACACCGAGTACTCGATGCTCGACGGCGCCGCGAAGGTGGACGACCTGGCGCGGGAGGCGGCCCGACTGGGCATGCCGGCGATCGCCATGACCGACCACGGCAACGTCTTCGGCGCCTACGACTTCCACCGCGCGATGACCGCCGCCGGGGTCAAGCCGATCATCGGCACCGAGGCCTACGTCACCCCCGGGACGAGCCGGTTCGACCGATCCCGCGTCCAGTGGGGCGGTGGCGGCCGGGACGACGTGTCCGGCGGGGGCGCCTACACCCACCTGACGCTGCTGGCCGAGACCACCGCCGGGATGCACAACCTGTTCAAGCTCAGCTCGCGGGCCTCGATCGAGGGATTCTTCTACAAGCCGCGGATCGACCGGGACGTGCTGGCCGAACATGCGCAAGGGCTGATCGCCACCACCGGGTGTCCGGGCGGGGAGGTGCAGACGCGGCTGCGGCTCGGCCAGTACGAGGCGGCCCGCCAGGCCGCCGCCGACTTCCGCGACATCCTCGGGCGGGACAACTACTTCTGCGAGCTGATGGATCACGGCCTCGGCATCGAGAAGCAGGTCCGGACCGACCTGCTGCGCCTGGCCCGCGACCTCGACCTTCCGCTGGTGGCGACCAACGACCTGCACTACACCCGCGCGGAGGACGCGAAGGCCCACGAGGCGCTGCTGTGCGTGCAGTCGGGCTCGACGCTGGCCGACCCGAACCGGTTCAAGCTGGACGGCCACGAGTACTACCTCAAGACGCCGGCGCAGATGCGCGCGCAGTGGTCGGAGCTGCCCGAGGCGTGCGACAACACCCTGCTCATCGCGGAGCGGTGCTCTACGGAGTTCCGGGCGCAGGAGGGGCTGTACATGCCCCGGTTTCCCGTCCCGGAGGGACAGACCGAGCGCAGCTGGTTCGACGTGGAACTCGAGCGGGGCCTGGCGCAGCGCTACCCGACGGGGATCACCGACGCGATCCGGGCGCGCGCGGACTACGAGATGGGCGTCATCCACCAGATGGGGTTCGACGGTTACCTGCTGGTGGTCGCCGACTTCATCAACTGGGCCAAGCGCGAGCACATCCCGGTCGGGCCCGGTCGCGGGTCCGCCGCCGGGTCCCTGGTCTGCTACGGCCTGGGCATCACCGACATCGACCCGCTGCAGCACGGGTTGCTGTTCGAGCGTTTCCTCAACCCCGAGCGGGTGTCGATGCCGGACATCGACGTCGACTTCGACGACCGCCGCCGCAGCGATGTCATCCGCTACGTCACCGACAAGTACGGCGACGACCGGGTCGCGCAGATCGTCACCTACGGCACCATCAAGGCCAAGCAGGCGGTCAAGGACTCCGCGCGGGTGATGGGCTTCCCCTACGCGCTCGGGGACCAGATCACCAAGAAGATGCCGCCACCGGTTATGGGCAAGGACATCCCGCTGTCCGGCATCTTCGACCCCGGGCACAAGCGCTACGGCGAGGCGGGGGAGTTCCGCGAGCTCTACGCCGCCGACCCCTCGGTCCGCGAGGTCGTCGACACCGCCCGTGGGCTGGAGGGGCTCAAGCGCCAGTGGGGCGTGCACGCGGCCGGCGTCATCATGAGCAGCGCGCCGCTGATGGACGTGATCCCGGTGATCCGGCGCGAGCAGGACGGCGCGATCATCACCCAGTTCGACTACCCGACGTGCGAGGCGCTCGGGTTGATCAAGATGGACTTCCTCGGGCTGCGGAACCTGTCCGTCATCGACGACGCGCTGCGCAACATCCGCGACAACCGCGGTGTGAGCATCGATCTCGACGCGCTCGGCAGGACGCTGGACGACCCCTCGACCTACGAGCTGCTGGCCCGCGCGGACACCCTCGGGGTGTTCCAGCTCGACGGCGGCCCGATGCGAGCACTGCTCCGGTCGATGCGGCCGGACAGCTTCGACGACATCTCCGCGGTGCTGGCGCTCTACCGGCCCGGGCCGATGGGGATGAACAGCCACAACGAGTACGCGGACCGCAAGAACGGGCGCAAGAAGATCGCCCCGATCCACGACGAGCTGGTGTCGCCGCTGGGCGAGATCCTGGCCCCGACCTACGGCGTGATCGTCTACCAGGAACAGCTGATGGCGATCGTGCAGCGGGTCGCCGGGTTCTCCCTCGGGCAGGCCGACATCCTGCGCAAGGCGATGGGCAAGAAGAAGAAGGAGATCCTGGACCGCGAGCGCCCCCGCTTCGCCGAAGGGATGGCGGCCAATGGGTACTCCCCGGCGGCGGTCGACGCGCTGTGGGCCGCGATGGAGCCGTTCGCCGACTACGCGTTCAACAAGTCCCACACCGCGGCATACGGGCTTGTCTCCTACCAGACGGCGTATCTGAAGGCGAACTACCCGGCCGAGTACATGGCCGCGCTGCTCACCTCGACCCGCGACGACAAGGACAAGTCCGCGCTGTACCTGGCCGAGTGCCGCCGGCGGGGGATCAAGGTGCTGCCCCCCGACGTCAACGACTCGGTCGCGGACTTCTCCAGCGTCGGCACCGACGTCCGGTTCGGTCTGGCGGCGGTCCGCAACGTCGGGGCGAACGTCGTGGACGGGATCGTCGCGGCACGGGCCGAGCACGGCCGGTTCACCGACTTCGCGGACTTCGTGGAGAAGGTGCCGCTGGTCGTCTGCAACAAGCGGGTGCTGGAGTCGCTGGTGAAGGCCGGCGCCTTCGACTCCCTCGGGCACACCCGCCGGTCGCTGGCAGAGGTGCACGAGCGCGCAGTCGACGAGGCAGTGGAGCGCAAGCGCAACCAGGCCGTCGGCCAGTTCGACCTGTTCGACGCCCTGCTCGGTGGCGGGGCGGGACCGGCCGGGGGGGCAGATGCGCCCGGGGCCGGCCGGGTCGGGGTGGTACCCCGGGACATCGCCGAGTGGGACAAGACGACCAAGCTCGCCCTGGAACGGGAGATGCTCGGGCTGTACGTGTCCGACCACCCGCTGCTCGGCATCGAGCACGTGCTCGCCCAGCTCGTGGACTGCTCGCTGGGTTCGCTGACCACCTCCGGGGACCTGGACGCGGACGCGGGTGCGGAGGCGGGTACCGAGTCCGCCGAGGACGGTGCCGTGCCCGCGCCGCCACCGGCCGCGCCGGCGGCACCGTCGGCCGCCGACTGGAAGACCCGCAACGCGGAGATGGTCACCGTCGGCGGGCTGGTGACCGGTCTGCAGCGCAAGCTCACCCGCAAGGGCGACCCGTACGCGGTGGCAACCCTCGAGGACCTGGACGGCTCGCTGGAGGTCATCGTCTGGCCGAGCACGTACGCCGTCGCCGGGCACAAGCTCGTCGAGGACACCGTCGTGCTGGTCAAGGGCCGGGTCGAGCGGCGCGATGACAGCCCGACGCTGATGGCCGCCGAGATCACCGTCCCGGACCTGACCGCCGTGGACGCCCAGCCGCTGCGCCTGCTGCTGCCGGACCGCCGGTGCACACCCGCGCTGGTGGACCGACTCAAGGAGGTCCTGCTCACCCACCCCGGGATGGCGGAGGTGCACCTGCACCTGGAGTCGGCCGACCGGACGCTGGTCCTGCGGCTGGGCGAGCGGTTCCGGGTGGGTATGTCCCCGTCGCTGTCCGGTGACCTGAAGCAGCTGCTCGGCGCCGGTTGCCTGCGGTGACCCGGTCCGACCGGTCGCCGGCCCGCCGGCCGGGGCGCGACCGGTCGCCGGCCCGCCGGCCGGGGCTCGTCGGGCTCGTCGTGCTCGCCGTGGTGGCAACTGGGGCGGTGGCCGGCGTGGCGTGGGAGCTCGTGGTGACCCCGGCGCGACTGACCCGGACCGCGGGCGGGCTGTCGCTGGACGAGGTGGCCGGGGCCACGGTGTTCGCCGCGACCGGCTGGTTCTGCGTGGTGACGGCCGTGCCCGCGGTTGTCGTCGGTGCGCTGCTCGCACCGATCGCCCGGCGCGCGGTGACCCGCACCGGGTCGCTGGCCGCGACGGTGCTGTCGGGCGTGGCGCCGGCGGTGCTGGGCGTGGTGGCGTGGCAGGTCGGCGAGCTGATCGGCCGCGGCCCCAGCTCGGCGCAGGCCGCAGCCGTCCCCGTCGGCGGGGCCGTCGACGCGGCCCTGTCCCTGGGCACACCGGTCGCCCTGCTGGTCGGTCCGCTGGTGGCCTTGGTTGTCGTGCTGGTGGTCACCGTCTGGCCGGAAGGGGGAGCGGCCGGACGCGACAGTCCCCCGGTGACGCCGGGCGACTGAGCGCTCAGGCCAGTGCCGCGTCCACCAACCGGACCGCCAGGTCGGCGTAGCGGGCCGGGTCCGCGGCGGCCATCCCCAGGGCCCAGGCGGCCGCCTCGACCGCCCGGGCGGCGGTGAACGGGGCGAGGTCCGCCGGGGTCGGCACGGAGGAGCCGGCGGCCGCCGCCCAGGCCCGCACCGCCGCCGCGCCGTCGAGCCGGCCCGTCCCGGCCAGGACCGCCAGGTCCCAGAGCACCGGTCCGCGGCACGTCTCCTCCAGGTCCGTCCACCGCCATCCACCGCTGGCGGCGAGGTGCCGACGTGCGCCGCTCGCGGCGCAGTGCAGCAGGTTGCCGGGGTGGGCGTCCCCGTGCAGGATGACGTCACGGCCTGGGTCCGGCGCAGGCAGGTCCGCCAGGACGACCGCGTGGCGGGCCCGCAGCGCCGCGACCGAACTAGTGGTCGCCGGGCCGGCGGCGGCGAGCGCGTCGAGTGCGTCGAGGGCTTCGATGACCTGGGTGGTCGCCGGGGACAGGAACGGCAGCGGGCCGCGGTGCCCGGCGGTCGCGTCGTGCAGTGCGGCCAGCGACTCGCCGGCCTGCCGCGGTTCCGGCTGCCGGCCGGTGACGGCGACCAGTTCCCACAACGTCAGCGCAAGTCCGTCCCGGATGTGCGGTCCGGGGTCGATGCAGCCGGTCGGCGCCACGACCGGGCCACCCGCGGCCGTCACCGTCGTGGCGACGGCGAGCTCCCGGCGCAGCCAGGCGCCCGGGTCGGCCCGGGTGGTCGCGGTCAGCGTCGCGACCCGCGCGACCACCCGAGCAGGGCGCAGGTGGACCAGCACGTTGCCCCGGTCGGACAGCACCCGCGGCACGCCCACCGTCAGCCCGAGCCCGCGCGCGCACTCCGTGGCCGCACCGACGGCCCGGTCGCGCAGCTCGTCGACGTCCACCGCGCCACCTTCCCAGGTGTGGCGAGGCTCAGGCCGGGCGGGCGTCCTCCCGCCGGGCCGCCGCCCGGGGAGACGCCGCCCGGGGAGACGCCGCCCGGGGAGACGCCGCCCGGGGCGGGCGCAGTCTCAGCATCCCCGCCGGTGCCGCGGGGTGGCGTGCGCCACCCGCGTGGATCGCCAGCCACGGGTCCAGCTCGGCCGGGTCGGCGGGGCGGCGGATGTGGTACCCCTGCACCAGGTCACAGCCCATGGCGGTCAGCGCCAGCTGGGTCGAGGCGTCCTCCACCCCTTCGGCGACGACGTCGAGTCCCAGGTTGTGCCCGAGGTCGACGGCCGACCGGACGAGGACGACGTCGCTGTCGTCGGTGGCCATTCCCGCCACGAACGAGCGGTCGATCTTCAGCTCCCGCACCGGCAGGTCCTTCAGGTAGGACATCGAGGAGTAACCGGTCCCGAAGTCGTCGATGCTGAGCGCGATCCCCATGGCGTCCAGCGACCGCAGGACACCGAGCGCTCGCGCGGGGTCGGTCATCATGGCGCTCTCGGTCAGCTCCAGGCTCAGCAGGCAGGCCGGGACGGCGGCGGCCTCGAGCTGCCGGCCCACCTCGGTGGCGAACTCCGGGACGAGCAGGCACCGGGCGGAGATGTTGACCGCGACCGGGATCGTCCATCCCCGATCCATCCAGCGCCGGGCCTGCGCGAGCGCCATCCGCAGGATCTCCTGCGTCATGGGGTGGATGACCGTGGTCGTCTCGGCGACCGGAACGAAGGCGTCCGGCGACAGCAGACCCCGGGTCGGGTGATTCCACCGGACGAGTGCCTCGACGCTGTGCAAGGTCCGGGTGACCGGGCTGACCTTCGGCTGGTAGTGGAGCACCAGCTCCTGGTGGGTGACGGCGCGACGGAGGTCACCGAGCAGGGCCAGGCGGGCGAGGGTGTTGTCGTCGTGGGTCAGCTCGTAGGTTGCGAACGGCAGGTGTTCCCGCTTTGCCTGGTACATGGCGACGTCGGCGTGGCGCATCGCTGTCTCCACGTCGCTGCCGGCCTCGACCAGAGCGATGCCGATACTGGCCTCGACGTCGAGGCTGATCCCCCGCACGGTGAACGGTTCGGCCAGCGCCGCGGTGAGGCGGCGGGCGGCTACGACGGCCCCGGCGGCATCCGTCGCACCCAGCAGGACCGCGAACTCGTCTCCGCCGAGCCGGGCCACCCCGTCACCTACGCGGACGGTCTCGTTGAACCGCCGGGCGACCTGCGCCAGCAGCACGTCGCCGTAGTGGTGTCCGAGGGTGTCGTTCACGTCCTTGAACCGGTCGAGGTCGATGAGCACGATCGCGACCTGCTCACCGGAGCGTTCCGCCAGCTGGACGGCCCGCGCGGTCTGCAGCCGGAACAGCGCCCGGTTCGGCAGCCCGGTGAGGGAGTCGTGCGTGGCCTGATGACGGTTCAACTCGTTCTGCACCCGCAGGTGCCGCTGGGACCTGGTCAGTGACACCCCTGCCACGGTGATCAGGATCATCCCGGCCAGCAGCGTCGCGGCGTCCAGCAGCAGCACGACCCGGCCCGTGCGCCGCATCGTGTCCACGGCGGAGGTCGCCGTGGACTGGTGACCGGACGCGGCTCTGCTGGTCTGACGCTGCATCTGGTAGAAGACCGGGTCGACCTGGCTGTTGTCGATGACGGCCAGTCGCGCGTCGGAGTCCCGGCGGTCCACGGCCGCGAACAGGTCGTCCACCGCGCGCTCGTACGTGGCGTGCTGGGCCAGCACGTCCGTGACCAGGGCCCGGTCGGACGGGCCGCCGAGGCGCCGCACGTCGGCCAGGGCCCGTTCGACCTCCCGTCCCGCGGCCCGGTGCCCGGCCAGCGGGACCGGGCCGGGCTCCAGGCGGTACTTGCGGTGCAGCGACTGCTCGTCAGCCATGGCGGTGGCCGCCGACTGGTAGGCGGTGCTGACCAGCACGGCGTGCTGGGAGCGCTGGGCGGCCCGGTCCGTCGTCCAGGAGCCGATGATCACCACGACGATCAGCGTGACCAGGGCGGCGGCGGCCGTGGCGACGCCCACCCGGTTGTCCCGGCGGACACCACCGGCGCCACCACCCCGGCCCACAGCTCGATACACGATGGGTTCTCCGCTCCAGTGCCCCCGGCTGACCGCGGATGGGACTCCAGTGCGCCACGCCGAACCTGTGCTGGACCTGTGCGGATCCGGAGCTGCCTTGCCGGGTCCGGGCTCAGTTCAGACTCCAGCCGGCGGCAGTGAAGTCCGTCGCCGGCAGCGACGGCAGCACCGCGATCGCCGCGAGTTCCCGGACGATCGTGGCCCGGACGAGCCGAAGTCGGGTGGCCGCGTCGGCCGCCTCCAGGAACCGCTGTCGTTCGTTGAACGGCACGACGACCGCCGCAGCCACCAGGTAGGACAGCAACAGCGGCTCACTGGGCAGGTCTCCGGTCACCACCGGTTCCCCGCGCAGGTCGACCAGAGCCGCCTGGTAGCGGGCGAACGCCGCGGCCGTTGCCACCGCCGCCTCACCCGCATCCGCCCCGACCTGCTCGTCGAGCATCGTCACGTCCCCGGACAGGTAGTCGCTGGACGTGGCCGGGTGCAGGGTCGCCACGGTGAACCGGATGCCGCCGACCGCGACGATGTCGTACCGGCCGTCCTCGTGCCGCTGCACCTGGCGCAGTTCGGCGGTGCAGCCGACGGCATGCAGGGCCCGTACCCCGTCCGCGCCGACCTCCCGGCCGGCACGGATCGCGACGACACCGAAGCGGCGGGGGCCGCTGTCCGGCAGGGCCAGCAGGTCGCCGACGAGCCTGCGGTAGCGGGCCTCGAAGATGTGCAGCGGCAGCACCAGGCCCGGGAAGAGCACCGTCCCCAACGGGAAGAGGGGCAGGCGCTCGGTCACGACGGCGAGCTTAGGAAACCGTCCGGCCGCGAACGGGCGCGCCGGTGGCCCGGCCGGTGCGCCGCTGCGCCGGCCGTGACGGGGTCAGCATGATCCCGGTCAGCATCAGCCAGACACTGGTCAAGCCCACCTGGAGTCGTTGCACCCACCCGGACCACGGGACCCCGCCGTCGAGCAGACCGACGGCCTCGGTCACGGACAGGGCGGTGATGGCCACCGCGAGCACGGTGGCCGACCTCGCGAGCCGCCGGTCGGTCGTCCGCCGTCCGGTGCTCACGCCGGTACTCATGCCGGGGGTCCGTGCGGTACGGACGGCTGCCGCTGAAACGGCGACCACCAGTCCCAGCCCGGCCACCAGGCTCGCCAGCCCGTGGATCGCGTCCGGCACCGAGGACAGGGCGTCACCGACATCCCTGGTGGTGGCCGTGCGCTCCGGGACGGCTGCCGCACCGACGTTGCCGAGCCCGCAGACGGCCAGTCCCGTTGTCAGCCAGCGGTCCGCCGCGGTGCGCCGCGTGCCTGGACGCGACCGGCGGAAGCCGACGGCCAGAACGGTCGTCGCGACCCCGAACAGCAGGTCACCCGTGCGGAACAGGTGGGCGCCCGGTTGACCGGTCGCGGACAGCCCGGAGATACCGGTACTCCCGGGCGCCAGATCGGAGCCGACCGCCGAGCGCAGCAGGAAGTTGACGTTGGTCACCGCACCGACCGCGGCCACCGTCAGCCAGCCCCAGCGGCCCCGGGGATCCGGCAGGTCCCCGGAACGCGGCAGGTCCCCGGAACGCGGCAGGCCGGCCCAGAGCCGGGGGCGCTGCCCATCCGCGCCGGTCACGTCTGCCGATGCTGCCATCGCGGGTGGCGTCCCGGCGGCGGGTGCGCACCGCTACGGTCGCGGCCGTGACGTCGTCGGTGGGGCGGACCGGGCCGGTGCCGGACCGTTCCCGGTCGGTCGCGGGCCGCCGGGCGGGCCCGTTGATCGTGCTCTCGTGGGCGGTGCGGGTGTGGGCTCTCGTCGCGGTGCTGGACGCCGCCCGACCCCGCTTCGCGACGGTGCGCGACCGCCCCTACGACGACGCCATCCAGGTGGTGTCGGTCACGGTCGCGGTGGTGTCCGCGGCGGTGGCCCTGCTGCTCGCCGGTGCGCTGCGACGCGGGCGGCGACGTGCCTGGCGGATCGTGACGGCCGTCAGTGGACTCGGGGTATTGACCCATCTGCGCGACGGCGGCCGCGCCGGACTCGTCGTCAACGCGCTGCTGCTGGTCGGTCTGCTCGTGTTCGGCGGCCGGTTCCAGGCCCGCGGGGGACCGGAGAGCCGGTGGCGGGCGCTGCGGGTGTTCGTCGTGACAGCCTCGGTGTCCGTCGTCGGAGGGCTGATCCTGACCGCCCGGCTCGCGCCGCAGGCCGGGGCCGGCGCCTGGATCGGCCAGACCCTGACCGGTCTGCTCGGCGCCACACCGGAGCTGCCGTTCACCCCGGACCGGGCGGCCGGCTTCACCGGTGCGGTGCTGTCCGCGCTCGGCGCCAGCACGCTGCTGCTGACCGGGCTCGCCTTTCTCGCACCGGCCCGCGGCCGGCGAGGGATCAGTGACGCCGACAGCGGCCGGTTGCGTGCGCTGCTCGCGGCCCACGGTGCCCAGGACTCCCTGGGCTACTTCGCGCTGCGCTCGGACAAGCTGGCCGTCTTCGCTCCGGACGGCTCGTCGGCGGTGGCCTACCGCGTCGTCGGCGGGGCCTCCCTCGCCTCCGGTGACCCGCTCGGTGACCCCGGTGCGTGGCCGGGTGCGATCACCGCCTGGCTGGCCGAGGCCGCCGACCACGCCTGGGTCCCCGGTGTCCTCGGCGCGAGCGAGACCGCCGCCGCCGCGTACGCCCGGGCCGGTCTGGACGCGCTGGAGTTCGGCGACGAGGCGGTCCTGGACCTGAGCACCTGGCGGTTGGCGGGCCGCTCGATGCGAGCGGTCCGGCAGGCGGTCAACCGGGCCCGTCGGTCGGGGCACACCGTCGTGGTCGACCGGCTCGGTGACCTCGACGCCGCCGCCGTCCGGCAGCTGTGCGACGACGCGGACCGGTTCCGCAACGGTGACGTCGAGCGGGGCTTCTCGATGGCGCTGGGCCGGATGGACCCCGCGGTTGACCCGGATGTGCTCGTCGTCCGGGTGGTCGACGCGGACCGGGCGGTGGTGGCGGTGCTCGCGTTCGTGCCCTGGGGGGACGACGGGGTGTCGCTGGACCTCATGCGTCGCGCGCGCGACGCCGAGAGCGGGACCGTCGAACTGGCGATCGCGACCCTTGCCGAGGCCGGCCCCGGACTGGGCCTGCGGCGGGTATCGCTGAACTTCGCGGTTTTCCGCTCCGCCTTCGAGCGAGGGTCCAGGATCGGCGCCGGACCGGTGTCGCGGCTGTGGCGGCGGACGCTGGTGATGGCCAGCCGCTGGTGGCAGATCGAGTCCCTGTACCGGGCGAACGCCAAGTACGCCCCGCTGTGGGTGCCTCGGTTCCTCTGCTTCGCGTCCACCGCCGACCTGCCGCGGATCACCCTGGCGGCACTGGAGGCCGAGGCGTTCGTCCAGCGTCCACGGTTGCTACGGCTGCTGGGCCGGTGAACCGGACCGCCGCCGGCCCGCCGGCGGGCGGCCAGGGCGCCGGGCGGCCAGGGCGCCGCCGGCGGGCCGCCAGGGCGGGATCGGTGCTCCGTAGGCTCGCGGTGTGGACGACACCGCTGACCGGGTCCTGCGACGGATCGACCTGCGCGGCCCCGCCCGGCCGCACCCACGGGCCCTGCGCGGACTGCTGCCCCGGGCGGAGTACGACGTGGACGCCGCGCTGGCCGCGGTCCGCCCGATCTGCGATGCCGTCCGTGACCGGGGCGCCGACGCCCTGTTCGAGCTGGCCGAACGCTTCGACGGTGTCCGGCCACCGAGGCTTCGCGTCCCCGTTCCGGTGATCACCGCGGCGGTCGACGCCCTCGACGCCGGGGTGCGCGCCGCGCTGATCGAGTCGATCCGGCGGGCCCGCCTGGTGCACGCCGACCAGCGGCGCACCGATGTCACCACGACGGTCGTGCCGGGTGGGACGGTGACCGAGCGCTGGGTGCCGGTCGCCCGGGTGGGTCTCTACGTCCCCGGCGGGCTGGCCGTGTACCCGTCCAGCGTGGTGATGAACGTCGTGCCGGCGCAGGAGGCGGGGGTCGGGTCGCTGGCCGTCGCCAGCCCGCCGCAGAAGGAGCACGGCGGCCTGCCGGATCCGACGATCCTCGCCGCCTGCGGGCTGCTCGGGATCGAGGAGGTGTGGGCGGTCGGTGGCGCCCAGGCGGTCGCGCTGTTCGCGTACGGGCTGCCCGACGACCGTGGCGGGCACGGCCCCGACGCAAGCCCCGGCTGTGACCCGGTCGACCTCGTCACCGGCCCGGGCAACCTCTACGTCACCGCCGCGAAGCGGCTGTTGCGCGGCCGGGTCGGCATCGACTCCGAGGCCGGGACGACCGAGATCGCTGTTCTCGCCGACGCGGGCGCCGACCCCCGGCTGGTGGCCGCGGACCTGCTCAGCCAGGCCGAGCACGACCCGGCGGCGGCCAGCGTGCTGGTCACCGACTCCGTCGCGCTCGCCGACGCGGTAGACGCCGAGCTCGCCGTGCAGGCGCAGGCGACCAAGCACACCGCGCGGGTGCTCACCGCGCTGACCGGTCGGCAGTCGGGCACGGTGCTCGTCGACGATCTCGAGCAGGGCCTGACGGTGGTGGACGCCTACGCCGCCGAGCACCTGGAGGTCCAGACCGAGGACGCGGCGGCCGTCGCCGCCCGGGTCACCAACGCCGGCGCCGTGTTCGTCGGCCCGTTCTCCCCGGTGCCGCTGGGGGACTACGCGGCCGGGTCCAACCACGTCCTGCCGACCGGCGGCGCGGCCCGGTACAGCTCGGGGCTGTCCGTGCAGACGTTCCTGCGCGGCATCCACGTCGTGGAGTACGACGCCGCCGCACTGGCCGGGGTGGCCGGGCACGTCGTCGCCCTGGCCGAGGCCGAGGACCTGCCCGCGCACGGCGCGGCCGTCCGCGCGCGGGAGACCTCATGACCGCGAGCGCAGGAAGCGCTGCTCTGCCCATCCGGCCGGAGCTGGCCGGGTTCGAGCCCTACGGTGCGCCGCAGATCGACGTGCCTGTCGTCCTCAACGTCAACGAGAACCCCTACCCGCCGTCGGAGACCGTCGTCGCGGCGATCGCGGCGGCGGCGGCGCAGGCGGCCCGGGGGCTGAACCGGTACCCGGAGCGCGATGCTCTCGGGCTGCGGGCCGACCTCGCGGCCTATCTCACCGGGGACACCGGCGTGCCACTGGCCGCGGAACAGGTCTGGGCCGCGAACGGGTCGAACGAGGTGATGCTGCACCTGCTGCAGGCCTTCGGGGGTCCCGGGCGGACCGCGCTCAGCTTCGCCCCGACCTACTCGATGTACCCGGAGTACGCCCGCGACACCAGCACCGCCTGGGTGGCCGGCCGGCGCGCCGACGACTTCACCCTCGACCCCGCTGCCGCCGTCGCACTGATCACCCAGCACCAACCGTCGGTGGTGTTGCTCGCCTCGCCGAACAACCCGACCGGGACGGCGCTGCCGCTGGAGGTCGTCGAGGCGGTGTACCAGGCGAGCCCGGGGATCGTCGTCGTGGACGAGGCGTACGGGGAGTTCCGCCGGGCCGGTGTCCTCAGCGCGGTGCAGCTGCTGGCCGGGCGACCCCGGCTGGCGGTCAGCCGGACGATGAGCAAGGCGTTCGCGATGGCCGGCGGCCGGGTGGGCTACCTGGCCGCCGACCCGGCGCTGGTCGACGCCCTGCGCATCGTCCGCCTGCCCTACCACCTGTCCTCGATCACCCAGGCGGTCGCGCGAGCAGCGCTCGCGCACGCACCGGAGCTGCTGGCGCGGGTCGCCGAACTGCGGACCACCCGGGACCAGTTGGCGGTGGACCTGGCGCAGCGCGGTCACCAGGTCGCCGAGTCCGACGCCAACTTCGTCCTGTTCGGCCGGTTCGCCGACCGGCACGCGGTCTGGCAGGGCCTGCTCGATCGCGGCGTGCTGATCCGTGAGGTCGGCCCCGACGGCTGGCTGCGGGTCAGCGTCGGCACCCCGGCGGAGACGGCTGCGTTCGGCGACGCGCTGGCCGAGGTCACCGCAGGGGGACGGCCGTGAGCCGCACCGCGACGATCGACCGCACGACCCGGGAGAGCACCGTTCACGTGGAGCTGGACCTGGACGGGACCGGCACCTCCCGGGTCGACACCGGCGTGCCGTTCTGGGACCACATGCTCTCGGCCCTGGCCACCCACGGCATGCTCGACCTCGTCGTGACAGCCAGCGGCGACATCGCGGTCGACGTCCACCACACCGTGGAGGACACCGCGATCTGCCTGGGTGAGGCGATCCGGCAGGCGCTGGGTGACCGGGCCGGGATCACCCGGTTCGGCGACGCGGTCGTGCCGCTGGACGAGGCGCTGGCGCAGTGCGTCGTGGACGTGTCCGGGCGCCCCTACTGCGTGTGCACCGGCGAGCCGGACGACCAGCGGATCGCGATGATCGGCGGCCACTTCACCGGGTCGCTGACGGCGCACGTCATGGAGGCGATCGCCGTGCACGCAGGGATCTGTCTGCACCTGCGCCTGCTCGCCGGCCGCGACCCGCACCACATCGTGGAGGCGCAGGTCAAGGCGTTCGCCCGGGCGCTGCGCACCGCTGTCGAGCCGGACCCGCGCCGGTCCGGCATCCCCAGCACCAAGGGCGTCCTGTGAGCGCCGTCACGAGCGTCCGGTGAGCGCGACGTCGGACCCCGGAGCCGCCGCGCCGTCGGTGGTGGTCTTCGACTACGGGTTCGGCAACGTCCGGTCGGCGGTCCGCGCGCTGGAGCACGCCGGCGCCGAGGTCGTCCTGACCGCCGACCACGACCTCGCCCGGGCCGCCGACGGCCTGGTCGTCCCGGGGGTCGGGGCGTTCGCCGCGTGCATGGCCGGTCTGGTCGCGGCCGGCGGCGACCAGGTGGTGCGGGACCGGGTGGACGCCGGGCGCCCGGTCCTGGGCATCTGCGTCGGCATGCAGGTGCTGTTCGACACAGGTCTCGAGCACGGGCACGACGCGGCCGGGCTCGGCCTGCTGCCCGGCACCGTCGAACGTCTGCAGGCGCGCCGGCTGCCGCACATGGGCTGGAACACCGTGCAGGCCCCCCCGGACAGCTGGTTGTTCGACGCCGGTGCGGGTCCCGACGAGCGGTTCTACTTCGTCCACTCCTACGGCGTCCGCACCCACCCCGGCCGGGCACCCGGCGGCGGACGGGCACCCGGCGGCGGCCCCGTCACCGGAGCCGGTGGCGTCACGGTGACGTGGGCCGAGCACTGCGGCGACCGGTTCCTGGCCGCGGTGGAAGCCGGTCCGCTGGCCGCGACCCAGTTCCACCCGGAGAAGTCCGGCGACGCCGGCGGCGCCCTGCTGCGCCGCTGGGTCGGCCGGTGTCGTGGGGCCGGTGGTCCGGTGCCCGGGGGCCGGTAGGCCGGTGCCCGTGCTGTGCCAGGATCGACGGTCGCGGTCGGGGCGGAACCCGGGCGTGGCGGACTGAGAGGGAGGACGCGGCGTGCGGCTGCGCGACGCGCTCGACGGCAAGCGGCTCCTGCTGACCGGAGTCACCGGCTTCGTGGGGCAGGCGCTGTTGGCCCGGGTGCTCACCGACCTGCCCGGTACGACCGTGGTGCTGCTGGTCCGCGCGAAGGGGTCGGCGACCGGCGCCGACCGGGTGCGGACGCTGTTGGGCCAGCCGGTCTTCGACGCCCTACGGGCCACCGGCGCCGACATGGCCGCGCTCGCCGCCGCCCGCGTCGAGGTCGTCGAGGGCGACGTGACCGACCCGCCCCCGCTTCCCGGTGACCTGGACGTGGTCATCCACTGCGCCGGCGACGTCTCCTTCGATCCGCCGATCCAGCAGGCGTTCGCCACCAACGTGCACGGCACCCGACGGCTGCTGGACCGGATCGCCGAGGCCGCCACCCCGCGGGCGGGGCGCGGGCCGCTCCCGCACTACGTGCACATCTCCACCGCCTACGTCGCCGGCCGCCGCCGGGGCGCGATCCCGGAGGCGCCGGTCGAGCACGACGTCGACTGGCGGACCGAGGCGGCGGCCGCCGACGCCGTGCACGACCGGATCGGGGAACAGTCCCGGACCCCGGAGGTACTCGCCGGGCTGCGCGCCGACGCCGAGCGGGCCCACCGCAAGGCCGGCCCGCTGACCGGTGCCGCCGACACCGAGCGCCGCCGCATCGGGTGGGTGCAGGCCCGTCTCGTCGACGCCGGGCGGGAGCGGGCCCGCAGCCTGGGCTGGACCGACTGCTACACGTTCACCAAGGCCATGGCCGAACGGGTCGTCGAGGAGTACGCCGCGACCCGCGGGTTCGGCGTCTCCATCGTCCGTCCGAGCATCATCGAGTCCGCCCTGGCAAGTCCGACGCCGGGCTGGATCGAGGGCTTCAAGATGGCCGAGCCGATCATCCTGGCCTACGGCCGCGGGGACCTGCCGGAGTTCCCCGCGGCCCCCGACGCGGTGGTCGACATCGTCCCGGTCGACCACGTCGTCGCCGCCACCCTGGCGGTCGCCGCCACCGCGGTGACCGCGGCCGCCGCGGACCCGGACAACCCGCCCGCGCCGCGGTGGTTCCACGTCAGCTCCGGCGCGCGGAACCCGCTGACCTTCCGCCGGGTGTACGAACTGGTCCGGGAGTACTTCGACGCCCACCCGCTGGTGGTGTCCGACCGCGGCGCGGCGCCGCTGGCGCAGTGGCGGTTCCCCGGTTCCGACGCCGTCGAGCGACTGCTGGTGACCGGTGAGCGCGCGGCAGGGGTCGCCGATGCCGTGCTGACCCACGTGCCGCGGTCGGACGCCGTGCGCCGGCTGACCGTCGGCCTGGACACCCAGCGGCGCCGACTGGCGTTCCTGCGCCGTTACCTCGACCTGTACCGGGCCTACACCGAGTCCGAGCTGCAGTTCATCGACGACGCCACCCTGGCGCTGTCCACCGCCCTGGACCCGGCCGACGTGCCGGGCTGGGCGTTCGACACCGCCGAGATCGACTGGACCGGCTACATCCGGGACCTGCACTGCCCGGCGGTGACCATGCCGCTGCGGGCGGCCGCCGCGGTCCGCGGGCGGCGGCAGAGCCGCACAGCCCGGGTGGCCCGGCCGCTGACGGCCGCCGACGACGTGGCCGCCGTCTTCGACATGGACGGGACCGTCGTGGCGGCCAACGTGGTGCAGACCTACCTGTGGCTGCGGCTGCCGGAGCTGACGCCCGCCGGCCGGGTGCGCGAGATCGCCGGGCTGGCCGGCCGGCTGCCGGGCTGGCTGCGCGCCGAGCGCCGGGACCGCGGCGCGTTCCTGCGTGCGGTCTACCGGCGCTACGCCGGAGCGGACCCGACGGCGATCGACGAGCTCGTGGACGAGACCGTCAGCGCCCATCTGCTCGCCCGGGCGTCCTCGGACGCGTTGCGGCGGGTCCGCGAGCACCGGGCCGCCGGCCACCGCACGATCCTGGTGACCGGTTCCATCCGCCCGCTGACCCGGCCGTTCGCGTCGCTGTTCGACGTGGTGATGGCCGCCGACCTCGCGGTGGGCCCGGACGGGCTGGTCGCCGGCTCCCTGACCGGGCCGCCGCTGGTCGGCGAGGCCCGCGGGGCGTGGCTGCGCCGCTACGCCGACCGGGAGGGGCTGGACCTGGCCCGGTCCTACGCCTACGCGGACAGCCACTCCGACGCGGCGCTGCTGGAGTCGGTCGGCAACCCGGTCGCCGTCCGCCCGGACGTCGCGCTGTTCCGGCTGGCGCGGGCGCGCCGGTGGCCGGTCGTGGACTGGTCCGCGCCCGGTGCGCTGACCGCAGCCGAGAGGAGTACCGCGTGAGCCGCCCGGGCATCGTACTGAAGGTCGACGAGCGGACCCCGCCGCTGGCCGTTGCGGCGGGGGAGAGCCTGGCCACGCTCCGGCTGCCGTACGGGTCGCGCGTGGTCTACCCACCCGAGCCGCTGGCCGAGCTCGCCGACCCGCTCCGCGCGGTGGACGAGGCGCTGGCCACACCGCTCGGGCTGGACCCGCTGGCTTCGCTGCTCCGGCCGGGCATCCGGTTGACCGTGGCCGTCGACGGGGTGACCCGTCCGTGGCCGCCGACCGCGCCACCGGACCCGCGCGGCCGGGTGGTGGAAGCGGTGCTCACACTTGCGGCGCGGGCCGGAGTGGACGACGCCGCGGTGGTGCTCGCCTCCGGCACCGCCCGACGCCCGACGGCGGCCGAGAGAACCGCTCTGCTCGGAGAGCGGGTGTCGCGGTCCTTCTCGCCGCTGGGCCGGCTGACCGACCACGACCCGGACGACCCGGCGGGACTGGTGTCGGTCGGCACTACCGGCTCCGGGGACGAGGTGGTGCTGAACCGGCGGGTCGCCGAGTCGGACCTGCTCGTGCGGGTCACCGTCGCCACCGCGTCCGGTGACGTCGGTATGGCCGCCGTGCCGCGGACCCTCGGCTCGACCGCGACCGCACGCCGGTGCGGGGATCCGGCGGCGGCCGCGGCGGCTGGCACCGTGGCCGCCCGGGCCGTCCCGACGTTCGCCGTCGAGCTGGTCCTGCAGGACGTCCCGGCCGATGGGCGCGCCGGCTTCCTGGCGACCCGGGAGTGGGAGTGGTCCGTGCGCGACCAGCTGGCCGCCCGCGTGACCCGGGGCGTGTTCCCCCGGCTGCCGGCGCCGGTGCGGTCCCGGCTGGTGAACCAGGTGCGCGGCGGCCGGGGCCTGGTCGGGATCGCCGCCGGGGAGTCCTCGGCCGTCGCCGCGGCGACGTCGGCGACCCTGTGCCGCCAGCAGCAGGTCAGCGTCGACGGGACGGCCGACGTCGTCGTCCTCGGGCTGCCCGCGGTCGGCCCGTACAACGCCGGGGCACCGTTGAACCCCGTGCTCGCCGCGTCGCTGGCGCTGGACACCCTGCTGGGTGCGCACACCGGGACCCCGCTGGTCCGCCGGGGCGGCGTCGCCGTCGTGCTGCACCCGCTGACGCCGTCCTTCTCCCAGCTGCAGCACCCGGCGCACGCCGACTTCTACAGCGAGATCCTGCCGGCCGGACTGGACGCCGCCGAGTGGGCCGCGGCCGACCGGCGCTACGCCACCGACCCGTGGTACCGCACCCTGCACCGGACGTCGGCGGCCTACCCGGGCGTCCACCCGTTCCTGCTGTGGGAGCGGACCGCCGCCATGCGCGCGCACCTGGGCGACGTGGTCTGGGTGGGTGCGGACCGGGTCGCCGCCGCGCGGGTCGGCGGCCGGGCCGCGACGACGCTGCACGACGCCCTGGAGATCGCGTCGGCGTCGGTCGGGCGCGACCCGTCGATCACGCTGCTGCACAGCCCGCCCCGGCTCGTCGCGGACGTCCGGTGACCGTGCAGCCCCGTTGGCCCCAGCCCGGTGCGCCCCAGGCCCGTGCGCCCCAGCCCGTCGACCGGTCGGGGACGTTCCCGACCGCCTGGGCCAGGACCCGGGCGGCGGGTGTCGTCCGCGAGGGCGTCCAGCGGTGGCTGATGGCCCCGGTCGTGCGCAGCCAGGTCAGCGTCACCGTCGCCGGCCGGGAACTGCTGGACGGGGTCAGCGGGCCGGTGGTGTTCGTGGCCAACCACTCCTCACACCTGGACACCCCGGTGGTCCTCGGTGCGCTGCCGCGGCGCTGGGCGCGCCGCACCGTCGTCGCCGCCGCCGCCGACTACTTCTTCGACGTCTGGTGGCGGGCGGCGTCCACCGCGTTGGCCCTGAACACCTTTCCGTTGGAGCGGCGCGGCGGCCGTCGGTCGCCGACCACCCCCGGGGACCTGCTCGCGGACGGCTGGAACCTGCTGATCTTCGCGGAGGGCACCCGCTCCGAGGACGGCACGATCGGCCCGTTCAAGCTCGGCCCGGCCTATCTCGCCGTGCAGGCCGGCCTGCCGGTCGTACCGATCGCGCTGCGCGGCACCTACGCCGCCATGCCGCGCGACTCGCGGTGGCCGGCCCCCGGGCGGCTCCCGGTCACCGTCCGATTCGGGTCCCCGGTCGTCCCGGCGGTCGGGGAGACACCACGCCAGTTCGCGCCCCGGGTCCGGGACGCGGTCGTCCGGTTGGTCGCCGAGGACGCCGGGACCTGGTGGGAGGCACAGCGGGCACCCTCGGCACCGGTGCCGCGGTCGGCTACCCCGGTGGACGCGCCCGGCCGGTGGCGCGCGGTGTGGGAGTCCTCCCAGTCACCGCCGCGACCCCGCCGCCGGACGGTCTGGCGCCGCACCGCCCGGCGCCGGTGACCGCAGGCCCCTCCGGGACCGCCGCCGGGACGTCCGCCGGGGTAGGCCTGGCTGTGCGGGTCATCCCGTGTCTGGACGTCGACGCCGGGCGGGTGGTGAAGGGGGTGCGCTTCGTCGGGCTCCGGGACGCCGGGGACCCGGTCGAACGGGCCGCCGAGTACGCCCGTCAGGGTGCCGACGAGCTGACGTTCCTGGACGTGTCGGCGACGCACGAGGGCCGCGGGACCACGGTGGAGGTCGTCCGCCGCACCGCGGAGCAGGTGTTCGTCCCGCTGACCGTGGGCGGCGGCGTCCGCAGCGTCGCCGACGTCGACCTGTTGCTGCGGGCCGGCGCGGACAAGGTCGCGGTCAACTCCGCAGCGATCGCCCGCCCCGAGCTGGTCGCCGAGATCGCCGACCGGTTCGGCAACCAGGTGCTGGTGCTGGCCCTCGACGCGAGACGGTGCCCGGCCGGGGCAGCGGGGACCGCGTCCGGCTGGGAGGTCACCACCCACGGCGGCCGGCGCGGCACCGGCATCGACGCGGTCGGCTGGGCCGCGCGTGGCGCCGCCCTCGGGGCGGGGGAGATCCTGCTGAACTCCATCGACGCCGACGGCACCGAGGACGGCTTCGACCTGTCGATGACCGCCGCCGTGCGGGCGGCCGTCGAGGTGCCGCTGATCGCCAGCGGGGGCCTCGGCTCGCCCGCGGACGCCCCCCCGGCCGTCCGGGCCGGCGCGGACGCGGTGCTGGCCGCCAGCGTCTTCCACTTCGGGCGCTACACCGTCTACGACGTCAAACAGGCGCTGCGCCGCGACGGCCTGCCCGTCCGCTGACCGCCGTGCCGTCCGCACCCGACGCCGGCGGGAGCCCGTATCCCCGCTTGCACTCCGGACCAATGCGGCGCTTCGGGACAATGCTGCACTCCGGGACAATGGCCTGATGGACAGCACCCTCGCCGACCGGCTCGACCCGCGGATCGCCGCCCGACTGCGTCGGGACCAGCTCGGGCTGGTGGCCGCCGTCATCCAGCAGCACGGCACCGGTGAGGTCCTGATGCTCGGTTGGATGGACGACGAGGCGCTGCACCGGACACTGACGACCGGACGGGCGACGTACTGGAGTCGGTCGCGCGGCGAGTACTGGGTGAAGGGTGAGACGTCGGGCAACCGACAGCAGGTCCGCTCGGTGTCGCTGGACTGCGACGGCGACGCGCTGCTCGTCACCGTCGACCAGCACGGCCCGGCCTGCCACACCGGGACACACAGCTGCTTCAGCAACGACCTGGCCGCGGTGCAGGGTTGCGGCACGCCGGAGCCCCGGTGATCGCGGCGCGACTGGGTGGGGTGCAGCCGGATCTGGCCGGCTTCCTCCGCCTGGCCACCGACCACCGGGTCGTCCCGGTCACCCGCCGGCTGCTCGCCGACACCTGGACGCCGGTCGGGTTGTTCCGCCGGCTGGCCGGCGACCGTGCCGGCACCTTCCTGCTGGAGTCCGCCGAGCACGGCGGGACGTGGTCGCGCTGGTCGATCATCGGCGTCGCGTCTGCAGCGGTGCTCACCGAGAGAGGTGGCCAGGCCGTCTGGCTGGGGGACCCGCCGGTCGGGGCGCCGGTCGGGGACCCGCTGGCGGCCCTCGCGGCGACGCTGGACCTGCTGCGCACACCCCGGCTGCCGGACCTGCCCCCACTGACCGGCGGTCTGGTCGGCTACCTCGGCTACGACACCGTCCGTCGCCTGGAGCGGCTGCCGGAGCTGGCAACCGACGAGACCGGACTGCCCGAGCTGGCGTTCCTGCTGGCCACCGACCTGGCCGTCTACGACCATCGCGACGGCACGGTGCTGCTGGTGGCGAACGCGGTCAACGGCGACGGCACGGTCGACCGGGCCGACCTGGCACACGCCGACGCGGTCGCCAGGCTCGACGCGATGACGGCCACGCTCGCGGCGCCGGGTGACACCGGCGGGGTGTGGAGCGCCGACCTGGACGCGCCGCCCGCCTACACGCGCCGGCGCAGTGCCGAAGACCACCGGGCGGCGATCGAGGCCGCCCAGGAGGAGATCCGCGCCGGTGAGGCGTTCCAGGTCGTCGTCGCGCAGCGGTTCGACGCCACGACCACGGCCTCCGGGCTCGACGTGTACCGGGTGCTGCGCGCCACGAATCCGAGCCCGTACATGTACCTGCTGCGGCTGCCCGCGTTGGACGGCTCGACCGGGCCGGGCACGGAGATCGTCGGGTCCAGCCCGGAGGCGCTGGTCAAGGTCGTCGGCGACGTGGCGACCACCCGCCCGATCGCCGGCACGATGCCTCGCGGCGCCACGGCCGCCGACGACGCGGCGGGCGCGGCCAGGCTGCTGGCCGACCCGAAGGAGCGCGCCGAGCACCTGATGCTCGTCGACCTCGGCCGCAACGACCTGGCGCGGGTGTGCGTGCCGGGCACGGTGGAGGTCGTCGACTTCATGGACGTGGTCTCCTACAGCCACGTCCTGCACCTGGAGTCCACGGTGACCGGGCGGCTCGCCCCGGGCCGGACCGGGCTGGACGCGCTGCTGGCCTGCTTCCCCGCCGGGACCCTGTCCGGCGCCCCGAAGCCGCGGGCGATGGAGATCATCGAGAAGCTGGAGCCGACGCGGCGCGGCGTCTACGGCGGGATCGTCGGCTACCTGGACTTCGCCGGCGACGTCGACTCCGCGATCGCCATCCGGACCGCGGTGCTGCGCGGCGGCGAGGTCCAGGTGCAGGCCGGCGGCGGCATCGTCGCGGACTCCGACCCGGCCACCGAGGACGCCGAGACCCGGCACAAGGCGGCGGCCGCGCTGGGGGCGGTCGCGATCGCCGAGACGCTGCGCCCCGCCCCCGACCACGTGGCCGCCTCGCGCCCGGCCGGGCCCGGGCCGGGTAGGTGAGGGGCCGGCGAGGGCTCGCGGTGTCGGTTGCGCTCGCCGCGGTCGGCGGCGGGACGGCGGCGCTGTCCGGAACTCAGGTGTGGGCAACCGGTACCGCCCGGTCCGCGGTCAGTGCGGTCCCGGTCGCGGCGGCCGGTGGTGCCGCCGCGCCGCTGGCAACGGCGGCCGGCGTCGTGGGGCTGGCCGCCGTCGGCGCGCTGCTGGCGACCCGGCGGGCGGGGCGGACCGTGGTCGGGCTGCTGCTGCTGCTGGCCGGCGCCGCCGCGCTGAACTCGGCCGGCCGGTTCCTCACCGACCCGGGCGCCGGCCCGTACACGGCCGTCGGGATCGAGGGTGCAACCGTTCCGGCCGCTCCCGCCGTGGCAGCGGCGCAGGTCGGGGTGTCGGCGTGGCCGTGGCTGAGCTGCGCTGCGGCGATTCTGCTGGTGGTCGCCGGGCTGGCTGCCGTCGTCGGCGGCCGTGGCTGGCCGGTGCTCGGGCGTCGATACGAGGCACCGTCGACCGGACAGCGGTCACGTCGGGCCGGGGCGGGGGCGGCCCCGGTGCCCGCGCCGACGCCGCCGCCGGGTGCGGCCGGCGCCCTGGCCGCCCGCCCGACGCCGGCGACGCTGTGGGACGATCTGGAGGCCGGGCGCGACCCGACCGCGGCCGGACCGCCGGACCGCGGGCGCTAGCGTCGTGGGCAGTCAGCAGGCCGGTCCTCGATCGCGAGACGCAACGCAGGACGCAGGCCACGACGCAGGACGCAGGCCACGAAGACGGGGCTGCGGGTCGACAGCACAGTCGTCAGGACGACGGGGGACACATGCGCAGCAGCCACGGCCAGACTCCGGCGGGCTGGATCTCGGTGTCGGTGATGCTCCTCGGGTCGCTGATCGGGGCGTTCGGCATCGGGTCCGGTCTGCTGTGGCTCACCATCGCCGGGGCCGTCGTGTTCGTCGGCGGCATCCTGGCCGCGAAGCTGCTGCAGCTGGCCGGGTTCGGCCAGTACCCGCCCAGTCGGTCGCGTCGGTACGACAGCGCGGAGGAGTACCTGGGTTCGCACCGCGAGGAGGACCCGCGGCAGCGGCGCGCCGAGGCCGAGCCGGGCGCGCACGCCGCCTCCTGAGCCCGCCAGGTAGTGGACGTCGGCTCTCGTGCGCCGGTCCGTCGGCGACGGCGGTTACCGTGTCGGTTGCGGGTCCGCGCGGAGCGAGCACGACGCGGCACCGCCGAGCCGTCCGTCGCCACGCAGGAGGGAGACCGCCGGTGAGCGTCCTGGACGGCATCCTCGACGGCGTCCGCGAGGACCTCGCAGCGCGCCAGCAGGCCACGCCGCTGGCCGAGCTCAAGCGCCGGGTCTCCCGGATGCCGGACCGGGTCGACGTGGTGCGCCGGTTCCGCGGGCCGGGCATCTCGGTGATCGCGGAGGTCAAGCGCGCCAGTCCCAGCCGGGGGCCGCTTGCCGAGATTCCCGATCCGGCCGAGCTGGCCCGCCAGTACGAGCAGGGCGGCGCGGCCGCGGTGAGCGTGCTCACCGAGCGGCGCAGGTTCGGCGGGTCCATGGCCGACCTGGCGGCCGTCTCGAAGACCGTCGATGTCCCCGTGCTCTGCAAGGACTTCACCCTGACCAGCTACCAGCTGTGGGAGGCGCGAGCGAACGGTGCGTCGCTGGCCCTGCTGATGGTTGTCTCCCTGGAGCAGAACGCGCTCGTCGCGCTCGTCGAGCGGGCCGAGTCCATCGGGTTGACGCCGTTGGTCGAGTGCCACACCGCCGAGGAGATCAGCCGTGCGGTGGACGCGGGCGCCCGGCTGATCGGGGTGAACAACCGGGACCTGACGACCCTCGACGTCGACCGGGACACCTTCGCCCGGCTCGCGCCGCTGATCCCCGCCGACGTCGTCCGCGTCGCCGAGTCCGGCATCCGCGGACCGCACGACGTCATCGAGCTGGGCCGCGCCGGGGCTGACGTCGTGCTCGTCGGTGAACGGCTGGTGACCGGGAAGGACCCGCGCTCGGCGGTGGCCGACCTCGTCGCCGCCGGCGCACACCCCGCCCATTCCCGGGGGAGCGAGTGATCCACACTGGTCCCTGACCGCCCTGACCGCCCTGACCGCCCTGACCGACCCGGCGACCGGAGACAGCACATGACGCTCGAGGCAGCCCGCGCGATGCGCGAGGCGTCAGCGGTCGCCGACGCGTTCGGCGGGGACGTGGACGACGCGCTCGGCGACATCGTCCCCGACGCACGGGGCTACTTCGGCGGCTTCGGCGGCCGGTTCGTGCCCGAGGCGCTCATCGCCGCGCTGGACCAGCTGACCGCGCAGTGGCAGGACAGCCGCACCGACGCCGCGTTCCAGGCCGAACTGACAGCCCTGCTGACCGACTACGCAAACCGGCCGAGCCTGCTGTACCAGGCACGGCGGTACTCAGCGGCGGTGGGCGCCCGGGTGCTGCTCAAGCGCGAGGACCTGAACCACACCGGCGCACACAAGATCAACAACGTCCTCGGACAGGCCCTGCTGACCCGCCGGATGGGCAAGCACCGGATCATCGCCGAGACCGGCGCCGGTCAGCACGGGGTGGCCACGGCGACCGCAGCCGCGCTGTTCGGCCTGGAGTGCGTCGTCTACATGGGCGAGGTCGACACCCACCGCCAGTCGCTGAACGTCGCCCGGATGCGCCTGCTCGGTGCCACCGTCGTCCCGGTCACCAGCGGGTCGAAGACGCTGAAGGACTCGATGAACGAGGCGTTCCGCGACTGGGTGGCCAACGTCGAGGACACCCACTACTGCATCGGCACCGTCGGTGGGCCGCACCCCTACCCGGCCATGGTCCGCGACTTCGCCCGCATCTGCGGGGTGGAGACCCGCGACCAGAGCCTGGCGCTGCTCGGGCGGCTGCCCGACGCGATCGTCGCCTGCGTCGGCGGCGGCTCCAACGCGATCGGCATCTTCCACCCGTTCGTCCCCGACCCGTCCGTGCGGCTGTACGGGATCGAGGCCGGGGGCGACGGTGTGCAGACGATGCGGCACGCGGCGGCCATCACCGGCGGCTCCAGCGGCGTGCTGCACGGAATGCGGACCTATGTGCTGCAGGACGACGAGGGCCAGACGCAGGAGTCCCATTCCATCTCCGCCGGCCTGGACTACCCCGGCGTGGGACCGGAGCACGCGTACCTGCACCAGACGGGCCGGGCCACCTACCGGGCGGTCACCGACACCGCGGCGATGGACGCGTTCGCGCTGCTCGCACGGACCGAGGGGATCGTCCCGGCCATCGAGAGCGCGCATGCCCTGGCCGGTGTGCCCGGCGTCGTCGCCGACCTCGGCCCGGACGCGGTGATCGTCGTGTGCCTGTCCGGGCGCGGGGACAAGGACGTCGAGACCGCGGCCCGCTGGTTCGGGCTGGCCGACCCCGCGTGAGTACTGCTCGCAGCGACGTGCTGGCCGGCCGGGCGCGCCCCGGCGACACCGCCGGCGTGACGGAGAGCGCTTTCCGCGCCGGCCGCGCCGCCGGCCGCGCCCTGCTGGTGGGCTACCTCCCGGCCGGATTCCCGACGGTCCCCGGTGCCATCGCGGCCATGCGGGCGATGGTCGACGCCGGGGTGGACGTGGTCGAGGTCGGGCTGCCCTACTCCGATCCAGTCATAGATGGCCCGACGATCCAGGCGGCGTCGGACCACTCGTTGCGGGGGGGCACCCGGATCGCCGACGTGCTCGCCACCGTCGAGGCCGTGGCGGCGACCGGGGTCCCCACGCTGGTGATGACCTACTGGAGCCCGGTTGACCGCTACGGCGTGGATCGCTTCGCCGCGGACCTGGCCTCCGCCGGCGGCGCCGGGCTGATCACCCCGGACCTGGTGCCCGACGAGGCCGGGCCGTGGCTGGCGGCCAGTGACGCCCACGGCCTGGACCGGGTCTTTCTGGTGTCGCCGTCCAGCACCGACGCGCGTATCAGGATGACCGCCGCCGCCTGCCGCGGCTTCGTGTACGCGACCGCGGTGATGGGAGTCACCGGTGAGCGCGCGGCCGCCAGCGGTGCCGCCCCGGTGCTGGTGGACCGGGTGCGCTCGGCGACCGGAGCCCCGGTGGTCGTGGGGCTCGGGGTCTCCGACGGCGCCCAGGCCGCAGGCGTTGCTGCGTTCGCCGACGGCGTCGCCGTCGGGTCCGCCCTGGTCCGCCGACTGCAGGACGCCCCGGACGATGCGGCCGGCGTGCGGTCGGTCGCGGAGCTGGCCGCGGAGCTCGCCGAGGGCGTCCGGTCGGCCACCCGGCGGACCGCGTGACCGGTCTGTCCGCCGGGCTCGGCGCCTTCCTGCCCAGCCCCTCACAGGGGGTGTGGCACATCGGGCCGTTCCCCATCCGGGCCTACGCGCTGTGCATCCTGGCCGGCATCGCGGTCGCGGCCGCGGTCACCAACCGGCGGTGGGTGGCCCGCGGCGGCGTGCCCGGAACGGCCACCGACCTCGCGGTGTGGGCGGTCCCGGCCGGACTGGTCGGCGCGCGGCTCTACCACGTGGCGACCGACTGGCCGGCCTATTTCGGCCCGAACCCGTCCGGTGAGCAGGTGTGGGAGGTGTGGCGCGGCGGACTGGGCATCCCCGGGGGGATCCTCGGCGGGGCGCTCGGTGCCTGGGCCTACGCCCGCCGGCACGGGGTGCGGCTGCCCGCGTTCGCCGATGCCCTGGCGGTCGGCCTGCCACTGGCCCAGGCGATCGGCCGGCTCGGCAACTGGTTCAACCAGGAGCTCTACGGCCGTCCGACGACGTTGCCGTGGGGCCTGGAGATCGACCCGGCGCACCGGCCGCCCAACATGCCGCTGGTGGCCACCTACCACCCGACCTTCCTCTACGAGGCCCTGTGGAACGTCGGCGTCGCGGCTCTCGTGGCGGCTGCCGACCGGCGGTTCCGCCTCGGCCACGGCCGGGCGTTCGCCCTGTACATAGCCGGGTACTCGGTTGGCCGCAGCTGGGTCGAGGCGCTGCGGATCGACCCGGCGCACACGATCGCCGGGGTCCGGGTGAACGACTGGACCGCGCTGGTCGGGTTCGTCGGCGCGGTCATCTACCTGGTGCTCTCCCGACGTCTGCCCCCGGGCCGGGAGGACCCCGCTACGGTGCAGCGCCGGCCCACGGGCAGCCCGGCCGCCGGGCCGGGTGCCGACCGCGACGACGGAACGGGCGGTGCGTCCCCGGCCGCCGGGCCCCTGGTGTCGACGGCGGACCCGCCCTCGCGGGTCTGACCGCCGTCCAGCCTGCGGAAAGCTCCGGTCGCTCGGGGCCCGACTGGCCCCATCATGGGAGAGCCGGCCCGCGGTCACGCGACATCCCCCGCGCCCATCCGTGCCCCCGCGTGCCGCCGACGGCGTCGACACCGGGCTCCAGAGCCTGTCCGCAGGCGTCCCCGTTGGAGGTCCCGTGTCCCCTGCTGCGACCCCTGAACCGGCGACCCCTGAACCGGCGACGGTCCGCCCGGCGCCGGCCGGCCCGGTGGCGGCCGGCCCGGCCACCGCGTCCCCGGGTGCCGTCGGCCTCTACGACCCGGCCGCCGAGCACGACGCCTGCGGGCTGGCGATGATCGCCACCCTCGACGGAATCCCCACCCACGCGGTGGTCGCCGACGCGCTCGTCGCGCTGCGCAACCTCGAGCACCGGGGCGCGTCCGGCTCGGAGGAGGACTCCGGCGACGGCGCGGGCATCCTCACCCAGGTCCCCGACCGCTTCCTGCGCGAGGTCGCCGCGTTCGCCCTGCCCGAGCCGGGCGCCTACGCCGTCGGCACCGCGTTCCTGCCCGGCAGCGCCGGCACCACGACGGCGGCCGACATCGCCGGGCTGGAGACCGTGGTCGCCGACCTGGCCCGCCAGGAGGGGCTGACCGTGCTGGGCTGGCGCGAGGTCCCGGTGCTGGCGGACCTGGTAGGCCCCACCTCGCGGCGCACGCTGCCGCGGATGCGTCAGCTGTTCCTGGCCGACGCCGAGGCGGCGGTGTCCGGGGCTGCGCCGCGGACCGGACTCGTGCTGGACCGCGTCGCCTACCGGCTGCGCAAGCGGGTCGAGCAGGCGTCCGGGGTCTACTTCGCCTCGTTGTCCAGTCGGACGATCGTCTACAAGGGGATGCTCACCGCGACCCAGCTCGAGCCGTTCTACGCCGACCTGTCCGACGCCCGGTACGCGTCCGCGCTCGCGATCGTGCACAGCCGGTTCAGCACCAACACGTTCCCCAGCTGGCCGCTGGCCCACCCCTACCGGTTCCTCGCGCACAATGGCGAGATCAACACGATCAAGGGCAACCGGAACTGGATGCGGGCCCGGGAGGCCCAGCTGTCCACCGGTGGCGGCGGGCTGGTGCGTGGCGACGTGGCCGACCTGAGCCCGGTGTGCACCCCCGGTGCGTCGGACTCGGCGAACCTCGACGAGGTCCTGGAGCTGCTGCACCTGTCCGGTCGGTCGCTGCCGCACGCGGTGCTGATGATGATCCCGGAGGCCTGGGAGAACAACACCCACCTCCCGCAGCAGCTGCGGGACTTCTACGCCTTCCACGCCTGCCTGATGGAGCCGTGGGACGGCCCGGCGTGCGTGACGTTCACCGACGGGACGCTGCTCGGTGCCGTGCTGGACCGCAACGGCCTGCGCCCGTGCCGGTGGTGGGTGACCGATGACGGTCTGGTGGTGGTGGCCAGCGAGGTCGGGGTCCTCGACATCGACCCTGCGCGGGTCGTCCGCCGTGGCCGGCTGGAGCCGGGGCGGATGTTCCTCGTCGATCTCGACGCCCACCGGATCGTCGACGACGAGGAGATCAAGGCCGGTCTCGCCGCCCGGCACCCGTACGGCCAGTGGCTGCGCGACGGCATGGTCGACCTGCCGTCGCTCCCGGCGCGGGACCACGTCGTGCACACCCACTCCTCGGTGATCCGGCGGCAGCAGGCGTTCGGCTACACCGAGGAGGAGCTGCGGCTGCTGCTGGCGCCGATGGCCCGCACCGGCGCCGAGCCGCTGGGCTCGATGGGCACCGACACCCCCGTCGCCGTGCTCTCCGACCGGCCGCGGCTGCTGTTCGACTACTTCACCCAGACGTTCGCGCAGGTGACCAACCCGCCGCTGGACTCGATCCGCGAGGACCTGGTGACCTCGCTGGCCTCCACGATCGGACCGGAGTACGACCTGCTCTCGCCCGGGCCCGGGTCGTGTGCGCAGGTGCGGGTGCCGTTCCCGGTGATCGACAACGACGAGCTCGCCAAGATCGTCTACGTCGACCTCGACGGGGACCGGCCCGGCTTCGCCACCCACGTGGTCCGCGGGTTGTACCCGGTGGCCGGCGGCGGTGCGGCGCTCTCGGCCCGGCTGGACACCATCTGCGCGGAGGCGTCGGCGGCCATTGCCGCGGGCGCGCGGATCATCGTGCTGTCCGACCGGCACTCCGACGCCGAGCAGGCGCCGATCCCGAGCCTGTTGCTGACCGGGGCCGTCCACCACCACCTGGTCCGGGAGCGGACGCGCACGCAGGTCGGGCTGGTGGTCGAGGCCGGCGACGTCCGCGAGGTGCACCACGTCGCGCTGCTGATCGCCTACGGCGCGGCGGCGGTCAACCCCTACCTGGCCATGGAGTCGGTGGAGGACCTGGCCCGGGCGGAGGTGCTGCTCACCGGGGTCGCGCCGGACCGGGCGATGGTCAACCTGATCAAGGCGCTCGGCAAGGGTGTGCTGAAGGTGATGTCGAAGATGGGCGTCTCCACCGTCGCCTCCTACACCGGCGCCCAGCTGTTCGAGGCCCTGGGCCTCGGCCCGGAGCTGGTGGCGCGGTGCTTCACCGGCACCGTGTCCCGGCTCGGCGGGATCGGGCTGGACGTGGTCGCCGAGGAGGTCCGCCTGCGCCACGAGCAGGCCTACCCGACCGGCGGGTCCATTGGCGGCCCGCAGGCGCCGCGCCGGCTGGAGACCGGCGGGGAGTACCAGTGGCGCCGCGACGGGGAGATCCACCTGTTCGACCCGGAGACGGTCTTCCGGCTGCAGCACTCCACCCGCTCGGGCAGGTACGACCTGTTCCGGCAGTACAGCCGCCGCGTGGACGACGCGACCCGGCGCCTGGGCACCCTGCGCGGGCTGCTGCGGCTGCGCGAGGGCGCTCTGACGCCGGTGCCGCTGGACCAGGTCGAGCCGGCCGAGCAGATCGTGCACCGGTTCGCCACCGGTGCGATGAGCTACGGCTCGATCTCGGCCGAGGCCCACGAGACGATCGCCATCGCGATGAACCGACTGCACGCCCGGTCCAACAGCGGCGAGGGCGGGGAGGACGTCGAGCGCCTGTACGACGCGGAGCGGTCCAGCAAGGTCAAGCAGGTCGCGTCCGGGCGGTTCGGGGTCACCGCGGAGTACCTGTCCACCGCCCGGGACATCCAGATCAAGATGGCCCAGGGGGCCAAGCCCGGTGAGGGCGGACAGCTGCCGGGTTCCAAGGTCTACCCGTGGATCGCGAGGACCCGGCACTCCACTCCCGGTGTCGGGCTGATCAGCCCGCCGCCGCACCACGACATCTACTCCATCGAGGACCTCTCGCAGCTGATCCACGACCTGAAGAACGCGAACCCGGCGGCGCGGATCCACGTCAAGCTGGTCGCCGAGGCCGGGATCGGCACGGTCGCCGCCGGGGTCTCCAAGGCCCACGCCGATGTCGTGCTGGTGTCCGGGCACGACGGGGGCACCGGGGCGGCACCGCTGACCTCGCTCAAGCACGCGGGCCTGCCCTGGGAGCTCGGGCTGGCCGAGACCCAGCAGACGCTGATGCTGAACAAGCTGCGCGACCGGATCGTGGTGCAGACCGACGGTGCGATGAAGACCGGCCGGGACGTGGTCATCGCGGCGCTGCTCGGCGCGGAGGAGTACGGCTTCTCCACCGCGCCGCTGGTGGTGTCCGGCTGCGTGATGATGCGGGTCTGCCACCTGGACACCTGCCCGGTCGGGGTGGCCACCCAGAACCCGGAGCTGCGTCGGCGGTTCACCGGCCGGCCGGAGTTCGTCGAGTCGTTCTTCCGGTTCGTGGCCGAGGAGGTGCGGGAGTACTTGGCCGCTCTCGGCCTGCGCACGCTGGACGAGGCGATCGGTCGGGTCGAGCTGCTGGAGCCGGCGGACGCGTCCGCGCACTGGAAGGCCGCCGACGTCGACCTGTCGGCCCTGCTCACCACCCCCGCCGAGCTCGGCATCGACGACGATGCCCCACGGCGTGCGGTGGTCGGGCAGGACCACGGGCTGGAGAAGGCGCTGGACAACCAGCTGCTGGCGATGTGCCGGGATGCGATCGAGTCCGGTGACCGGGTCCGGGCGACCGTGGCGATCCGCAACGTCAACCGGGCGGTCGGCACGATGCTCGGCCACGAGATCGTGCTCGCCCGGGGCGGTGCCGGCCTCCCGGACGACACGATCGACCTGACGTTGACCGGCTCGGCGGGGCAGAGCTTCGGCGCTTTCCTGCCGCCGGGGATGACGTTGCGCCTGCACGGTGACGCCAACGACTACGTCGGCAAGGGCCTGTCCGGCGGCCGGATCGTCGTCCGCCCCGACGCCGACTCGACGCGGCGGGGTTTCGTCGCCGCCGACAACGTGATCGCCGGCAACGTCATCGCCTACGGCGCGACCCGCGGCGAGGTGTTCCTGTCCGGCCGGGTGGGTGAGCGGTTCGGCGTCCGCAACTCCGGCGCGACGCTGGTCGCCGAGGGCGTCGGGGACCACGCGTTCGAGTACATGACCGGTGGCTTGGTCCTCGTCCTGGGGCCGACCGGCCGCAACGTCGCCGCCGGGATGAGCGGCGGGTTCGCGTTCGTCCTGGACCTGGACCACGACCGGGTCAACCCGGACATGGTCGCGCTGGAACCGCTGTCCGGCGCCGACTCCGAGCGGGTCGAACACCTGGTCGCCCGGCACACGGCCGAGACCGGCTCCGCGGTCGGCCGCGCGCTGCTGGCCGACTGGCCCGCGGCGGCAGTCCGGTTCACCACGATCGTCCCGGTCGAGTTCCGCCGGGTGACCGAGGCCGCCGACCGGGCACGGGCCGAGGGGCTGGACGAGGCCGCGACGGCGACCGCGATGATGACGGCAGCTCGTGCCTGACCCGGGCGCGAGTCGGCCTGATCATCGAGGGCACCGGACTGGGCTGGGAGGTGTCGCTCATGCCTGACCCGTGGGGATTCACCCGGGCGCCGCGGCAGACCACGCCGCGCCGCCCGGTCGACGTGCGGATCCGCGACTGGTCGGAGGTCTACGAGTCCGGCGGGGTCGAGCACGTCCGGGAGCAGGCCGGGCGGTGCATGGACTGCGGCGTGCCGTTCTGCCACTCCGCCTGCCCGTTGGGGAACCTGATCCCGGAGTGGAACGACCTGGTCTGGCGCGACGACTGGGCGCTCGCCAGCGAGCGGCTGCACGCGACGAACAACTTCCCGGAGTTCACCGGGCGGCTGTGTCCGGCCCCGTGCGAGCCGGCGTGTGTGCTCTCCATCAACGCCGAGCTGTCCGGCGGCCCGGTGACGATCAAGTCCGTCGAGCAGGCGATCGCCGACCGCGCCGTCGCCGAGGGCTGGAACACCCCGCAGGTCCCGGACCGCCAGTCCGGCCGCCGGGTGGCGGTCGTCGGGTCCGGCCCGGCGGGGCTGGCCGCGGCCCAGCAGCTGACCCGCGCCGGGCACTCGGTGTACGTCTACGAGCGCGACGACAAGATCGGCGGGCTGCTGCGCTACGGCATCCCCGACTTCAAGATGGACAAGCGGCTGATAGACGCCCGCGTGGTCCAGATGCGCGCCGAGGGCACCGTCTTCCGCACCAACACCGAGGTGGGCGGCGCCGGCATCCCGGCTGCCGTGCTGCGCCGGCGCTACGACGCGGTCGTGCTGTCCGGCGGTGCGCTGAAGGGCCGGGAACTGCCGATCCCGGGCCGGGAGTTCGCCGGCATCCACCAGGCGATGACCTACCTGACCGACGCGAACCGGGCGCGGGAGTCCGGCGGCGGCCCGTCGATCGACGCGCGCGGAAAGCGGGTGGTGATCATCGGCGGCGGCGACACCGCGGCGGACTGCCTGGGCACCGCACACCGGCAGGGCGCGACCGACGTCGTCCAGCTCGACGTGCACCCCCAGCCCCCGTTGACGCCGCACGCCAGCACCCCCTGGCCGACCTGGCCGCTGATGTACCGGGAGAGCGCCGCTCACGAGGAGGGCGGAACCCGGCGGTTCGCGGTGTCCACGCTGCGGTTCGTCGGCGGCGGGGACCCGACCGTGCCCGGCCTGGGGGGATCCGGCGCCGACGGGTGGTCCGATGCGGACCCCGCCGCCGCGGTCGACGAAGCGGCCGGGCCGGACGAAGCGGCCGGGCCGGACGAAGCGGCCGGCTCCGGTGCGGCGGTCACCGGCATCGAGGTGGCCGAGCTGCTGGAGGCCGACCAGGCGGGGCGGTCGGTGCGGACCGGCGCCACCGGCGAGCCGTTCGTCGTCCGGGCCGATCTCGTCCTGCTGGCGATCGGGTTCGCCGGCCCGGACGACGAGGACCTGTTCACCGGCCTCGGGGTGGCCCGCGACGAGGCCGGCCGGGTGCAGCGCTCGGCGGACTACTCCACAGCGGCGCCGGGGGTCTTCGTTGCCGGGGACGCCGGCCGCGGTGCGTCGCTGGTGGTGTGGGCGATCGCGGAGGGGCGCGCGGTGGCCGCCGCCGTCGACCGCTACCTGGAGGGGTTCACGACGCTGCCCGCTCCGGTCGCCGCCGACGCCGTCCCCCTCAGTTGACCGGTGGACGCGGCTGGCCCGCGCCCTCGGGCCCGGACCGGGGCCGTAAGTTGAGCCGGGTGCGTAGAGCCCGGATCGTCTGCACCCTCGGCCCAGCGACCAGTTCCCAGGAGCGGCTCGAGGAGCTGATCAGAGCCGGGATGGACGTCGCACGGCTGAACCTGTCCCACGGGACCCACGCCGACCACGAGGCGGTGTTCGCCAGCGTCCGCGCGGCGGCGGCGGCCACCGGCCGGACGGTCGGGGTGATGGTCGACCTGCAGGGGCCGAAGATCCGGCTCGGCACGTTCGCCGACGGCCCGGTCCGCCTGGCGAACGGGGACACGTTCACCGTGACCACCCGCGACATCCCGGGCGACGCGACCGTGTGCGGCACCACCTACGAGGGCCTGCCGGACGACGTCGCCCCCGGGGACCTGATCCTCGTCGACGACGGGAAGGTGACCCTGGCGGTCACCGCCGTCAACGCGACCGACGTCACCACCCGCGTCGTGGTCGGCGGCCGGGTCAGCGACCACAAGGGGCTGAACCTGCCGGGCGTCGCGATGGGCGTCGCGGCGATGTCGGAGAAGGACATCGACGACCTGCGGTGGGGCCTGTACCTGGGCGCCGACATGATCGCGCTGAGCTTCGTCCGCCGGGCCGCCGACATCGACGCGGTGCACGAGGTGATGGACGCCGAGGGCGTGCGGCTGCCGGTGATCGCCAAGATCGAGAAGCCACAGGCGCTGGACAACCTCGACGAGATCGTCACCGCCTTCGACGTGCTGATGGTGGCCCGCGGCGACCTCGGCGTCGAGCTGCCGCTGGAGGACGTCCCGCTGGCGCAGAAGCGGATCGTCGAGGCGGCGCGGCGCAAGGCCAAGCCGGTGATCGTCGCGACCCAGGTGCTGGAGTCGATGATCACGTCCCCGCGCCCGACGCGGGCCGAGGCGTCCGACGCGGCCAACGCGGTGCTGGACGGGGCCGACGCGCTGATGCTGTCGGCGGAGACCTCGGTGGGGGAGTACCCCGTCGAGGCGGTCTCGACGATGGCCCGGATCGCGGAGGCGACCGAGGAGCACGGCCTGGACCGGGTCGCCAAGATCGCCTGGGACCCGCACAGCAAGGGCGGGATCATCACCTTCGCGGCCGCGCAGATCGCCGAGCGGATCGGTGCCCGGTTCCTGGTGGCCTTCACCCAGACCGGGGACTCCGCGCGCCGGCTGTCCCGGTATCGCAGCAACGTGCCGGTGATCGCCTGCACGCCGCTGCCCGAGGTGGCCCGTCAGCTCACGACGAGCTGGGGCGTCGAGACCCGGCTGACGCCGCCATACCGGCACACCGATGAGATGGTGCTCGGCGTCGACCGGTTGCTGCTGGAGTCCGGGCACGTCGAGCGGGGCGACGTCGTCGTCATCGTGGCCGGGTCCCCGCCCGGCATCCCCGGCTCGACCAACGCGGTGCGGGTGCATGTCATCGGCGACGCGGTGAGCGCGGTGGCGCCCGCCTACGTCGACGCGGACGCCCCGGTGATCGCGGAGTCGGTGTCTGCGGCGCCCTGACGTGGCGCTGCGTCCCAACCGGCCCTGTGTCTTCACCGGCTGCGGTGTCTTCACCGGCTGCGGCGGCTCCAAGGGGTGCCCCGGGTGGGAGTCGAACCCACACTGGCGGTGGTTTGAGCACCGTGCCTCTGCCATTGGGCTACCGGGGCGCCGCTGAGCCGGTCGACGTGGCCCGGCGGCGTCCAGCGGGCCAGCCGAACAGTAGCCGCCGGCTGCCGACGGACAGGCCGGCTCGATAGGCTCCGCGGGCACCCCGGACGGAGCGTGCAAACGGAAGAAGGAGACCGGATCGTGAGTGAGACCAGCGCAGGTGCCACGAACAGCAGGCGGGTCGTGGTGGCCGAGGACGAGACGCTGATCCGCCTGGACCTGGTGGAGATGCTCGGCGAGGAGGGCTACGAGGTCGTCGGCGAGGCCGGCGACGGCGAGACCGCCGTCGAGCTGGTGATGGAGACCCGGCCCGACTTGGTCGTGCTCGACGTCAAGATGCCGAAGCTGGACGGGATAAGCGCGGCCAAACGGATCGCGGAGAACCGCACCGCGCCGGTCGTCATCCTCACCGCGTTCAGTCAGCGGGACCTGGTCGAGCGGGCCCGCGACGCCGGTGCGATGGCGTACCTGGTGAAGCCGTTCGACAAGTCCAGCCTGGTGCCGGCGATCGAGATGGCGATCTCCCGGTTCCAGGAGATCACCCAGCTCGAGCGTGAGGTCGCCGACCTCGGCGAGCGGCTGGAGACGCGCAAGATCGTCGACCGGGCCAAGGGTCAGCTGCAGGTCCGGTTCAAGATGACCGAGCCCGAGGCGTTCCGGTGGATCCAGAAGGCCGCGATGGACAAGCGCACCACGATGCGCGACGTGGCCAAGGTGATCGTCGACGAGACCGAGGCGGCCGCCGGCGGCGCCTGACCGGGGCGCACACCCGCCCCGTCGTGCGTCCAGCCGTACGGCCGCTCGCACACGGTCGTCAGACGGGCACGACGTGTCCCGCCGACGGCACCGAGCGGCCGCTGGAGGCACAACTGCGTTACGAACAGGTGAAGTCGGGCGGTCCGACCGGGGTCGGGGGGTCCGGGCGTCTACATTCCGACCAGATCGAGAGCTGATCGGCCCGGCTCGGGCGCGTACGCCATCGTCGGCCGGTTCCGCCCGTCGGCCGCCGGGCCTCTCCTGACAACGAAGGACCGCCCATGATCGTGCGCTCGCGCACCGCCCGGCTCGTCGTCGGACTCGCCGCCACCGCCCTGGTCGTCACCGCGTGCGGCTCGCGCAGCACCGGCTCCGGTTCGGGATCCACCGCCACCTCCTCGTCGGGCTCGGCCAAGACCGTGAAGATCGGGGTCATCGCCCCGCTGTCCGGGGACCTGTCCGCGGTCGGCCTCGGGATCCGCAACGCCGTCGACCTAGCGGTCAAGCAGGCCAACGAGAAGAAGACCGTGAACGGCTACACCCTCACCCTCGACGCACAGGACGACCAGGGCGCGACGGGACCGGGGACGAACGCCGCGACCGCTCTGTCGGCCGACTCGGCCATCGGTGGTGTCGTCGGGACGCTGAACTCGTCCACGGCCCAGGTCGTCCAGCCCGTGCTCCAGCGGGCGAACATCGCGATCATCAGCCCGTCGAACACCAACCCGGGCCTGACCCAGGGCGCCGACACGGCGAAGCCCAAGCGCACCTACTCGACCTACTTCCGCGTCTGCACCACCGACTTGGTGCAGGGCCCGTTCGCGGCCGACTACGTCTTCAAGACGCTGAGGTTGACCAGGGTCGCCACGGTCAACGACACCAAGACCTACGGGCAGGGCCTCGCCTCCACGTTCGAAGCGCGCTTCAAGTCCCTCGGCGGGACGATCACCCGCTCGGCGACGATCGCGCCGACCGACACCGACTTCTCCGGGACCATCAGCCAGGTCGCGGCGTCCAAGCCGCAGCTGGTCTACTACGGCGGGGAGTACCCGCAGGCGGGACCGCTGTCCAAGCAGATGCAGAGTGCCGGCGTCGCCGTGCCGCTGATGGGCGGGACGGCATCTACTCCGCCCAGTACATCTCCCTCGGTGGCCGCGCCAACGACCTGTCGACCTCGGTCGGTGCACCCGTCGAGTCGCTGCCGTCGGGTAAGACGTTCATCGACGCGTACACGGCCGGCAACTACCCCCAGCCCTACGGCCCGTACGGCGCCTACGCCTACGACGCGGCCAACGCACTGATCGCCGCGCTGGCCAAGGCGCTGCCGGCTGCCGCGAGCGTCCAGGAGGCCCGTCCGGCGATCGTGACCGCGGTGCAGCAGACCTCGGTCGACGGGGTGACCGGGAAGGTGTCCTTCGACCAGTTCGGCGACGCCACGAACAAGACCCTCACCGTCTACAAGGTGACCGGCGGCAAGTGGGTCGCGGCACAGACGGGCACCTTCCGGCAGTGACCTGACCGCGTCCGCCGGCGGACGTGGCGACACCCCACGATGCCGGCTGCCCCAACCTGGCGGGGCGGCCGGCACCGACCATTCCGGTCGAGAGGTCCTGCTCCCGTGACCCAATTCTTTCAGCAGCTGAGCAACGGCCTGGCGCTCGGTTCGCTGTACGCGCTCGTCGCCATCGGCTACACGATCGTGTACGGGATCATTCAGCTCATCAACTTCGCCCACGGCGAGATCTTCATGATCGGGTCGTTCGGGGCGCTGGCGACCTGGACGTGGGTGCTGGGCCGGAGCACCGCTCTGTGGACACTGCCGGTCCTGCTGGTCGCTGCCGTGGTGACGTCGGTGGTGGTGTCGCTGATCGTCGAGCGGATGGCCTACCGGCCGTTGCGCAACGCCCCGCGACTCGCGCCGCTGATCACTGCTATCGGGGTGTCGATCTTCCTGCAGGAAGCGGTCCGGACGCGCTACCCGGGCGCGACGTCGCGCCTGCCGTTCCCGGCCATCGACGTCGTCAGCGGTGCGCCGATCGCACTCGGGTCGGTCCTGATCCAGCGGAGCACCCTGCTGATCATCGCCCTGATGATCGTGTGCGGACTGTTCGTCAACTGGTTCGTGCAGCGGACCCGGTCCGGCCGGGCCATGCAGGCCACCGCCCAGGACCCCGACACGGCGCGGCTGATGGGCATCAATGTCGACCGGATCATCGTCACGGCGTTCGTGCTCGGCGCCTCCCTCGCCGGGATCGCCGGGCTCGCCCAGGGCGTGCGCTACGGCACGATCAACTACTTCGACGGGTTCACCGCCGGACTGAAGGCGTTCACCGCCGCGGTTCTCGGCGGGATCGGCAACATCAACGGTGCGATCCTCGGCGGCCTGCTGGTCGGCCTGATCGAGACCATGGCAACCCAGTACATCCCCGGCCAGTTCGGCGGCAACGCGTGGAAGGACGTCTGGGCCTTCGTGGTGCTGATCATCGTGCTCGTGCTGCGCCCCCAGGGCCTGCTCGGCGCCCGGGTCACGGACCGCGCATGACCGCGCGGGCGGCGCTGGCCCGGGTGGACGCGACGTTCGCGGCCCGGCTCGGGCGGTTCGGCTGGCTGCTCACCGCGCTGGGCGGGCTGCTCGCCGCCGCCGGAACGCTGCTGCCGTGGGCCTACGACCCGTCGTTCGGCGGCAACCTCACCTACGCGTTCTATCCCGGGGGCATCCAGTGGTGGACCCTCGTGCTCGGGGTCGCCACGCTGGTGGCGGCTGTCCTCGCCCGTCCGCGACCGGCGCGCGGCGGGACAGGTGGGCTGCAGGCGTGGGCCGGCGGTGCCGGGCGCGCCGCGGCTGTGTGGGGCGCGGTGCTGGCGGTGCTGGCGGTGGTGGAGATCACCACGGCGCTCGGTGGGACGGTCAACGTCGCCGCCGGGTGCTGGGTGTCGGTGGTCGGCGCCCTGCTCGCCCTGGCCGGCGGCCGCGCGCTGCCTCGTTCCCCGGCCGCCGGCACGCGGGAGGCCGACCGGCCCCGGCAGGCGGGGCGTCGGGCACCGGCCGCCGCCGGGGTCGCCGTGGTCCTGCTCGTGGTCGCCGTGGGACTGGTCGCCGCCGTGAAGCTGCTCGACGAGTCCGATCCGGTGCAGTTCGTAGCCTTCGGCCTGTTCCTCGGCGCGGCCGTCACCGTCCTGCGGCGGGCCGGTGCCGTGGCGTGGGTCGGCGCCCAGACCCAGCGGTTCGCCACGGTCTTCGTCCTCGCCGGGTTCGCGGCGGCGGTCGTCTTCCCGTTCACCCAGAACGGCAGCGACGCCAACATGTCGATAGCCGTGCAGGTGCTGGTGTTCTCCGCGGCAGCGATCGGGCTGAACATCGTCATCGGGTACGCCGGCCTGCTCGACCTCGGGTACATCGCCTTTGTCGGCGCCGGTGCGTACACCTCGGCGATCCTGTCCGGGTCGATCTTCGCCACCGTCGGGTGGACGCCGCCGTTCGGCGTGGTCATGCTGCTGGGCGCACTCGTGTCGGCGGTCCTCGGCCTGATCATCGGCCTGCCGACGCTGCGGCTGCGCGGGGACTACCTGGCCATCGTGACCCTGGCGTTCGGTGAAATCTTCCGGATCACCGTCAACAACCTCGGCGGCACCAACGGGCCCAATGTGACGGGCGGCCCGAACGGTATCGCCGCGATTCCGGGCCTGGACTTCGGGGGATTTGAGTTCGACACCTCACACGTCCTGTTCGGGGTGACTCTCGGTTCGTTCAGCAACTACTACCTGCTGCTGCTGATGCTGGTCGGGCTGATCGTCTTCGTGGTCTCCCGGGTCGCCCGGTCGCGGATCGGGCGCGGATGGGTGGCGATCCGGGAGGACGAGACCGCAGCCGAGGCGATGGGCATCAACACCTACCGCCTCAAACTGCTGGCGTTCTCTGGCGGGGCACTGCTCGCGGGGCTGGGCGGGACCATCAAGGCCCACTCCGACACCTCCTCGGTACCGGACAACTATGTGTTCCTCTACTCCTCGTTCCTGGTCGCCGCGATCGTGCTCGGCGGAATGGGCAACATCGCCGGGGTGATCCTCGGGTCGACGATCCTGATCCTGCTGCCGGAGAAGCTTCGTTTCTTCCAGGACAACCGGCTGCTGCTGTTCGGGCTGCTGCTGGTGCTGATGATGCGGTTCCGCCCCGAGGGCCTGCTGCCGAGTTCGCGGCGGCGGCTGGAGCTGCACGCCGACGGCGACGCCGGCGAGCTCGGGCCGGCCGGGGCGCTGGCCCAGCCCCGCTCGAACGTCGGGAGCGCGGCGTGAACGCGGTTGTGCCGCCCGGAGCCGGTGCGCCGGTGGCACGACCGGTGCTCGAGGCGACGCGGGTGACGATGCGGTTCGGCGGCCTCGTGGCGGTCCGCGAGGTGGACTTCGCGGTCGGCGAAGGGCAGATCGTCGGCCTGATCGGGCCGAACGGCGCCGGGAAGACGACCTTCTTCAGCTGCCTGACCGGGCTGTACAAGCCGACGTCCGGGACAGTCCGGCTGCGCGGGCAGACGCTGTCCACCAAGCCCTACCAGGTGACCGCCGCGGGCCTGGCCCGGACTTTCCAGAACATCCGGTTGTTCTCGACGATGACCGCGGAGGAGAACGTCCTGGTCGCGCGGCACTGCCGAACGCGGGCGGGCGTCTTCTCCGCGATCGGCCGCGGCCCGCGTTACCGGCGGGAGGAGCGGGAGTCGCGGGAGCTCGCCCGCGAGCTGCTGGACTTCGCCGGACTGTCGCGGGTGTCGGGTGAGTTGGCGCGGAACCTCAGCTACGGGGATCAGCGGCGGCTGGAGATCGCCCGGGCGATGGCGACCGAGCCGTCGGTCCTGCTGCTCGACGAGCCGACCGCGGGGATGAACCCGCAGGAGACCAGGGCGGCGGCGGGCCTGGTCCGGGCGATCCGGGACCGCGGGCTGTCGGTGGTCGTCATCGAGCACGACATCCGGTTCATCTTCGGGCTCTGCGACGAGGTGACGGTGCTCGCGCGCGGGGAGGTGCTGGCCCGTGGGGAGCCGGCAGCTGTCCAGTCCGACCCGAAGGTGATCGAGGCCTACATCGGGGGTGCGCCCGACCCGGCGACGCCCGCGCCCCGGCCGCAGGGGGTTGGACCGGCATGAGCCCGCTGCTCGAGGTCGACGACCTCGTGGTCCGGTACGGCGCGGTCGAGGCGGTGAAGGGCGTCTCGTTCACCGTCGAGCAGGGCCAGGTCGTCTGCCTGGTGGGTTCCAACGGTGCGGGCAAGACGACGACGCTGCGCGCGCTGTCCGGGCTGCTGCCGGTCGCCTCCGGGTCGGTCACCTTCGCCGGCCGGCGGCTGGACGGTGTTCCCGCGCACAAGGTGGTGAGTCTCGGTCTGGGTCAGTCACCCGAGGGCCGGCACGTCTTCCCCCGGATGTCGGTGGAGGAGAACCTGCTGCTCGGTGCCTACTCACGTGGTCGGGGCGCCGAGACACGCGCGGACCTGGACCGGGTCTACGACATGTTCCCGGTCCTCGGTGAGCGGCGGCGCAACCCGGCGGGGGTGTTCTCCGGCGGGGAGCAGCAGATGCTCGCGATGGGCCGGGCGCTGATGAGCCGGCCGACCCTGCTGATGCTCGACGAGCCGTCCATGGGCCTGAGCCCCATCATGACCACGAAGATCATGGACACCGTGGTCGAGTTGCGCGAGCAGGGCACCACCGTGCTGCTGGTGGAACAGAACGCGCTGGCCGCCCTGTCGCTGGCCGACTACGGCTACGTCCTGGAGGTCGGCCGGGTCGTCCTGCACGGGTCCGGCCGTGACCTGCTGGTCGACGACAACGTCCGGAAGACCTACCTGGGCGAGGGCTGACCCCCGGGGGGACACCTGCGACGGCCGGTTCGAACCAGCGGGGGTTCAGCCGCGGGAGCGGAGCACACAGGTGAGCCGGGCGGTTGCCACCCGCCTGCCGGCGTCGTCGGTGACCGCCACCTCGTAGGTGGCGATCGTGGACCCGCGGTGCAGCGGCCGGGCGACGGCGGTCACCCGGCCGTCCCGGACCCCCCGGTGGTGGGTCACCGACAGGTCGACCCCCAGCGCCGTGCGGTCGGGTCCGGCGTGCAGACCCGCCCCGATCGAGGCCACCCCCTCGGCGAGGGCGGCGGTCGCGCCGCCGTGCAGCAGGCCCGCCGGCTGGGTGTTGCCGGTGACCGGCATCGTCGCGACAACCCGCTCCGCGCTCGCCTCGGTGACCTCGATGCCGAGCCGTTCGTGCAGCGCGACGGGTGCCAGATCGCTCATCCGGCAATCCTGACGCCCGCGAGGTCCCCGCCGGCCCGGGACGCCGGACGTTGTCCGACCTCACCTCTGTTGTCCGACCTCACCTCTAGGGTCGGCTCATGTCCTCGGCGACGCCTGCCACCGCTTCCGGGACCGCGCCCTCGGTCGAGGCGACGCCACCGGTGCCGGCACCGGCACCGGCACCCGCGAGCAAGAGGGCCCCGGCGAAGAAGGCGCCGGCGAAGAGAGCCCCGGCGAAGAAGGGCCCCGCCCGGCGCGCCGAGCCGGAGCGGCCCCGGCTGCTGCTGCTGGACGGTCACTCGCTGGCGTACCGGGCATTCTTCGCGTTGCCCGCAGAGAACTTCTCCACCGCGACCGGTCAGACGACCAACGCGGTGTTCGGGTTCACCTCGATGCTCATCAACGTGCTGCGCGACGAGCAGCCGACCCACCTCGGCGTCGCCTTCGACGTCTCCCGACAGACCTTCCGCGCCGAGCAGTACGCCGACTACAAGGCCAACCGCAGCGCGACGCCGGATGCCTTCAGCGGCCAGGTCCCGCTGATCCGCGAGGTGCTCGACGCCCTGCGGATCCCCTACGTCGAAGCACCGGGCTTCGAGGCCGACGACGTCCTGGCGACGCTGGCGACCCGGGCCGAGGCCGACGGTTTCGACGTGCTGCTGGTGTCCGGTGACCGCGACGTCTTCCAGCTGATCGACGACCGCGTCACCGTCCTCTACCCGCGCAAGGGCGTGTCCGACCTGGCCCGGATGACCCCGGACGCGGTGCGCGAGAGGTACGGGCTGGACCCGGCGCAGTACCCCGAGCTCGCCGCGCTCGTCGGTGAGGACAGCGACAACCTGCCGGGGGTCCCGGGGGTTGGCCCGAAGACGGCCGCGAAGTGGATCACCCAGTACGGCGGTCTGGACGGGGTCGTCGACCGCGCGGACGAGATCAAGGGCAAGGCCGGGGACAGCCTGCGCGAGCACCTGTCCGGCGTCCTGCGCAACCGCTCGATCAACGGTCTGGTGCGCGACCTGGACCTCCCCGTCACCCCGGCCGAGCTGGTGATGCGGGCCTGGGACCGCGACGAGGTGCACCAGGTGTTCGACTCCCTGGAGTTCCGCGTCCTGCGGGAGCGGCTGTTCGCCACGCTGCAGGCCGCCGAGCCGGAGACGACCGGTGGGCTCGAGGTCGCCGGGGTCCTGCTCGAGCCCGGCTCCGTCGCCGGGTGGCTGGGTCGGTACGCCGGCCCCGGCACCGTCACGGGGGTGACCGTCGTCGGCTCGTGGGGCCGGGGGACCGGCGATGTCGCCGGTGTCGCGCTGGCCACCTCCGGCGGGACAGCCGGTTACCTGGACCCGGCGCGGCTCACCCCGCAGGACGACGCGGCGCTCGCCGGCTGGCTCGCCGACCCGGCCTCGGCCAAGGCGCTGCACGACGTCAAGGGTCCGGCGCACGCACTGCACGCCCGCGGCTTCGGCCTGGCCGGCGTCACGATGGACACGGCCCTGGCCGCCTACCTGGTCGCGCCGGACCAGCGCTCCTACGACCTCGCCGACCTGACGGTCCGGTTGCTGCACCGCGACCTGGCGCTGTCTGCGGGTGCTGACCAGTCCGACCAGCCGGCGCTGGACCTGCTGACCGGGGTCGCCGACGTCGACGCCGCGCTGGAACGGGACCCGGACGGGGTACCGGTCGTCGCCTCCGATGCGATGGTCGCCGCCCGGGCCACCCTGGACCTGGCCGTGGTCCTGGCCGGCCAGCTCGACGAGCGGGAGTTGCGGCCGCTGCTCACCGACGTCGAGTTGCCGCTGACCGGCGTACTCGCCTCGATGGAGCGGGCCGGGATCGCGGTCGACGTCGGGCTGCTGGAGCAGCTGCGGGACCGGTTTGCCGGTCGGATCGAGGAGGCGGCGGCCGCGGCCTACGACGTGCTCGGCCGCGAGCTCAACCTCGGCTCGCCCAAGCAGCTGCAGGGCGTGCTGTTCGACGAGCTCGGGATGCCGAAGACCAAGCGGACGAAGACGGGGTACACCACCGACGCGGACTCCCTGGCTGCCCTGTTCGCACAGACCGCGCACCCGTTCCTCGCCCACCTGCTCGAGCACCGCGACGCGACCCGGCTGTGGGTCACCGTCCGCGGTCTGCTGGACACGGTCGCCGACGACGGGCGCATCCACACCACCTTCAACCAGATGATCGCCGCGACCGGCCGGCTCAGTTCGACCGACCCGAACCTGCAGAACATCCCCATCCGCACCGAGGAGGGCCGGCGGATCCGCGAGGCGTTCGTCGTCGGGGACGGCTTCGAGACGTTGCTGACGGCCGACTACAGCCAGATCGAGATGCGGATCATGGCGCACGTCTCGGCCGACGCCGGGCTGACCGAGGCATTCCGCTCCGGTGAGGACTTCCACGCCGCCACCGCGTCGCGGGTCTTCGACGTGCCGGCCGACAGCGTCGACGGTGGCCAGCGCGCACGGATCAAGGCGATGAACTACGGACTGGCCTACGGGCTGTCCGCCTACGGGCTGTCCCAGCAGCTCGGGATCACCCCGGACGAGGCACGCGGCCTGATGGACGGGTACTTCCAGCGCTTCGGCGGGGTCAGGGACTACCTGCGGGGCGTCGTGGACGAGGCCCGCAGCACCGGATACACCGCCACGCTGCTCGGGCGTCGTCGCTACCTGCCGGACCTGTCCAGCGACAACCGGCAACGGCGGGAGATGGCCGAGCGGATGGCGCTGAACGCACCGATCCAGGGCAGCGCGGCCGATGTGATCAAGGTCGCCATGCTCGGCGTCGACGCCGCGCTCCGGGAGCAGCAGCTGTCGTCCCGACTGCTGCTGCAGGTGCACGACGAACTCGTGGTCGAGGTCGCGCCCGGCGAGCGCGACCGGCTCGAGGCACTGCTCCGGGACCGGATGGGGGCCGCCGCCGGGCTCTCGGTTCCGCTGGAGGTCTCGGTCGGTGTGGGGCAGAGCTGGCACGCAGCGGGTCACTGACCCGTTCGACTAGAGTCACGCTTGGTAACTGACTCGGTTACTGAGCGTCTGTTGTCCATGTTTTCACTTCGGTTCACCGGCCTCGTCCCGACGGGCGCGTTAACGTCGCCCGGACGGCGGCACCTGGGGCCGGAACGCCGACGATCGGCCCGCAGAGCGAGGACGAGGGTGGTATGCGAGCAGTACAGGCACGTCGGATCCCGCGGGTTGCGGCCCTGATGGCGGCTGCGGCCGTGGTGACCGCGGTGGCGACACCGGTCGCGTCCACCGCGAAACCGGGTTCGGCGCAGGCCGCAGCCTCGGCGGGGACCCCGGCGACCGGTGGCCCGGGCAGGTCGATCGGCGACAACGGCGGACGGGACGGCGTAGTGGCCGCGCCGCCGGTCCCGCCTGCAGCTCCAGCTGTTCCGCCTGTCGCGCCCACGGCGGTTCCCGTCGCCGACCGCCTCCCCGCCCCGACCGGAAGCGGGCAGACGACGATCCTCGGCGGTTCCGGGGACACCGTGGCGGCCGGCGGCGTCGGTGCCAGCGACATCCCGACCCGGGTGCTCACCGCCTACCGCCGAGCGGCCGAGCTGATGGCGACCAGCGATCCGGCATGCCGCATCAGCTGGCAGACGGTCGCGGCGATCGGGATGGTCGAGTCCGGGCACGCACGCGGTGGCCGGGTGACGGCCGCCGGTGTGACCACCGCGCCGATCCTCGGTCCGGTACTGAACGGCAGGGGCGTTGCGGCGATCGCCGACACCGACGGCGGCGCCCTCGACGGAGACCCCACCTGGGACCGTGCCGTCGGGCCGATGCAGTTCATCCCCAGCTCCTGGAAGATCTGGGCCGCCGATGCCGACGGCGACGGCGTGGCCAACCCGAACGACATCGACGACGCCTCGCTCGCCACCGCCCGCTACCTGTGCGCCGGCGGCACGGACCTCTCGCGGCCGGGCGACCTGGCCGCGGCCATCTACAGCTACAACCACTCGGCCGACTACGTGCGCCTGGTCGTCTCCTACATCCGCCGGTACACCGACGGCGCGGTCGTCGGGATCGGTGCGCCTGGCGGCGGTCCGGTGGTCCCGGTCACCGCGGTGCTTCCCGCCGGGGCACCGGACACCGCGCCGGCCTGGACCCCTGCACCGGCGCTCCGTCGGCCCGCCGCGGCGGCGCCTGCACCGGCTCCGCCGGCACTGCGTCCGGCACCGACGCTCCCGGCGCGATCCGCACCGCCGGCTCCTGTCCCGGCTGCACCGGCGGCGCCTGCACCGGCCTCGCCTGCACCGGCTCCGCCTGCACCGGCTCCGCCTGCACCGGCTCCGCCTGCACCGGCTCCGCCTGCACCGGCTCCGCCTGCACCGGCTCCGCCTGCACCGGCTCCGCCTGCACCGGCTCCGCCTGCACCGGCTCCGCCTGC